>Ga0315336_1001630_pt1 | contig 41260 bp, 36 predicted proteins | sample ASW5metaG_FD_204512 | JGI IMG/M metagenome (GOLD analysis project Ga0315336, IMG submission 204512) | Ammonia-oxidizing marine archaeal communities from Monterey Bay, California, United States - ASW #5 | ecosystem: Environmental > Aquatic > Marine > Intertidal zone | place: USA: California... | reverse complement strand
CGCCATGCTCACGTTTCTGAGGCAAGAGGTCCCAAAAAACTGGCGCACAATGTGCGACGACGTGACGGATAATTTCCGTGTCATCTCACCCAAGGATTTTCGGGTTCTCACGTAACCGGAGTATTGAAGAAAAGTTTTTTTGCGCGAACGCGGCCCTCAATAGAGACCGAGCGTAATTTCTCCCGTCGCAAGGACGGTTCCGGCACTATCGACAGCTTTTACGTCCGCAGAGTAGCGATTGCCATTGCCGCCGGAACATGGCGGCAGATATCCCGGTCTTGCGAGGCTTCCAGTCGCACGATGGCTGGCCACAATGCGCGCACCGTCCGGCAGCGCGTTGGTCTCGCCCGGTATGGCCGGAATCTGCGTCGTACCAACGGTTGCGCGAAACCCCACTTTGCCGTGGCCACCGTCGTAGGACAGATCCGGATAGCTCTCGTCATTGTATTCCACGACAATCTCGGTTGTGCTCTCAGGCACCCCCGATACGGTCAGAGGCGGTGTCGAACCGCGGCCGCCAAAATAACTGCATTGTTGACCATCCGGAATCTTCTCGCCGTTCCATTCATTGCCTGCGAAAGCGACGCTCAACGTCGGGAGGTTTGCCGTCGCTGTAGACGATGACCCGCTGCTAACGCAAGCCGACAAACCAACCAATCCAAGAGCGGCAACTAGAACCAAGGATTTCATGTCGCATCCACCTTTTGAATAGGGCCTTCTAAACACCGTCGACGATGACGAACTGCATTTCGGCGGCGCCTTCGCGGTAGGTTCGGGCATCGCGGTAGATTTCGGAATCATAGAACACCTTGGCCTGTTCAAAGCTCGGAAATTCGACGATCACCATACGCCGGGTTTCTTCTTCGCCCTCCAAGGTTTCAACCGCGCCGCCGCGGGCGATGAATTTGCCGCCGTTGGCCTTGATCGCGCCGGGCGAGCGTTTCGTGTATTCGCCATAAGCATCCGGATTGGTGACGTTGACGCGACCGATCACATAGGCAGCCATGAATTATCTCCTTGAGTTTCCGGCCGCCTCTGGTGATCGAGGCGGGGCGGGGCTAAAACGGGTTGGACGCCATCATAACGGAGAGACGCCATGGCATGGGAGTATGTGTCCGTTAAAAAAACCGGCCGGATCGCCGTGGTCAGCTTCGACCGTGGCGACAACGTCAACGCCATGTCCCGGCAATTGATCATCGAATTGACCGAGGCGGCGCGTTCCTTCGACGATGACGTCGAGACGTCGGCCATCATCCTGACCGGTGTCGGTGCCAATTTCACCCTCGGCGCCGACCTCAAGGACCCGGCCAGTGCCGAGGCGCGCACGGCTGGCCTCGGTACCAGGCGCAAAATGCTGCAGGTCGGTCCCAAGCTTTGCCGGGCCTGGGAAGAGCTCGAGCCGATGACCATCGTCGCCATCGAAGGCTGGTGCGTCGGCGGCGGTGCCGCGCTCACGGTGGCCTGCGATCTCCGGGTGATGGGCGCCGGCGGCCATGTCTACGTGCCGGAAATCGAACGCGGCATGAACATGAGCTGGGGCTCGGTACCGCGTATCACCAATCTGGTCGGGCCGGCCAAGGCCAAGCGCATTGTCGTCATGGCCGAGAAGATCGGCGCCGAGCGCGCACTTCAATGGGGTCTAGCCGACGAGGTCGTCGGCGATGGCGAAACCTTCGACAAGGCCATGGAAATGGCCGAACGCATCGCCGCCCTGCCGCCGGTCGGCGTGCGCATGTGTAAGCAAGACGTCACCATGGCGGCCACGGCGCTCAATCACGCGGTCAGCCACATGGATGGCGACCAATTCGCGCTCGCCCAATCGTCGGAGGATTTTGCCGAGGGCGTGCAGTCCTTCCTGGAAAAACGGCCGCCACGCTACACCGGCTGCTAATAACCACCCAGCCAACCGAACAAGGGGAACCACCGTGCTCAAACTTCACCATGCACCCAACAGCCGCTCCAACCGCATTGTCTGGCTGCTGGCGGAACTGGGACTGGATTACGAACTGAACAAGCTCGCCTTCCATCCCAAGGACCTGAAGTCCGACGACCATCGCAAACGCCACCCGCTCGGCCGCGTGCCGGTGCTGGAAGACGGTGACATCACGCTCTTCGAATCCGGCGCCATCGTCGAATACATCCTCAACCGCCACGCCGACCGGGCGCTGTTGCCCGATGTGGACGCGGCGGAATATCCCGAGTTTCTGCAATGGTTTCACTATTGCGAAGGCATGGTGATGCCGTCGGTCAACACCATCGTGGTGCATACCCTGCTGCTGCCGGAGGATCGCCGCGACAAGGTCGTGCTGGGCCAGGCCCAGCGCCTGCTCAACAAATCCTTAGCCCCAATCGAAGAAGCCATCGCCGGCCGCGACTATCTGATCGGCGATTTCTCCGCCGCCGACATCATGCTCGGCCACGCCATCTGGGTGTCCAACCGCTTGGGCGCGGTCAGCGACGACATGCCGAACTTGAAAGCCTATGTGGACAGGATCACCGCGCGCTCGGCGTTTCAGAAAATGCTGGATACCTGACGGCCGTGACCTGTGGCCATGGCAATCGTGACAAGGCTGTAGGATTACGGCTATATTTACCAATCTTGGAGGACAGTTCGGGGCTTTGTTAGCGTGGCGCCATTCCAGGGCGCGTGATCGAAGAGTGCCATGAACCAGATCACCACCGAGATTACCAAGACACCGACTGAGAAGGCGCTGCAGGCGATTTGGCGGAATGCCTTGGAGTGGGACGACATCGGCATCGATGACGACTATTTCGAACTCGGCGGCAATTCGGTCACCGCGGTTGTCATTTTTGATGCCATCGCCGCCGAATTCGGCAAACGCATGCCGCTCAGCACGCTTTACGACCATTCGTCGATCGCGGCATTGTCGCGAGCGATCGAAGACTTCGACGCGGACGCCGCCTTCGCGCCGTTGGTTACGATCTCTGCCGGCGGCGGGTGCCGGCCGCTGTTTTGCATTCATGCCATAAACGGCCAAATCACCTTCTGTTATGATCTGATTGTCGGCTTACCCGTCGATCAGCCGGTCTTCGGCCTGCAATACCCCGACCAACACAAGGAACCGTGCCCGGCGCTCAGTGTCGTGGAAATGGGTGCGCTCTATGCCGATATTATCGTGCAGACCCAGCCGACCGGCGCCATTGCGGTTGCCGGTTATTCCTTCGGCTGCCTGCCTGCATTCGAAACGGCGCGGCAGCTTCGCCAGCGCGGCCGCGAGATCGATCGCCTGATCCTCTTCGACGGACATGCGCCAGGCAGCGCTCGCTCGGTCTTTCACCGCGCATTTCTGCATGACCTGACGGACCTTGGTGACTTGTCATGGTATGCGCGCCTGGCGGCCATAGCCAAAATCGCACCGGAGGCGGCCGGTCGACTGTCCCGCCGGGCGGCGGCATCCGCCAAAATAAGAATGCGCTCGGCGCTGCCGGATCCGCCTGTCATCGAACAGATCGAATCCATCCTAAAACGGGCCGGCAAAACCTACGCGCCCGCCGTCTTTGACGGCAATGTCGTCTTGTTCGCGGCCATGGAAAGCGATCGCTATTGGCCGGACGACCGTTACCGCGGATGGCAATCGCTTGTCACGGGCAAGATCACCGTCGAGTCGGTTCCCGGCGATCACTTAACCTGTTTTGAAAAGCCGCACGTCGATGAAATCAGCAAACGGCTTCGGATTTATCTAGACGGACGCTGACGCTTAAGGCGTGTCGGCAAAGCGCTCGGCGAGCGCACTTTTCACGACTTTGCCCGACGTCGTCCGCGGCAGCCTGTCGACAATGAATATATCTTCCGGGACATTCTGCGGGGCGAGTCTGGATCGGCAGTGCCGCTTGACCATGTCGGCGGTGGTGCCGGCCACGACAACCACAAAAGCGGCGACGGTCTCGCCCAGTTCAGCCGATGGCTTTCCGAGCACGGCGGTTTCCCGAACCCCGGCGCAGGATTGAATAACGTCCTCGATTTCATCCGGAAAGATGTTGACGCCGCCGCGAATGATGATGGTCGAGGCGCGGCCCATGATGGTGAGAAAACCGTCTTCGTCGACGCTGCCAAGTTCGCCGGTATAGAACCAGCCGCCGCGAATTGTACCGTCGGTCGCCGATCGTGCATCGCCGAGGCTCGCGACGGCCCCATCGGTTGCAATCCCAGGGCCGCGGCAGCGAACAAAACCTTGTGCACCCGGCGCCAATGGCGTGTCCTGATCGTCGACGATCTGCAATTCGACGCCCACCGACGGTCGGCCGACGGAGTCGGCATGATCGTCGATTTCCCATGGTTTCATGGTGGTGATATTGCCGGTGCCGGAGGTCGAATAGGTCGAAAAGAAATTCGGCGTCAACCGCGCTTTGGCGAGGCGCTTTTCCTCCGGATGAACGGCATCGCTGCCGATCGCCAGCATCTTGAAATCAGGTAGCAAAGGTAGCGGCCCGTCGATCGCCAGGAGCCAGCGAAAGGCAGTCGGCACCAAACTGCCCATGTTGATGCCGTGGCGCCTAACAGCATCCACGAATTCCTGCCCGGTGAACAGCGTTGGATGCATGACGATGGTGGCGCCGCCCAACAACGTAAAGAAGCACCAGTTGCGCCCGGCGCTGAAGCACAATGGCATTATGGAAAGATAGCGAAAGCCGTCGATGTCGCCGTAATTGGAGAAATACCGAGCGATCCGATCCGCAAATTGTTGGTGCGTGACCGCGATGCCTCTCGGTGCGCCGGTCGTACCGGAAGACAAGTTTACGACGAACGTGGCGTCGCCGGCTTCGACCACCAGCTCAGGCCGGTCCGCCGACGCCGAGACCGCCAACAACTCGGCGAGGACGACTCCATCGACGGCGTCAAACGCCGGTGCGGATTTGTCGACCAACAGGCGTGAAAAATTCATGCGCTTGGCCAAGTCCATCGTGTCGGACGGTTTGGACCGCCAGTCGAGGGAGGCGGACCCAGCGCCGAGCCAACCGAGCGCCAGGATGGCGATAATATGGTCGGCGTTGTCTTTCAAGCGTAAGGCCACGACATCCCCGGGTGCGACGCCGATCGATCGCAGCCGGCCGGCCAAACCTGCCACCGCGGCCATCAGGTCGGCGTAGGTCAAGGTGCGGTCACCGTCGATCAGCGCTGGCCGGCGCGGAAACCGGGCGGCGGTCTTGGCAATTTCGTCAACGAAATTCATCCAGAAATCCTTCGATTCCTCACCGCCGAATCCTGACTTACCGTTCTTCCACTTTGACTTGATCCCAGACCGCGTCCATTTCTTCAAGCGTCGACGTCTCCGGTGATTTGCCGGCGGCCGCCAACAGCGCCTCGACCCGGCGGAAGCGGCGTTCGAATTTGGCGTTGGCCTGGCGCAGCGCGGCTTCGGGATCGAGCGCGTAGTGCCGCGCCAGGTTGGCATAGACAAACAGGATATCGCCGAACTCGTCGATCATGCGATCCGGCGCGCTGCCTTGGGCGACCTCGGCCTTGAATTCGGCGATTTCTTCCTCGATCTTGTCGAGCACCGGGACGGGTGAGGGCCAATCGAAGCCGACCCGCGCCGCCCGGTTCTGCAGCTTGATGGCCCGCAGCAATGCCGGCAGACCCAATGTCACGCCGTCGAGGGCGGACGGCGTCCGGCCCGCAGCCTTTGCTTTGGCCTGGCGTTCCTCGGCCTTTTGCCGCTCCCAGTTGCCGGTCTGTATGGCGGCGCTGTCGATGCCGTCCTGGTCACCGAACACATGCGGATGACGCCGGATCATTTTGTCGACGACGGCGGCGGCAACGTCATGGAAATCGAAATGACCGGCTTCTTCGGCCATTTGACTGTGAAAAATCACCTGAAACAGCAGGTCGCCGAGTTCGTCTTTCAACTGGGCCATGTCGTCGTCGGCGATCGCCTCGGCGACCTCATAAGCTTCCTCGATGGTGTAGGGCGCGATGGTCGCGAAGGTCTGCTCCACATCCCATGGGCAGCCGCCGTCCGGGTTCCTGAGGCGCCGCATCACCGCGATCAAGTCTTGGATGGCGGCTTCACGGTCTTTTTCGTCGAGCGCTTTGTCCATGGCGGCGATTAATAAGCCGTCGGTCGCCGGAGCGCAACGCGATGTCGGTGCTTGACGACCGGCCTGCTGCGCACGACCGTATTGTTGCCAAACAAAACGGGATTTTCCGGAGCATCTTGATGAGAAGCCATGCGCGGGTTGTCGTGATCGGCGGCGGATTGGTCGGCTGCAGCATCCTCTACCACCTGACTAAGCTCGGTTGGACGGACGTCGTATTGCTGGAGCGCGACGAGCTGACTTCCGGCTCGACCTGGCACGCCGCCGCCAACATCCACGGCCTGCACGACAACAACAACATCTCGAAACTGCAATATTACACCATGCAGCTCTACCAGCAGCTCGAGGACGAGACCGGGCAGGGCTGCGGCATCTTCCGGACCGGTTCGCTCTATCTGGCGCAGACCCGTGACCGGGAGCATCAATTGCGGATCCAGGCCGCCAAGGCGCGCTATTTCGGCGTCGACTTCCACGAATTGTCGATCGCCGAGGCCCAGGCGCTGCATCCGCTGATCGACTTCGACGGCATTCGCTGTGTGATGCTGGAGCCCGACGGCGGTTCCGTCGATCCGTCCGGCGTCACCCATGCCTATGCCCAAGGCGCGCGGGAGCGTGGCGCCGACATCCATCGCTTCACCCCGGTGATCGAAACCAACCCACGGGCCGACGGCGGTTGGGACGTGGTGACGCCAAGCGGCACCATCCAGGCCGACGTGGTGGTCAACGCGGCGGGACTTTGGGGCAGGGAGGTCGCCAAGCTCGCCGGCTTCGAGCTGCCTCTGATGACCATGGAGCATCAATATCTGGTCACCGAGGAGATCCCGGAGATCGCCGCCATGGAAGAACGACTGCCTTCGGTCGCCGACCGCGACGGCGAATACTACCTGCGCCAGGAAGGTACTGGCCTGCTGGTCGGCGCCTATGAGCGCGACGGCCGATTTTGGGCCGAGGCCGGCACGCCGCTCGATTTCGGCCACGAGCTGCTGCCGGACGATCTCGACCGTATCGAGGAAAACATCCTGCGCGCCTGCGCCCGCATCCCGACGCTCGCCGCGGCCGGGGTCAAGCGCGTGATCAACGGTCCGATGATCTGGTCGCCGGATTCCTCTGCGCTGTTCGGGCCTGTGCCGGAGCTTCAGAACTATTATTGCTGCAACGGCATCATTCCGGGCTTCAGCCAATCCGGCGGCCTTGGCATGCTGTTGGCGCAATGGATCGTCGAGGGCGAGCCGGAACTCGACCTGTTTCCCTGGGACATGGCGCGCTACGGCGCTTGGGCGACCAAGACCTTCACCAAGGCCCGCGCGCTCGATTGCTATGCCCATCGTTTCAAGATTCACTTCCCCTACGAGGAGCGCGACGCCGGCCGACCGGTCCGCACACGGCCGGTCTATGAACGCCAGAAAGCCATGGGTGCTGCCTTTGGGCTCAGCTACGGCTGGGAGCATCCGCTTTGGTTTGCTGGCAATGGCGAGGCGCCGATCGACGAGTACGGCTACGAGCGCCAGAACTGGTTCGCGCCGGTGGCCGCCGAATGTCAGGCGCTGCGCAGCAGCGTCGGCGTCATCGATATTTCGAACTATGCCAAATATGAAATCAAAGGGCCGGGCGCCGCTCAATGGCTCGACCGTTTGGTCGCCAATCACGTGCCAAGCGAGATCGGGCGCTCGTGTCTCACGCCGATGCTCGGCGTTCGTGGCGGCATTGCCGGCGATTTCACCATCACCAAGCTCGATGACGAGCATTTCCTGATGATCGGCTCGGGCATTGCCGAGCGCTATCACGCGCGCTTTTTCCGGATGGTACCGCGAACCGACAGCCTGATCGTGCGATCGTTGAGCGACGCCTGGGCCGGATTTAACGTCGCCGGCCCGAAATCCCGCGCGCTGCTGCAGCGCTTGACCAACGAAGACCTGTCGACGGCATCGTTTCCGTTCATGCGCTCCCGGCGCATGCGGGTGGCCGGCATCGACGCCACCGCACTCCGTGTGTCGTTCACCGGCGACCTCGGCTGGGAGCTGCACGTCGATCAAGGTGATCAGCAGGCGCTATACGACGCCTTGTTCGAGGCCGGCGCCGATCTCGGGCTCCGCGCCGTCGGCAGCCGCTCGCTCTTATCGCTCCGGGTCGAGAAAGGCTACGGCAGCTGGGGCCGCGAATATTCGCCGGAATACTGGCCCCAGGAAGTCGGCCTGGATCGCTTGATCAAACTGGACAAGTCGGACTTCTTGGGTCGCGCGGCGTATCTGGCGTTGAAAGACCGGCCGCCACGGGAGAAACTGGTGTCCTTGGCGGTCGATGCCACGACGGCCGACGCCTTAGGCGGCGAACCGATTTTCACGACCGATGGCGAGCCGGTCGGCCGGGTCAGTTCCGGCGCTTACGGCCACAGCGTCGACACCTCGCTGGCGCTCGGCTTCATCAAGACCGAGCACGCCGTTCCGGAACAGGAATTCGATATCGCCATCCTAGGCCGGCCGCACCGCGCAAGGCTGCTGCCGGAACCGTTGTTTGATCCGAAAGGGACCGTTTTACGGGCTTAACAGCGCGACAGGGGACCCGAGCTTCGAGCCCGATTGATATCAAATTTGTCAAACCCAGTTAGAGATGGCTCACCTCTGGCTAATTAGAAATGTCTCACATGGCGGTTTCCGAACCAGTGCAGGCGGAGCAGGACATTGGCGTGACCGCCAAGTGTCAAATCCAATGGACCCGCCGAAACGGGCGGCTTGCTCCCGGCTTTAGCCTCCTCAATTTGAACAAAAGGCGAGAAAGTGGGAGCCTACGGTGATTGGTCGGGGTTTCCAAGCTGTACCCGATCTTGCTCGTTTCTCACAAGTCGATCAGTTCTTTCTAAAGGAATATCAATCATGACCAATCCTAATTTACCCTTGGGTGGTGTCTGCCGCTGTGGAGCGGTTCGTTTCGAAATCCTATCCGTTCCCTTGATGACGATCGCCTGTCACTGTCTCGATTGTCAGAGAATGAGCGCTAGTGCCTATTCGCTAACCTCGATGATCCCATTCGATGACTTCAAGGTTGTTAAGGGCAGTCCGGTTGAAAGGTCGCTGCCTGGATCATTGAGACATCACTTCTTTTGTCCAGGCTGTATGGCTTGGTTATTCACGCAGCTCGAAGGAGTCGATTCTCGAATAAACGTCCGTCCAACACTCTGCGACGACGCCTCGTGGGTTACCCCATTCATTGAAACGATGACGAAAGAGAAACTGCCTTGGGCCTCTACACCCGCTGTACACAGCTTCGATGAGTTTCCGTCTATGGAGGAGTTCAAACGCCTTCAAACCGAGTTAGCCAACGGTCCGTAGGAGGACTCCAAACCATCATTGAATATCAAAACATATGCCCAGTCTGCCGCGTTCGTCGGGGTGCTGCTTGGCTTCTGGAAACCTCGCGCTCGGCCTGTATGGCTGCGATCATCTCAAGCGCGGGGCCCAGCCGCTTGTTCTCAACCACTTCAGCCCGGTTCACGGATCGCAGTTTGTCGAAGGTTCTGTAAAGTAGGGTGACGCCATCGTACTGGATCTCCAGCCGACCATCGGGATAGTCGCAGATCGTGACGCGTTTGCGGGCCAGTCCGGTTGCAAACTCTGATGGTTCGAGGATGAACAGCACTTTGTCGTAGCGCAGTGTTAACGTGTGTGAGAACGTTCGGAACTCCTTGTGGCACATGGCGCCATCAAGGCTGTCATGCTCAGAGAATGGGCGGTGCATGTCCTTGCCGTTGCGCGGTTCCTTGCCAAACCGGGCGTTATAGTCGGCCATGAACTCCGGCATGTAGGCGTTGGCATCTTTGATCGTATTGATGTTCCGCAACCGTAGCTCCTTCACCAGCCTGTCTTGCAACGTTTTGTTGGCCCGCTCCACACGGCCTTTAGCCTGCGGAGAATTGGCACAGATGATGTCGATGTTCAGCTCATGCAACGCACGACCGAACTGAGTCATGCCGGTCGTGGCATCCTTATATGAAGCATGCGTGGTGCGGAAAACGGCGTGTTTGTCGCGGTAAAAGGAGAGGGGCTTTTCATACTCGTTCAGGTAAGCCTTCGTCGCATGGAAATAATCAAAGGCGTTCTCAGACTGAGCAAACCGCAGGTGAGCCAGCTTGCTTGTCGTGTCATCAACATAGACCAGCAACGTGCATTTAGGGTCACGGTCTTCAAACCACCAATGATGGGAACCATCAATCTGGATCAGTTCACCAAAGCAATCCCTGCGATTGCGTGGCTGATAAACGCGTGACCGGCGTTCCTTGTGGGTCTTCCAGATACCGGCACCGGCCATCCAGTGACGCAAAGTCTCCTTCGAAACCGATACATCGTGGTCTTCAGCCAGCTGCTCCAAAGCGAAGGTTGGGCCAAAGTCCGAATAATGCAATCAAATAAACTCCAGGACGTAATCGCGATAGCCATTGGTATATCGGCGGTTACTTGGCTTGCCGCGCTTCTTCGAGATCAATCCGGCAGCGCCGTTATCACGAAATGCGCGGACCAATCGCGTCATTTGCCTGCGGCTCACACCGACCAATTCAGCCGCTTGCACACCGCTCAACCGGTGCGCCTCAACATCTTCGATAACCTTCAGTCGCCCAAACGTAACCGTCCGGCGTCCCCGACCTTGTATCGATCCAAAATTTGATGTGACTCTGGCAAAGATAGCGGGCTGATGGTGTCCACTATCGATGGTGGACACTATCGGGGTTTATCGATGGCGAAAAAGCGGTGAAAGCGCCGGAATTGGGATGATGATGAGAAGCGCGAGATCGTCCCAATGCGGGTCGAATAGATGCGGATCATCTCAAGCAGGTCTTGGTAAAGTAAGCGCGCCGGCACTGGCATGCCGTTCGACGTATCCTCGATCATAACCTGCAATCGCTTGACATGCGCAGTTCCCTTCGGGGCGATAAAACCAAACTCGGCCAGATGTGCACGCAGCGCATTGATCGTCGCCGTCCGGTGGCGAACCAGAAGGTCACGCGCCTTGAAGATCATCGCCGAAGCTTGCTGAGCCTCGCTCTTGACCGCGACAAAGCGCATTGTCGGCCGCTGCGCCGCTTCACAGATCGCCTCTGCATCAGCCATGTCGTTCTTCTGCCGCTTGACGAACGGCTTTACGTAGGCCGGCGCGATCAGGCGAACCTCGTGGCCGAGACGACGGGTCTCCCGACCCCAGTAATGGGCACTTGCACAGGCTTCCATCGCCACCACACACGCCGGCGCCGTAGCCAGAAACGCAAGAAACTTTTCCCGGTTGAGCCGGCGACGGAATATCACCGTTCCATCACCAGCCGCCCCATGCACTTGAAACACCTGCTTCGCTAAATCAATCCCGATCGTACTAACCTTCTCCATGGACGCCTCCTCTGTCGCGGTTTCTCAACACCGCCATCTTGGCACACTGATGCCGTCGAGGGGCGTCCACCCCATCGGTCACGGACAGTCACCAATAAGATATTGTTAATCAAAATGCGTCTCTATTTCGGCGGGGAGGATTCTTAGATACAGCTTCTCGGTCGTCGACTGATTTGAATCTCTGATTTGCGGCCATGGTCTAGGTTTAGTGATGATGGACTTTCGGACAGTGATGGCGGGCTTCGATTTGCTGGCTCGCGTACCGTGGTTTCTCAACAACCGGTTCACGATCGACGAAGCCCGTGCCATCCAAGCCCGCCAGCTACGCGATCGCCAGGAACGCTTCCTGCGGTTCGCTCGACTGGCGATCTATGGATTTCCGAACCACCCGGTCCATCAACTGCTCAAACATGCCGGTTGCGCGTATGGCGACTTGGCGGCGCTGGTGACGAGCGACGGCGTCGAAGAGAGTTTGCGAAAATTGCTGCAGAACGGCGTTTATTTAACGGTCGACGAGTTCAAGGGGCGGCGTCGGGCGGTCCGTGGCTCGACGACCATCGAGGTGAATGCCGATCGGCTGCGCAACCCGCTTGCCGCGTTTCACATCCGCGCCCGCAGCGGCGGCAGCCGAAGTGTGGGCACGCCGGTACTAATCGACCTGGCCTTCGTCCGGGCTTGCGCCGTCGCCTACGCGCTTCTCCTGCACGCCCGCGGCGGCGATGACTGGCTCAAGGTCATATGGGAGACGCCCGGGGCGAGTGCACGGTTTCGATTGATGCTAACGGGTTGTTTCGGCGCCAGGCCCGCGGCCTGGTTCAGCCAAGTGGACCCGGAGGGGCCTGCCGCGGGCGGAGTTTTTCGCTGGAGCGATCGGGCCCTCAGATGGGGCGCAATATTCGGCGGCGCCAAGCTGCCGGCGCCGGTATGGGCCTCATTGGAGGATCCGCGACCGCTGCTGCACTGGCTCAGAGGCGCGCTGGACCGCGGCCAGACGCCGCACGTGGAGACTTTCCCGAGCTCGATCGTGCGGCTGGCGGCGGCGGCCAAGGAGACCGGCATCGACATCCGCGGAACCCAGGCCACTCTCGGCGGCGAACCCATCACCCAGGCGCGCCTCGACATTTCCGCCGCGGCCGGCATCCGCTCCGTGCCACGCTACGGAGCGATGGAGTGCGGATCCGTCGCTTATGCCTGCCAAAACCCGGACGCGGCAGACGATACCCATATTGTGCGCGACCTCCATGCCGTAATCCAGGCGGGCAAGCAAGGCGAGCAGATCGGCATGCCATCGCGAGGCTTGCTGATCACCAGCTTGCACCTCGCGGCACCGTTCACAATGTTAAACTTCTCGATGGGCGATGAGGCGGACATGGACGATCGTGACTGCGGATGTCCGATGCAGCAATTGGGCTGGACCCCGCATTTGGCGAATATTCGAAGCTACGAGAAGCTGACGGCCGGCGGCATGATATTCTATGACAGCGATTTGGTCGACGTGCTTGAACGCATACTGCCGGCTCAGTTTGGCGGCCATCCGGCGGACTACCAGCTCGTCGAGCAAGAGGACCCAGATGGCCGGCCGTCTCTGGCTCTGCTCGTGCACCCGAAACTTGGGCCCCTGGATGACGCCGAGATCGAAGACGCCTTCCTGCGCGCCATCGGCAAGTCCCCGGTGGATAATTTAATGGCGTCGATGTGGCGGGAGTCTCATTTTGTCCGCGTCGAACGCCGCGCGCCGTTCATCACCGCCGCCAGCAAAATCCTGCACCTGCACGTGGATCGCAAGTTACGGTGACGATTGAGGTCCGTTCACGTCATACCGACGGGCTACCTGAGAAACCGACACACCATGGACCCGCGTCTGCGCGCAGATCATTCGCTTCTCGTCATCGCTCCAGTTGCGCCGTCTGCGTGGCTTCTTCACCAAGTGCTCCGATAATGTCCATTTGCGCACTAATGGACATTAGCTCGCACTACCATTCAAAGGCAGGGCGGGTTCACCGGGCGCTTACGCCCAAACTCGCGCTCGCTCATTACAAACAGTCCCATCAATACGCCTCACAAAATCAAAACAGGGCTTCGAAAAGTGAGACATCTCTAACTTGCCAAAGTGAGACATTACTAAATGGGTGTTACAATGATTTGTCGTATAAGATATATTATGGAAAATATCATCGATTTCTAACGCTGCGGCTCGCGACCCTTCACGTTGATGCGGATGCCGGCCAGGATGTCGTTGTGCGGTTCCGCAAAGCACAGGCGGTTCCGGCGGTCGCGCGAGAGCAACAGGTTGGCCAGCCGGTCCTGTAGCGGCGGCCCAACGCGTCGTCGCAGCCGCAGCGGAACGCGATGCTTGATGATGCTAAGGCTTTCGTGCAGCGATCGCCCCTTGCCCGACGCCGGTGTATTCTTGAAACGCTTGAGAACCTCGTCCAGAAGGTCGTGGCCGCTGTGGTTCGGCCAGATGCCGATCAGCCGAATCAAGCTCGATGACAAGGACTTTGGTCAATCGGAGCGCGTCCCGGCAGCGGAAAGGGCTTGTTCATAGGCGTCGATGTGAGACTTGATCGCGACCTCGGTTTCAAAGGTCTCTGCGACGAAACGGCGCGCGCGGGTGCCACATTCCCTCCACCGATCGTTCTCCAAGAGCGCTCTGAGCCCTGTAGCGAAGTCATCATCTGACACGGTCTCACCAAAACGAGATGCGAACCCATCCGTATCCACCGAACTCAAGACGGCGCAGCCATGTGCCGCGGCCTCTATGAAAGCGTTGGGCAATCCTTCGCGAACGGACGTATTGATGAGGATCCAACTCTGCGACAAGATCTCAGCATAATATGGCGAGCGAAATTGATCGACGAACCCGGCGATGGTCAGGTTCGGGCGCGCGCCATAGGTTTCTCTCAACGCCTGCTCCCAATTTGAATCACGGGCAGCGCCCAAGGCGACGAATTCGACTTCGGGAAACCGGTCGGCGAGATCCATGAAGAGGTGCGGTCTCTTGCGCCGATCCAAACGCGCAATATAGCAAACTTTCGGTGTGCCGCACTTTGTTGGCTGCTTGGGTAAAGGCGTCGGCGTCGCGAGAAACCTCGGATCCTCAACCAACCCATACTTAGCTTTGACTTTCGGAATAGCATCGATGAAGGCGGTGTAGACGGCATCCGCTCTCCTTACGGCGTGCGTGGCGAGCGGGTTGTTCTCAAAGAGCAGGCTGGCGACGGTCCGGGCGCGGTTTTTGGACGGCAAAGTCAGTTCCACCCGCCAATCGTTCCAATCATGGGGATCCCGCGCCGTGACGATATGGACGCGATCCGGCGCCGCGCGGCGCGCGATATAGGTGGCTAACGAAGGTTCGCAGGAATGGTAGACGTCCGCTTGGCAGGATTTTGCCAAACGATAGATATCCCAGGGTCGGTGCTGGGCATATCCCAAGACTGTCATTCCGTCCAAAGTTTCGACCTCGGCCTGGTCTTCGCGGCGCGGCGTGATGGCGGAGACCTTGTGACCGAGGCGGGCGAGTTCTCGTCCAATGTTGCGTGTCGCACGCCCGAAACCGCCGTACTTGCCCCAGGCGAATATTTCAACGCATAGCAGACAGATTCTCACCGGCAGGCCTTCAGAAATTTTAACCGACGCGCCTAAGATGGCTCCGAAATACGCCTCGATCGTACGTCAAACCGCTTTCTCACGGAAGATCGCGATGGCCCCTGCCCTGTTTCCATTCATGCTATGATAAACATACTAACGATAGTGTGGCGTCGGCCGCTCACAGCGGCGCGGTCTCAGGCTTCCTCATTCTCACCAGCATAATCAACGGCAATGCCGCCAATGCGGTAAATACATAGAAATAGAACGCGTTGATGTAGCCGATCATCAGGGCCTGGCGCTGCACTTCGGCGCCGATCATGGCCAGATGCTGCTCCGACGCCGTACTCAACGTGCCCATGAACGCGGGCACCCGCCAAGTCTCAGTAAACGGCGTCACCCCTTCAACCATATGGGAGTAGTTTATCTTGGCGCTGTGCAAGACCAGTCCGACGCTGAGCGAAATGTGAATGGACGACCCCATGTTCCGCAACAGATGAAATATCGACGATCCTTCCGGGAACAACTCCCGTGGCAAGGTGTTGAATGTGACCAAGGTCAGCGGTACCCACAAAAAACCGGTGCCCAAGCCCTGAATGAAACTGGCCGAGGCAACGCCCCAGGTCGTCAAGTTGATGTCGAACTGGGCCATCTGCCAGCCGGCGATGGCTTGCAAAGAGAATCCGGCTGCCAGCCAAATGCGCGGATCATAGCGGTTGCCGAAAAACAGAATGCCGAACCCCACAAGCGAGCCCAAGCCACGGGTGCCCAGAAGCAGCCCGATGAGGCTGTCGGGATAGCCGCGCAAATTCTGTAACAGCGTTGGCAGCAAGGTCATCGGCGTGAAACTCACCATGCCGAAGATCAGGGTCAGGCTGACGCCGAGGACGAAGTTGCGATCAAGGAACAGGCGCGGATTCAGAAACGGTCGATCGGTGGTGAAGGTATGGACCACGAAAAGATAGAGGCCCAAAGCGGCAGCACAGATTTCCAGCACAATTTCGGTCGATTCGAGCCAGGCATTGCGCTCCCCGCGATCCAGCATGAGCTGGAAACAAGCGATGGCAATGGACAATGCAAGAAAACCCGTCCAATCGAACCGCACGCGGGCGCCGCGCACACTGTCGGCGACAAAGACCCAGCAGCCCATCAAAGAGACCACGCCAAAGGGCACGATCATGTAAAAAACCCAGCGCCAGCTGTATTCTTCCGAGAGGTAGCCGCCCAGTGTCGGCGCGAGCATCGGTCCCAGCACGACGCCCATGCCGAAGATGGACGTGACTGTCCCGTGCCTATTCTGGGGATAGACCGCCAGTACGATGGCTTGCGACAGCGGCGCCAAGGGCGCGCCGAACATGCCCTGGAGGATACGGAAAAACACCAGCATTTCCAAGGATCCGGACAGGCCGCACATCAGCGTCGCCGCGGTGAAGGCGGCGACGCTGAACAAGACCAACCGGCGCTGGCCAAACCGCGCGGTGAGCCAGCCGGTCAAGGGTGTCGCGACGGCGGTGGCGACAATGTTGAACGTCACCACCAGGGCAATTTGATCCTGGGTTACCGACAAGGAGCCCTGCATTTGCGGCAAGGACACATTGGCGATGGTCACCGTCAAGGCATAGAGAGCGACGGTGGTGGTCAACGTGAACAGGATCATCCCGCGCCGGAATTGCGAGATCGGTTCACTCTGTTGTGCTTGCTGCGCCAGCTTACCGGCCCGGTGGATTGATGGTCCTAATGGCCATTGCGGCTTTCGGAGGATTTAAGAGTTTAGCCGCCGGGAATCGGGAAATCCACCAGCGGCGCGCGCTATTCGGCGGCGCGGACCCGGCCGCGCCGGTCGCCGAAGCGCTCGACCAGCACGTCCTCGAAATCGGTGCCCTCGTCGGCGAACCAGCTACCGGGCCGGGTGCGGTAGGCCTCGGCACGCCAGGGCTGGCGCGGTTCCTCACCAGCGGTCAGGGCCTTGGCCGCTGCCAACAATGTGCGGCGAAAGCGGACCACGGCGGCGTCGGTCGCTGTCAGGGTTTCGGCGGTGCGATCGACGATGCGGCCCTGGCTTTGTTGGATCATCAGGTCCTGTTCGGCGAGACCCTTCACACCGGTGAAGCTTTGGTACCGCTGAGCCGAACGGTCGATCTGAAAATCGTTCGAACGGTTGCGTACCGGCACATAGCCGGGGCCGAGTTCGGCGATGATGCCGTGACCGCTTCTGAGCTTTGCGCGTTCCTCGGGCCCGATGTCGCGCTCCGGGTTCCAGGCGTAGGTATAAATCCAGCTCGCCCGATCGGTGATCGGCACCACGGTAAAACCGAAATAGGTTTCGCCCGGTAACGTCGACGGTCCGGTGCCGTGGGCGGGCAGCATGAATTGGGTCATGCGCCAATAAATGCCCTCCTCATCCGCGGCACGGGCGCCGCCGACCACAAAGCCGACGTCGTGGCCGAGAATTTGGAACTTCGGCATCGGATCATTGCGGATCCAGCGCAATCGGCGCGCGTCCGCAGGCGCGTCCGGGTTTTCATTCGACGGTACCGATGGTGCCGGCATATGCAGGAAGGAAAAGTGCGAGGTGTCGAGATCCCCTTCCATGACCTGTGCCCAGTTGCACTCGATCAGTTGCTTGGTGACGAAACGCCGCTCCGGCGCCAGCGCACCGAACTCCAGCGCCGGCACCTCGGGGATCGCGTCGGCCGGGCCGAGCCAGGCCCAGACAATGGCGCCATATTCCCGGGTCGGATAGGCCTTTGCCCTCACCGTGTCGTGATGGCGCGCGCCGGGCGGTACGTTCGGCAAATCGACCGCCTTGCCGGAAACGTCAAATTTCCAACCGTGGTAGACACAACGCAGGCCGCACGCCTCGTTACGGCCAAAATACAGGTCGGCGCCGCGATGCGGGCAATGCCGGTTGAGCAGGCCGACCCGTCCGTCGCTATCGCGGAAGGCGACCAGTTCCTCCCCCATGATGGTTATGCGAAGCGGCGAGCCATCGGGCTCGGGCAACTCTTCGGCGAGCGCCACCGGCTGCCAAAAACGCCGGAAATAGGTGCCCATCGCCGTGTCGGCGCCGGTTTGCGTCAATAAGTCATTGTCTTCGGCCGAAAGCATGCCGCCCCTCCGTTGGCCCGGTATCACGAAAGGTAACATAATGGGCAACCGGCACCGAATCCGACGCCAGGGGGCGTTGGCTACGCCGTGCCGAGCCGGCTAAGGATCGCCTCCGTCTCTGATACCAGTGCCGCGACCAGCGCGCCGGCACCGGCATCGCGTGTCATCGGCGCGCCCTGCCCGGCCCAGAGCGGCAGGCAATCGGGCACGTCCGCGTCGGCGCTGGCGGCGCGCAGCGGCTTCGAGAGCGGGTTCATCAGCGGAAACGGCGGCAAGGCGTCGTCGTGCGGTGCCAAGGCATCGAGATAGCTGTTGCGCAGGCCGCGCGCCAAGCCGCCGGAAAACGCCCGGGTCAACCGGGTGTCCTCGTCACGCGCGGTGCGAAGGGCGGCGCGGTGTGGATCGGTAACATTGGATTCCGGGCACCTCAGGAATGCCGTGCCGATCTGGACGCCGGATGCGCCGAGCGCCAGGGCCGCCGCAATGCCGCGCCCATCGCAAATGCCGCCGGCCGCGGTCACCGGGATTTCGACCGCGTCGACGATCTGTGGCACCAGGGCCAGCGTGCCGACCGAGCCGCCGGCGTAGGGGGCGTCAAATGTCCCGCGATGACCACCGGCCTCCCAGCCCTGGGCGCAGATCACGTCAACGCCGCGTTCAGCCAAGACCTTGGCTTCACCCACCGTCGTCGCGCAGCCCATGATCAGCGTTCGCTCTTGGCGGAGCTTGTCGACATAGCGTTGCGCTGGCAGGCCGAAGTGAAAGCTCACGACTTCGGCCTTGGCGGCCAGCACGGCGTCAAGTGTCTCGTCGCCGAACGGCAAAAACGGCTCCACGGGTTCGGGAACGTCGGCAAAACCAAAGCCGTCGTAAAACGGCTTGACCAATTCGCGGGCATATTGTTCCCGCCCCGGATCACGTTCCGGCCGATTGTGCGTGAAGAAATTGAGATGGATCGGATGCGCGTTGTTCGTAAGCGCGCGGTATTCGGTCACTTGTTGGATGATTTCATCACCCGACAGGACGGCACATCCGAAACCACCGAGGCCGCCCGCTTTTGCTACCGCCGCGGCCAAGGCCGGCGTGGTGACGATGGCCATCGGCGCCTGGATGATGGGATACGTAATGCCCAGGATGTCAGTCAGTTGGCTGGTTGGCCACATGGTTGGGATTCCTTCCTGTTCAGCGCAAAAACACAAGCAATAGAATACCGGCGCTCACCAGGCCGATGCCGGCCAGCTCGGTGCGCGAGCTGCGCTCGCCAAAGGCCAAATAAGACGCGGCGAACGTGAAAAGCAGTTCGATTTGACCGAGGGCGCGGACGTAGGCTGCGTTCTGCAAGGTCATGGCGGTGAACCAGCCGACCGAACCGAGCATGCCCATCAGACCGACCAACCCGGCAATCCGCCACGCCGCCAGAACCGCCTTGATCTGCCCAGGCTCACGCAGGCGCATATAGACCGCCATGATGATGGTCTGAAACACCGTCACACAGGCCAATGTGAAGGCCGCCCGGATGATGAAATCGCCACCGTCGAGTGAGAGCGATGCCGCTCGGTAGGCGACCGCGGAGACGCCGAAAAATGCCCCTGACGCAATGCCGATCAGCGCCGGGCGCCCGATCCACTGCCTGCCGAGACCGCGAACGCTAAGGGTGCTTTGGGTGACCGAGATCATCATGACGCCGACCAGGCTGACCATGACGGCGACGATCGCGCCCGGGCTCAGGGTCTCGCCAAGGACGACGATGCCGAACAGCGCGGTCTGCACGGTCTCGGTTTTGGAGAACGTCGTGCCGACAGCGAAATTGCGAAACGAAAAGAGATAGACCAACAAGGCCGTCGCCAGAACCTGCGCCAGCCCGCCGATCATGGCAAACATCGCGAACGGCGCATTGGCGCCCGGTAGTTCGTATCCGGCGAATGACGTCAGTCCGACGACATAGAGGAAGGCCAACGGCACCGCATAGGCAAAGCGTGAGAATGTGGCACCCGACGTGCTGAGCCGGCCTTTCAAGTACTTTTGCAGCGACGATCTCAAGTTCTGCATGAACGCAGCAAAGATCGTTATGGGAATCCAGAGTTCCATCAGTCATACGTTTCGGTTCTTATAATGTGCCGCCGACCTACTCATAGTTTCTGTGGAAAATCAAATAAGATTGCTAGTCGGTTTATAATCTGATCTTATAACGCGATGGCGTTACCCCCGCTCAAAAGTCTGCTTGCGTTGGAAGCCGTCATTCGGCATGGCAGTGTCAGCAAGGCCGCGTTGGCGCTTAGCGTCAGCCAACCGGCGGTCAGTCAGCAACTCCGGGTCATCGAAAAGTTCTTTGGCCGGCGCTTGATTGAGCGCACCGCGGGTGGTTTTTCTGTCGATGAGGATGTCGAGCTCTATGCGGCGCGCCTGCAGCGCGCCATGGATGAAATCCGCGCGGCGACCCGGGCGTTTCAAGACCGGACCGACAAACTCGAAAACCGGTTGACCGTCGCCCTACTAGCGACGTTCGCACAGCGCTGGCTGATCCCGCGCCTGGCCGGTTTCCAGCAAGCGCATCCGAGCATCGACGTCCGCCTGATGACGACATCGCAACCAACCGACCTCGGCCGGGAGGATGTCGACCTGTCGATCCGCTGCGGCGGCGGATCGTGGCCCGGCCATGACAGTCAGTTTCTGGTGGCCAACAAGATTTTCCCCGTTGCCAGCAAGACGCTGATGCGAAGCTGCCCGCTGCACGATGTTTCGGATTTACGGGGTGCCGTGCTGATCCGGGTCGACACGCCGCCGCGCGACCGGGATTGGCCGCATTGGCTCGGCGCGGTCGGCGCCGGCGACCTGGAACCGAAATCCTGGCAAACCTATAGCACCTCGACCCAGGCACTCGAGGCAGCGACGGCCGGTTTGGGCGTTGCCATGGTGCATACGCCGTTTGCCTTGGACAGCCTGTCGGCGGGGCATTTACTCAAGCCGTTTGCGTTCGAACATCCGGACGACGACGGCGATTATTTCCTGGTGTTTCGACGGCAACACGCAGAGCCGCGACGCATCACGTTGTTCCGCGATTGGCTGGCGACCGGCGAATTGCGCAACCAGTGACTGGCTAGAGCCGACAGCGCCTATTTCGTTTGGACTGCAATCGCACCTGCGATACTGTTTATATTTGGGTTGTCTGCAAACTGGGAGAGCACGATCAAACGATTCTCTCCAACCTTTCGTAGCGTCATTTTTGCCATACTCTTGGTCTACCCAACATTGGTGAAAGCAGGACCACTCCACAAAGCAGTAATGGCCGGCGACATTGAACAGGTGGAACGCCTGCTGGCGGAAGGCGCCGATATTGACGCCGCCGATGCCGTTGGAACGCCCTTGCTTTGGGCCATCATGTCCGGCCGATCAAACACTATCCTGTTGTTGTTGACACGCGGCGCCGATCCCAACCTCTCAGGCCCCCTCGGGTCGCCTCTCTATTTTGCGACCGTCAAAGACAACGAAAGCGCGGTCGATCATCTGCTGAAGAACGGCGCCGATCCTGGCGGCACGACCCGGGCCGGCCGGCCGACGCCGCTGCACGAAGCAACGCGCCGCAGACACGTCGCTATTGTCGGGTTGCTTCTCGAAGCCGGCGCGGACCCCATGGCAGTAACAGCCGACGAAGATACGCCGCTGCATTACGCGGCGAAGGCCGGCGTCATGGACAACCTGCGGCGTTTGATTGATCACGGTGCCGATGTGAACGCGCTCAACGGCGGCGGTCAGCCGCCGCTGCATTTCGCGATTGTAAACGAACACAAGGATTTGGCCGAGTACCTCATCGCGCACGGCGCCGGACCTCCTCAAGTAGAAAATATTGACGGGCTAATCCTGCAAGCCGACTTGGGAAATGGAAAAGCGGTCATTGGTTTGTGCACAACCTGTCATCACCTGGAATCAAACAAGAAATTAATCGGCCCGGGTTTGTGGAATGTTGTGAACCGATCCAAGGCCGGCCTTCAGGATTTCACCTACTCGCCGGCGATGAGCACACTACAAGGTGATTGGACGTACCAAGACCTCAACACCTTCCTAGCCCATCCGGCCTGGACAGTTCCGGGTACCAGCATGGAACATTCCGGCATTTCAACGCCTAAAGACAGAGCCGATCTGATTGGTTATCTGCGAACACTAAGCGACAGCCTCGAACCACTGCCAAAGGCCGAATAAATCGTACGATCGCCAACGTCAGCGGCAAATCATGTCTGCATTATTCCATGTCGGCTCGACTGTTTCTGATCTTTGCCAGGTCGGCTAGACTTAGGTCATGTCAGAAGCCCTCCAGCGCAGGCTCGCCGCCATCCTATCGGCCGACGTCGTCGGCTATTCGCGACTGATGGGCGCGGACCAGGCCGGCACATTAGCGGCGCTCCGTCACGCTCGCGGCACGATATTCGAGCCGAACGTCGCCTCCCATAACGGCCACGTCGTCAAACGCATGGGTGATGGTTGGCTGGTCGAATTCGCCAGCGCCGCCGACGCCGTGACCTGCGCGATCGCGGTGCAGCAAGGCTTGGCCGATCAGGAAACCATCAAACTCAGAATTGGCCTGCATATCGGCGACATCGCCCATGAAGACGAGGACGTCTACGGCGACGGTGTCAACATCGCCGCCCGTCTCCAAGAAATCGCCGAGCCCGATGGCATCGTCATATCAGACATCGTGCGGCGCAGCATCGATGGCAATTTGGCGGCATCATTCAGTGAACTGGGTCGGAAGGAACTGAAAAACATCGCCGAGCCGGTTATCACGTATGGCTGGGGTATGGCATCAGCGTCGATTACCGCCGCTTCACCACGGCTGAACAAGCCTTGGATCGCGGTCCTGCCCTTCGAGAACTTGTCGGGCGATCCGGAGCAAGAATATTTTGCCGACGGTATCGCCGGCGACATAATCTGGGCGCTGTCGCGTTCCAATCTGTTGTCAGTGATTGGCCGCGGAACGTCGTTTCAGTACCGCGGAAAATCGGTTGATGCCCGCGCCGTCGGCCGCGAGCTCAACGTGCGGTATGTTTTGGATGGCACCGTGCGGCGGGCCGGCGACAAAGTCCGGGTAACAGTGGAATTGGTCGAAGCTGAGTCCGGTCTCAAAATCTGGGCAGAACGCTACGACCGCGACCTGACGGATATATTCGCGGTTCAAGATGAAGTCACCACGATGGTGACAAGCGCTGTTAGCGACGAAGTCACGACCGCCGCCGCTTTGGGTGCCAGTGCGCGGCGGCCGAGCGAAATCGGCGCCTGGGACTTAACGATGAAGGCCCTGTGGCACATCTATCGTTTCGACCAACAAGACATTGTCGCGGCCCGAGCGGTTTGCCAGCAGGCTTTGGCGCGTTACGGCGACAACGCCTTCGCCCACAGTTTGATCGCCGTCACCCATGTGATAGACGCGCTCTATGGTTGGATACCCTCGCCCAAGGACGGATTGATGGCCGCCGCGCAAGCGGCCCAGGCCGCGGTCACTATGGATCCGAACGAAGAGTACGCGCAAGCGGCGCTGGGTATCGTGCTGGCGTTCAGCGGCCGGCCTGAACACGCGCTCGATTGCTTCGATCATGCCATTCGCCTCAACCCAAATTTTGTCAACGCCATTGCCGGCAAAGGCATTGCCCTGTCGAACGCCGGCAGCGAAAACAGCAAAGCAGCCATCGACTATCTGCAACAGGCGATCCGTTTGAGCCCGCGCGACGGCGCCCTGTGCTTTTGGCTCGGTCAAGCCGGTTTCGCGGAATTTTGGCGGCACCGCTACGACCAAGCAATCGAGTACGGCAAGGCCGCGCGCCAGGCGAACGCCAATTACCCATCCAGTTATCGTTTGCTGGCGGCGTCTTACGGGATGACGGGACAACAGGACAAGGCCCGCGAGGCGGTGACCGCGTTGCTGCGCCTGCAACCCGGTGCCTCTGTATCAGCAATGCGGGAAATATTGGCTTCCTTTACAGCGCACGAAGATGAACTCGAAGTCTATTTCGAGGGCCTGGCCAAAGCTGGTCTGCCGGAATGATTACGCGACAGTGTTGTACGACTGAAACATCTTGCGATAATTCGACGGCGTGAGGCCGGTGCGCCTTTTGAACAGGCGGCGGAAAAATCCGGGATTTTCATAACCGACCTCGGCGGCGATCTCATCGAACGGTGTCTCTGCCGTTTCCAACAACCGTTTGGCCTCCTCAATACGCAAGTTTTGCACGTAGTCCATCAGCGTTGTGCCGGTGGCCGCCTTGAACCGACGCTTCACGGTGCGCTCCGGGATTGCGGCATGGTCGACGACACGCGCGACCGGCTCGGCCTCTCGGAAGTGTTCACCCAGCCAAAGCTCGCACTTGCGGACGATTGCATCGGCATGGGGAACATGCCGCACCAAGGATTCAAACGGCAACTGGCCCTCGGTATGCCATTTCAACAGATAGACCTTGGCGATGCGCAGCGCTTCGCCGGTGCTGCAATGCCGGGAAACGATGTGGATCGCCAGATCGTGCCAAGAACTGGTGCCGCCGGCGGTGACGATGCGGCCGCTTGTGTCGGCAAAACAAAGGTTTGGTTCCGGTTGGAAGCGGACTTTCGGATAACGGGTCCGGAACAAATTCTGGTAGCCCCAGTGCGATGTGGCTTTGCGGCCATCGAGCAGTCCGGTTTCGGCAAGCATGATGGCGCCCGAACACGCCGAATAGATCGACGCCCCGGATCTGTAGCGCTGTCGGATCCATTCCATGAGCGCAGGGTAGCGGCCTCTCAGGTCTTCATCCGGTGCCAGCCAGAGCTCGGGGAGTATGACGATCTCGGCCTCCGGCTGATCGCTGACGTTGAGATCCGGCTTCACCGGAATGCCGTTTCCGCATTCAAAGTCGTGGCCGAGCGGTGAGGCGATCCTGGGGGTGATCAATTTGGCCTCGGGTTCGACGCCGACGAGCTGTTGCCACAGACTACCGGCGGAGGCCAATACATCAAGCATTCCATAAAGCGCCGAGCCTGCTGTTTCCGGGACGGCGACGATCACCGCGTCAATTGCGATCTGAGTTTCATTTTCCATGTGAAGGCTCCGTTTGTGGCACGAACGGATCTTTTTTGGCAATTGTCGATCTCCAGATCAAGAGAATCCTACCCTACCTTCTGTTTAACGCTGCTCCGGTGAGTAGCCCCAAGCCTAGGAAGGACAGTGACATGACGACCCAAAACACCACGCAAACCGCGCCGACAGTGACCAATGGCGTGAACGTCAGCGCCCTCTATGAAACCATCGACGCCGTCAAACAGACGCCGCAGATCGCCGACTTCCAGTTTCGCGCCGCCAACCATTGGATGGGCGGCGACCGCAACCGCTCAATCATCACTGGTTTTCATGGTGCCTGCGGCGACCATGCCCATACGAAAGGTCCGTTCGTGATGGACAATGCGGAACCGCCGGTGCTGCTCGGCGAGGGCGCGGCGGCCAATCCGGTGGAATATGTTCTGCACGCGTTGGCCGGATGCCTGACCACGACCATGGTCTATCACGCGGCGGCACGCGGTATCGAAGTGGAGAGCGTCCGCTCGGAGTTGCAAGGCGATCTTGATCTGCGGGGTTTTCTCGGCCTGGACGACAGCGTGCGGAAGGGGTTTTCGACCGTTCGCGTGACCATGCAGGTCAAGTCCGATGCGGATGTTGAAACCTTGAAATCGCTCACTCAATTCTCGCCGGTCTACGACATCGTTTTGAAATCTCTGCCGGTCGAAGTCACCGTAGAGAAGATTTAATTCCGTGCGTATCGGGTAGGGCGAAAGTCCGCCCTACCCGGTGCCCGGTCAAATACCAGAGGTAGAAACAATGACCATACATACGAACAGCATCGAACGGGAAGTCGGCAAAAACAGATCGACAACGACTGGCTCGGATGTCAAGCGTTACGCCCGGTGCATTGAGGCATCGAAGCGGGTGCGCTGGACCATCGACGATGTCATCCAAGGACGGTCCTTCGACATGTCGCAAAGCTTTCTGCCGAATGAATTCGCGATGACGGCAGGATTTCCAACGCTCTCGCCCGAGGAAATGCGGTTTATCAGCCAGATCCAAGGCCGCACCTACGCCAATATGTTCGGCCTGTTGGAGCGCTTTGTGAATGCGAAGGTTTTGGAGCTGAGCCAGGATCACTGGTTCGGCGACCAGACAAAACTGGAGGCGCTGGTCCGCTTTAGCGATGAGGAGATAAAGCATCAGCAACTGTTCCGGCGCATCGAGACCATGATCGCAGCCGCCATGCCCGATGGCTACGACTTTACGCCCCAGTCGAATCCGGTCGCCAAGTTGGTTTTGAGCAAAAGCACCTGGTCGGTCTTGGGCCTGACACTGATGGTCGAACTGGTCACCCAGGCGCATTACCGCAAAAGCATCGCTCGGCACGAGAACCTGTCGCCGCTCTATAAGGACATCTTCTACTTTCACTGGATGGAAGAAAGTCAGCACGCCACGTTGGACGAACTCGAATGGCGGCGCGTGGACGCAACGTTAAGCGCGGGCGAGCGTGACGCCGGCGTTGATGACTTGATTGACCTGGCCGCGGCGATAGACGGGATCCTGCAGAACCAAGCGGCCGCCGACGCCCGGTACTTCAACAGGACCAACGGCCGGCCAATCGACGCCGAAGAGCATGCGGCAATAACGGCGGGCATGCTAAGTGCCTATCGCTGGCAGTACATTTTCTCCGGCGCCGAGAACGCCCGCTTTGTCAAAGTCATGGCGGAGCTCGTTTCAGAAGAACAAATGCAGCGCATCGGCGCGGCCCTTCAAGGACTGGCATGATGCGCCTTTGGCCGACGGGCGTTTTGTCAATTCACTGATTGGAGGCACGCCGCCGGTCAGCCGGTTACCTGAAAAGGGCCTCGCCTTGTACTGAGCTATCCGCCCGGCGTCTTACGCATGTTCTCCGGCAGATAGGTGGCGAGATCGGGGAAGCCGATCAGGACGAACACCATGACCACCATGATTAGGAACATCGGTATCGCCGCCTTTGAAATGTAGCCCATCTCGTGCCGCGTCATGCCCTGCATAACGAACAGGTTGAAGCCGATCGGCGGGGTGATCTGCGCCATCTCGACGACGACGACGATGAAAATTCCGAACCAGATGACGTCGATGCCGGCGGTGCGGATCATCGGTTCGACCACCGCCATGGTCAGCACGACCGAAGAAATGCCGTCGAGGAAGCAACCGATCACGATGTAGAAGACCAGCAGTACCATAAGCAGTTGGAAGCGGCTCAGTTCCAACTCTGCGATCCATTCCGCCAACGCTTTCGGCAATCCGGTGAAGCCCATGGACAGTGACAGGAAAGCCGCGCCGGCCAGAATGAGCGCGATCATCGCCGAGGTGCGGGTCGCCCCCATCAAGCTCTCGACGAACGTCGACCAGTTGAGCGACCGCTGTCCCGCCGCCAGCAACAGCGATCCGATGACGCCAAACGCCGCCGCTTCCGTGGCCGTGGCAACGCCCAGATACATCGACCCGATGACCACCAGGATCAGGCAGATGACGGGGATGAGAAACTTCGAATTGGCGACTTTCTCACTGAAGGTCATCGCTGGTTCGGCGCTCGGCTTGAACTTGCTCGAGACCTTGGAATAGATCGCGACGTAGCCCATGAACATGGATGCCAGCGCTAGGCCCGGCAGGATGCCGGCCATGAACAGCTTCGATATGGATTCGTTGATGGTCACGCCATAAACAATCAGTGTCAGTGACGGCGGTATCATCAGACCGAGCGTCGCCGCGCCGGTCAGCGTGCCGATGATCATATGTTCAGGGTATTGCCGCTTGCGCAGCTCCGGTATCGACATCTTGCCGACCGTGGTCAGCGTCGCGGCCGAAGAGCCGGACACCGCCGCAAACACCGTGCAGCCAACGATGTTGGTATGGATCAGACCTCCGGGCAAGCGCGCCAGCCAGGGCGACAAGCCTTTGAACATGTCCTCCGACAGGCGCGTTCGATAGAGTATTTCACCCATCCAGATGAACAGCGGCAGCGCCGTCAGCGTCCAGGAGGAAGACGCACTCCAGATCGTCGTTATCATGGTGTCGCCGACCGGCCGGGAGGTGAACATTTCCATGCCGACGAAGGCCACGCCCAGCAGTGCCAGCCCGACCCAGATACCCGTCCCGAGCATCAGGAACAGGACGAAGAGAAATATGCCGATGAGTTGAAATTCGTCCATCGGCCCTATTCCCCGTGGCTCTGGTCGACGACATCGGCTTTGATGCGGTGGTCGCCGGCGAACAGGACATGGACCAGATGATCGGTCAGTGCGACGGCGAATATACTGCCACCGACAACCATGGATATCTGCGGTATCCACAACGGACTGGCGTCCTGTCCCTGGCTGATGTCGCTGAACTTCCAGGACCAATAGGTGGCTTTGACGGCGTAGTAGGTAAAGTACCAGCCGAGCGCCGTGGCAACGCCAAAGCACCAGGTCTCCAGCACCCGGCGCATTTTGCCGCCGACGGCGTTCAACAGAATGCTGACGCGAATGTGTGCGCCGTGGTTGAGTGCGTAGGCGAAGGCGAAGAACGACGCGGCAGCCATGCAATAGCCGGCATAGTCAGGCGCGCCCGGAAACACCTCGCCGGTCCAACGCGCCAGCATCTGCAGGACGATGAGGGCCAATATGGCGATCAGGAATAAGGCGGCGATGACGCCGCAGGCGAAATAGATCCGGTCGAGTATTGATCTGAGATAGAGCCCGAATGTCTTCATCTCTCAACCCGTCGCCCCGATGAAGGTCGGGAGGCCACCTAGGACAGCCTCCCGATCCAGTTTACTGCATCGCTTTGTAAGAATCGACAATCGCCTTGCCCTCGGGACCGGATTTCTCCAGCCATTCCTTAGCCATGACGTCACCGATTTTCTTCAGGTCGGCCGTCAACTGATCGCCGGCCGGCCCCACCGTCATGCCACCGGCCCGGAGGCCGTTCAGCGTGAATTGGGTGTAGTGGATGGCACGGTAGTTGCCGGCGTACTCCGCCAGCGATGCGCAGCCCTCGATGATCTGCTTGTTGGCCTTGCTGGTGCCATCCCAAACGTCTTTGTTGACCATAATGTAGTTGCGCGGCAGCCAGGCATCCACTTCATAAAAATGGGTCAGGCTTTCCCAGACCTTGCGATCGTATCCGGTCGAGCCGGACGAGACCATGGATTCGGCGACGCCGGTGGCAAAGGCCTGTGAAATTTCCGCCGCCTCGATGGTCACCGGCAACATGCCTGACAACTCGGCCAAGCGTGCAGTCGCGGTGTTATAGGAACGGAACTTGATGCCCTTCATATCGGCTACGGAATTGACCGGCTTCTTGAAATACAAGCCCTGGGGCGGCCACGGCACGGAATAGAGCAGGACCAGGTTTTGCTTTTCCAGGATCTTCGACATGGTCGGCTTGGCCGCCTTCCACAGCTTGGCCGCATCTTCAAAAGAGGTCGCCAGGAACGGCACGGAATCGACGCCGAATACGGCGTTTTCATTCTGATGGCCGGACAACAGCCGCTCGCCGATCGGCGCCTGGCCGGTCTGAATGGCGCGCTTGATGTCCGCACCCTTGAACAGAGAACCGGATGGATGGGTCACCACTTCGATCGATCCGCCGGTGCCGATGGTTATGCACTTGGCGAATTCCGCACCCGTGGCGGAATGGAAGTTGGTCGCCGAATAGGCCATGGGCATGTCCCATTTTTCGGCCTGGGCGGTACCGGCAACGAGGGCAACCGCACTCGCCGCCAGGGCCAAGGTTTTTGCGGTTTCGGTCAACGCGTTGATTTTCACTATTGCCTCCTGTGATGTGTTGGCAGGTTCAGTTCGCTAAATTCAGAGCCCCCGATTTCCGGCCGTTTTCTCAGCGTTCCATAGTTCGCGGGGGCTTTACAATATGGTGTTTGCTTTGATGGCTCTCCTCTACGTCGTCGTCAGTTGGCTTGTTCGACCGTGAAGTGCCTCACCTTGTCTTCGTCGACGGCAATCCCGAGGCCCGGGCCCGTCGGCACGGTGACCCTTCCGTCGGTTGCCGGAAACGGCGATTGCAGCAAATCCGTCTCCAGATAGTAGGTGGCTTGATAGAACTCGCAGCCGAGCGAGATGTTTGCTGTCGCGGCGCACATATGCGTGCCCGCCAGGTGCGCCAGGCCGGTCTCGAACATGTCGCCGCCGTAGCACGGCATGCCGTTGGCGGCGGCGATGGCGGCAATCTCCTGGCCACGGCGCATGCCGCCCGATTTCATGATTTTCACGCTGAAAGCGTCGGCAATCCCTTCCCTAGCCGCCTTGAACGCTTCGGCTGGCGTGAACACGCTCTCGTCAGCAACCAAGGGCGAGCGGATTTTGCCGCGTAGGGTCTTCATGACTTCCCAGTTCTCGGCCGGGACGGGCTGCTCTATGAAGCCCGGTTCGAAACTGTCGATGTCGGGCACGTACCGCAGGGCTTCGAGGGGTGTCAGGCCCTGATTGTAGTCGACGCGGATCTCGACCTCGGGAAATCGCTGCTTCAGGGTCTCCAAGCGCTTGAGATCGAAGGCGTGGCCGGCGACGCCGGTCTTGATCTTGAACAGGCGAACGCCGTCGGCAACGATCCTATCGGCCAATTCCAGATCCTCGTCGAAATCGGGATTGGCGATCGACACGCTGAGCGGAATATGGTCGCGGACGCGACCGCCCAAGAGATCGCTGACCGAGACAGTCAATTCCCGTCCCCGAACGTCGTAGAGCGCCATCTCCAGTGCCGCCTTGGCTTCCCAGTTGCCGACAAGGATCGCGTTGGCGTGCGCCATGATGCGGGTCACATGCGCGGCGGGCCTGCCGACGACGACGGCCCGAAGATGGCCATCCAGGGCGGCGGCCGCCGCCTCCGCCGTGCCCGTAAACGCGGCCCAGGGAGAAGCCTCGCCCCAGCCGGCAATGCCGTCGGCGGTTTCCAGCTTGACCAGGACGTTTTTGATTTCGCCCGCCACCGCGCCGATGCCATGGTCGCGTCGGCTGCGAACCGGCAGCACCACGGTGAATACCGTCATTTTCTCGATGCGGCCGGAGATCTCGATGCCTGCGTTGCTCATGCTATGCCGCCGCTTTGCCGAAACGCGCCACGCTATAAGGCGATAGGTCAATGTTCGGATGTCTTCCGACAATCAGATCCGCAATCAGGCGGCCGGTCCGCGGCCCACTCGTCATCCCCACGTGATGGTGGCCGAAGGCGAGGACCAGGCCCGGATGGCTGTCGACGGGGCCGAGCACCGGCAGGCTATCCGAAACCGCCGGCCGGTGGCCGAGCCATTCGGTGTGGTCTTGGTAAGTAATACCTGGGAAGACCATCTCGGCACGCTTCAACAGCGTGCGAATTGGGGCGCCGCTCGCGGCCGCGTCGAGGCCGCCGAATTCCACCAACCCGGCGAGGCGCAGATCGTTGCCCATCGGTGTCGCGACGAATTTGCCATCGGCGATCATCAGCGCCCCGTTCGGCATGACCGACGGCTTGCGAAGTTCGACATGGTATCCCCGCTCGGATTCGAGCGGCACGTGAATGCCGACGGATTTGAGCAGCCGCGCCGACCAGGCACCGGCGGCGACCACCACGGTGTCGGCGACGATCTCTCCGGCCTCGGTCGCGACGCCGGTGACACGGTGACCGGCACGCAGAAAACCGGTGACGGAACCGGTAACGATTCGGCCGCCGGCCGCGGCGAACGCCCACGCCAGATCCTTGACATAGGCGCCGGGATGGTCGATCAGGCCGTGTTGATGGCGTAGGCAAACCAGGCATTGATACTTGGGCGCCAAGTTCGGTTCCTGGGCGCGAACCGCGCCGCCTTCGATAATGTCCCAGGAAATATCCTGTTCGGTACGCAGTGCCCAGGCCAGCCGGTCGGCTTCAAACGTCGCCCGATCCGGGAACACGAAGCTGTAGGGCTTGGTCTCGATCCGCGATGCCGCCGGCGTCTGCCCTGCCAGTCTTTGGTGTTCGTCCAGGCTGTCGGCGACTAAGGGTGCCATGTGGCTCGCGATGTGGCGCACCCGTTTTTCCGAGCAATGCCGAAGGTAGTCGAACAACCAGGGCAGCATGCGTGGCAGGTAAGACCAGCGGAGATAAACCGGTCCGAGCGGATCGGCCAGCAGTTTGGGAACTTTGGCCAGCAGTCCCGGAACGGTCACCGGGATAATGGAACTCGATGCCAACACGCCGGCATTGCCGAACGAAGCGCCCTCGCCCGGCTCCAGACGATCGATCAAAACAACGTCGCGACCATGGCGCTGAAGGTTGAGTGCCGTCGCGATCCCAACAATCCCGGCACCGACGACTGCAACTGTCTTACGGCCTGTCGACCCTGCGGCCATCTCCCAACCAAGCCCCCGATCATCGCCAACCCGAATGGCAAGCGGCGCGATGGTGACCGTGTTAGTTCATTAGGTCAAATTAATCGACGTTCTGAGAAAATAAGGTTACCTTATAGCTGCATAACCGACTGTTTCGCATTTGGAGCGCACAGGCATGAACCTTCGCCAGATCGAGGCTTTCAAGGCGGTGATGACCGAAGGCTCGATCACCCAAGCGGCCGTGGCGTTGGGTATTACGCAGCCCGCGGTTTCCGGCCTGATTGCCAATCTCGAAAACTCCATGGGTTTCATGTTGTTCAAGCGCCGCCGCGGCAGGATCCGACCGACGGCCGAGGCCGAGACGTTTTTGGGGGACGCCGAGCGCGTGCTCGACAGCCACCGCCGCGCCGTTCGCGCCGCCCGCGACATCCGCGATATGAAATATGGCTCTTTGCGCATCGCCGCCTTGCCGGCGGTGTCGATGAATTTCATGCCGAAATTGATCGCCCGGTTCATCCGCGGCAGGCCGCAAGTCAGGGTCTCCCTGCAAACCCGGTCGAGCCCGCAGATCCGCGAATGGATGTCGGCACAGCTGTTGGATATCGGCTTCGTCGAACTGCCGGCCGACGATCCGGCGGTGGAATGCGAACCACTGTCGTTGCAATGCCTGTGCGCCGTGCCTGCCGAACACGCGCTGGCGAAGCAGAGGACGATCACCCCGAACGACCTGGAAGGCGAACCCCTGATAGTCCAGAACCCGGAACATTCCGCCCACTATCAGTTGAAAGCGGCGTTCGAAAGCCAGGGCGTCGCCTGGGCACCGCAGATGGAATGCCACCTGTTCGCCCCGGCCTGCCGGTTGGCGGCCGAAGGCGCCGGCATCGCCATCGTCGATCCGTTCACGGCGGAAGAATTCCTGGGCCAGGGATTGGTGTTCCGGCCATTCCAGCCGGCCATTCCCTATGAGCTGGGCCTGCTCTATCCAGCGCTCCGGCCGCGCTCGCGTCTGGTGAACGAGTTCGCCGTTGCGCTAAAGGCCGCTCTGCAGGAGGTACTGGAACCGCAAGCCGCGCCGCATCAATAGGCGGCCGACCCGACCGACCAGTTGTCGCGGATCGCCTGGGCGCGTTACCGCCCTTCATCCGTTCCAGCGACGGGCCTATACGACGGCATGGGACTTTGCTTCAGAGCCAGTGAGATCGAGAGTCACTCGCACAAGCACGTCTAAGCAAAGGGTTGTTTTCGTGACGTCGGTTAGGAGCCTGGCAACGGAAATTAGGGGCTGAATCGAGATCAGTAGCGATGTGCCAATTGCGAGTTTAGACGACAGGCAGCCCCAAACTCTTCAGTTCTTTTTCGCGCAGTGGCAAATCTGTACCCATGAAAAACTCGTCAAGTTGTGGCGGCGGCACCGATGTCGCTGAGAGCATGTCGTGAATCTGCCCACGGTGATGGATTTGGTGCGTGAATAGGTGCACCAACACACTGGTGACGAGCTCGGAGTACTGAGTACCATCCAACAGCCGAAACGTGACTGTCGACGCAAGAATATCGGGTGTCGCACTCTGGCAGAAGTCGATGAGTGCACGATCCACCGCTATCTGATCCTGCGCTAGAGGCGTGAACTCGCGATGCAGCAAATCCCCTACACCGTCTGGCAGATTCTGTTTTCCCGTTAGGCGTTCCAAGTACAGCCAATCCACGAACACAATGTGATCTAGGTGGGCATGGATGGATCCGAAAAAACTCGGCCGGTTCGCAAAGTACTCCGACGCCGGAAGGCGTGAGCAAGCCATATGCAGGCGATGGTTACTCCAGTGGTTGTTTCGGGCTTGCGAGACAAGGTAGTCGTTTAGTCCAGATGGAGCTCGGGTCGAGGCCATAACCTGATCCTGTTTTAAGAGATTACCGAGCTCCCGACTTACAACATTGGCGGCCCAGCAGACAAATACTCAGTTTATGTATTTGCCTATCGACGCCAGGCGGCAAGCGCTCCGGCCGCAATACCGGCACTCAGGTCTCGCCGACGAGGCTCTTGGTAAACTCTCGTAGCGCGCTGGCGACGGTACCAGTGTACGAGCCGTCGAACTCCCCGGACCGGCCGAGCGCCGCGACAGCGCCAACCATCTGACCAAAGGGATCGAAGAGCGGCGCGGCAAGGGCGGCGATACCTGGTTGAAAATCACCGTCGGTACGGCCCATCCCCGTTCTGCGTGTTTCTTCGATGAGGGCGCGCAGGCGCTCCGAGGCGTCGCCGGTCGTCACGCCGTCACCGGCCAGCTCTTGGCGAACCAGTTCGCTTGTATGCTCCGATGGTAGAAATGCCAGATAGGCGCGGCCGGTTGCGGACGCCAGCACCGGCATTGTCGATCCGGTTTGGACGATGACGGTGAGCGGTCGTCGGCTGTCCTCCCAGCGCAGGATGATGGGTCCTTTGTCGGTCCAGCCGCTGACGAAACACGTGGCACGAATGTCATCGCGAAGCCGCCGGAGCCCGGCGCTGGCGCGTTCGATGACATCGAAACGATTGAGAGCCGCAACGCCGATCCGGAGCGCCATCGGACCCAAATCGTATCGGCTCGAGCTTTCCGATTGGCTGACCATTCCGGCAGCGATGAAGCTCGCAAGATAGCGATGCGCCTTCGCTGCGGGCATTCCGGAAAGCGCGGCGATCTCCTTCAACTGCATCGATCCTTGGGCGCCGGCAAGCACGTCGAGCAAGCGTAAGCCAGTGTCGATAGCGCCGATGCCGCGTTTTGGCGCTTTGGCCGGTCCCGCACTTTCAGGTCCGCGATCAGTCATAGGTGATGTCCAATAGCATTGACGATTTGAACATAATTATATATAATGTAATTTAATTAAACAATACGTAATTTTGGAAAGACAATAATGCTTGGAATGGCACTGACAAGTACGGCGGACCAACACGGCCCATCCGAGACGGAGGTATCCAATTTTGACCTCTTGGACCTTCCGTCGGATTTTGTGCCAAACGCCTATCGATATCTCGCCGCCCTGCGGCAGAAGAGCCCAATCCACCGCAATTCCGACGATTCAGTCATTCTGACCCGGTACGAAGACCTCGTTGCCGTTTATCGAGATCCGTCAGTCTGGAGCTCCGACAAGAAAGTCGAGTTCAAGCCGAAATTTGGAGATTCTCCACTCTACGAGCATCATACGAAAAGCGTCGTGTTTCGCGATCCGCCCGATCACGCCCGCATTCGCAAGCTATTCCAGGCGGCGTTCACGCGCAAAGCGCTGGCCGCGCTTGAACCGCGTATCGAGGAGCTGGTCGACAGCTACCTTGACGAGCTGGCCGAACGCCGAGAGATGGAAGTGGTCTCGGCGTTCTCCTTCAAACTGCCGGTCGAAGTCGTGTGCGACATGCTCGGCGTGCCAAGTTCGGACAGGATCCTAATCCGCGACTGGGCATTATTGATTCTGGGCGCTTTGGAGCCGGTATTGACCGAGGAGCAGTTTAATGCGGGGTGTCGCGCGGTCGAGGACTTCAAGGCCTACCTTCGAGACTTGATCGTTCATCGGAAAGCACATCCCGCTGACGCCAAACCCGGCGAGATTCTAACCGCGCTGATTGAGGCGGAAGAAGACGGCGAAAAACTGACCGAGCTCGAGCTGCTCCATCAATGCATTTTCCTACTCAATGCCGGACACGAGACGTCGACCAACATGATTTCGCACGGCGTGCACGAACTGCTTCGCCAGCCCGAACAGGCCGCGCGGCTGCGGGCCGAGCCGGCACTGATTGAGAGCGCGGTAGAAGAGATCCTGCGCTATCAGGCACCGATCCAGATCAACAACCGCCGCGCGCTTGTCGATACCGAGCTTTCCGGGGTCATGCTGCCTACGGGCAGCGTCGTACATTTGATGATCGGGGCGGCCAACCATGATCCGGCGCAGTTTCCCGAGCCGGAAATATTCGACATTGCGCGACGGCCGAACCGGCATCTCTCCTTCGGTCTCGGCGTCCATATCTGCGCCGGCAACGCGCTTGCCCGAATTGAGGGCAAGATCGCCTTTGGTAAGCTGTTCCAACGTTTTCCCAACTTGAAACTCGAAGCGCCGGCGAAACTCTCCAACCGCATTCGCTTCCGCGAGATCGTCGAGCTTCGTGTCGCGGCCTAATCATCCGTCTTCCCTCTCAGAAAGGATTTCGAGCGATGACCTATTTCCCGAGCCACGAGGGCATCATCTCGATGTCGCAACTTCAATTGTCGAAGTGGGACTTGTTCGAACCTTACATGGAGTTCATTCACCGGCTGATGAATTACCCGGCGGGACCGAGCCAGCATGAAAAAGAGATTATCGCGGCTTACTGCTCGCTTTTGAACGCCTGTGACTTCTGCTATGGCGCGCATAAGAACGTGTGCATGGCGCTTGGCGTCGACGAGACGCTGTTTCAGCAGCTGATTGACGATATCGATACCGCACCCGTCGACGACAAGCTCAAACCCATCCTCAAATACGTTCGCAAGCTGACCCTTACACCCAGCAAGATAAGCGACGATGACGCCAAAGCGTGCTATCGCGCCGGCTGGAGCGAAGAGGACCTCACTTTGGCGATCGCCGTGTGCGCGAGCTGGAACTGGTTCAACCGCATGATCCTCGGCCACGGCATCGACAAGAAATGGGATGAGGAGGTTTTTCGTGGCCGGGGTGCGCCGGAGCAGATGGCCAGAGGGTACAAGGCCTATTACGATGAGATGGTCGCCAACGGCATGGCGGATACGAGCGGCCCCAAACGCCCCGCACCCCCACCAGTTTGAACGAACGCTCACCTGCATAATTGCCGGCACGAGAGAACGGACAGGGAGGAACGTGAACCACCCCGTCTACGGTATTTGATGACCACAGGCGCTTTGCAGCAGCCCCAACAGTTCTACCGCGAACGCGTCCTTGTTGAGTCCATGCATTTTGAGGTAGCTCGCTTGCACCCGATAGGCTTCACCCTCAATCCAGCCGGTACAGGACGCACGTAGAGACGTGCCACTTTCGAACTGAAGCGCATGGACTAACTCGTGCACCAAGTAGCTGCGCCCCAGCGGCGTGGCGAGATCGACGTCAAAGTCATGCAGTATTTCCCCGCTGGCCACCACGTATACGGTGCGCGGGACCGCGCCGTGAAATGAGGCCTCCGACGCAATCACGGCAACCAGCGCTGCGGTACTTGTCACGCTCACTCGGGGGCATTGCCGCAGAGGTGGCCGACCGGTTTCTTCTGAAACGAAAGCGATAAGGTCACCCAACTGATTGCAGTCGAATGCCTCGCCATGCGCGTCCCCGTGCGTTGGACTCACCCGGGTGCCTGTGAAGATCAGACTCAGCAATGTAAGGAAAAGGACACTGATCATTGCCTTCATGATCGCTCACTCCCGTTTTGGTTTGTTCTTAGGCGATATTCACATTGCGGGAGTTAGAGCAGCGTGAGCGCGGACAACGCGAACGTTAGCTTAGCGTTAGGTCAGTGACCGGTTCAGTTGTGCAGCTAACAAGATGGGAATATGTTGAAAATCAATGGCAAAACTCAACATCAGGCTGCTTGGTGGTTTCCGCCTTGAGCAAGATACAGGTGGCAGAATTCCCCTTTCTGGTCGCAAAGGAATTCTGCTTCTGGCTCGCTTGGCGGTACCTCCGGGACTGACGCATTCCCGGGAACAGTTACAGGCCTTGCTCTGGCCTGATGCTGACCAAAAACACGCACAGGGAAGCCTGCGCTATCTCCTCCACCGGCTGCGAAAAATCATGCCGTCGGAGTGTCGGCGATTTCTGATCTGCGAGGGCAGCCAAGTGTCTCTCGATACCAACCATGTCGCAGTAGATATCGAGCAGTTCGAGCGTCTGGTTTTTGAAGATACACCACAGGCGCTCGCTGAAGCTTGCGCGCTCTATAACGGCGATCTATTGGCCAGCCTGCCTGTGAGTGATCCGAGGTTCGAGGAATGGCTGCGACCTGAGCGGGAACGCTTGCGGGAGCTCGCCCGTGCGGCATTCTGGCGTCGCTTCCAGTTCGACATTTTGCATAGCGATATCGCCGCTGCAAAGAACCTCGCCAGCCGCTACTTGGGCATCGATCCCTACGCGGAACGCATTTACCATGCGCTCATACGACTTCACTTTGCGTTGGGCGAACGGGTCTTGGCGGCGCGACTTTACAAGCGTCTAAAAGACACTCTGGCGCAAGACTTACAAATCGAGCCTGAGCTGGAAATCAGCGATTTGGTGCGGCTCGCGATTGACGATCCTGCGCATGCGCCGATCCCAGCCCGCTTCGATCCAGCGTGGGTGCTGGGACGGGACGAAAAGATGGAGAATGGCGATTGCGAAGATCCTCTCGCAATTGCAGAAAAGCCCGCAATTACGGTAGAGCCATTCGTATTGTTGCGCGGTAATCGTGAGCAAGGCCAAATTGCCGACGGTATTACAGAAGACATTGTGACGGGTTTGTCTCGGTTCCATTCGCTGTTTGTTACTGCGCCCAAATTGAGCATATTCGGTAAGGATCCGGTCGTCGGCATCGAACTAATTACCGGCGATCCTCCTGCCCGATACCTATTGCAGGGCGGCACCCAGATAATGAAGAATCGTATTCGAATTTCAGTCCGATTGATCGACGCTGGTACTGGCGAACATTTATGGGCGGAGCGGTATGATCGAACTTTGCGTGATTTCAACGATCTCCAGGATCAGTTGACGCAAAGTATTGTCGGTGCCATTGCACCGCAAATTTTTTCCGCTGAGTTTGTACGAGCCAAGTCTCTTCACTCCGAAAACCTTAGCGCTCATGACATTGCCCTGCATGCCCTTGATCGCGCCAGCTATGCCCGCACGAACAGCAATAATGGTGCGAACCAGGAAGCCATTGCCCTCGCGGAACGAGCAGTGGCTATGAATGGCCGTTGCGCCCTGGGATACGCGGCTATGGCCAGGTGCCACTTCTGGAATGTAGTGCTGTCGTGGACAGCGAATGAGGATCGTAGCTTGGCAAGCGCTGAGGAGGCGGCTAACAAAATGCGATCGCTGAATCCCAGCGATCATCAAGCATATTATTATCTTGGTAGGGTCGCTTTCGCCCGCAGACAGCATGGTCTTGCCCTGTCGAACTTCCAGAGAGCTATTGACCTGAACCCGAATGATGTTGAACTGCTTGGCTACTTGTCTTGGGCGGAAGGGTCCTCCGGTTTGCCGGAAGCAGCGCGAGAGCATGCCGAACAGGCACTTCTGCTCAATCCGCAGGATCCGGAAACACGGCAAATGGCTTACTGGAACCTGGCGCAAGCGGCATTCGTTATCAGCGATTATTCGCAAGGATCCATATACGCGAAGCAGGCCTGCCAGGTGTTGCCTAATCACGCTGGCGGCTATGGTATGCTTGCGGCCTGTCTTGTCGAGGCCGGTGATTTAACACACGCTCGTGCTAACATCGAAAGGGCAATGGACCTCGCGCCTTCTTACGTACATGACAGAATTCTTGGAAACAGCTATTTCAAGAATAAGGCGGATCACAACCGGTTTGTCGGAGCATTGCGAATCGCAGGTAGCGACCTGCGGATCTGATCTGATACTGAGGATAGCGGCCCTGCAAATGGGCAATAAATTCCTTCAGACAGAGACGGGCAACCATCGAGCCGACGCGCCCGGTGATGTCCGACTCGGTTCAATCTCGGAATCCAAAACGTCAACCTTCACCGGCAAGAGACATTGTCTCCGATCCGATGAAATCGTGATTTATTTGCAAAGGTAGGCACCCCAATAGACGGATTTCGATACCGGCTCAAACAATCAGGCCTTCGTTGGCCACACATCGCCGTGCCAAAAACGGTCATGCGTCATCGTCCACAGCGCGCATAGATTCTCAGGACACGGGCCACTACAATCTGGTCATACTGGATAAAGGATGACACGGATTGGAAGCGTTCGTGTCCACGGAAAGAATCGGTTAGGGAGGACAACATGGCGACCAGAAATGCGCACTACGGCAGCTTATTGGATGTCGCGCAAAAACTTCACGCCAAGAAGCTTTCGCCGGTCGAGCTGACCGAGCACATGCTAAAACGCATCTCAGCCAAGGATAAGCGGCTCAAGTCTTATGCGACGGTCACCGCGGACTTGGCCATGAAGCAGGCGAAAAAGGCGGAAAAGGAAATACTGAAGGGACGCTCGCGGGGCCCGCTCCACGGCGTGCCCATCGCGGTAAAGGATCTTTGTTACACCAAAGGCATCACCACGGCGGCGGGAATGGCGACCCACAAGGCGTTTAGGCCAAAATTCGATGCAACGGTGGTGAAGCGGTTTGCCGACGCGGGCGCCATACTGCTAGGCAAGTTGCAGATGACAGAGGGTGCATTTGCTGACCACCATCCCGATATCGCGCCACCGGTAAACCCTTGGCACCGGGACCACTGGCCGGGGGCTTCTTCCTCTGGTTCTGGTGTCGCGACGGCAGCTGGTCTGTGCTTTGCCTCGCTTGGCTCCGATACAGGCGGTTCGATCCGCTTTCCGTCAGCGGCGAACGGTGTGACTGGGTTAAAACCAACGTGGGGTCGGGTTTCGCGCCACGGCGTCTTCGACCTAGCACCCACGCTTGATCACGTCGGGCCGATGTGTCGGGATGCGGCGGATACCGGGGCGGTTCTGGGCGTGATCGCCGGCGCCGACACGAACGATCCGACTGCGTCATCGGTGCCTGTTCCGAACTATCTTGCGGGGCTGGAGCGTGGTCTGAACGGCCTCCGCATCGGCGTTGATCCCAAATATAACCGCCGTGGTGTGGA
>Ga0315336_1001629_pt1 | contig 41290 bp, 43 predicted proteins | sample ASW5metaG_FD_204512 | JGI IMG/M metagenome (GOLD analysis project Ga0315336, IMG submission 204512) | Ammonia-oxidizing marine archaeal communities from Monterey Bay, California, United States - ASW #5 | ecosystem: Environmental > Aquatic > Marine > Intertidal zone | place: USA: California... | reverse complement strand
CAAAAAACAATCTCACTCGACGAAGCCGTAGCGATCGTTACTGGCGATGCTTTACCAATCGATCAAACAGAGGACATCCCTTTATCCACAGAGAATAGGCGCGTGTCAGCAGTTGATCCAAATGTTGTTCTCCCTCAATCCTTTAACGGACCTAGTCCTCCGGTTCCACCTGCTGTAATCTCACGTGACAGTAACGGATTAGCCACAATTCGTGCAGTGCGCATCGCATCATCACTCCAAATCGACGGCCAGTTCGATGAGCTGTTCTATAACGATATTCAGTCGATGTCTGAATTTATACAGGTTGAACCTGATTATGGAGCACCCGCTACGAATCAGACCGAAGTGTGGCTGCTCTACGACAACGATAACTTCTATGTCTCAGCCAAGGTTTGGGAAAGTCACCCTGAACGCATGATAGCTAACGAATTACGACATGATGCAGCCCAAACTCTCTCCCAAAACGAACTCTTTAACATATCAATCGATTCATTCTATGACCGTCGTAATTCGTATGTCTTTTACATCAATGCAATCGGTGGACGCGGAGAAGGACAAGTTGCTAATGAGTCCCAATTCAACAATGACTGGTACGGTGTCTGGGATGCCGAGGTTGGGCGGTTCGATGGCGGATGGACCATAGAGATGGCAATCCCGTTTAAAACTCTCAGATATAAGACTAGCACTGAGCAAGTTTGGGGCATTCAGATCCAGAGGATCAATAGGTGGAAAAACGAACTTTCATTCCTAGTGCCTAGCGATCGATCATTTGGACCTCGAGGATTTATGCTCGCCTCACGGTTTGCAACAGTTGTCGGAATCGAGACGCCGCCACCAGCCATGAATCTCGATGTTAAGCCGTACTTTATTTCCAATCTCACTACGGACCGTTTGTCATCACCACCTTTATCGAACGATATCAATGCTGACATTGGTCTCGACGTAAAATACGCTGTAACTGAAAGTTTGGTAGCAGATTTTACGTATAACACTGACTTTGCCCAAGTCGAAGCGGACGAACAGCAGGTGAATCTCACCCGGTTTAGTCTGTTCTTTCCTGAAAAGCGCGAATTTTTCTTGGAAAACTCTGGATTGTTTGCATTTGGTGGTGCCGGAACAGGTCCTTTTGGGGGCGGTGGTGACACGCCAGTGCTGTTCTATAGCCGTCGGATCGGATTAAGTGGATTCCGTGAAGTGCCAATACAAGGAGGTGGACGCCTAACCGGGCGCATCGGACCCTACAGTATTGGCGTTCTAGATATTCGATCTGATGACGAACCCACATCAGGCGCACGGGCTACTAATTTCACCGTCGCTCGGCTCAAACGCGACATCCTCAGGCGCAGCACAGTCGGTCTACTATTCACAGGTCGCTCTATAACGGAAAGTGGAATTGGTTCAAATCAAACTTATGGCATAGATGGCAATTTCGCCTTTTTTACAAACTTAGCGATCAACACTTATTGGGCACGCACGAAAACCAGTGGACTTGCAAACAACGATGTTAGTTATCGCACAGAGTTTGACTATGCGGGAGATCTGTATGGAGTGCAACTAGAACACCTTCTTGTCGGTGAAAACTTCAATCCTGAGGTTGGTTTTGTGCGACGAGATGACATGCGTAAGAGCTACGCTCAATTCCGCTTTAGTCCTCGGCCTGGACCATCATCGATCGTGCGTCAGTACTCATTGAGTGCTGCAGGTACATACATCGAAGACCTAGATGGACAAGTTGAATCACGCGAGTTGAACGGGGAATTTAGTATCGAGTTGCAGAACAGTGACTCGTTCAACATAGGCTATACGGGAGCATACGAATTATTGCCCCAGCCGTTCCGTATTGCCCCAGAGACCATATTACCGATCGGCACTTATGACTTTAGTTTTGTTCGCGCAGGTGTCCAATTCGGTTCGCACCGGCCCATCTACGGTGGCCTGCATTGGGAAAGCGGTACATTCTACAACGGCCGCCGTAAAACCTTCAGTATCCGTCAGGGACGAGTACGGTTAACATCTCAATTCTCGGTGGAGCCTAGCCTCTCGATTAATTGGATTGACTTACCCACAGGAGCGTTCACAGCAAGCATCGTTGGAACGCGTGTCGTCTACACAATGACACCACTGATGTTTATGAGCTCGCTCATACAGTACAACTCAAGCAGTCACGCTGTAGCAACTAATGTACGTATCCGGTGGGAGTACGCTCCTGGGAGTGAACTCTTCGTCGTCTACAATGAACAACGAGATACATTTAGACACCACTTTCCAGAACTGACGAATCGGGCACTTATTATCAAGGTGAATCGTCTATTTCGATTCTAATGGCAGTCAAAATGTCACGTTTCGGATACTAGCCTGCTAATATCTTCACTCTAGAATCTGCATGCTATCTAAAAAAAGCCGGCTGATTACTGCATAGCCTGTCACACCAGATAGCCCCTTGAGTCAATCACTCCGTTTCTCCAACTTGCGCGCCCATTCCAACTCCAGCACATCTGCCGTATGGAGATCGAAAGCCGAAGCTGTTCTTTTATACTCACCACGAAACTCTGTGTGACAACGATAGCAAACTGAAAGATCTCCTAATCGTCGGTAAACCAAAAGATCAATAAGCACAGCACTCGCAAGAATGCCGTATGCTATGAGATCCAATCCAAACCAATAAAAGCCTGCACTAATCCCAGCACCAATAATTACAATTGTGAGTCCAACCTTAGGATCGAAATCTTTTCGTATGTAGAAATCTTGACCATTGCAAACTGGACATACATCTACTTGAAGGTCCGCGTACACTTGTTCACTAACGGTAAGGGGAATCGCCCAGCCACATCCACCACATGCGACTTCTACTGGTGCTTCAGCAGCTACAATCGGCAACCCGCTCGAACATTTTGGACACTTAAATGTTAAATGCATAATGAACGTCAATAGATGAGAGTTTCTAGAAAGTAGAATGCTCCCATCCCAAACTATCTATATCTTGTAAATGCCGTGTGATTGCTAAATACTCTCGTGATCTGTACTTTGTCAAAAATTCAGACTGGAACCTTTGTTGAAAGTAAGAGGTATTTAGCCAGAACTTCGCCCACCACCACCGCAAAGAAGTCGATATATAGAATCCCAGTAGCGGACTGAGTTGATCTAATCTTGGCTGTCTCCCAAGTAAGAAATGCTAGTACTAATGGGCCTAGCAAACCAAACAAAAGACGCTGCCACAAGAACACACCGTCAATTGACAGCACGTATCGACTGTAGCTAGCCCCCGATGGCGATTCCCACGTTTCGAGGGCTACCCAGATCACCGCAATAATCACAATCATGCGAACTATCGTCGACCCAATATGAAATTTCACCATCGACTGCAATAGTGATACCTCCATCGATGGCAGAACTAAATACCAGTGGCCAAGAATCATTGCTGTACACGTCCCACCTAGTAGTGCTGCTGATGATAGAAAACTTGCAATAATTAAAATTGGCTCAGGGCCTATCCCAATAGCCGATAGATTAAATCCCTGTGCAACTATCGTTACACTGCCGCTGATAAGAGTCACCCAAAGGAGTAACGGTCGGATGCGAGCAAGTGCCCGACCAATAGTGATCCAGTAAAGAAGTAGTGTAGATGTGGCTACCAAAAGAGCCACTAATCCTACGATCTCTGAATCGTCACGTAATGGTAGAGCGGGCCGAAATGCTAAGGCAATCAAAAGACATAGGGTGGCAAGCCCAGCATTAAAACGAAAGAACTTTACTCCAGCTGCTCGACCCACAAGCAACAAAGTGCCAGCGATACCAATACCGAGATGAGCTAGAAAGAAAAATATTACTAAGGACATCGGAAAGATGCCTGTATCTAAGAATTGTCGATAGCTTGCAAGGTTTTATTCGCCACTACCCTACCGCATCACAAAAGATACCAACTAGCGAATTAACGACTGAAATGACACCGCCTTAAACAGACTTCCCAACTTTGGAAGCTGTCTTGTACGACCACCAGATCGCGAACAGGCCAAGTGCAGTCGCTACGACTAATGTTATCGTGTTAACACCACCGTAGTGATTCGCCGCAAGCATTCCGAACAGCATGGGTCCAGAAAGATACGTGTTAACACGTGATGCCATCGCAGCACGCTTCGGGAGCGCTGGATCTACAGCAGAGCCATCTCGAACAGCAGGAAGAATTTTCTGCTGAGCAGGCCAGATGATAAACCAGACGTTGAACCACATAATCGTACCGAATACCATGCCCATAAGAATCCAAATCGCTCGTCCCGTGATACCGTCTGCTCCCATAAACAGCTCGCTCGGGCCAAAGCCGTCGCCAGCCCCGTACATGTAGAGCTGCGTAAAAAGTAATAACCCTGCCAAAAAGGTAACCATCGCCCCCCAACGGAACCACCAAAGAGCTCGAGCCATAAGCTGTGGGTTCACCGTCTTTTTCACATCTGCAGCGATCGTTCCCTGAAAGGGAATGTTGACGAAGTTAAAGAAATAGAGGTGCCCTATCCAGACAATGCCGGCAAACACGTGAATCCATCTTAAAAGCAAGTGCACGTTGCTAAATAGGTCTGAAAGAGCCATTGGATCCTCCTTGTTACGTTAGAAATCTTTTTTCAAAATCAGTAAATTTATTTCATGCATTAACTGATATTCAGTGAACGGTCAACATTCGGTCAAGTGCTACTCGAGTCCAATATTTATCACGGTCTGGTACTACTATTGGATTGTATACCTCACCCTCGAGTAGTCCATCTAATATCCACAAGAGATGATTCGGCGACACACGGAACATTGTCGAACACATACACCCAATAGGATCAAGTGTCATAACTGTTTTCTCTGGTGCAACAGCCTTAGCAAGACGGTTGACTAAATGAATCTCGGTACCAATAGCCCACACAGAACCAGAAGGGCTATTATTAATCTCCCGAACGATATACTCGGTCGACCCCGAGTCATCAGCAGCCTGAACCACGTCCCAGGTACATTCCGGATGGACAATCACACGAATTTTTGGATACATCTTACGCAAATGCTCAATTTGTTTTACATTAAAACGTGTATGCACAGAGCAGTGTCCCTTCCACAAAATCATACTTGCTTCTTTTAGTTTCGTGGGTGAGACACCACCTCCAGGTAAATCGGGATCCCAAACTACCATTTGATCGAGCGAAACTCCCATCTTATATGCCGTGTTCCGTCCGAGATGTTGATCTGGTAAGAATAGAATTTTCTCCCCACGCTGCCATGCCCATTGCAGCGCGGCTTCTGCATTACTTGAAGTGCACACGAGACCCTCATGCTCGCCGCAAAAAGCTTTAATCGAAGCTGCACTGTTGATATATGTGACTGGCACAACACTAGTGGCACCCAGCATCTCCAGGTCATCCCAACATACTTGTAACTGGTCTACTGCAGCCATATCTGCCATCGAGCAACCAGCAGCCAAATCTGGGAGAATCACTTGTTGATTCTCGCGACTCAAAACATCAGCACTTTCTGCCATGAAATGAACACCACAAAACACAATGTACTCAGCATTTCCTCTTGAAGCCGCTGCGCGTGCCAGCTTGAATGAATCCCCCATACAGTCGGCAAATTTGATTACTTCATCACGCTGATAGTGATGACCAAGGACGAGTAAACGGTCACCCAGAGCAGCCTTTGCCGAAGCAACTCGTTTATCCATTTCAATATCGGACAATCCAAGATAACGATCAGGAAGAGGTTGTCGAGTGCCGATCTGACTTTTTTCGAAATCCGTAATTAATTGAACGCTCATTGAACCTTGTGAAATATTTCCCAATACATGAACATTAAAAAAGTCAAACCCCGCGACCTTTTAAAACTAAATGTCTCAAGCGGAACTTGACCTTATTTGTATTCTATCACGGCATGAACTCCTAGAGTAAAAAACACTTTTTCATCCAGAAGAACATAACGACAAAAAGAATAACGCTTTTCTCTCTAATCTTTAATAAACGAACTACTTAATCTAGAAACTATACTGAAGTTGAGATTGCATTATAGAATGTGTCTCGCTCAACCGGTTCTCGACCTGCCTCTTTAATAAGTGTTCTAATCTCGTCTGGTGTCATCTCTTCTGGTGTCCGAGCACCAGCCATATGATAAATTCGCTCTTCTTGCACTGTTCCATCGAGATCATCTACACCAAACCAAAGAGCTGTCTGTGCTACTTCTAGACCAGTAGCAATCCAAAATGCCTTTACATGCGGAACATTATCAAGCATCAACCTTGAAACTGCATGAACTCTCAGTGAATCAATGGCTGTAGGTGGAGGAAGCTTGCGCATCTGGTTATTATCCGGGTGGAAAGTAAGCGGAATAAACGCCTGAAATCCTCCAGTTTGATCTTGAAGTGTCCGAGCTCGAATCATATGATCAACCCGTTCGGCATTGGATTCAATATGGCCATATAGCATTGTCACATTTGATCGCAAACCCAACCGATGAGCTAGTCGATGAATATTAAGCCACCGCTCACTACCACATTTGTCATGACAAATTTTTCGGCGTACACGTTCTGAAAAAACTTCGGCTCCACCACCAGGCAGTGAATCGAGACCTGCATCAATTAGCTCTCGGAGCACTTGTTCATCCGTCTTCTGATATAGATCAGCAAAAAATGCGATCTCGACAGCTGTAAAACACTTCAGGTGAATCGTTGGTTTGATTCGTTTAAATCCCCTAAGAAGTTTCAGATAATAATCCCAAGGCAAATCCGGGTGTAAACCATTAACAATATGTACTTCAGTTATTGACTGAGAGGAACGCTGACGCAACTTATCCCATGCTTGTTCCAGGGACATTGTGTACGCCCCTTGATCGCCAGGTTTCAAGCGAGCAAAGGCACAAAACAGACAGTTGGCGACGCACACATTGGTCGCTTCAAGACGGATATTGTAGTTAAAGAAAGTCTGCGTGCCGTGTCGACGTTCTCGCTCGCGGTTAGCCAACCATCCAACGGCAAGAAAGTCTGGACACTCAAAGAGCTTAAGACCATCGTCGACGTTTAGGCGGTGGCGGTTGTCGAGCTTGTTGACAACATCACGCAGGCCAACTGCGTCGAGTCGTGCGTACATCGTTAATTCTCAAAAAAATTATGTTAGGAAAAAAGACTAATCAGATTACACCCCACGCCTGCATCCGTAGCGTCCGGGCGCGTGGACCATCTAGTTCGGCCATAAGTACTCGTTGCCATTGGCCTAACACTACTTCGCCACCACTAATTTGCAAAGTCATACTGTGCCCGAGTAAAAGTGCCCTCAAATGCGAATCCGCGTTCATTCGATCGCAATCTGAGTGGTTGGGATCGTTATGCAACCATTCTTCATCTCGTGCCACCATCTGCTCCAAGAAGCGTTTAATATCAGAGAGTAAAGCTGCTTGAAACTCGTTAACAAAAATTGTGCAGGTGGTGTGGAGCGACCACAAACTCACAATGCCTTCCCGAAGACGCATCTGTTGGACAAATGTCATTATCCGATCTGTAATGTCAATTACTTCAATCCGCTGATCAGTAGAAATAACAAGATTCTCACCATGAATAATTAAGCCACCAGCGCTTGCTGATGAAACCTTTGAGAGGGGTGCCTCTCGTAAAGTAACGGTGGAACTTTTGCTCATGCAATCCTCTCAATAGGTAGTATTGTTCATTCTTAAGAAATTCCCGTCGTGGACGAAGTTATCTTTTTTAAACAGAATATCGTAAGCCAATAAAGGCTCTGAAGCAAAGTCTATTAAAATCGTCCCTTTTCTCTTGACATCGCTTAACTTCATATTACAACGTATAGAAGCTCAGGTGCTCGAAAGAGCGGCAAGTGGGAACCTCGTGTAAATCGTGGACGGACCCGCCGCTGTAATCGGGGACGAAAGCTGTCCCTCGCCACTGACCGGTCAACCGGTTGGGAAGGCTCAGCTAGTAGAACGATCCGAAAGTCAGAAAACCTGCCTGAACTACCCGTTAAGGTTAATCCTTCGAGGACAAAGGGTTGCCGGAAGATGCTGGTGCACAGCGGTCTCCCGGACTGACTTACGTCCGGGTTTTTTTATGCCCGTATGCTCAGTTGACCTCCTTCGTCCTTGATATATAAACAGGAGGTCTATCATGAAACCTCAGCAAATGTTTTTCCTTCCACTATTAGCACTCGTGCTAATGATTCAGTGTCTTGATACCCAGAACCAAAGAGGCATTAATTGCTGCGCACTGTGAATGTCTCATTTTCCTACAACACCACACAGGTGTTGAACAATATTTCAATTGCCGTGCCGCACGGTGGAATCACGGGCGTGCTTGGACCTAATGGATCTGGAAAAACCACCTTGCTTAATCTATTAGGAGGGCTTTTGAAACCAACTGCTGGATACGTACGGTTAGACAAAAAAGACCTCTCGACTTTTTCACGATCTGTGCTTGCTAAAAAGATGGCGTTCGTAACACAAGAAACGCATTTAGCCTTCGACTACTCAGTGCTCGAGATCGCCTTAATGGGAAGATATCCTCACCTGGGTCCTTTCCAAATCGAAGGACCAACTGATATAAAAATCGCACGTGAAGCTCTAAAAATAACAGGCACGAGAGACCTCGAAAACCGTCCGTTCGCTTCGTTGAGTGGCGGTGAAAAGCAACGGGTAATTATTGCCAGTGCCCTCGCACAACTCTTGCAAACTTCTACCAAATATGAATTTGGAATCACCGAAGGACTGCTATTGTTAGACGAACCGACAGCAGCATTAGATCTTAGGTATCAGCTGGAGATCGCAGCAACGCTCCGGTCACTTAATAAAAACCAGAATACAACCATAGTTGTAGCAACCCATGATCTCAATTTAGCCGCTAGTCTCTGTGACCAATTAATCTTACTTCGCTCTGGGCATGTGCTGAAAGAGGGACCAACGCTAAAGGTGCTATCCGCCGAAACAGTGCGTACACTCTACAACGTAGAAGCTGATGTGAGATTTGACGAAAATTCAGGCTACCTTAACATTACACCTATCTCTAAGTCACCTAATGCTTAGAGCTGTCTTCTAACGAAGCTAATTAAGGAAATATTAAAATGCTTCGAGTGATCCATTCTATAAGATTAGCTACCAAAACTAGATGCCTTGATTTTCGATGGCGATTCGGGTTAATCCAATTAACATTTGGAGTTTTGGCATTGACTGTTTGTATCGTTGCTCCATTAGTGGGACCGGTACCAATAAGCTTCAATGCAGTATTTAACTCCTCTTTGCCATTCTCTGACAACGTTGACGCTCAGATTTTCTTCATCGCTCGGCTCCCTCGAGTTTTGGCTGGTGCTCTTGTTGGTGGCGCATTAGCTGCAGCAGGAGTTGTACTTCAGGCACTGCTCCGAAATCCTTTAGCCACTCCTTTTACACTCGGTGTGTCTGCAGGTGCATCCTTAGGTGCAATGCTGGTACTTATCCTTGGACTACCAGTACCGATCATAGGAATTGCAGCAGTTCCGGTAGCTAGCTTCGTGGGATCTTTAGGTGCAGTGAGTATCGTCTACGCACTGGCTCGTTTCCGTTACCAAGGACTCTCAACTAACGTGCTGCTTCTAGCTGGTGTCACACTGAACTCGATCTTCTCTGCAATAATTCTGTTTGTACAGTACCTCGCCGACTACACCCAAAGTTTTCAAGCTATTCGATGGTTGATGGGTAACCTAGATGTCAGTAGTTACACACCGATCCTTTATGCATTACCCTTGCTAACTATTGCATTCATCGCGTTTGCCTCACTCCCACGATCACTTAATCTACTGACCCTTGGGCCAAAAAGTGCCGCCGCTAGAGGAGTAAATGTGCTACAAACTCAACGCTTAGCTTTTTTCAGTGCATCTCTTGCAACAGGAGCGGCAGTATCATTAGGCGGTCCAATCGGATTTATAGGCATAATTATCCCACATGTGGTTCGACTGCTGGTGGGAGCTGACCATCGGATCGTATTACCTGCGGCCACACTGCTTGGTGCCGCATTCCTAGTGGCTTGCGACGTAGTGGCACGAACATTTATGTCTCCAATGGAGTTGCCGGTTGGAATCATCACAGCAATGTTAGGTGGACCATTTTTTCTATGGTTGCTGACTAGAACACGATGAGTTGCAAACAAATATCGCTAATATCAAATAAACACGATGCCACAAAAGTTTCACTGTTTAAAAAAATGAATCGATTGACAATAAATTTTTTAATTGCTCCTATGCTCGTGTTACTGACTTTCATGTCAGTCCTTACAGAAACACAATCACCAATTGCTATACCAAATCGGATAATTTCAATTGTGCCAGCTGTAACAGAAATATTATTCGCAATTGGTGCAGGACCCCAAGTGGTCGCAGTCAGCTCTTTCGATAGAACTAAAGAAGCTTTGTCGAAACCACGTGTGGGAGGATTACTGGATCCAAATATTGAGCGTGTGCTTGCCCTCAGACCCGACCTAGTAATCCTCTACGAGAGTCAAGTGGATCAACAAATTCAGCTTAAACGAGCGGAAATTCCAGTGCTTATGTACCAACACGGAGGACTTTCAGATGTCACGCCAATGATTCGTAAACTAGGCAAGCAAACAGGACACATTGCTCAGGCACAAAAAGTCGCGACACAGATAGAACGTGAACTCGAAAATATTAGGCAACGTGTCAAAAATCTCACACCCCCACGTACACTCTTAGTATTTGGACGTGAACCTTATGCGATTAAAAATGTCTACGCGAGCGGTGGCATTGGGTTTTTGCACGATATGCTCGAAACTGCCGGAGGGGAAAATGTGTTCGGAGACTTGCTTCGAGAAGCAGCTCATCCAACATCTGAAATGATCCTGGCAATCGAACCGGAAGTAATTATTGAATTACAAGTGCAAGGCACAACAGAGAACCAGTTCTCCTCTGAAACTAAGGCATGGAACAGATTCTCAACTATCCCGGCTGTGCGCAGCGACCGAGTGCATGTTCTTACAGGGTCTGAACTAGTCATTCCTGGTCCACGTGTGGCAGAAGTGACACGCCGACTCGCAACCTTGCTCCACCCCAAAGCTTTCTAATTAGCTAAAACGGGAAGATTAATCAGAGCCTAATGTGGTTAACCCTAAGGTTAGCCAACAAATTCAACAGGAACCGGCCTTGGGATAAGTTGATTCTCGTAAGCTTTTAAGAAGAGTAGCTCGACGGCTGCACGTCCACGTTCTCCGTAATCAAGAGTTAGCTCATTAACATACATCCCAACAAACCTATCTGTTTGCGATCGATTTAAGCCACGCCCGTACTGCCTTGCATACTTAATTGCAGAATCACGGTTATCAAGTGCGTACGCAATACTGTCATGAAGTAAACACGACAACCGATGCATCGTTTCCGAACCGAGATCACGACGGATAACATTGCACCCTAAAGGTAACGGAAGTCCGTCTGATTGGTCGTACCACCAATCACCTAGATCAACAAGTTTTCGTAGTCCATCATCAGCATAAGTCAGTTGTCCTTCGTGAATCAAAAGGCCAGCCTGAACTTGACCGTCAAGAACCGCACGTTGGATTTCATCGAACGGTACGACCTGATACGAAACACCGGGATGATACAACTGCAGCACGAGATGAGCCGTTGTCAGCCTACCTGGAATCGCAACTGTGACACCATTAAGTGAAGTCGGCCCATCCGCTCTCGTGACAAGGACAGGACCGTAGCGATCCCCCATGCTCGCACCATGTGGAAGGAGCGCATATTGATTAACCAGGTGTGCATACGCATGAAACGAAACAGCTGTTACCTCATATCTGCCATTGACAGCGGCACGGTTCAAGGTTTCGATATCAGCGAGCACTTGATTGATCTCGAACCCAGTAGTCTTAATAGCGCCAGAAGCAAAGCCGTAGAACATAAATGCATCGTCAGAATCAGGACTATGTGCAACAGTTATATGCATTGGTTTCAGCGAATCAGAAATCATCGTCTTCTAGCTCGATGTATGGAGTCGACACACGTCGAAGAACAATGGTTAAACCAAAAAGCACGATCGCGGCAGATGCTGAAAGCCCGAGATAGGCTCCTAAACCCATTACTGGTTTAGCAAGCTCAACTACAGGACCACCTTCAACGATCGCGTGAGCTTGAGACTGCGCCCAAGCCTGATTTAACACCGATCGCTCCATGAGTTTCTCTGCCATAAATAAAATCGCAAACGCAATAAGACCAACCAATAACAGAGGATGACGTGAATTTTTACGAGTAATCACACTCAACAACGAAAGTGTAACGGCCAGTAAGCCTAAACCAAATATCCAAAGATTGGCAATGTCTGGAATACCACCAAGACGGTTCTCTCCCATGATAGTCCACGGCATAAATGCGCTAACTGCGAGAAACAAGCCTGCCACAAGAGGAAGGTAGTACCCACGCATGCTATGCCTAACGATTAAATCCATACGGTCTCGCAGCGGAATAGTACGCTTCACAGGCGAGATGGTTCCCGAGATCGAACAGTAAAGGACTGACCTGGAGTTGGCGGAAAAGCCTTTGGGTCTATGTTTTCGAGGCCGTCTAATACATCAGATGCCCAACTAAATACATTACGACCAGCTACAACCCGTCGAAGCTCACGCATACGACTTTGCCGTTCGTTAAGTTTCATATCGATTGCTTGCTCTAATACATCTGCAAACCCCTCAACGTTGTACGGGTTAATAATCATCGCTTCTGTGAGCTCCTGAGCCGCACCAGCAAACTCACTTAAAACCAGCACGCCGTCCAAGTCATCGCGAGCCGAGACGAATTCCTTAGCCACCAAGTTCATTCCATCATGCAATGAACTAACAATACAAAAATTGGCCAAACGGAATAGTGCAACCAACCGTTTAATTTTTAAAGCCGATTTTCTGTAACGAATCAGACCACCCCATGCTTCATACCGCTTATTAATTGCCCGAACCTTTCGATCGATAGCTGCTTCAACGGTAACGTAACTTTCAATGGTCGAACGGGATGGAACGGCAATTTGTATAAATGCAATTAAGCCTCGAAGGTCAGGTCTCCGCTGCAATAGTAAATCTAGCGCCTCAAGGCGTTCAGGAATGCCCTTTGTGTAGTCTAGACGATCAACACCCACGCCTACGATTGGAGTTGTAATCTTAAATTCGTTACGTAAACGCTTCATGTCCACATTAATGGATGGGGAACTCGAGATTTTCTGTATACGATCATAGTCCACACCAATCGGAATAGCCTGGATAACTGTGACCCGTTTATTGAAATTTACGGTACTCTGTGTTGTGTCAACACCCAACTCTTCGTGAGTAGCTGCTATAAAATTTCGACGATCGCGGTCTAATTGAAAAGCAATCAAATCATTCGATAATAACCCGGTGAGAATCTCCTTCCGCCACGGACACATACGAAGACGCTCAGGGCTCGGCCAGGGAATGTGCCAGAAAAGCGCTGTTTTTACATCAGGGTATTTTTTACGTAGTTTCGTTGTTACAAGTGCTAGATGATAATCCTGAATAAAGACAGTTGCTGAACGGTCTGGAAGTTCTTCTTCAATGACGGATGCAAACCTAGCATTTACACTTTGATAGTATTGCCAGTCCGCTGTCCTAAAGATAGGCCTGACATGAGCTTCATGGCATAACGGCCACAAACCTTCATTAGCAAACCCCTCATAGTAATGATTGGCTTCGTCGTTTGTTAGCCATATTCGTCTGAGAGTATAGGTAGGATTATCTGGTGGAACAAGAATACGGTCATCTGAATCAACCACGTCTCGGTCAGCATCTCCTGAACCGTGTGCAATCCAAATCCCCCCACGTTCACGCATCAGCGCATCAAGAGCTACACTGACACCTCCTGTTGTGAGTGTCCACTTAACACTACCGTCTTCACACGAAAAGTGTTGATATGGTTCACGATTAGATACGACGACGAGTGGCTGTTTGGGTTGGTGCTCCAATATATCCGAATTGCTGAGTTTGGTTCTCATATTAAACCACGGTAACGCCAGCTTATGTAGCTGACAGATCGTATCCGGTTGTAGTTAACGTGTGACACGAACTCCGAAATACTTCTAACGGAATGTTCTAGATTTGAAATGACAGGCCACAACCGCATTCATTCTTCGCGTTTGGGTTTCGAAATACAAGCGATTGACCAAGCATGTTGGCATCACAATCGAGCACTGTGCCATCGAGATATTGGTAACTCTTTTTGTCCACAAAAATTCGAGTTCCATCCGGACTTTTAAATACTTCATCTTCTACTTTCGGTTCTGCTTCCCACTTGAAGATGTAACTCAGCCCTGAACACCCGCCAGCTTTAACACCAACACGGAGACCTCCATCAACAATACCCTCGTTTGCCATCCCCTCACGAATTCGTTTCGAGGCTGCAACAGTAACTTCAATCATCTATAACCCTTTAGCGCTAACGAAAATAATGATCGATCGATGAAAACATGCTCCGCCGAAGCAGCTATGAACTAGTGGTTAACTCGTGAAGGTAAAGATGCCAATTTAGAATCGTGGCTAACACCGTCTAGTGAGAATTGTAATGACAGATCATCGCTTGAAAGCTCCTGGATTGTAAAATTTGCAAGCAATCTCAAGATGCGATCCTTTAACCGCCACAATGGATCTCGAATGTTACATTTCGCATACTGATCGCAGCTTTCGTCATCATCCGAACAAGCTGTAACCATCACAGGTCCATCAATGATTTTAATAACATCTATCACTAAGATTTGATTTGCTGGACGCGCAAGATAGTAACCACCGTGCGTGCCTTGGCAAGAAAACAGCAAACCATCTTTCACTAACCGTTGAAGAATCTTTGCCATTATCTCTACTGGAACATCGTAACAAGAAGCTATTTCACGCGCGCTCGACGAAATACCTTGAGGATTCAAGGCAAGATGTTTAAGTGCAATCAGCGCGTAGTCAGTCTTCTTGGAAAGTCGCAGCATCAGTATATGTATGTATTGATATTAGTATACTTCTTGTTTCCTCTGAATAAAATCGAGCAACACAAATAACTATTAGGTAAAAAGATGTTCTAATACTTTGGCAGCGACGAATCGATTTTATCAATCCACGCCAATATTCCACCACGAAGATTTTTTGCCTTTTTGAAACCAGCTTTATGCAACAGTTGAACAGCCTTGGCGCTACGCATCCCAGACTTGCAGTGCACAACCATACGGTCATACCCCTCCAACTCAACAAGTCGAGTGGGTAAGTCGCCTAGTGGGATCAGCGTCGAACCAGGAATTCGGCAAATCTGGTGTTCCTGGGGTTCACGCACATCTAGGATAAACAGGTTTTCTTGCTTATCAATGCTACGCTTTAGTTCTTCAACTGTTGTTTCAGATATGGTGCTTTCGGTGTGTGGCTCAGACACTTGAGTCACGTTACAAAATTTTTCGTAATCAATCAACTCACGGACGGTTGGATTATTTCCACACACTAGACAGTTCGGATCCTTTCTAAGCTTAAGCTCTCGAAACCGCATTTTTAGTGCGTCATAGATTAGGAAACGATTAATCAACGGTTCGCCTACACCGATAATGAGTTTCACGGCCTCGGTGGCTTGAATAGTACCGACTACGCCAGGCAGAATCCCAAGCACTCCACCTTCTGCACAACTCGGCACTAAACCGGGGGGAGGAGGTTCCGGATACAGACACCGATAGCAGGGCCCGTTCTTAGCAGCAAAGACCGATGCCTGACCTTCGAAACGGAAGATGCTACCGTAGACATTCGGTTTTGATAGAAGAACACACGCGTCGTTAACAAGATAACGGGTCGGAAAATTATCTGTGCCGTCTACTATGATCTGATAGTCAGCTAAAATATCTAACGCATTGTCCGAAGATAACGCTATCTCGTGTGTGACGACAGTCACTTCAGGATTGATTGCAGTTAATCGATCACGTGCCGAATCAAGTTTGGACCGTCCCACATCTGGGGTGCCATGAATGATCTGACGATGAAGATTACTGAAATCGACAACATCGAAATCAACGATGCCAATCCGACCAACACCAGCAGCAGCTAAATACAATGCTACAGGTGAACCAAGTCCCCCAGCCCCAATACACAACACACTCGCCGCCTTTAATTTGAGCTGCCCGCTCATACCCACTTCCGGCATGATAAGGTGGCGACTATAACGAGCAACTTCTTGGTTATTGAGAGCCATTGGCTTTTCGACTACCACTGACGGTTTCATTTGATTGCCATCGCTAATCCAGAACCTCCAGCCACAGATGGAACAATGCTAACCGTATCTCCATCTTTAATTGGCGTAGCTTCTTTTTGTAAATAGCGGATATCGTCATCGTTAACATAAACGTTGACGAAATGCCTTAACTTACCTTCGTCGTTATATAGATGATTTCGTAACTCAGTGTATTCCGATGTCAGATTGTCTAGGAGTTCACCGACTGTACTCCCTTCAGCCTCCACAACATCCTGTTTGCCTGCATACACCCTGAGCGGTGTTGGAATAATTATTTCATTTGCCATTTATTTATTCATCCTCCACTTGGTACGGCAACGTTACTTTAACTACTCGGACGTGCTCTTCGTCGAACGCTGAACGGTCTTCGCGTAGTCGCCACGAAGTCATCACGCCAGGCTCGCCCTTCTCGACGGCGATGATCACATACGCAAACATCGGCCAAGCATGATCCAGATCATACTGGGACGGGTGAGCTGGGTGGTCAGGGTGCGAATGATAGAAGCCGATCAACTCGTGACCAAACTTCGTCGCACGCTGCTCCGCCGCTCGATAGTCATCTGGACTGACGAAGAAACGACATCTCGGCTCTTCCTCGGTTTTATTAGGAAGCGAAAAGCATTTCCCCACGACGTTGTCGTTCCCAATTAAGGCGCCGCAGCACTCATTTGGGTACGTTTCGCGACCGTGATTCTGAATATACACAGCAACGTTGTCACTTACGATGAGTGTCTTCTCTTGATTGTTCAACATCGACCCGTTTCGTGTTAGTTGCAACCTCGTGAACCAATCATCCAAAAACCACTGGATTAAAAGTTTCTCTCCGCCGTTATAGAGAATCCTATCAATGAAAACCTCACGCAACTTGCACGGTCGCCATCAGCGTCAATAATCCACTCCATCCTTGTCACCTCCGCCTCCAGACCTACCTATTTGGAGTCAACATCAAAGCCCTTCTCTCGCCATGCGAGAGTCCCGCCGGTAATACTCCGCACGTTGCGATAGCCAAGAGATTTGAGAAAAAGAACACCTGATAGCGAAGCGTTGCCACGCTGGCACACGCTGAGAATAGGAGTATCGAGATCATTGGGAAGAGCTGCGAGATCCTCGCCAAGTTTTGAGAGCGGTATGCTGAGAGCACCGGGGATGTGCGCCTCCTGATATTGGTCGTTCGGCCGTACATCTATCACAGATGACTTGCTATCCTTCCACTGTACATAAGCAGCATCAACATCAATGGTTAGATCGGCGGTGCCTCGCACGTTCTCCACCATCTTGTCGAGCAATGTGTTACTCGGTGCACTACCCTTAGACTCTTCGGCCGAGAGACCCGGTAAATATTTCACGACCGACGAAGCGTACTTGAATGCATTATCGCAGAAGATAACGACCACAACATTGCCGGGTTCATCGGGCACAAGCTTGAAGGCTCCAGAAAGCGCCATGGCCGAACTAGGGCCGGCGATAATACTCTCCTCGCGATTCAAGCGTAGGCAGAGGTCGAACGCTTCTTGATTTGTCACCTCGACCAAACCGTCGTACTCGTCCGGAAAGAACAGCTTCGTTTGCTGTAACTGCCGGATACTGCGCACGCCTGGGATATCATGTCCCTCCTGCGGGTACACGCCGAAGATCTTGACGGAATCACTCTGCTCCTTGAGGAACCGGCCAGTACCCGTAATCGTTCCGCACGTGCCGAGTCCAGATACGAAGTGCGTCACATTCCCCTCAGTCTGATTCCAGATCTCCGGCCCGGTCGTTTTGTAGTGCGCCTCAGGGTTCGCTTCGTTGGCGTACTGGTTTAACATGTGGAACCCAGGACGATCGGCAATTTCGGTGGCTTTCGCAATCGCTCCTTCAGGTGCCCCCGGTGCCGGACAGAGAGTATCTTCAAGTTCCATCACATCGGCACCGAAAAAACGGAGCATGGTACGTTTCTCAAGTGGAATTTCGCTCGAAAGCGGCGTTGTCAGGGAATATCCCCTAGCATTCGCGATCATCGCGAGCGCCATCCCCGTATTTCCAGAGGTTGGCTCAACTAGCTTCTGGTCATCGTGGAGCGTCTGACGTGCTTCGGCATCGGCTATTAGGTTGGCTGCAACACGATCCTTGACCGCACCGAAGGGATTGTACCACTCGAGCTTGCCGTACACCTGCGTGTGTTTAAACGGAGACACCCGGTTTAGGCGGACCAAAGGAGTGGGATTATCGGTTCCGGAAAGGAGACCAAGAATCGAATCGTAGACGCGCAGGGCATGATTATTCATCGCCTATCTGATCCTCATATAAATCATATATTTTCACTCTGACATGACATTAGTTGGCATACACAGTTTAACCCGATACCCAAAAGCTGCACCAATAATGGCTGTGAACGCTTCCTTTTGAACTTCCTATGCCATAACTATAGAACCATCCTATCACTTCACTCTTTAGGAGGTCGTTAGCTTTAATAGATAGGGGTTTAGTGAGCAATTTAGTCACGAATTCTCAGATAAATAGGGTGTGTCTGTTGTGCAACAGTCAGTGTTCGCATATCCTCACGCACAGCACAAGATTCGATTACAAAAAACCTAAATGGAACCAATCACATTTATTGCAACTCTCTTATTTGGGCTCACGCTTGGGTTAGGTGTGGGTTGGGTAGTCGGTAAGTCTCTTAGCACACGTGAATACACTGATCGCTACGCCCGTTTGTCTGCTGATACTGCAGCAGCCAAAGCACGTCTCGAGGAAACTGATCGACATGCAATTAGCCTTAAAGAAACACTCGCGGAGGCTCAAACAAATGTTGTTTCCTATAAGGAGCAACTAGCGAGCACAACGGTAGCTCTCACAGCTGAGCGTAAGATCGTCGCCGAACGTCAATCACTTCTTGAGCAAACAGAGGAACGACTCCGATCAACATTTTCTACTTTATCCGCTGATGCACTGCGTTCCAATAATCAATCGTTTTTGGAATTAGCCAAAACATCCTTAAGTGAGTTTCACAAACTGGCAACTAACGATTTCCAACATCGACAGCAAACAATTGACGATCTGGTCAAACCCTTACACGATTCACTAGCAAAAGTAGATGCTAAACTTCATGAAGTTGAGAAAGAACGTGCAGGATCACACTCACAGCTGACCGAACAATTACGCACACTGGCTGTTACAACGACAAATCTTGAGCGAGCCCTTCAAACACCCAATGTGCGAGGGGGTTGGGGTGAGGTACAGTTACGCCGCATAGTTGAGATGGCCGGAATGTTAAATCACTGTCACTTTGCCGAAAAACGTGCAGTTCCATCTGATGAAGGACGCTTAATCCCTGATCTCAGGATTAAACTGCCTGGTGGTCGAAATATTATCGTCGATGCCAAAGTGCCATACATTGCTTATCGCGAAGCGGTGGAGGCTACGAACGAAACTGTGCGGAAGTCTAAACTGAAGGATCACGCTCTTCAAGTTCGCAAACATATGACTCAGCTCAGCAGCAAGCACTATTGGGACCAGCTTCAGCCAGCGCCGGAGTTCGTGTTCATGTTCCTTCCAGGCGAGGGATATTTCAGTGCAGCGCTTCAGGAAGATCCCGAACTTATCGAATTTGGTGTAGGTAAACAGGTTATTCCAGCTAGTCCATTAACTTTAATCGCCTTACTTAGGGCTGTTGCCTATGGATGGCAACAGGAGACCATGGCAAGCAACGCCGCAACAGTAAGCGAACTGGGACGGGAATTATACGAACGCGTGCGGCGAATGGGAGAACACTTTAACGATCTAGCTAAGGGATTGAAACGCACGGTTGATTCATACAACCAAACCGTGGGTGCACTGGAATCACGTGTTCTTGTAACAGCCCGTCGTTTTAAAGACCTTGGCATTCCTACTCGAGCACCAATTTCAGAACTCTCATCAATCGACCAAAACCCACGCACATTGCAAACACCAGAGCACGCGGACTTGCTTGGAAAACTTGTCGATAACAACCGAGGAAAGCACGAGAAGAAAAAAGATTAACCTGTCAGCGTTCCACGAAGGGTTGAATTTCTCTAAGTAGAAATACAAGCACTTCGTCTTCAGTCCAATTGGCAATCGATGCGCCATCTCGAACGGTTTTATCATCAACCAGTACTCGCCGCCCCCAAGCACGGCTGACTCGAACCATAAGGACCGGAGGATCACGCATCGAATCTAACCTCAGTTCAATAAAATTTTCTTCCTTAGTCTCAGCAACTAGGCGAATTGAACCAGGGGGAGTTAACACACGAAATAGATACCCTTCGGCCTTAAGTGCAGCAGCAACAGCTCTAAACACTGGCGTTACTACATGTTCTAGAACAGCGATGATTTCTCGCTCAACTAATGCAACTCGATCACGTCGTTCCTGTGCGTACTTCCGTGACTGTTCAATCGTGAGACGCACACGCTTCCGAACATCAGCTATGTCTACCATGATGATTCTAGGTTCTTGACGTTGCACCGAACTCGTAGATCCTAACTAACTCAATCAGCTTGTATCCCTTTGTTTGGTAAGGAGGCACAATCCGTTCTGTGCGAAGGAACTGAATCATGTCAGCATCCGCATAATCCACTGATCCAATTTCTTGTTGATTTTCCAATAATACATGAAGCTCTTCAATAGTCATTAACTTATCAAATATCGTCCGATTAAAAGAAAGCACGCCCCACAAACTTTGTTTCTTTGTCTTCTTTACGGTATGAAACTGTAGAAAGATTTCATTGCTAATGAAATTATATTCGACATCAGCACGAGTAGATTTAGCATCTTCAACTTTCAGAAATGCGATCGTTTCTTGCTCAGTAAACCAGTTAATTAGCTGTTGCGTAAACGCTCCTTCACCAGACCAAGCGGAGATGTCACATTCATTAGGCATAGGAAATAAGCAGGACACAGAATACAAGAGACAAGAGTTTGAAGAAATAAGCAAATTTTCAGTATTTCTAAAAACACAGTAGTGTTAAATAATTTTATATTTCTGCCTTTCTCCCTTCTCCCTTTGTCCCATGGTTGATTGCCATTAACCCTCCAAGTAGAAGTGTACATCCAACATCTACAAATTTGAGTTTTCTCATTAATGATACAACTCCAACGGCACCAGGATAATGACGAAGTGAAATAGAAATATACCGGTAAGTGTCCGGATCAAAATGCAACACGGCTCCAAGCAACGAACCAACAACTGTCAGATATCCGAAGTAGATGCCTCGCATCAAAACGTTGTCTGGTTGGTTAAAATCCAAAGAAAGAAATAATCCACCAGGGCGAAGAACCCTATGTATTTCTCGGAGTGAACTCTCCAGTATCGGCACATTACGAAGTCCATATCCAGTTGTTATTAGATCAAAACTCGCATTTGGAAACGGCAACGCCATCATGTCGCCCACGAGAAACGTGCAGTTCGCCTGATTCTGAATTTGCTTCGAACAAGCAAGCTCAACCATGCGTGGTGTTATATCGAGCCCCACAACCATTGCACCGCGTGCTTCTAGCTCAAAGGTTAGATCGCCGGTGCCTGATGCGAGATCCAATACGCTAATAGCAAAGCTTGGATCGACCTTTCTTTTTTGCACACTTTGTTCAGACTGCAAATAAACAATCTCTGGAAATTTTTGTTTTAGCTTTACTACAGCCTGGTCAACGAGCTGGTGTTTCCAAAATCGATCACGACCAAACGATAGAATAACCGTGATAATGTCGTATCGATCGGCAATTGTTGAAAACAATCGACGAACGTAACGACCCTTTTTATCTGGAGTATCGAACGCGCGGCGAAGTTTGCGCATCCTGATTTATTCAATCAGTGGCAACGACATCAATAATGCCACGCATCAGCAGAGAGTGAGGTCCGCACACATATACGTAACGACCAGGACGATTGGGAACCTCGATCAGAGTCGAGGCGCTATGACCAAGTTGCGGCGATGGAATTCGTTGATTCCAAGCATCGATTTCAAAGTTGTGCGCTATACCAACATCCTCATTCCATAAAACGATCCGAACTAATTCACCTGCCTGCATCGTGAGAGCAGGGTTACGACTATTGTTACCATCCAGATAAAATGTCATATCTCGAGCAATAAGCGTTATTTCTCTAATATTAACAACTGTATTTGCACCGATCGGCCACAAAGCAACTAAACTGCCAAGTATCAAGCTTGTCAGAAAGAAACTGGCCACATACAAAGTCGAGCCTCGCAACCAATTTCTACAACAATGGTAAAAATTTAATTTATAAGTACTCATCCAACGATCAACCCAGTGATGTACATCACGCTAAATCCAGAAATCAGACCTGTAAGCACTGGCACGGTTGCCAAATGCTGAAAAACTCGGTGGCCATCGGCCATCTGCCAGGTAATCTTGACCATAACCTGTGCGATTGCACCTGCTCCAATTGATAAGAAAACCACAGACCAAAGGGGCGAGTACAGGAAACCACCAAGCAACGCTCCAACAATGGTAGGCGCGCCTCCTATTAAACCCAACCGCATTAAGTCGATGATACTGACAGACTCGCCGGACAGCGGTGACACTATTGCAACACCCTCTGTTGTGTTATGTAAGGTAAAACCTATGATCAACATAGTACCAAGACCCATCTCTCCCAATGCAAACGCAGCGCCAATGGCAAGACCCTCACCAAAATTGTGTAACCCGATCCCTATCGCCACCAACAAAGCCAGCACCCACCCATTACCGTCGCTATCGTCTTGAACCTGTCGTCGTCGTCGACTTAACCATTGACCAAGTCCTTCTAAGGAAAGAAACGCGACAACCGCCAAACAGATAAACAAGGCAACACCCTGAAAAGACTCTGGCATCACGCTGGCATTTTCTAAACCTTCCTGCCCTGTCTCAGCCAATAGAAACACCAGCAAACCCACAGTTAAAGCGAGAACAAAATCGAGACCTCGTCGACCAAGGCGAGATACCAATGGAAACCACATCAAGCCAATAGCCACTGGCACTACCCCGACATACAAACCGATCAGTGTGAAGATTAAGAAGTATCTGGTGCCTGGCTTTGGAGTCAGAATCGCTAAAGCGACTTCATAATCAAATGTCACACCATTTGATGTAATAACCCGAACGGTATGAGTTTCTCCTCTGACCCACGGATAGGGAATGGTCAGTGTAGTTTTATCGAGATGTCCTAGTTCTAAACCCGAATCTGCTGAAAAAGACCAGTACGCATCGTCTACTTGCACCTGAGCAACTGTCACTATGTCAGGCCCATCGTTAAGAACCTGAACAACGATGCCACCGTTATTGAGCGTAACGCGTTGAAACTTGAGATCCTCAACAGGCGGATAATCCACTCCAAATATTTTCTCTGCAGGTGCTGACCAAAATATGAATGCAAGCAGCGCTGAAAGCAAAACAAGAGGCAACGCAATTAAGGCCCAGGTGGGTATCAAATCTAGTTTGTTAGTCATGCGAACGGTAGAACGGATATGCATAAAGTTAAGTTGCAGATGACGGGACCTCTGCTTTAAATAATCCCATCCAACCGAGCTCTGCAAACTCACTTTGATGGGCATGAAACATAAAACTTCCAGGATAACGGAACGTTGTTTCAAGAATTGCACGTTCACCCTGGCACAACATGAGAGTATCCGTTACCTCATTAGAGTGACGATTAGTACCTGTCCTGAAAACGTCAAAAAACATACCATGCAGATGAATGCTATTTAGTAAATCAAACTCAGTCACATTTATCAGATAGATACGAACGAGAGTGCCAACAGTGACACGTATCGGTTCGTGCATGTGAAAACTAGCCACCGAGTTAACAGCGTATACCTCATTCTCATTGTCGAAATTAGTATCGAAAGCGTTCATCACCATCACTAATTCGTCTACTGGAAGACGCGTGGCCCCGGTTTTGTCATTACGTGGGTCAACGATGAAAGCACCATACAAGCCTTTGTGTATATGTCTCTTTAGGGGGTTAGCGTGACAATGGTAAAGATGAAGTCCAAATGGCTCGGCTTTAAACTCGTAGACAAACTGATCGTTTGGCATTACCTGGTGTTGTGATAACGAACCATCCATTTCCGGTGGATGCCAGCCGTGAAAGTGCATCGTGTGAGGATGCGACCCCTGGTTGGTAAAGTGGATTCGAATAAGGTCTCCTTCCGTTGCACGAATCGTAGGGCCAGGCACCTGGCGATTGTAAGTCCAAGCAGGAAAGAACACTCCAGGCGCAATCTCGATGTCTTGATCAACAGCATAGATCTCGTACTCGCGTAACATCGTGCCGTCTAGCTGTGGTGTCTCACGATAGAAATTAGATCGCTCCTTTGGAGGTAAATCTGAAAAATTATAGGCACGAAGAAAATTCGTAGGATTAAAACTCTCTGTCGATACCCGGCCTACTGGACCCATACCTGTTACCGCATGATCCAGATTGCCATCTTTAAAATTACTCTCTTGACCTTTGGTGCCACTGCCAAACAAAAGGGTTCCACCTCCAGCAAGAGAGCCAAGTCCAGCTAGTTGTAACCAAGATCTACGTGACCAAGTAGACATTTAAAACCCCTATAAACTAAATTTGAATAACCAATATTTAAAATTTTATATTTGACAAAATTTATTTTGATAGGTCAAAATATATTCCTAACGATTATCCTAGTCAAGTTTTTGTATTTTATGGAAGGTTTAAATTGCTACCCTCTAGCACGGTCGAGAACTATCTGAAAGCAATCTATCAGGCACAGGTGGCCCAAGATGGGGAAAGTCATCTTATTCCTATGGGCCAGCTAGCCACAGCTCTCCAAGTGGTTCCTGGAACTGCCACAACAATGGTTAAGACGCTAGCAGAATCTGGACTCGTTGATTACGAACCGTACTCAGGTGTCAGACTAACCCCTGCTGGTCAAAAACTCGCTGCTCTCGTATTGCGCCGCCATCGTCTTATGGAGCTTTTTCTTGTTAAGGTGATTGGAATGAACTGGACAGAGGTTCACGATGAAGCAGAACGCTTAGAACATGCAGCATCCGATCGCCTCATTGATCGTATTGACGAAATTCTGGGTCGACCCAAAGTAGATCCGCATGGTGATCCAATTCCTAGTCAGGAAGGCACACTAATCAAGCAAGAATGCCAGACACTGTTAACGTGTTTAGTCGGAGGACCAGTTGTTCTAACGCGTGTAACAGACCAGGATCCTAAATTTCTTCATTTTCTAGAGAAAAACAATCTACAACCAGGACAAGAAATCTGTGTTGAGGCCCGTGATGCAGTAGCTGATCATGTGATAATCCGTAGTGATGACAGACAGATTATGATCGGAATGCGCGCGGCTGCTAAATTACAAGTCGTCTCTAATAATATAGTTGGACCGATTCAGTAGAGAAGGGACACCAACAGTAGTATTCCCTACTCTCGCTTATCTTCTGCAGTATAAGTGGCGAACGAGGTCGGTGTTTCCCAAACCGTTACCCGAACTACTGGCACACCCTCTGCACGAGAATGGTCAAAAATCAATCGTGAGATATGTTCAACAGTGGGATTATGATCAACAACGAAAACTGGTTCGCCAAGCTTTCTGAGAGGCTCAAGGAGAGGATCATCATGACGCAAGATCATCTTGTGGTCTAATTCGCGATCAATCCAGCCCTTGATAACACGCTTAATCTCACTAAAATCGCATACCATGTGTCGGACATCGAGAGACTCCGTTTTGACCTCGATTTCGGCAACAGCATTATGTCCATGTGGATGTTTACAAATGCCATCATAGTCAAGCAATCGATGACCGTAGCAAAAATTGATTCGTTTGGTGACTGAATACATAAAAAACTCGTTTATTGTAAAACGATGGTAATCGACAGTTCGAACGAGGGTCAAGAACGTGTAACAGCAATCCTCTGTTCAGGGGGACTTGATAGTGCCGTCCTCGTGGCACACGAAGCAACTATGGGAATCGTGCAGCCAGTTTATATACAGTGCGGTTTTGCCTGGGAACCATTTGAGCAGGAGGCATTAAGACGCTTGCTTGAGGCACCAGCTTTTACCGAACGTGTCCGACCCATCGCAGTGCTAGATAACCCGATAGGAAATATCTATCCCAACACTCACTGGGCATTGCGCGGAATCCCGCCTGGCTATAACACACCAGATGCTGACGTTTATTTAATTGGCCGAAACGTTCTACTCCTCTCTAAAATTGGGGTCTATTGCGCACTTCATTGCATTCAACGGATCGCAATGGGCCCACTCAAGGGAAATCCGTTTCCTGATGCAACGCCAAATTTCTTCGAGTCTATGGGTAATACGCTTTCGCTCGGCCTCGATTATCAAATAGATATTATTGCTCCGTTTGCATCGCTTAATAAGGCAGAAGTTATCGAACGAGGCATTGCTCTTAGTCTGCCCTTGGAACTAACACTATCCTGCATGCATCCGGATCGCTTTAGTCATTGTGGACATTGCAGTAAGTGCCGAGAGAGGTTACAAGCATTCAAGAAAGCTGGTTTACGTGACCCTGCCAATTATGCGTTCCGTCCAAAAGATATCATGACCGGACATTGACAGGTATCGCTTATTCCCAACTACGATTTTGAAACCTAAATTTAGATCAAACAAAACAAACCTTAGGGCACAGACCAACCAGGATGCACATGGATCTTCTTGCCAATTAAGGGGAGCGCCCGGGCCCGAAACTGGCAACGGGATTTAAAAATGTCCTTATCGACTTGCGTAAGAACCCGAGACAAAATTCGCTCATCAGGTGCTGATAGCACGATTACACCACTACTTTCAGATATTGGAAACTTTTGGTCGTCGAAGTAATCGTGGTCGAGACTAACCAAAGTTCGATACAATTTTCGAGCAAGCCGATAATGTTCAATATCACTCGCACGTCGAAGTTCTCTATCCTCGATTACAAATAAAACGTCCCAGCGAAGCCGCTGGCGCATATGCTTAACAACTCCGGTTTGAATATTGGCATCGACATAGATTCGTGGACGTGTTGAAATGTTTTCAACGTAGTTCCCAAGCTCAGAAGTTAAGGTTCGAATGGTTAAAGCTTGGCAGTTTAGAGCAAGCAAACTTAACCATTTGATGGCGAATGAGTCGCACGTGCCTGTCGTTTCAGTTCTGCTACAAGCTCATCAAGTCGATGAAACAATTCTTTGCGCGGCCGTCGTCCTCGTTCAGATGCAACCACGTATTCACAGAGAAGCGGGAATGCGATTGTCGAATCGCAATAAGCCACAACGCTGTGGGGTAATCCTTCAGGATTAATTTTTCCCCAACTAACCGCCTCTGCTGGTGTGGCACCAGAGAGCCCTCCCCAAACGACTTGGTCAGTTGTTATCTGAATAAAAAAATCGTCTCCACCTTTTGGAATGCCATAGACTTCCCAAAGCATCGGTTGTCCCTGAAGGTAGAAATTCTTAGGTGAACCTCCACCAAGGATCACTCCAGCGTTTTTCTCGGCGGCAAGAATAATCGCACAAACTTCGTTAACATCACGGTTTGGATCAATTGAAAAATCTTTAGCATTTATAAGCTCGTGGAAAGCTACGTTCATGCCAATCGAACTATCTCCAGGTGAAGATGTATAGATAGGAACACCACGCTCAGCTGCTTTTGCCACAACTGAATATTCCTCGCAGCCTGGATGCTGAATTAATAAGTCTTTTCCAAGTCGAAAGTGAAATTCCGCTGAAGATGTCAGGCCCGTGAAGTTTTCACGAACAAGCAAATCGCGTAAATAAGCATCGGTTTCAAGTAAAACATCTGCTGGAAAAAGCACGTCATAAATCCGAATGATTCCATGATTATAGAGATCGACATCGTCGAGAAATGGTGACCCTCTATGAAGAGTAAAATTTAAAGCGTAGTGCAGATCATGATAAAGGTTGGCACCAGTACTTATGAGAAAATCTATTAACCCTCGCTCTATTAACTCAATCACGCAGCCGCCAAGTCCAGCCGGTGTCATAGCTCCAGCCATTGTCATACCAATGGTCGTGTTGTGCTTTGGATCGAGCATGTGATCAGTAAAAATGTGACAAGCTTCGGATAGCCTTCCCGCATTAAATGCTTGGAAGCCTTCGTCGATAAGATGTTGGACTTCGGCACTACCACGTGGGCGGTAATATTGAATGGGACGTCCCCGAAGGTAACGATCTTGCTTAGATCTAGGTGCACCAGGTTTACGATGTGGCACAGTGTAAGTGTACTATCCTGTAAAGTTAAAAGTTACTTGTGGGATCAATCCAATCTGGCCGTCATCCGCCTAAAGCAACGATCAGCAACGAGACACCACTAGCCCCAATCACGAGACCGAACCCATCAGACAACCATGTCTCCCAGTTGAAATCAAACATAAGCAGAAATACCGACGCAGTTAGTAAAACGGCTCCGCTGATTGCTGCACTTCGGCGAGAGAGTGCTAACCTCAGTAACGTGCCACGAAAGCGACGCAGGAAGTACACTCTCAGCAGAGACACTCCCTCCTACATACCAGTGATATGGTACCCTGCATCGACCATGAAGATTTCACCTGTTACACCTCTACTACCACTACCGAGTAAAAATACAGCAGCATCAGCGATCTCACTACCATCTACCGTTCGACGCAAAGGTGCCCGCTCCCGGTAATGTTGCAAAATTCCAGTGAAACCAGATATTCCAGAGGCAGACAGTGTTTTAATGGGGCCAGCTGAGATCGCATTCGCACGAATATTTCGTGGGCCAAGATCACTTGAGAGGTAACGAACCGTGGCTTCGAGCGCTGCTTTTGAAACGCCCATAACATTGTAGTGAGGAAAAACACGAGTACTACCTATATAAGTTAGCGTCAAGATACTTCCACCCCCACGTTTATCCATCAGAGGAGCAGCACCACGAGCCAGTGCAATTAGCGAATATGTACTGATATCTAATGATTGTAAAAAGTCGTGTCGTGTTGTCTGAAGAAAAGGCTCCGAAATAGCTTCTCGAGATGCGAATGCGACGCTATGCACAAGAAAATCAAGACCGCCATGTTCAGCTTCGACTTCCTTGTACAAAGTCTTAATCTCATCGTCTGATGTAACATCACAAGCAACAAGTTGTGCAGGTTGACTGAGCGATTCAGCTAACTTATAAGCCTTATCCCTAAACCGCTCGTTAGCGTAGCTCAAAGTGAGTTTCGCACCAGCTTTATCCGCTGCCCTGGCAATTTCCCAAGCGAGTGATCGCTTGTTCGCTACGCCAATGACAAGACCATTCTTAGTTCTTAGATCACTCATTGCTCTTTAGTAACACTGAATTGGACTATCTTAATCTTGCTTAGTGGTCATGCTGATCAAACTAGGGATTTTAACTTTATCGCGTAGGAACAAACAGTCTAGCAGAGCCTATGAAGTCCACGCAAACGCAAAATTAAATCGACCTTTGCAGGCATCTAATAAATTATGCCTGAGCCATTATCCAGGTTCGCACATTCTCAATTGAAGCCTTGACGGCCTGAGGATGCGTCGATTGTAAAGTCTTCCGAGCTTCTACCGATCCCCGACTAGTTATGCACTGAGTCACATCCTCATCAAACAACTCATGATATTTCCGCCAATCAGCTGTGGTAAGTGAAGTAAAGTCACGTCCGTGTTTAAGCAAGTCACGTACAATTCTCCCAACTACCTCATGGGCACTTCGGAATGGCAGTCCACGATTAACAAGATAATCTGCAACATCAGTCGCCAACAATAGACCAGTAGCTGCATGTTCACTCCGATCAGTTTTGAGCTCAAGGCTTTCGACAACAGTAGTCATGGCTTGTAGTGAATTAATGATTTCCTGTTCCGAATCGAACAATGCCTCTTTGTCTTCCTGTAAATCTTTATTGTATCCGCTTGGCAAACCCTTCATTGTTGTAAGCCAACCAATTAAATGACCAATTAATCTTCCGGTCTTTCCTCGTGTGAGTTCAAGAGAATCAGGATTTTTCTTCTGAGGCATCAGACTACTACCCGTTGCCACACGGTCAGACAATTCAAAGAAACCAAATTCTTCTCCAGCAAAGATAATCAGATCTTCAGACAAACGACTCAAGTGAACCATTAATAAAGAACAAGCATGCAGTGTCGAAGACACAAAATCTCGATCGGATACAGCATCTAGGCTGTTCTCTACAACACGGGAAAACCCTAATCGAGCAGCTAGTAACTGTGGGTCCACTTTATAGCTCGTTCCCACAGCCGCACCCGATCCAAGCGGAAGGAAATCAGCTTCATCACGTGCCTGGCTAAAACGAAGATGGTCCCTCCGGAGAGCCGCTACGTGCGCTAGAAAGAAATGCGCTACTAACATAGGTTGTGCACGACGTAAGTGAGTATACGCAGGTATGAGAGTTGACCCAGCAGCTGTCGCTTGATCGACTAAGGCTGTAATCAATAAAACAATTGACTTCTGTAAAACCAATAGACGTCGTCGGAGATAGAGCCTTAAGTCAAGTGAAACTTGCTCATTTCGAGATCGGCCCGTGTGAAGTCGGAGACCAACATTCCCAATCCGCTCCACGAGTTGACGTTCAACAAATGCATGTACATCTTCGTCAGACCCATCAATAAAAGTGGGATCCTGTCGTCCTAGCTCGAGAATTTCGGTTAACCCATCACTAATCACTGACGCATCTACGGACGAAAGTACATCAGCTCGAGTCAGGGCTTCAACCCAGGCGAGACTTCCCTCAATATCGTCTTCAAATAAACGCTTATCAAATCGAAATGAGGACTGAAACTGGAAAAAGTCTTGGTCTGGCGCATTCGAAAATCGACCCGACCATAAGTGTCGCTTATTGGTCATTGTTTGATGAAAGATTTAGTCCTTATCTAGCGATTTTTCAGTGGTTCCCACATTAGCTTCGCTATGCCGAAGAGATTTTTGGGCTGAGATTTCAACCGGTAATCCCCAGATTTTTATGAATCCTTCTGCCGCAGCATGATCAAATTGGTCACCTTCGTCGTACGTTGCAAGTGCCGTTTCATAAAGGGCATTAGACGATTTACGTCCAACCACATGACAGTCACCACGATATAATTTAATCCGCGTGGTACCGTTTACTAGCTCCTGCACCTTAGCCACGAATGCATCGATGGCTTCTCGTGTCTGTGTAAACCAAAGACCGTTATAAACCAAGTCAGCATAAGTTCTTCCAAGATCATGCTTTAACCTCTCAAGATCCTTTGGAATTACTAAAGCCTCGAGTTCACTGTGAGCAATATGGAGCACGGTAGCTGCGGGAGCCTCATAAATTTCTCGTGATTTGATCCCAACTAAACGATTCTCCACCATATCTATACGACCAACACCATGAGACCCAGCAATGGTCGCCAGTGAGTTGATCAACTCCGTCAACGGCATTGCTACACCATTTATCTTGGTCGGGATTCCAGCTTCGAACTCGATCTCAAGATAGGCTGGCATGTCAGGACATTCTGTCGGGGACTTTGTAAGGCCATAAATGTCATCGGGTGGTTCACTCCAAGGATCTTCTAAAACACCGCACTCAATCGATCTACCCCACAGATTGGTATCGGTACTGTATGGGCTCTCAATCGACATTGGAACTGGTATATCGTGCACACGTGCATATTCAAACTCGTCTGGACGGGTCATTCCCCATTCCCGTGCAGGCGCTACAACACGAATAGTAGGACTAAGAGCGCGTGCTGAAACATCAATCCGAACCTGGTCATTGCCCTTTCCCGTGCATCCATGAGCGATCATGCTCGCTTTTTCTATAGCAGCAACCTCGACAAGCTTCTTGGCAATCAGTGGACGCCCTAGGGCCGTTGCCAGTGGATACTTGCCTTCATAAAGCGCTCCGGCTTGCAATGCGGGAAGAACGTACTCCCGAGCAAACTCTTCTCGCACATCAACGACATGGGCACGAACAGCACCAACAGCAAGTGCCCGCTCTCGAATATCGTCGAGTTCCTTTCCCTGACCTAGATCCATAGTCACAGCAACTACTTCGGCATTGTAATGGTCCGCCAACCAATGTACAGCTACCGACGTATCCAAACCACCCGAGTACGCCAGCACAATCCGATCCATGTTTCCTCCAATATCATTAATCCATTAACAATCACCACAACAAAAACCTAACCTCTTGCCCAACCTTCAAATAAGCGAGCAACCTCTCTTCCAGCCCGGGCATGTCGCGTAACTACCAGAACCGTGTCGTCTCCAGCTATCGTACCGACAACTTCAGACAGCTCTGCTCGATCAAGCGCTAGAGCGAGAGGTTGAGCTTGTCCGGGTTCAGTGCGTAATACAAGTAACTGTTGCACTTGATCGAGATGGCGCAAATGCTCCGACAAAGCGCGGCGAGCTGTAACCTCAGTATTAACATTTAAATTGTCCGTACCACCAGGCTTTTGATAGGCTCCATCGGCTGCCCGTTTTACTAATCGGAGATCTTTAATATCACGAGAAATCGTAGCCTGAGTTGCATGGAAACCTCTGGCACGAAGCCGATGCCTCAGCTCATCTTGGCTACAAATAGATTCTCTTATAACTAGATCGAGAATTGCTGATTGCCTATAATGCTTCATATTTATTCAATGTAATGAATTATTATACATATACACATAAAGCCGAGCAATAGCTCTTTAAAAGTTAATATTAACAATTTATATATTTTATCGAGGCAATCAGTTGACCGAAGGCATTAAAACATGTATAAAAAACCTTTAGGTCGCATAAGTATACATGAATAACATCCGAGTAGGCATCGTCGGTGTAACTGGCTATGGGGGGCAAGAGCTGCTTCGCCTCACGGCACGTCATCCATATATCAAGGTTACGGCTGCAATGGCATCGAGCTTAAGCAACATAACAACTACCCTTCCCGCCCTGACTGGTATTTGGAGCGGTGAGATCTCTGGTTTCTCTATAGAAGTCTTGAGTAATAATTCTGAAGCTGTTTTCCTGGCTCTTCCAGATACGGTAAGTGCCACGATTGTCCCTCAACTACTTGCACAGGGTATCCGGGTATTTGATCTTTCTGGAGCATTCCGACTAAGGGACGCTACTGCAAAACAACACTGGTATCCTGAAACACCAGAACTTCGAGAACGAATAGTATATGGATTAACAGAACGACGACGTGTTGAGCTTAAAGATGCAAATTTCGTGTCCTGCCCGGGATGCTATCCAACTGCTGCTCTTCTAACGCTAGAACCACTCGCTCAAGCAGGTTTGCTATCTGGAGATATTTTTATAGATGCTAAATCTGGTATTTCTGGAGCAGGCAAAGCCCAAACAGAAAGAACACATTTTTCTGAATGTTACGGAAATATCTCTGCTTACGGCATATTCGCACATCGTCACTCAGCTGAAATTGAACAAGAACTCTTGCGAGATGTCACGTTCGTGCCGCATCTCGTTCCACTCAATCGAGGCATTCTCGAAACGATCTACGTAAGTGTTAACCCTGGCACAACGGAGACAATCGTTAGCAACGTCTTCAACGAAGCGTATCGAAACGAACCATTTGTACGTCTTAGAGAAAACGTGCTTCCGGAGATTAAGCACGTAACTAACACTAACTTCTGTGATATTGGGTGGCAGCTAGATACCAAAAGAAACAGGCTTGTTCTCGTGACGTGTCTTGACAATCTTATCAAGGGTGGAGCAGGACAGGCTCTTCAAAATTTTAATGTCGTATACGGCTTCCAAGAACAAGAGGGTCTACTCTGATGCCCTCTGGCAAACCACTAAACTGCGTAACACCAGTGAGCCGACACCGTTGGAAAAGACGCACGAGTGTAATCAAGTTGGGTGGAGAACTACTTTCGAATCAACGGAGTCTTAAGAAAATTGCACGGGCACTCGTCAATGCAACTACCAGACAGCCGATCGTTGTGGTTCACGGAGGAGGACGAGAAATTGATGAAGAAATGGCAAAAATCGGTCTAAAAAAACTGAGTATCGATGGATTAAGAATTACCGATTTAGACACACTTAACGTAGTCCTTGGTGTCCTCGCTGGTCGGGTAAATACCAAACTAGTTGCAGCTATAGTTGCAGCCGGGGGAAGTGCGGTTGGATTAACTGGAACAGATGCCAGTATTACACCTGTTAACCCTGCTCGGCGTTATTTAGCAATCAATGGATCCAGGGTAAATCTTGGATTCGTTGGAGTTCCAAAAAATAGTGGACCGCCAAAATTACTCAATGAATTATCCAAAGCTGGTCACGTACCGGTGATAGCAAGCATAGGCAGCGATGCTAGAGGACGACTGTACAATGTAAATGCTGACACGTTTGCAGGTAACCTTGCCAAACGACTTAAAGCCAAAAAACTGATCATTGCTGGCACCACACCAGGCGTAATCGACCAAGCAGGGAAAACAATTCCTATCGTTGACGATACTTTACTGAACAGACTTATTAATGAAGGACAGGCTAACGCAGGAATGATTGCGAAGCTACTCGCGTGTCGAGATGCTTACCTCGCTGGAGTTAACCACATCACCATCGTTGATGGACGGAGTAATAGAGCCCTAGACATCAATAGTAGTACTAAAATGACAACCGTAACAAAAACTATAGGTTAGGAGCACATCTAAACAATGACAACAGTTGCAGAGCAGGTTCGGGATATTGAAGCAGAACATATCCTGCAAACTTATAAACGTTTTCCTCCTGTATTCGTTCGAGGTCAAGGTTCATATATCTTTGACACTGAAGGAAAAGAGTACCTGGATATGCTGTCTGGACTCGGCGTCGTATCGCTAGGCCATGCTCACCTTGGACTCGCTCAAGCAATCTCTACACAGACAAAAGAACTCGTTCATACTTCAAACCTTTTTTTTCACCTTTTGCAAGGTCAGGTAGCCACTCGGCTTGCTAAATTATCCAAGCTACCTCGTGCATTCCTCTGCAACAGCGGCACTGAAGCAATTGAGGCCTGCCTTAAATTCTCACGACGATACTGGCACACTAATGGAAAACCCACGCGAAAAGGAATAGTGGCATTTCAGAGATCATTTCACGGACGCACTTTTGGGTCTCTTTCGGTCACTTCAGGTACACCGTTCCGCGAACCATTTGAGCCGCTACTCCCAGATGTCACCTTTGTATCTCCCGAGGATCCGACGGAACTGGAGAGAGCGATCTCAACCAACACGGCAGCGTTAATTATTGAACCCATACAAGGAGAGGGAGGTGTTTGGCCAATTTCACAAACCATGGCAGACACTATCCAATCGATCTGCACTAATACAGGAACACTTCTAATCGCCGATGAAATTCAGTGTGGCCTTGGCCGAACTGGGCATCCCTTTTACTACTCTGAACTCGGCCTACAACCAGATCTCATAGCTATTGGAAAAGCACTTGGAGCAGGATTCCCAGTTGGGGCGGCGCTAATCAGTGAACCAGTTGCTAAAACGATAGCCTTTGGTGACCACGGAAGCACATATGGCGGGAATCTAATAGCGTGCCGCGCTGCGCTAGTTTTTCTCGATGAATTGGAAAATGGCTTGATCTCTAGAGTCGCCGAAGCAGGTTCCAGACTACAGGCAGGTCTACACTCACTAGCTAAAACTTACAGTGTCATCAACGATATCCGAGGAGCAGGTTTAATATGGGGAATGGACGTTGAACCAAACATTGCGGAGCAAATAGTTCCAGCAGCATTAAATCACGGTCTAATTATTAATCTCACGGCCAAACACGTCATCAGGTTCCTACCCCCACTGACGATCACCAACGCTGACCTCGATGAAGGGCTAGCACGACTGAATTCAGTATTCGAAGATGTAAAGACGCAAACAAAATGATTGAAGCCAGTGAAAAATTAGTGCTTGCGACAATAGAGAGTTGCAATGTCGCAATTCGTTCTGCCGATACAAAGGCTACCAGTCTATGATGAGTGAAAAAATTGCCGGCGGTGTTACAGCTGCGGCTGGCTTCCGCACAGCAGCCGTTCACTGCGGCATTAAATTAGAAGACCTCGATTTAGCATTGATCGTGGCTGACAAACCAGCCAGTGCTGCAGCCGTATTTACTACAAACTTAGCAGCTGCAGCGCCAGTCCTAATCTCTAAACAACAGTTGCATAACTCTAAAGGAATAGCACAGGCGATAGCAGTCAACAGTGGCTGTGCTAACGCTTGCACAGGTAAAGCGGGGTTGAACAACGCTCGAAAGATGGCCGAAGTCCTTTCAAATACGGTAGGCTGTCAACTCGACCTGGCACTTGTAGCATCTACTGGTGTTATAGGCATGCCTCTTAATATCGAAAAGGTCTCAAAGGGTATCCGTAAGGCCTCCCATGATCTCGCTCGAGACACACATGGATCTGCAGCCGAAGCAATTATGACTACCGACCCGTGGCCTAAAGAAACGGCCCTGAGAGTGAATACTCCAAAGGGTTCGTTCGTCATCGGTGGAATGGTAAAGGGAGCCGGTATGATTGAGCCCCAGATGGCTACTATGCTTGGATTCTTAACAACCGATGCTGCAGTTAATTCAAAGCAACTACAGAAGGCACTGTCTGAGGTTACCGAAGAAACATTCAACTCGATTACAGTCGATGGTGAGTGCTCTACAAACGATTCTGTTTTTCTCCTGGCAAGTGGGGTAAGTGGCGTGGAGATCAACGAGAAGCTGTACGAACCATTTGTTGAAGGTTTACGCCAAGTATGTAGAACCTTGGCTCAAGAAATCGTACGCGGTGGTGAGGGAGCAACAAAACTCGTAACAATTCATGTCACTGGTGCTCAATCTCATAACGACGCAAAACGGGCTGCACGAGCACTTGCCAATTCGCTGCTCGTAAAGACGGCAATTAACGGAGGTGACCCAAACTGGGGCCGTCTCGTAGCTGTTGCAGGACGTGCAAGAGTTTCATTTAAACTAAGTAGGGCCAGCGTCAAGATCGGCCGAACTGTTCTCTTTGATAACGAGGAGGTTTTCTCGAATAGAGAAACAGAAGCTGCGGAACATCTCTCCGGAGATAAGGTGGACATTGTTGTCGACCTCGGAACCGAAGGTAAGCATGAAGCCACTGCATGGACCTGTGATCTTAGCACTCAATATGTGCACATTAACGCTGACTATCGAACATAAAATTCTGTTAGTTAAGGCTACCTACAATGAAACGCTCTGCTAAAAGACGAGTACCGATACATTCCCAGAGTAATAAGTATGATCCTGTAGCAACCAGAGAGACCACATCCAATAGAGGCACCTTGGCAGGTCGATGCTTTCTCTCAGTAATGGACTTTGATCCAGAGGATCTTGAACATAACCTGTCTCTTGCGGAAACTCTTAAACACAATCGACGCTTGGGGATAGAAACAGCGTCTAGTGCAGCCCTCGAGGGTACTTATGTCGCCATTTTATTTGAGAAACCTTCATTGCGAACTCGCTCAACGTTTGAAATCGCAATTCGTGAGCTCGGAGGAGACTTCATCGATCCTTCAGCCGACGTGGCGCTTGGAACGCGAGAGTCTCTAGCCGATGTTGGTCGTAGTCTCGAGCGTTGGGTAGCAGGAGCAGTTGTTCGGACTTACGAACAAGAACGGATTGTAGATCTCGCAATGGCCACCCATAAACTGCGCGTGATCAATGCGCTGACTAACGAAGAACATCCATGTCAAGCATTGGCTGATTGTCTTACTTTACGAGAACGATGGGGTGAAGTACAAGGCCGTCGTGTTGCATTTGTAGGCGATGGCAATAACGTTGCACACTCTTTCGTGCAGGCAGCCACAATGCTTGGAATCACCGTTAACATCGCCTCACCAGATGGATTTGAACTATCGAAAAAAGTGGAAAAAGATGTCTCAAAAATTGCTCTGCATGGAGCCGAACTCAGGAGATTCAGTAATCCGGTTGATGCAGTTCGGAATGTCGATGCCGTTTATACAGACGCGTGGACTTCAATGGGACAAAAAACTGAAGAATCAGTCCGAAACCTATTATTTAGTCCATACCAAGTGAATGATGAGCTAATGGCTTACGCCAAATCAGATGCGTGCTTTATGCATTGCCTGCCTGCACATCGAGGAGAAGAGGTAACAGATAACGTAATAGATGGCCCACAATCAGTAGTGTTCGACCAGGCAGAAAACCGTCTCCATACTCAAAAAGCATTGTTATTGATGCTCTTCGAAGATTAGCTAGCTTCTCTCTTCCAATTTTTCGGCAGCGTGCTCAACCTTTGTGGCAAGACTTATTTTATAGTTTTTTAAAGCACTAGCGATTTGTTTGTCTCCAATTGCCAAGATTTGGGCTGCAAGAACACCAGCATTGATAGCACCTGCATTACCCACAGACACGGTAGCAACTGGAACACCTGGGGGCATCTGCACTGTCGCGAGTAATGCGTCCCAACCCTTAAGTGGCGAAGAATCAATAGGCACACCAATAACCGGGAGTATGGAGTGCGCAGCTACAACACCAGCGAGGTGCGCCGCCGCTCCCGCACCAACGATAAAGACCTTAACTCCCTGAAACTGAGAACTTTCAATCAGTTGGCGAACTCGATCTGGAGAACGATGAGCAGATGCTACCGTCATATGACACGACACTCCAAGCTGCTTTAAAACATCGACGGTCTTCTGCATAATCGGTGCGTCCGAGTCTGAACCTATCAGGATTTGCACTTGTCGATCTGCCATTCTGTCACCTCATGCCTAGTTGCTTATTTCTATTACTTTCTAATGCTTTTTGCCCGATATCGTTTCTAACGTGCTTGCCTTGAAAAGATACACACGTAACAGCACGATACACACAATTAATAGCTTCCTCATAAGTCAGTCCACTACCGACAACCGTTAGTACACGTCCACCGTTGGTTACTAAATTACCATTTAGATTTGTAGATCCCGAATGAAAAATTTTAATTCCAGAAAATTGAACTGCCTTATCCAACCCAACGATTGGAAAACCAGTCTCATAGTGACCCGGATATCCTCCCGAAGCAATAACAACACCAACCTGTGGATTCATATTTATACGAAATGACTCCGAGCTAAGTTTGCCACGAGCAGCCGAAAAGAAAAGTGGCGCGAGATCAGTTTCGATCATTGGAAGGATCACTTGTGCTTCAGGGTCCCCCAAACGTACATTAAACTCAATTACCTTTGGACCTGAATCGGTAAGCATTAAACCAATATAAAGCACACCCCGGTACTCAATACCTTCAGCCTGAAAACCTCTCAATACTGGCATCGCAATTTTAGTCATCACCTCGGAAGACAATTCCTTAGAGATTAATGGACTTGGCGCAAATGCGCCCATGCCTCCAGTATTTGGACCATCATCACCATCAAACACCCGTTTATAATCCTGAGCCGATGGCAGCACTAACCCTTGATGCCCATCACATAAAACAAAGAAAGAAACTTCCTGACCAACAAGACATTCTTCTATAACAAGCCTTGTTCCAGCATCGCCGAATTTTCTTTCGATCATTGCAGTAGCAACTGCTGCTTCAGCCGCACGTCGATCTGAAGCGACCGTAACCCCTTTACCTGCTGCTAACCCATCGGCTTTAATGACGACAGGAAATCCAAAATTCTTACCCGAAACAATTGACATTGCTTCGGTTGCGTTCTGACAAACTTTAAATCGTGCTGTTGGAATCTGGTGCCGCTTCATAAATTCCTTGGCGAACACCTTGCTAGATTCGAGTCTCGCAGCTGCCTGCAATGGACCGAATAATATATGCCCCGCTTCTGCAAATATGTCAGCTACTCCACACGCAAGTGGCAATTCAGGACCAACTACAGTGAAGTCAACTCCCTCGGATTCAGCTAAAGCAAGTACAGCCTTTGAATCGCCAACATCGAGGGGCACACAACGAGCATGTTGAGCAATACCAGCGTTGCCAGGTGCACATAAAATTTCGCTTACGCTGTGTTCGCCAGAAAACTTCCAAGCCAGTGCATGCTCACGTGCGCCACTTCCTAAAAGCAAGAGTTTCATCGATTCATACTATTCTTGTACAAGAACTTATAGGCTATAAGTCATTTCAAGACTGGTCAATTCCGATCTGATTTGGGTATCTAAAATCCAATTTTTTGATGCTATCTATAGTAATAACTACATAATTCCAGCCTGTTTAAGATGACCCGTTTTGCAACAACTTCAGCATACATAATCTTAATGCCAATGATACCCTTAAATTAAATACTCAATAGAGTGTAAACCTTTTATTTTCAATGGGATAAAGAAAAATTATAGAGAATATAAATGTACATATTTTATCTAACGGTCATTGACGGAGACTTGCCTTTCAGCCTAACATGGCAGATTCGGTCCTATAGTCTTTACTTTAGATAGGTAAACTGAGAATAGTCGGAGGGGGTGAAAACAGCGTTGGCAGAAGTCCGAGTGCAAGAAGGTGAATCTATAGAGAGCGCTCTTCGCAGGTTTAAACGAAAGGTCCAGCAGGAGGATATTATCAAGGAAATCAAGAAACATTCCTTCTATCTGAAACCTGGAGACAAGCGTCGCGCAAAGCAGGCCCTCGCAATAAAACGCCGTCGTAAGAAGATGCGGCGCGATTTCGACTGATCTCTCGTCCGGTGAATATGAAAAGTCAGCTGTCCTTTCAATCAAACTAGACTGGCAAGGGACATGCTGTGCAGTCTTATCAGATTGAAGGAGCAACCAAAATATTCCTTAACAAAACGCTCAATAATTTGTCGTCGCAAAGGCTTAGCCTTGACTGGATATCGTAACTAGATCTGGCATCTATAATGTTAGCCAGTTATCTATCTTGATTTTTTGATAGTGGGACCAACTGTTCAACAGAGACCTACACATCCCTTAGTTTAGAAAACGCCCTTATGGCCGAGTTTAATATCCAATCTGAGTCAATCGATGTCGAGCGGATCATGAAACAGATCCGCGAGAGAATCGAAGCGAAACACGGAAACAACTACACCGAAGCGCACATCCAAGAACTGGCAAGCGTCAAATTTGAGCAGTTGCTCGAGATGAAGAAAGTTCGTGACGATCTTGTTGATCGCTATGGTCGACAGTACAAGGAAAAGTCTAAGAAACCTATAC
>Ga0315336_1001628_pt1 | contig 41363 bp, 24 predicted proteins | sample ASW5metaG_FD_204512 | JGI IMG/M metagenome (GOLD analysis project Ga0315336, IMG submission 204512) | Ammonia-oxidizing marine archaeal communities from Monterey Bay, California, United States - ASW #5 | ecosystem: Environmental > Aquatic > Marine > Intertidal zone | place: USA: California... | reverse complement strand
TCGCAAAACCCTAAACATCTCGCCCGCCACAACACAAAAAAAAATGATTCGCCCCGCGAATAGGGAAAGTCGGGCTATGGGCCGGAATGTGGTGCACGGGGGGGACTTGAAAACCTCCAATGTGTCCGATTTTCTTAAAGTTTTCGCATGCTTTTGCGAAGCATGCGGCATCAGCAGCTATGGGAATACTATGGGGCTATGTCCCAAAATGGTCCCAGGTTCTTTCGTCCATGCGGGGCTTGACAGCGGAGTTCTGTGTTAGTATTTTGTACGTATGAAACGGAAATTGGTCAAAATCGGCAACAGCCTTGCCGTCACCTTGCCCCGGGACATGGTCAAGGAGCTAGGCCTGGAGCCCGGCATGGAGGTGGACGCTACCGTCGATCCGCGGGATGGGAGTTTTGTGGTGCGGGCCGGGGTGAAACATTTCGAAGAGGGAAAGGCCACGCCCCGTTACAAGAAGATGGTCGACCAGCTCATCCGCGAGCGCCGGAAGCTCTACGATCGGTTGTCATGATCGAATACCTGGCCGAAGAGCAGGTGATTGCTCTTCACAGCGCACTCATCGAGGCAACCGGAGGATCACCTGGAATCCGTGATACAGGGTTATTGGCATCCGCCCTGGCCCGGCCCGCCGCATCTTTTGGGGGGCAGGATCTCTACCCATCACTCGCTGCAAAGGCCGCATCCCTGATGCACTCGTTGATCAGCAACCACCCGTTCGTGGATGGCAACAAGCGGGTTGCCATCGCAGGAACGGAGCTGTTCTTACAAGTCAACGCTTATCGGCTGGTCGCCGACGATGACACCCTGGAAGAGTTCACCCTGGCCGCAGCGGCCTCTGAGATCGGCCTTGAGGAGATCAGGATCTTTCTTGAGCAACAAATCAAGCGCGATTCACGGTGATCACAATGCCGGCTTCACGTTGAATTCGAAATTTCCCATATTCTCCTCACGGGATCGTGCCGATAGCACCATCGGTAGTGAACGTCGTGGTCGAGCACACGGATCATTTGCATGAGCACTTCGTGCATGCCGTGTTGATGAAGAATGGCCGCTACCAACTCCCGGCCGCCCCGGGGTACAGCAATACCATGCGGCCGATGTTCTGTCGCCGATGGGCGTCCGGTGGACCACGGCTCTGAAGTTTTGGCCCGCCCACGCTCTCAGAGTAATTTGCAGAGCTGTGGACCTCGTCGATCCCCTCCGAAAACGCGTCTTGTTCAGTACTACATCACTCATAGGTCGGTCTCCTTAGAAACCGCTGTCGATCCGGTAACCCAGGGGCTCAAGGTCGCCGACCGGCACATGGTTCAACTGCCAAACGGCGTCCTGGCGGCGTTCCACGGTCCCATTACGAGCGCCCCTTCGCCCGGGTAAATGCCGCTCTTCAGCGGCTGGATCCGCCGCCCGACTTCATCGTCTTTCTCGGTGACCACATTGATGGGGCACCCGGCGATCCCGATGGCCTCAGGGGACAGTGGCAACACTGGCTGACGAAGGAAATGGCCTGGCTGGATTCGGATCGGATCCCTGTCTACCACATCACGAGCAACCACAACACGTACGACCTGGAGTCGGAGGCGGTGTGGCGCGAGGTGTTCCCGGATCTCCCTCGCAACGGGCCCCCGGGTCAAGAGGGCCTGAGCTACTGGGTACGCCGGGGTGATCTTCTGCTCGTCATCGTGAACACGTGCTTCTCGGGCCTGGGTGGTTCCGGGCACGTCGAGTGTTCGTGGCTTGACGCCGTGCTCGATGCTCAGGTCGACGCGCGCTACAAGATCGTGGCCGGGCATTATCCCGTTTTCGGGGTAAAGTGTTGGAGTGAACGCCTGTCGTGGTGTGCGGCTAGTTTGACGATGCATCCAGCCGAAGCAATCGAGTGTCGCGGGGCGGGAGATCGATATGAACGGTACCGTCCCCGTTGCGGGTTCCGGCAATCACGTCGTACGACGAGCTCGCGCCGAAGTCCCCAAGGGCCAGGTTCAGGGCGTGGGATTCGTCGACATCGGTGTTGAAGATGACCAGGAAGTGATCGCCGGCGGGGTTGCGGTAGGTGCTGACCGCGATACCGTCCTGCCAGTCGCCGAGCCCGCTTTCCCAGTACGGGGTCCATACGGTGCCGGGGTCATAGGCGCCGAAGTCATCGAGCGCGTTCCAGACGGTCAGCATGCCCACGGACTCCAGCGACGTCGAGACGCAGGGCAGGGTATCGTGTACCAGGCCCAAGCCCACGCACTCGGCCAGGGATAGGGTCCGCTGAGGGTTGCCGCTGTAGCCGACGTAACAGAGGGTGGAGAAGTAATTGTGGGCGATGTTGTACTGGTGCTGAAACATGTAGCCGGCCTGGTAGTAGGGCAGCGAAAAGGTCGAATAGTCCTCGGCCTTCGACCAGCCCTCGCCCTTGGTGTCGATGTCGCAGTAAAGGACCGTCGGGTTCCAACTGTTGCTGTGGTAAAAGACGATGCCCTCGGGATCGTTGGCATGCACCACGTTGTACAGGCGGAGGAAGAGTTCCCGTAGATCGAGGAACGCGATCTCGCCCTTCCACTCGCCGTCCGCTTCATATCCGCAGCCGTGATAGTGGTTGTTGCAGGATCCGGGTCCGGTCATATCCAGGTAGACCCCGTCGACGCCTTCCTCCTTCATGAGGCGGTCCAGGTTGCCCAGGTAAAAGTTTTTCCACGACCGGGATCTGGGGCAGACCAGCGTGTTCGCTTCGCCCTGGTAGATCTGCCGCTGTTGCGGGTATTGCTCCCATTCGAACGCATACGGGGCCTCGTGGGGGAGGGTGATCGGCGTATAGGTCAGGTCCAGCCACAACACCGCCTTGGCGCCGAGATCATGGGCGAGGCGCACCTCGCCGCGGATGTTGTCGAGTTCCTTGGCACTCGGTTGCGCGTTGCCGTGGTTTACCAGGGTGCCGCCCTGTATGTATTTCGCGTAGAAATCGCCCTTTTGTGGGTCGATTCTCGGACCGGTGAAGAACTTGTCGATCACCCGGCCTTCCCAATGACGGGTAATCTCGTGATCGAAGTACTCCCAGGTCAACTTGGTGATGACGTTGTACCCCGTCCGGTTCATTTGGCTGCGGTTGCGCATGGGGCGGGTGGGTGTTCCCTGGAGGCCATAGGCGAACTGTGTTTCTTCCGTGAGCGTCGTGGGGTGGTCGATGAAGTACATGCGGAACACGCAGCGGTCGCCGTCCTCAACCAGGTCACTATACTGCCCCTCGATATGCGTGTTCTTCATCGACGGCAGGACGGCGAATACCCCGAAGTCCAACCCGCCGACCCAATAGAAATTGATGAATCGGTCCTGCCAGGGCCAACCCGTTACACTGAAATTGGGGTTCTCTGCCGGCAGGGGAACGTCGCGATCGAGCTTGCCCTCGCCGATCATGGAGATGTAGGCGTGGCTCTTCATGAAATCCATGGAGTTCTCGCCGCGCATGTAGCGTAGGCCCTGTTTGCGGTAGGGAACCTCGAGGTAAGCCTCGAGGATCTTTACTTCGCCGTCGCGCGGCCGGATCCGGGTCTCGTTCCAGATCAATCCGTCAAACTCAGCGCGCGCTTCGCTTTCCACCACGAATCGTTCGCTTCCTCCGTGCCAGCGGAGCGTGGTTCCCAGTTCCGAGGTGTCGGAGACATCCGGGGGATCAAACCGCAGGCGTTCGCGGCCGTGGTCCGTGACCAGTACCAGCTCCGCCGGCGCGGCGAGCCGGTCTTTTCCCCGAATGCCAATCTGTGTCGGTAGCATGCCGCTTTCGTACCGATAGGATTTGCCCCACGTCTTGATGACGGTGGCCTTGCCTTGCTGATCCAATTCCACCGGCGTCCAGGGCGGCGGCACGTGTTCCAGTGCCCCGGCGTCCGTTTTCATCCAGTCGGGTTCTTCGGGAACGTCCAGGGGGCGTACGCTCGACGCGAGCGTTCTTCCGCCCGAATCGATCAGAGCCACTTGAATGCGGTGCCTGCCCGGCGGCACGCCCGACAAATTCTGCCGAATGCGAAACGATGGGTCGGCCGAGGTAATATCGTGTTTGGAGCTGCTGAGCCCCTTGCCCGCTTCATCGGTTACGGAAACGCTCAGGGTCGACTCCGCCGGTAAGCCGGACATTCGGGAAAGGTCGCCTTCGATGATCAGGGTCTCATCCGAGAACAACGGTGCGTAGGTCAGCGCGAAGGACGGCACGCACGCCGCGCGGGCGGCGGCCCGCGCGATGGTCGCGCCGTCGTGGGAATCGACGACCGACCAGGTCACCAGCACGTCCGCGATCTCGGCCAGGTCCATGCCGGCTTCGATGGCGACCGGCACCGCACCCGGCGCGGCGTCGAGGGCGGTTTCCCGCTGTACCAGCGGGTCTTCCTTCCGGCCGGCCAGGACCGCATCGAGCTTCACCACGCACCCGGCGGGTCCGGTTGAGGTCAGCTTCCCGTGAAACCCGGCCGCGCCGTTGGCGATATCCGGGTAGCCGTCCAGTTGGAACACCGGGCGCTCTTTTACCCATCGAAAGGTCCCGAACGTCGAAGGTTCGTTGAATCCGCCCTCCGTGGCCGAAGACCAACTCGTCCATCGCTCGCCGGGCGGATAGCCCAGATTCCTGGTGTCATCAAAATCGCGGCAGAGTTGAACGGACCACCGGTCCCCCGGAGCCGGAGGGGATACCCCCAGGGATGCGAAAGGGACTTTCACTTCGCACTGCCAGATGTCTTTAACGAAGAATTCGTCGTTGATGATGTGATTGGCCACCGTCCAATCGGGGTTCCAGGTCTCGGTTACTTCCTGTTTGCCCGAGAACCTGCTGTCCCATTGAGAGCCCACGAAATCAAACGCCAGCTTGACCCACCGTTCGCCGGCCGGCAGCAGATTGATCTCGATCGCGTCGTTGCTGAAGAGCCTGCGGTCGTCGCGTTCGCGCCGCGGTACATTGCGGGCGAAGCGCTTGTTCGATTCGAACGCGAAATAGATGTTCTCGTCGTCCCAGCTCACCCAGGCGGCGGTCAGCTGCCGGGCCAGTTTACCGGTCAAGTCGGAGAATCCAGTCAAGCGCGCCGCTTCGGCCCATTCGTCTTTTTTGACTTCGCCATCGAGGTTTGGTGGCTTCGACACGAAGGGAATCGAGGCCAGCGGGGTCGGCACCGGGCCGGTCGCCGCGGGTCCTTCCGTTTCCGTGGCCGTTGCAGCCGCATAAACCTTCACGTTCGCGAAGGCGCCCTCTTCGGCGTTCATCTGACGAAAACCGAATCCGCCCCGGGCCAACCGGTCGTCGGCAAACGTGTCGATCAGTTCACCGTCGATGTAGTGTTTGATGGTGTCGCCCTGGACGACGATGGTGACGCGCTGTGCGTCGCCGTATCGTACCGGAGATCGAAGGATGGTTTCGCCGGCGGGATGGTGCCGATCCAGTTTCACGGTGCGCTCCAGCTCGCGGCCGTTGAAACAGAACAGGTAGTACCGGCTCGGTCCGGGGTCGAGTTCGCAACGCACCATCCAGCCGGCGATCACGTTCACGAGCTTCAGGTCGAATTCGACGACGTAATCGGACCAGTCGCCGCTGTCCTTCGCCACGACACGGTGGAGCACCCGGTTCTTACCCCGCAGGTGGTACCAGCCGTCGCGGACGTCCCCTTTTTTCCCATCGATCCATTTGCCCGTGCCCGCCGAGAAATCATCCTCGAAGAGGACCCTACCCTTTGGAACGCCTGCCATCGATGAGGCGGCGATCGTCCACATCCACAGTACGAGTATCGTTACTCGGCTCGTTTTTCTCTTCATCGTGCTACCGCGTTAATCCGCCAGGTCCGTATTTTCCGTGAATCTCTATGGCGCGCGGCACATCCTAGATAGTGAGGCCCTCAGGCACAACGCCAATAGTATCCGATCATGCCGAATGCAAAGTCGGATCCGCCCACACGCCGTGGCCGATACTGGTACCGTCACCCCATCGTAGGGGTTCAGACCGACGCGTGCGCAAAACCGTTTCAGGAATGTCCCGAATGAACACGAAGGGTCTAACCGACGCCCTCCTCTTTCTAGGCCGCGAACACCAGAAGGAAGCATGGCAGGCATCCACGCTGGAAAGCATCCAACGCATGCAGGACCGGTATAGGATCGCCCGTGCCTTTGTGAATGCTTCTTCCTGTCGAACCGTGAATGCGGTTCGAGGGAACGGGGAGCTCTTTGAAACCGTTCAAACGGACCCTCGGCTGATTCCCTGCCCTTCGGTTATCCCCAATTCGGGCGGTGACATGGGCCATGAGAGCCGTTATGTCGAAGATCTCATTCGACGGGGGGCCCGCGCGGTCTGCCATCACCCTCAGACACACCGGACCGGATTGGACGAGCGCGTCATCGGCACGCTGTACGAAGCCCTCCAGAAACACCGCTTACCGGTCTCCCTTTTCGAGACGAGCTTGCTGGAAGCCGCCGATTTGGCCAAACGGTATCCGCGCTTGCCGATCATTCTTCACGCGCCCACCTACCGGGACCTGACCTTTATTCCCTCGTTTCAGAACGCGCCCAATCTTCACCTTTCCCTGATGCCCAACTTCGCTTCGTTTCGCGGCATCGAGAATTTCATCCGACTCTTCGGCGCTGATCGACTCCTCTTCGCAACCGGCTTCCCCCTGTATGAACCCGGCGCGCCGCTGGCGTATCTCAACTACGCCGATATATCCGAACAGGACCGGAACAAGATCGCCTCAGAAAATCTTCAGCGACTCCTGGACGAAATAGGGCGCCCGGATACACGACAGGCCGAAGAAGACCCCGTTCCGTTCTCGGAGAACGATCGCGACCAGGGCATCTGCGCGCACGCCTTTGACGGGCGGCCGATTGAAGTTTCAGGCATGGTCGACATGCATGCCCATTACGGACGACTGAGCTGGTTTCCCTACGAAGAGGTCCATGGCAACGCGCTGGTTCTGCAAATGGACCGCTGCGGCCTGGAGAAGATCTTCGTATCGCATACGCCCGCCATGACGACCGAGGTCCCGCTGGGCCAACGACCTGGTCATCGAGGGCGTACGGGCGCATCCGGACCGGATTTTGGGGTATGCCATCTGCTATCCGGTCACCGAAGCGCTGGGGATCGGCGAAATCGAACGCGCCATTCAAGCCGGATTGCACGGCATCAAGATACATAACGCGAACGGCATTCCCTACGATGACCCGGGGTATGCGCCCGTCTGGCGGTTCGCCGATCAACATCGCCTACCGGTGTTGCTGCATACCTGGGGTGATCTCGAACCGCTCGTTTCCGGTCTTGAGAAGACCACGCGGGCGCCCGTTTTATTGGCCCATGCCGGAGCCGGAAGCGGGGCAAAGAAATACGTCTCCTTTGCCAAGCAGTTTCCGAATGTTTATCTGGAGCTTTGTTGGTCCAGGGCACCCTACGGGCTGATCGAACATTTCGTCGCGGAAGTGGGCGCTGAGCGCGTGCTTTGGGGAAGCGACGCGCCGGCCATGGCGATCAGCCAGCAATTCGGGCGAATCCTTTTTGCGGGCATCTCGGACGAGGACAAGAAGACGATTCTGGTGGAGAATCCCCGGCGGATTCTGCAGCACATTCAGGAATTGAAATCCAAAGGATCCGTGTGATCACGAAGGCCCTGCGCAGTGCTTGCTCGGATCTTCGATCAGCCAAGGTTGCACAGCGCCGTCGACGAGATGCACGGTTGTCCGGACGGATGGGATTGCCTGCGTAATTTCTACCTGTTGATCAAGCATCGGCCCACTATCGGCCGGAATGTGGTGCACGGGGGGGGACTTGAACCCCCACGCCCAATATTGGGCACCAGGCCCTCAACCTGGCGCGTCTGCCATTCCGCCACCCGTGCAGGAAGGGAATTCAAGGCTCGCACCATAGCGATTCCGGTGAGTGGTCGCAAGTCAGCAAATTACACCACGCAAATGCCTGGAGAAGAAAAAGAAAAAAGGGCCTGCCGGAGCAAAACAGGCCCTTTTATCACCAACGCGACTATGTATTCAGGAGCAACCCATGGAGTTACCGCAGGTGAAGCAACGGTAGCAGGCCCCGTTGCTAACGGTAAGGGAGCCGCGCTGGCTTACAACACAGACGGGAGCGTCTGCAAATCAAACAACAACCGCCAAATAATCCGGGGACATTGAGAATTCGTGCAGTACGACTTTCAGGAGCACTTCCAGCTATCCGGATTCGCCACCTCCTTGATTGCGAACCCGGTACGAACTGCCGGAACGGCACGGCACCCTAAAGGCATGAACCTCGCAGAGGAACCCCGCACAAAACGCGTTGCGACCGCTGGTCCCCGGTTAAATCAAAATGTTCAAAGAACTAATTTCGGAACCTACTGGATGATAGAGAAAGTGCAAAAACGTCCCGCCTCAAAAGTACCGGTTTGACGACTCCTCGCTTTCTCAACCCTCCTTGATTCCGAACGGAACTACTGATCAAGATCTAGTATCGCCCTCGTATTGTTGCCACTTATATCGGCATATATTGTGGTACGCAAGAAAAATCTTCACTTATTTTGCCTTTTTTTTCACTCTCCATTTTCCACATTAAAATAACCCTCTATATATTGTGCTGTTTCAGGCGCCCTCGCACCACCACCACGATAAAGTCCACATGATTTGTGGGCCGCAAGGAGTGCCGGTAGCGAGAGTGGAATTCGGATTTTCAGGTTCTTGAAAGCTGCGTTTTTCGAGAACGAGCGCGGTAACTCGGCCCGGAAAATTGAGGGGTATTCAGCTTTTGCGTTCGTGGCTGGAGCGAAATCGCAGCTGAACCGGTGCGCCCTCCAGTCCAAATCCAGTGCGGAGCGACCTGATGAGGTATTGCTGGTATTGCGGCGAAACGTACTTCCGGTGGTTCACGTAGAGGTTGATTCGGATCGGCTTCACGCCCACCTGGGTCGCGTAATAGAGCTTCAGTCGCCGCGCCCCCACCATGGGCGGGTGTACCCGGTCAAAAGCGTCGTGCAGAAATCGATTGAGGACCCCGGTGGACAATCTTGTCTGCACCTGTCCGGCCACATAGTCCATGGCGTCAATACAGCGACGAACGTTATACCCGGTGGCGGCAGAGGCAAATACGATCGGCACAAATCCCAGAAACGGAAGCTCTTTTCTCAGGGCTTCCCCGTACTTCCGTTGCGTCACTTTCTCTTCCATGGCCAGATCCCACTTGTTCACGAGAAGCAAACACCCTCGCAGCTGATCCAGAACCTTGCGCGCGATCTTTTTGTCCTGCGACGTAGGACCCTCCACCGCATCAAGCATCAGCACCACCACATCCGCGCGTTCGATGCTTTCATCGGTTCGAAAGAGACTGAAGCGCTCCACGACCGAATCCACCTTCCCGAGCCGGCGGATGCCCGCGGTATCGATCAGGCGGTAGTGTCGGGCCTGCGATCCTTTGCCGATCACGAAAGGAACCTCCACGCTGTCCCGGGTTGTGCCCGGCACGTTGGACACGATCACCCGATCGTCATGCAGCAGCCGATTGATGTAGGAGGATTTTCCAACGTTGGGGCGCCCCACGACTGCGATTCGGAGCGGGTCGGTCTGCACCTGCTCTCCGGCGGGGGGAAGCCGTTCGACGACCGATCCCAGCAGATCATCGATCCCCCGGCCATGCAGCGCGGAAACGGGCATCACGGGAAATCCAAGGTGCGCGAACTCTGACGAAAGCGCATCATGAGCGGCTTCGTCCGCCTTGTTGGCGGCAATCAGAGTGGACGCGTTGCTCTGGTGAAGAATCCTCGACACCTCCACATCCATCGGTTGACATCCCCCCCGCAGGTCTACCACCAGAATCACGACGGAGGCATCCTGAATGGCCACTTCGACCTGTCGGCGGATTCCTTCCTCGATGTCATCCTCTGCAACCGCCTGATCCATCAGCGCGAGGCCGCCGGTATCGATCAATTCAAAGCGATGATCCTCCCACGCGACATCCATCGCAAGCCGGTCCCGGGTCACGCCGCTCTGCTCGTGAACGATGGCGACCCGGCGCCGCACAATCCGGTTGAAAAGCGCCGATTTTCCCACGTTGGGCCGGCCTACAATCGCTACCACACGGGGCGAAGTCGGGGATGACTCCGGTTCCCCGGAATCCGCCGAAGCCTCCGGGTGCCCGGAGTCAGGTGGAGGTATCTGAGTATTTTTCAATCGCCCGATCCAGTCGCTGCACTACACGGTCGCGCCCGAGAAGCGCGAGCATTTCAAAAAGTCCCGGCCCACCGCCCAATCCTGAAACGGCAACACGCGCCGGATGAACGAAGCTCGCCGTCTTTCCTTCATTTTCTTCCGCCAGGGTTCGAAGCGCTTCCTCCGTTGCCTCTTCGGTGAACGGATCGAGGGTTGCATATCGCTCCCGCAGCATGCGCAATCCGTCGATCGCCTCGGCCTTGTTCAGGCGTTTGCGAACCGCCTTTTCATCGAAGGCATACTCCTCGGAAAAGAAATAGGTCGCGGCATCGACAAATTCGGAAATCCGTTTCACCCGGGCCTGCATCAGGGAGGCAACCTGCTTGAAATAGGATTCGTCAATATCGTCCCGCCACAGTCCGTGCTCAACCATCTGCCGCCGACAGGCCTCGTGAAACGCATCCTCCGGCCATGCCCGAATGTACTCGCCATTCATCCATTCAAGTTTCTTGAGATCCATCTGTGCCGGTGAAGATTTTACCCGGTCCAGGGAAAAGAGCCCGATCAATTCGTCCCGGGTCATCACTTCGCGATCGTCGCCCGGCGACCACCCGAGTAGCACCAGATAATTGAATAGCGCATCCGGCAGGATGCCCTGGTCCCTGAAATCCCCCACGAACGCATCGCCGTCTCGCTTGGAGTAGGGCTTGCCCTGATGATTTACAATCATCGGGAGATGAGCGAAGCGCGGCACTTCCGCGCCCAGCGCACGGTACAACGCGACATGCCGATAGGTATTCTCGATGTGGTCGTCGCCCCGAATGACATGCGTAACGCCCATTGCGATGTCGTCTTGAACATTCGCGAGATGAAAGACAGGCGTTCCATTCGAACGTACAATCACGAAGTCTTTCATGTCATCCCGGGACTTCGTCAGGTCTCCCTTGATCTCGTCATGGAAAGTAATTGATTCTTCCGGCATTTTGAAAACGATGGCATGTCCCTGCCCTTCGCTTCCCTTGTCGGTCTCGTACGCGAGTCCCCGTTCCACCAGGTCCCTTACGGCAGCCAGCTGAGCATCCTGCCTTGTGGATTGGTATACCGGCTCTTCGTCGGCCTCGATCCCCAGCCAGGACATGGCGTCAAACACGGTCTGAATAGCCTCCGGCGTGGAGCGTTCCCGGTCGGTATCTTCGATGCGAACGAGAAAGGTTCCGCCGTGATGCCGCGCAAAAAGCCAGTTGTAGATTGCGGCGCGCATATTGCCGATGTGGACATGCCCGGTCGGGCTGGGTGCAAATCTGGTTCGAATACTCATGATCTCTGGGGCAAATTTGGAAAAGCAGCTATTATGCACAAATCCGGTCGCGAAGCGCAACGACTACTTCATGACCCTTCCCGGGAACTCCCCGCCTTGGAAGCCCGAGCCGTGCAACTCTTCTGTCACTGCCGCCTTCCCCGATTACGGATTCGTGTCGTACGAAATTCGGAAAAAATTCTGTGGGGTCGGCGCGTTGGTAAGGGTCACCGTTGCTATCGTGCCGGTCGCGCTCACGGGATCCGCCACAGGTTGCCAGGAGGCTGAGGATAGATCGTGGCCGGCCTCTACCTGGTACACGGTTCCGGACTCCGCCGTCCAGGTCAATACCACGGAGGATGCCTGGAATTCCAGGCTGCTCACGACGGGCCGGCATGTATCGGGCACCGTGAAATCTTCGGTGACCAACGTCGTGGCGGCGGATGCGCCATCCATCGCATTCGTCCCCATACCCCGCCGGGCAAACGCCTCCCAGATCAGGCATTGATTTCCTCCGCCGTTGTTTACAACATCAGCGAGCAGAATGGCATCTCGGGCTTCAAGAAAAGTAGGTTCGCACGGCTGGAGCTTCAATCCGTCCATGACGAGTTGCAGTGCGATGTTGTTTCCTCCGGCGCCTTGATAGAGATCGGAATCGAATCCGTACCGGGCCAGGAGTTTCCAGTACATGTCCCAGAGGGTAACGCACCAGACTTCCCCGATCGCGTGCTCGCTGGTGAGTCCGATGATGTCGTTGTACGTCAGAGGATTGATGCTCATGTCCGTACTGTAGGGAAAGTTCCGAATGCCCGGCCCCGAGGGGTCATCGCCGGAAGCATATCCTCCGATCGCGCGGGCCGCTTCTGCGAAGTCATTCGAATCCGCGGTCAAAACCAGTGCCCACCAATCGCTCCAGCCTTCCCCCATGCCGCCGCTTTGCGCGGCGTGGAGACAATCGGAGTTGGAGGGGCCGCCGGTAAGCCTGGTGGAAACCCCATGACCGTATTCATGAACGATAATTCCGTTATCGAATGAACTGTCTCGAGCCGTCTTCCCTGAAATAGACACCTGAACTCCGACGGACAGCGCCGACTTGATCGCCTCCCCATCACTTTGTCCGATAAAAATGGACGGGATCGAGATTGATGGGTCGGTGCCCGCCATGGTCAACAGTCCGTCGCCGTCGTTGTTGATGATCACCGCGGCGATGGCACCGAAGTCCTGGGCGTTCTTTACTTTTTCCACGAACAGGCACTCGCCGCGATCAATGATTGCGATATTTCCGGCCAGCTCGAATCCGTTCGTGATGGTTGAACATGCATCGGAAACCGAATTCAAAGGCGGGTCCGGCGAATCGAGGGCAAGAACGACCGTGCCGGTAATTGCCGTCGAGTCCAGGCGGTCGCCGAATTCGGCGATTCCAACGCTGTACACACCAGCAACGGAAGGGGGAGAAAGAACGGTAAAGAGTTCCCCGCCTTGAAGCCAGACGAACATCTGCATTCTTGGATCGAGACCATCCGGCGGCGTGAACATATTCGCGTTGTTGAAATCGCTTCCGTCCAGGGCATCGGCCTGTACCGGATCCCCGGCAATTCCGCCCCGCCCGTAATTGTTAGCCTGAAAATTTCCCGCCCCTTCCGTAAATCCATATTGGTAATGGATATCGTGAAGAATGTTGTTCCAGTAAAAAAGGTTCGCGACACTCGCCGACGTCGAATCCAGCGGGTCCATGGCAAGATTGAGGGGAAAATCGAATACCAGCCCCGCGCCACCGTCCGGTGCGGAGTCAGGCAAATTGTCAGCGTCGACATCCAGGTGCGCGTCGACATTATTGCCGCGAGTCACAGTATGTTCCGAGCCCGGGGCGCCATCCGTATCGTGCCAGCCGAATGGTGATGCAAGGGCATCGTCAGGGTCCAGCTCGAGGGTTCGAAATCCGGCGTCCGGATTTTCATCGGGCAACGCAAAGACACGGTATCCGGCATCCCACACCCAATCGTTCAAGTATAGAACTTCGCCGGTGAATGCATCCACGTTCAGATGCCACCAATGCAATCCATCATGCGTCTGGATATGAAAGTTCCAAACCAATCGAAGCACATCCTGTTCGTCCGGATAGTACATGAGTTTTACCGGGATGTTTTCACTTGAAAGATCTCCACCTTCGAACAAGACCTCTTGCGAAGAGGATTGCGTGGTCTCCTTGACGGTGCGGGGACCGCTCCACGGAAGACCGAGGTGAGCGGCCCCATATTGAACGGCGATTTCCGATGAGATCGGAGCTCGGCCCGGACGTGAAAAAACTGAAACTACGGGGCGCGAGCGATCCGCCATGCTCACGATCTCGCCGGTGCTGCTTACGCCTGCGCTCACGTCATCGCCAAACACCTCCAGGCCGCCGATCGTTTTTCGTAAATATATGTGCGTGATCCTGTTGTGAGGAGAGGTGTGTTGGTCCGTAACGACGTAGTCGAGGGTAGGCGCACCGTCGAGGGCGGTGCCCTGGTGTTGCCGGATATACGAAAGTGCAATCTCCGTAGCATCGCCAGATTGCGGCCCCGTGAGGAACGCGGCCTCTTGCTCCGCGCGACTTGAACCTGGGAAACCAGCCAGGAATCCCCCAACGACAAGGATCCGAAGAAAACGCATAGTCAGAAATACTACCTCGAAACTCTCGAGAATTGGAGAAATGAATGAGGAAGTTTTACTCAATGACTATATCTGACGGATCAAAATCGGGCTGGGGAATTTTTAGATCCATCGATTCCAACTCGTCCGCGATGATTTCCGATACGGCCAGGTTGCGATACCATTTGCGATCTGAAGGAATCACGTACCACGGCGCCCAGGGTGTGCTGCACTTTGTCAGCGCCGCCTCATACGCCTTGCTGTAATCATCCCATTTTTTTCGCTCTTCAATATCGGCGGGATTAAACTTCCAGGTTTTCTCGGGATTATCCAGACGTGCCTGCAATCTTTCCTTCTGTTCCTTTTTGCTGATATAGATGAAAAACTTCAGAATCGTTGTTCCGGACTCAACAAGGTTTTCCTCGAATCGATTGATCTGCTGGTAGCGCTTTGACCAAACTTCCTTTGGCAGGAGATTGTGGACTCGTACGATAAGCACATCTTCGTAATGAGACCGGTTAAAAAGCCCGATGGTTCCGCGGGATGGAACCGCCCGGTGAATCCGCCAGAGAAAATCGTGGTCCAGTTCTTCGGATGAAGGGGATTTAAAGGGTTGAACCCGGCAGCCCTGCGGATTCACGCCGGTCATGACATGGCGGATCGTCCCGTCTTTCCCGGCGGTGTCCATGCCTTGCAGCACCACCAGCAAGGAACGCTTGTTTTCCGCGTAAAGCCTGGATTGAAGCTCGTTCAGCCGCCCGATGTTCAATCTTCGACGCTCGTTGGCCTGGTCCTTGGACCGAATGCGTCCCGAATCTCTTGCATCGATGGACGAGAGATCGACTTCGGTGCCCGGCTTTACCTTGTGAAGTTTTGCTAATTTCATGGTTTTCTTCGCTACCGGGCTGGAGCGGAATCCGGCCGCTTCGGCGTCAGTCTGCCACCTGAAACCCGATTCCTTTCAGTTTCTCTTTTTGTTTCTCACTGCCATGTTCCAGCCGAACCTCGAACGCAGGGAATTCCCTTCGAACACCGTAATTTCGTCGCATCCCGGAAAAATAGCCTCCCCGCGCGCGGGCATCCGGTACTGCACCTTCCCGGAGCCGGCGGTCGTCTTCCCGGATATCGTAGGCGACTCGTACCGCATTCCAAATCAGGTCCTGGTCGAGGCAGCCACGGGCATCCAGGTCAATGGCGGGATCATCCAGCGCCGGGAGATGGTGCCCCGGGTCGAAGGCAGGCTGAACTTCAAAAAAACGACACGCGTCCTCATACAACATCAGGGTGCCTTTCAGTTTTCCCTCATGCGAATGTCCCGCGATATGCGGGGTTCCGAGGTCGGCGCGCTCGAGTACATCCAGACGGATTTCGGGTTCATGTTCCCATACATCCAGCACCGCTGCCCGAACGGTTCCGCTATCCAGCGCCGCCAACAATGCATCCGAATCCACGACCTCGCCCCGGCTCGCATTGATAAACAACGCTCCGAGTTGAACTTTTTCGAAAAAACGATGGTCCGCGAGATGCCGGGTTGCGAACGGGCCGCCGTCTTCAAGCGGAACATGGAACGTAATGATGTCCGCTTCATTGAGAAGGTCGTCCAGGGGTATGAATGCGGGATCGTTCTCCGCCAGGGCCCGCGGCGGATCGTTGAGAAGCACTTTTATCCCCATGGCGGCACACTTGCGGAACACCTCCTTTCCTACATGTCCAACCCCGATGATCCCGATGGTCAGGTCGTCCAGCAGAAGACCGTGTGCCCGCACCATGTTGAGGATTGCCGCAACCACGTACTCGGCGACACTGCCGGCATTGGACCCGGCCCCGCAACTCCAGGCGACGCCCCTGTCTTCCAGGTAGGCCACGTCCATGTGATCTATGCCCGCGGTTGCTGTACCCACGAATGCCACCGGGCTGTCTTTCAGGATGTTTTTATCCACCGCGGTCTTGGACCGGATGATGAGGGCGTCGGCATCCGAAAGAACATTCGAAGATATCGCCTCGTCCGGGACGGTCAGCACGGTTCCCAAGGTGCTGAACGCCTCGGGCCCAAGCAAAACGGAGGATGCGCAGACGATTTTCATACCGCGATTTTCGCTCTGCTCCGGCGCTCAAACAAGGGCAAAACAGAGAAGAATTGGCCTACCCGGTAAGTCTTTCCAGAACCCATTCGTGCTCCTTCACAATGCTCGCAACAACATCTCCGTCCTTCAGGGCGGCCGGCAATACATCGAAAGTATAGGTTTCGATTTCAAGATGAGAACAATCTCCCCTCCTCAGCATGGAGAAAAACTCAGGCGTAAGACCCGGAGCAGTGGTGCCCAGCTCTGCGGCGCCCTCCCAGAAAAGGGGAACGTGAAAATGAACACGAATTCGCCGGTCATCGTCTTGCCCGTGCAATTCCCGGAGTGCTTCCGGCAGGTCCGTCCAGGAATCGGGCAGGCCGCCCGGGTTTTCCCGCTTCACCTGGTGAAGGTATACCGGCTCGGCAAACGGTCTGAGGGCGTCGCGCTGTCGCGGTCTATTCTCCACTTCCAGCGCGGCGCTGATCTGAACTTTTGTAATTCGAATTCCCGCCTCGAGAACCTTGCGGGTAGAGAGCTCAAGCTCTTCGAATTGAAGCGCCAGGTGGCAGGTATCCAGGCACAGGCCTAGATGATTTCGAAGCGCCGACTCGGCGCTGCCCGCGGAAATGCCCCGCGAATTCTTCAGGATGGGGAGTCCATGGAGGAGAAGCTCATCTTCGTAGAATCGAAGAAATTCGTCCGTGGACTCCAGGTAGCAACAGGGCTCCGGCTCAAGGCCCAGGGAAATATCCACGCCCCGATTCTGTGACAGCTGCCAGAGGCGCTGTGCGCAGGCGACAAGGTTTCTGACCATGCAGTGTCTGTCCTCCTTCGAAGTGATCCACGGCTTAAAAGAGCAGGGGACGGTGCTGATCGAGCCGGGGCAACCCGCGGGGAGAATATCAGCCAGGAGATCCGCGAGTTGAATCGTGTATCGAAGACGATCCTCTGACCGCCAGTCCGGGCGGTAAACATCTTCCTTCACCGGATCATCGTGAAAGCGGCCATAGGGAAATCCGTTAATGGTGAATGCGTAGAGATTCTCCCGTGCCAGAAAATCACGAAACGCCTCGAGTTCCCCGGCGTCACCCAACGTCTGTGCCGCACGAGCGCTTACCCGTAGCCCCAGGCCGTAGGTACGGCTGCCGGAAATTTTGTCACGCACCTTGCGAGCGTGCTTCTTGATTGCGTCGAGATTCTCCGCCCAGGATTCACCCGGGTGCACGTTCAGGCAGTAGGTCAGGTGTACCGGTGGGCTTTCCGAGACACGCATCGACATTACCTAAAGGAATAACGACCTCGCGGCAATGCCCGAATGTTCGCGCATCAGTTGCCCGTGCCGGGAGGAAAGACATTGAATCCGACCGAGGTGCAGGTCGTATTCCCGTCGGGCGCAGTGAGTGTACACTCCAGGGTGTAGATGCCGGGCGCGAAATTTCCGTTTCCTCCGCCGGAACCGCTGCCGGACCCTCGCGGTGGGAGAAAGGTTGACCATTGGTACGCGGGCGCCCCGGTATCGGTTTCTCCCCCACTGCGGGGCAAATTGTATGTACCAGGGGTCGGCCCGATAACACGAATGCTTACCTGGGTAAAATCGACACATTCATCGTAGCTGATCACGGCCGAAAGTTCGACGGTGTCCCCGCCTCCGAGAACTTCGCAGTCATCGCACGTGACCGGAGGAGGGACCGGAGTATACTGCGTTTCAACCGGGCCGAGCATGTCGGCAAGTTCTTCTTCCCGATACGTATAGATGGATGGTCTTTTGTACATTGTCATCTCCTTTTCGCCAAATCGGGTCGAACTCTAGACGGAAGAAACATGGAATGCAATATTAATTTCTTCCGGGCAATAGCAACAGTACAGATGTCAATCAAGACATTGTGAGATGGGACGCACCTTGCCGGGTGTTCGTCATGGGAGAATTTGGATGACAACGCGAGGAATTAGGTTTTAATCCAGGGATGGCTGAAAATCGTTTGATACATGTTTCAGACGAGCGCGCAGTCGCCATCTACCGGAATATCCTGAACGGATCCAAACCGGAAGCGAGATTCTATTTCCTGGTCGCCGCGTCCACCGTCATTGCATCGCTCGGCCTCATCATGAACAGCACCGCGGTGGTCATCGGCGCGATGCTCGTGGCGCCGCTCATGACGCCGATCTTCGGCATCGCCCTGGCCCTGGTCCGGGGAAACGCGATCCTGCTGGGGCGTGCCATGACGGCGGAAATCCTGGGCGTCTGCCTGACGATTGTCATCGCTGCCTGCATCGGCCTGCTGATGCCCGAATTGGAGGCATCGGATGAAATGCTCAGCCGGACCCGGCCGAATCTGCTGGATTTGCTTGTCGCCCTATTCGCGGGCCTCGCAGGTGCGTACGCATTGGTCGATGAAAAGCTCAGCCCCGCGCTGCCCGGCGTGGCAATTTCCACCGCCATCGTTCCCCCGTTGGCGAATTGCGGTCTGTGCTTATCGTTGAGGGCCTATGAGGGCGCATCGGGCTCCTTTCTTCTCTTCTTTGCAAATTTTTTGTCCATTCTTCTAGTCGCTTCAGGGGTCTTCCTGGCCGCGAGAATGAATCGGAGGTTACATGCGGTGGGAGGAGCCGCATTTGCCCGGCGTTTCGGCCCTGCCTTGATTGGATTTATCGTTATCACAATCCTGCTCAGCCAGGGACTTGCAAGAATGGTCTCCGGAAAGCGTCTTTCGCGCTCGATCGAAGAAGTGCTGTCCGAAGAATTCTCCCATCTCCCGGCAACGGCACTCGAGGAGGTGCTCCATGAGCGGGAGGGGGACACGATCTATGTTCTGGCCCACGTCCACGCCTCGGGTGACATCACGCCATCCAGGGTGACCCGCATTGAAGAGTCGCTGGAGAGCGAGTTGGGCGAATCCGTAGACCTCTACGTGCGAAGCACTCTATCCCGCGATATCTCCTCTGCCGGAGCCGGTCATCGGATCATCACGGAAACCCTCGACGGCTTGCTATTCGGATCGAAACCGGACCCGCGCATACAGATTCTGAAGACCGGAGAACAGATCATCCGGGAATACCTGGACACGCAGCTCGGACTCTACGTTGAAGAACTCAACCTGCTCCCGATCGGAGAGGGTCACTCGTTACTCGCCACCGTGTTCGGGGTCAGGCGAATGGATCCGGAAGAAATTGAATCCCTTGAATCGGAAATTCGCGAGAAAACCCGGTCCGACTCCCTCACCCTGGTGATTCGACACATTGATCTCAAACTCCTGGACCGATGGGGGGAAGCGCACTACGAATGGTTAGTTTTTGACGATCTCTCGCCGGACGAGGAAGCAAAGATTCTTGCGTCGCGCGATTTCTTGCGCACCTGGTTCGATTCGACGGATTACGCGTTGCGAAACGTCGACTTTACGTCACGAGAAGGAGAATTCCATGTGCTCGCGGAAATCACCGGCCCTACGGTGTATTCCCGCGACGAATTCGAAGCGTTGCGTGCACGCCTATCTGAGAACGTTGGAAGCCCGGTACATTTGTACGTCCGAAGTTCGACGGAAGTCGTCGTCACCGAAGACGGCTTTCGCGCGTTCGAGACCGTGCAGGAAGATTTTCGCCGCCAGTTGGATGCCGTAAAAGAGCAACAAATAGACCGCGCGGTGGAAGAAGCATTGTAGATGGCCCCGGGACGGTCGTTGAGAATGAACCGGATTACACTTTTTCAAGCACGAGCCGCAGCCCGGGCGCGAGCACGACCATCTGATCGTCTTCGACTGTGTACTTGGCGTTCACGACATAATCCTTACCGCGAATGATCATAACGTCGTCGATCAAAGTATACCGTTCCGCCACGGTCTCCGTTTTTCCCTCGTCCCACACCGTCAGCGTGGTCAGTCTCGAATTGGTGGTAAATGTAACAACCATCGAGTGATACTCCGGAGCCGGCTCATCTTCCGACACGAAACTGATGACGCGCCAGGACGTGCCGGTCAACGGGCTGTCCTTTTCGGGCCGATACGCCGTCTTCGGGTCGTTGGTGATCCGTGCCTCTTCCATGCGGGCCTCGCGCTCTTTTCGCGCCAGTTCCCGCTCTTTCTGACTTCGTTGGATCTGCTTGTCGGTGGCCCGGTCGTCCAGGTAGCCCACACCGCCACCCAGTAGCGCGCCGGTCGCCGCTCCGTCGATTCCCCCCACCATGCCCCCCAGGACCGCCCCCATCGAAGCGCCGTGGGAGGTCGATGTTGTACCGCAACCTGTATGAAGGACAGGAATTGTCAGAACACCGCCCAGCATCAGGGGCAGGATTACTAATTTTCTTTTACTCATTGTATTCTCCAAGGTTACACGCCCAATGGACATAGCAGCTACTTTCAATACATGCGAGGTAAGAATCCACACGCCTCGTGATTCTTGAAAACAATATGGGGACCGCTACGATTAAGTTCATGGGATAACGATTTCAGCCTAATGGCCGCGTAAGTAATTGGGGGAAGACTCGAGCCGGAGGTGGTTGATGATCGCGATGGCGCGGCCGCGATTTTCATTTCCCTTGGCGACTTCCCAATTCACCGCCCAATCGGACAGAAAGACTACGGCAACCCCGGCTTCCAGATCGCTGTAACCACTCTGGCCGTAAGAACCACTCGAATAGATGACCTTGGCGTCGGAAATGTAGTAACTCTGGGAGCCATACTGGACGCCCGGAAAGGTTGCGGAAGAGAGTTCGTTTTCGCCGAACTTTGTCTTGGACGGATCCGTTACGGAGGCGTAGTAGCTCTCGGGCGCCTTGCCCTGGGCGATCCACTGGTGGAAAAGCGCGTAGTCGCGAGCGGAGATGCTGATGCCGTAGCTGGGTGCATATGTTCCGTCGCTCGTCTTCGCTATGGACCCCCCATGGTTGGCTCCGAAATCGCCGAACAACTCGGTGAGCAGTTCGGGATACTTCTTTCCGCTGACCTCTTCGGCTAACAAGGCCAGTGTGTCGGTATTCATGTCGGAGTACTGCCATGCTTCTCCCGGTGTCACGTTCGCCTTCGTCGCCTTGATCATCTTGCCATGGCCTTTCGGTTCTCCCTTCTGAAGGCCTTGCTCGACCTCGAAGAGCTGTCCGGGGGCGCCCGGTGTGTGAAAATCGAGAAGGGTGGGCAAGCCACTGAGCATGTCCAGGACCTGCTGCACCGTCGCGGAGCCGACGCTGGTTCCCTCAAAGTCTTCCAAGTACTTCGATACCGTAGCCTCTGGATCCAGCAATCCCTCATCGATCAATTTGTGAGTAATCACGCCGGCAAAACTTTTGGCAGCGGATTGAAGAAGGTTGATATCTCCGACGTTGAAGCCGTTGTCATAATGCTCGGCAAGGATCACGTTATTCTTCATGACCACGAAACCTTTGCACTGCGTATTAATCATGGAATCAATGTAAGATTGTCCATCCTCGTACTCTGTATTCAAATCCAGGCGATCTTCAGCCACTTTGAGATTTGCCGGAACGCGGGATGGGCCGATCGCGGCCGTTCCATGTTGGGCGAATTCGTTCCAATGGGCGCTGACATGTTTGTAGTAGGGCCACATTTGCTGGTTCGCGGGCGTGATCTCATCGGGCGTGAATGGACGATAGAAATCCTGGACATCAAAACCCGAACCGAATGCTGAGGGAGCGTCAGCAAGGACGACCGGGATCGCAGTGTTGACGGCGATGATGCATGCAATTGTAGCAGGTAGCGGTTTCATTATTCTAACTTCTTTCTGGGGCGTGGGTCGATTCCTGGCCAAATGTAGGGCGTTGAACAGCTCCACAATTTCACCCTTTCCACCACCGGGTCAAGCTTCGAACGGCTGCTACGAATGGTCGAGACAAAGATCCCGGACGAAAACCGATTCGTGGCCGAGTGTGTACGTTTGCTGCAGGGCAAATGAAGCATTCAATGCAAAAAGTTCTTCGTTGACCGGACCGGTACTCTGATACAATAACATTCCTTCTCCAAAACTTGCCAAGGCTGTTGCAACACCGATCAAGCTGCAGCCGTCCGCTCGAGCTTCATGCTTCCTTCGGCGCACACTCCTGAATTTGGCACGCCCTGAAGCGTCACGCAGCAGAGAGGCGACGCAGTGGCGGGAGCCGGAATCGGGTACTAGGTGAAAGATGCAAAATTCTTGGCGCAGAAAATGTCATCTTCGGCGACTGACCCCAGAGCCTGCTCGGAAGATTGACAACCCCTTCCCGGTACGTGAGTATTGCCTTTGTCAGCTACGCCAAAACTTCCACAGTGATACTTTCACACGATCGGAGAAGACATGAACTTCCCATTAAAGCCAGTTACATTCGTTTCTATTCTCTTTCTCGCAATCTCCTCCGCACCCGCTCAACTTCCCGTCGACAGTGACGTGGAGGCGGACGAAATGGCGCCGATTCGGGAGGGTGAAAAAGCCGTAATTCCGCTCGATACGGAAGATCCCACGTACAATCTGTGGAAGACATACCGGGATGATCTGGACAAGGGACGCGAGCCGGGTCTGATCAATGTGCAGCGGCTTCTCGGGGGAGCCGGCTGGAACGGAATCCCCACCTTCTTCAAACTTCCGGTTGGATTGACCCCTGCGGATCTTGCGGCCGGCAACGTCGACGTGGCGCTGCTCGGGGCCCATACCGACATGGGTGGCGGCTACCGCGGCGCTGCGTGGGGTCCCAATGCGATGCGAAACTCTCCCAGCACGGTCGGTTGGGGATCTTTCTCCATGGCGCACATGCACACCCTGGTCAACCCATTCGAGGAACTCGTAATCTGTGACTACGGCGACGTCGGCAACGACATGCTCAGCACGGAACGCACCGTCCACGAGGTTCGCAGAATGGTCAAGGAGATCGCATCCACGAAGAACAAGCAGGGAGAGAATGTCATCCCGGTCATCGTGGGTGGTGATCACTCGCTGATGTATCCCGATGTCGCCGCGTTGGCGGACGTGTACGGGAAAGGAAATGTGGGCGTCATTCACTTCGACGCGCACTACGACGCGTCAAAAAACTTCATGGGGCACCTGATCAGCCATGGCCAGTGCGTTTACAGATTGATCGAGGAAGGCCATGTACCCGGCAAGAACTTTATCCAGGTCGGTCTCCGCGGGTATTACCCGGACAAAGAGTCCTTTGAGTGGATGCGGAAACAGGGATTCCGCTATCATCCGATGGCGGAAGTCGAAAAACGCGGCTGGGGTCCGGTAATGGAAGACATCATTCGAGAAGCCAATGACGGACCGGAGTATATATTCATCTCCTTTGACATCGACGTCCTCGATCCGGCCTACACGCCCGGGACCGGGACGCCCGAACCGGGCGGCTTTACCACCCGTGAGATGTTCCCGCTGATCCGGCGTCTCTGCGCCGAATCGAACGTCGTGGGTTTCGAGCTTGTGGAACTTCTGCCGTACCGTGAAGACGGGTACACCACCGTCCTGAACTGTGAGCGAATCCTACGCGAAGCCCTCGTCGGTCTTGCCATGCGCAAGAAAGGAATCAAGGAAAAGAACTACCTGAGTCCGCTCACAAGCGACGACGACAGAGAATAAGTCTTCAGCCCAATGCCAGTTCCTGCTTGAGTCGCCGGCACGCAATTTGCACGGAGTCGGGTTCGACGCGATGGACTTCGCGCTTCGCGCCCAGCGGGCCGGGGTACGTAATCGACAACTGACCGCCGAGATGTTCTCGGAATTCTTCCAGGCCGCGAAGAATGTCCGTGCATCCTTCGTCAAGGGACCGGTCCAGTGCGGCATGCCAGCAGGGCAGCCCGCATGCCTGCAAACCATCCAGCAACCGTGCCGCGGAACTTTCCGCCAGCCAACCCCGATCGGCCGCGTACATCGAGTCCACGGCAATACCGATGGCTACCGCCTCTCCGTGGGAAAGTTCGTATGCCGTCATCGACTCGAGCTTGTGGGCCAGCCAGTGTCCGAAGTCGAGCGGCCGGGCGCTTCCGTATTCGAAGGGGTCGCCATTGTCGCGAATGTGGTTAAGATGCAGAATCGCGCACCGGTGCACGATCCTTTCCATCACGCTCCCATCACGGGCGCGCACCGCCGATGCCCACGCGCACAAGTCTTCAAAAAAACCTGCGTCCTTGATCATGGCCACCTTGAACGCCTCCGCCACGCCCCCGGCCCAATGCGGATCCGGCAGCGTGTCCAGAAATCCGGCGTCGTTTAGTACGGCAAAGGGAACCTGGAAACTTCCCACGGTATTCTTGCCGCCGTGAAGATTCATCCCGTTTTTGACGCCGATCCCGGCATCGCACTGCGCGAGCACAGTGGTGGGGATTCGAATGATCCTCAAACCCCGGTGGACAATCGAGGCGCCGAACCCGATCGCGTCAAGGACCGCGCCGCCACCCACAATCAGCACGAAGGACTGACGGCAAAGCTGGTACTCCAACATCACGTCAACGGCCTGCATAAGCTGCCGGTAATCGTTCTTGAATGCTTCACCTGCCGGCACCGTAACCGGAGCGCAAACCAAATCGAGTGCATGATTGTGCGCGGAAAAATAGGCTTCGATCCTGCCGGTCAGGCCGGGATGAGCGGCGGCCAGACCATCGTCCACGAATGCAACGACCCGATGCACCCTCTGTTCCGGCAGCCGGGTAAACGCGTCAACCAGCGACGTGTTCTCAGGATCGAACACGCCCCGAGTGAAAACCACCGGGTAGTCGAACGGCACACTGAATTTCTGATGATAGGTTTGCATAAATGCTCCCTGCATTCCATATACCCCCCGAAGTACGTGGAAGTAAAGTTCTCGTTGAGAGTCGCTAAATGTATTGATTAATCCATGCCTCCAGCGCAGCGGCCAGATCCAGAAACGTTGCGGGGTTCTCCGGGAGGTCAATCGTGGTGGTCCACGCAACCTGTCGATCCGAACCCGCACGACCATGCGAGCCCCGTACACGGCGGGGATTCCGGCTCACCCCGGGGGGCGGCCAGCCGAAGAACAGTTCGCATGGATCGAAGCCCGGCTTGTTATGAATATCGACGTGGCTTGCGAAGTCCGGCTCTTCTTCTTTCTCGATCCACCATGGGTATGCGAACCACCGACCCGGATTCGCCACCAACAGAAAATTTCCGGACGACGCGTGGAACACATCGCGCTCGCGCTGCGCTTCGGCATCCAGGACTTCATCCACCCCCGGCAATGCCGCGAGCACCTGCAGCGCTTCCTTCCCCCGATCCGGGTTCGGGACATACACGTGCGCAATCTCGTGGTCGGCCATGGCAAATGCGGCGCTGCCGAAGAAATCCGGGTAGGTTCGCCGACCGACGTTGACTACGTCAAAGAGCCCGGCCTCGCGCAAAGCCCTGTTTGGAAACACCGGATCCGATGTGACCGGCCCAATGGCGTAATCGCCGGCAATGAGAACCTCGTACCCGTTGTTCGCCGCGGTTGCGATGATTTGGGACAGGTAGGTATCCAGCTGTTCAACCGCTTTCGCGACTTTCTCTGACCCGGGGCCATGCCTTTGGAGGTCGTAGTCCAGGTGCGGGAGATATCCCAGGAGTAGATTGGGAGCCCACTCGGGTGTGCGCATGACCGAATCAAGTGATTCTACAATCCACTCCGTAGACTTTCGGGATGCAAGGGGTCCCCAGTAATTCATCAGGTTGAACGGCCTCCCGATTTGTCTCGTCAATCTTTCGTACAAGTCGCGGGGCCGGCAGTAGCAATTCTGAATCATTCCGCCGCCATGTTTGTGTATGGGTTTGGGCGACAAGACAAAGTCCACTGATTCACCGAGACTCTGCTGCCAGAACATCATCCCGATTCTCGCGCCCCTGCTCCTGGCTGGCTCCCAGATCCGGGGACCCGTAACGAGATTCGAAGATTGTTCCCAAAAAAGCGGTTTTGCGAGCTCCGGAAAGTATTTCCCATTGGCCACCATGCCGTGGACGCCCGGCGACGTGGCGGTGCGCAAGGTTCCCTGGGCGGTGCACGTCACCGCGGGAAACACGCTCTCCGCGGGGCGCCAGGTTTGGCCCGCCAGTTTCGGACAGGTTGAGGAAACGAGATCGTGACCCAGGGCGGCGACTTGAAGTACGAGAAGCTTTGGCATCCTGGTTCTCAACTTCCGTAGAAAGTTCGACTCATCAACGTCGCGGGGAGGTAGAGGGACAGGATCAGCACGGATATCATCGCTGAGCCCGGCATGCTGCTCACTGCAATGAGCCACGCCTGGAGTGGTATCAATCCACGAATGAAAATGCCGATTGCCGGCGGAACCACCTCCGTTCGCCGCTCCGGCTCCGCTTTTGAAACCTTCAAGTACGCAATGCTTACGGTCAGAACCCATACCACGGCTGCCGCGAGACCGGTAATCCGATTGGGATGTCCCGCATAGAAAGTTGGAAGTGCAATGAAAGCAACGAGAAACCCTGTGATGAGAAGAGGGGCCCAGATGCCGGTGCCGGCCCGGTCCTCATCCGCCTCAAAGCGGGCAACAATTGTAACGGAAGTAACGTAGAGAAATACGGAAGCAATTCCCAGGGACAGAATCGGCATGAACGGAACCGTCGCGGCCGCTGATGCTCCGACGAGAAAGTTAAGAACACGACAAGAAGCCATGTTCAGCTCCCCGAGAATGGGAACTCGCTTGCACCAGAGGTTGTAGGCAAGAACGGCGAGACCAAGGCCCGCGGTCACCGCCGGGGTGGCGCCACCACAGTAGAGGCTCAGTGCACCCGCGATGGAAAAAGAGGCGATGCAAGCGACGATGGCATGCAGCCTGGGAATGCGGCCGCCAGGCAATGGCCGCCCGGGCCTTTCCTTTCTGTCGATCTCCTCATCGACCAGGTCGTTTAAGAGGAGGCCCGCGGCATAGAGCGATACTCCCGCCCCGCAGGCCGCGAGAAGTTGCGTCGGGCGTGTGAGGGCAACACCACCCGCGAGAAAGAAGCCGGCAACCGGGTCGCCCGGAACCGTGAAGAGATTTGGCACCCGCAATAGCTGGAGCCACGATCTAATGACTGAGGGTTGTCCCATCCCTTCCGGTCTATCGGGTTCCGGCCACGAAATCAACGCTCGCGAAGCACTCGCCCCACAAAACTGTGTTTATTGCCCCGCCGTGATGCGATATATATCTCTGTCATGAAACAAACACCTCTATATCAAGCGCACCGGGAACTCGGCGCCCGCATCGGCCCATTCGCGGGTTGGGAGATGCCCATTCAGTATGCCGGCATTGTCCCAGAGCATCTGCATACACGGTCCCTGGCCTCCATTTTCGATACCTGCCACATGGGAGAGTTTGATTTTCAGGGGCCAGGGGCGGAATCTGACCTCGAAGGCCTGGTTACGCAATCCGTGTCCTCGATGAAGGATGGGCAGTGCCGCTACGGTTTTCTCCTGAACGAGCAGGGTGGCATCCTGGATGATATCACCGTTTTTCGGCGGAACGCGGAGCACTTTTTCATGGTCGTGAACGCCGGGACCCTTGAACCCGATGCGGAGTGGATCCGGGAGCGGCTGTCATCCAAAACCCGATTCGCGGACCTTTCCCCCGGTCGCGCAAAGCTCGATATCCAGGGCCCCCGGTCGCGAGAGCAGATGGAGGCGGTTACGGGTAGCAGCCTGCCCGATCTACGCTATTTTCGATTTTGCGACACGGAATTGTGCGGCGTTCCCTGTACGCTAAGCCGTACCGGTTACACGGGAGAGTGGGGATACGAGTTTTACTTTTCGGCAGAATCCGCGACTCAACTGTGGGAGACATTTCTCCGGGATACGAGCATCCGGCCGGCAGGACTCGGCGCGAGGGATACCCTCCGCCTCGAGGTGGGCTATCCGCTGTACGGACACGAATTGAGCGTGAATCAAACTCCCGTGCCGGCATTCGGCGGCCAGTTCATGGATGTGTCCAAATCCTTCATAGGCCGCGATGCCGTACTGCGTGAGCTTGAAGAGGGTCCCCCACGGAAGATGTGCGGCCTCCTCCTCCAATCAAAGCGGGCGGCCCGCGAAGGGGACCGGGTGATGCTTGACGGCGAGGAGATCGGTTCCGTCTCCAGCGGTTCGCTCGCGCCCAGTATGCAGGTGGCGGTGGCAATCGCTTTCGTCGATAGCGCCCACACGGAACCCGGAACCATGTTGGATATTCAAATCCGCGGCAAACCACTTCCGGCCAAAGTTGTAGAACTACCATTCTACCGCGACGGTACGGCCCGCGGGAAGTAGTACTCCGCACGATCTGATTCTCGGAAATCTGCGCCATTCCGGCCCGAAGACGAAGGGTCTGAACGGTTCTTGCCGATTTCTTATCGAGCGTACGGTTTTTCTGTTCCGCCGATCTTTATGGTGCGCTTGGCTTCTTCCGGCATTTCCGGATCTGCGGTCACGTCCGCCTCTCCGAACAGAATGAAGTCCAGGAAGAGATTCCATGCTTCGCTGATCTGCATGTAGAGATGGATGAAGTAGGGATCGCCGAAGACACCTTGCGGCGACTTGATTTCCGGCGTTTCCACGACGAACGCTTCGGTCCGAGCCACCTCGATCAGAATCGCCTGGCTCCCGAGGAGCAATTGGCCGTTCAGCAGGACCAGTCCGGGAATGCTCACATCACCAACATAGGTGATCTTCGGAATGCCGCCGGCTACGATTCCTTCGAAATGTCCGAATATTCGGCCCGGGTTCTCGGTATCGCCGTCCAACCCGGCGCCGTTCATGAATATGTTTCCGCCGACTTCGACTTCGAGTGCATCACTCACAGTCCCGAAGAAGAGGCCGTTGAGACGGGTGTCCCCACCAGACGCCAGGTTCAGTTCGGGTCCGTTTTTGTCAACCAGCCCGCCGCTCGGCACCGAGACGTTCAAAGCGCCGCCAGCCCGAATGAGGCCGATCGGAGTTTCGCCGGATCTGTTCTGAGCGATCGTCACGTTCCCTCCACCGGTGATCAAATCGATCATCGCAACATCAAGCTGAATGGGGCTGCCTTCGGAGCCGATATCGCCCCCGGCGGTGAGGAACAGGGAATTCGCCACCACCAGGGATCCGTTGTCCACAATGGAACTGCCGGCGAAACGCGCGGTGCTGGTGCGAACCCGGCCCATGTTGATCCGGCCGGCATCCACGTCGATGTTCCCGGCATCGAATACATCGAACGTAAAGGATCCGCCAATATCAAACAGGGCCTGTCCGCCAATGTCGAGAATGGTCGCGTTCATGTCTCCGAGGCTCTCGATCACCGCGTTATTGTTGACGATGAGCGCACCGAAGTCGGCGCTCCCGGTGATCAGCTCGAGTTCGCCCGCGGTCAGCTCGCCGAACCGGGTCTGTCCGTCTACCATTGCGGTTACCAGCCCTCCGACATTGCCCGTCTCGTAATCCCAGTCCCCACCGATATCGAGCACGGCTTCGTTTCCAACTCCAAAGGAATTACCGGCAAAGTTTCCGCCCACCATTGCGAGCAGGTTTTGATTTGCCTGCAGAGCGCCCACGTTTGCATTCCCCCCGACGACCATATCTGCGTCGCCGCCGAACGTCGCGGATCCGTAGTCCATTTCGGTTCCTACATCCAGATCCGTCAGGCCGCTGACGCTCAAACTTCCGCCGGCAAAGCTTCCGCCAAAGTCCGCATTGAGATCTCCGCCGACGCCGAAGCTGTTTACCGTGCCGTTGCCGCCTACGCTCAGGTTCAGACTGCCCGCGTCGTCCAGGGATCCTATGTTGACATTGGCTCCCACGTTTACATTGTCGGTCGGAAGCCCGAGCGAAACCGAATTGTAGACCCAGTTCCCGCCCACATTCATTGTCAAGGGACCGCCGATCGTCATGGACCCGCCGGTATGGCTCTGGTTCACGTCAACGTTCGCGAAGGTGTCGACCATGAATTGACCCACGTTCGCGAATCCGCCGACGTCCAGAATGAGCGAACCCACCATCAGGATATCGACGATGAAGTTGTTTCCGATGTCGGCCAACAGGAGGCCGCCCACCTTGATCTGATCGAGATCAACGGTACCCCCCACCTGCAGGGTCGCGTTGTTCCCGGCCAGCAGAATTCCGCCGATCAGGTCTCCGGGCACGACGATATTGAGTACGTCCTCTGCCTGGATGAGTTCTTCCAGGAGATCCAGGATATCCTGCTCAGTGTCGAACGGCCTCGGAATGTCTTCCGCGCACTCGGGCCCGTGATCGGGATAGAACCCGTCATTGAAAACGAGGCCGGCGGAGGTACTGTCCTCTTCCACCACGAACTCGTCCATCTCCGCGAAGGTTCCGAGAAACTGGCTGGCAACCTGCAGCGGATTCGCTTCAGAAACTCCGATGTTCTGGGAAGCCACGAGGCCGAGCGTGGCGCCTCGCACCTGGCCCGAACCGGGCGAGGTGTGAATGATCGAACCGTCGCGCGCCTGAAGCACTACCGCCTCGAGACCCGTAATCACGGTATCCACGAAAATGTTCGCAGCGCCGGCAACGATGTTTTCCGCCTCGATGCCGGTGATGGTACTGCCGAGGTTCAGATTGTTTGAAGCATTCATCACAACCGTCCCGTTGACCGCCTTGAACACGCTCGGGCCGACCTGAATAATCTCCGAACCGGCAATGAACAGGTCTCCATTCTGCGCCTCGATGGTTCCGGTCGTCTGCGTCACCATCCCATTGGTGTCGCCATTGGAATCCGCCCAGATCGCGGCGTCCTGGAATGCGGTAACATCGGCATTCACCATCACATCGTCGGTTGCTTTCAGCACAACGTTGCTGCCGGTCGCCGTCACCGTGTTGTTGACGAGAAGGTCTTTCTCGTCGCCGCCCGCTTCGAGGAAAACCTTGTTCCCGTCCACGGCGTCCGTGACGGTCAGGTGACCATCGATGGTGCGGATGTCGGTTTCGCCCGTGGAGGACGCACCCACCAGTGCAGGATGTGAAAGTATCGACGTGGTTCCGTCCATCGCCACCCGGTTGGCTGCGATCGGGCCTACCGTGCCGATCTCAAGATCGTCGACGTCGCGTACGAAGATGCCGCCGTTGCCGCCCAGCGCGCCGAGCACGTCGATATCGGTTTCAATGAATTCGGGCGTGCCGGCCAGGCCGATGCCGTTGCCAGCCTCGAGACGCGCGTTTGTTCCCACGATGTCCACATTGGAATCGTCGCCGGCGTCGGAATCAATAATCGACCCGGTGTCCGCCTTTACGCTTACGTCGCCACTCCCGGCGTTCAACTGACCCAACGTCACGTCGACGCCGCCGAAATACTTGATGTTCCCGCCGGCGGTGCTCGCGACAGCGCCATTCGTCATGGCGACGGACCCACTCAACGCTTCGACATCGATCGTGCCCGCGCCCGCGGTCGTGATATCACCGTCGACGCCCTGCGACACGCTGTCGGCACCCCGAACGGAAATATTTCCGGTGCCGGAAACGACGCCGGCGTTCAGCGCAATGTTGCCGGTACCCATGGTCATCAGGAGAATCTCGCCGGCTCCACTTGCGTTGACACCGATTGAATCGCCCGGGTTGGATCCGTCGTTCACGGTTATGGTGTCATCCGAGACGAGAACAATGTTGCCGCCGGAGGAAACGAGGTCGCTGAGGCCCGCCGCCGATGCCGCGGCGGTTACACCGCCCTGCGCATTGACGAGGTCCGCCGAGACTGTGCTCACGTCATCGATCGAAACCGCGCCCGAATTCTCGATGAACATGCCGCCGGCGCCGCCGTCCGCGGCCAAGGTGGAGACTCCGGTTTCGATCTTGTTTGCCGGGACCCCGATTCCGCCCGAAGCTTCCATTCGCAGCGCGCTTCCCTGTGCGTCCAATACGGTTTCCCCGGCGTCCAGAATCGAACCGGCAGGAACATGAATTGCGATTTCACCGGTGCCGGCGTCAATTCCTGTAATCGTAGCGTCGCCTGCCGCGGTCGAGTATCGGACATTGCCGCCGCTGGTGGCGGCGGTTGCTCCGTCGCTCATGGTGATTCCGGTCTGTGCATCAACGACGATGTCCCCGGTACCGCTTCCCGCGGAAATGTCGCCCAAGGCATTCTGGGACACGGTAGCTGCCGCGACCACGCTGATATTTCCGCCCGCCGAACTTACGGCGTTGTTGACGAACACGTCCGAGCCCCCGCCCTGCGCGTTGAGAAGAATATTTCCCGGTCCTCCGTTAATTGTGACGGATTCGGAAACGGTAATGTCGCCGGCTGTAGTCTGCTGAACGATACTGCCGCCGGTGGTGGTGTCGAAGCCGGTGGCGCCGCCGCCGAATTCCTGGACCGTCGTGCCGTCCATCTGGACCCGCTCAGCCACCACGGGATCTACAAACCCGATTTCGACTGCATCAACGTCCAGCAGGTTGATCCCACCCGAATCCGCGGTCCCCGCCACAACGTCAACCATCGTCTCGATGGCATCGGCGGATGCGCCGAGGGTTCCTACCCCGCCGCCCGGCCCACTGTGGAACTGCAGGCGGTCCGCCACAATATCGGTATCGGTGTCTCCGCCGTCGAGGATCGATCCGGTCGTCGAATCCACTTCGATCCAGCTGGCTGCGCCGCCGGACGTGTTCAGATGCGCCACCTGAACATCTCCCCGCGCCTTGTACCGGATGCTCGAGCCACCGGTTACCGCGGTGGCGCCGTCGGTCATGACGATGCTTCCACCCACGGCTTCGACATCGATGCTGCCGAGACCGCCCGTAGTCAGAATGTCCGCGGACGCCGATTGGGTCACGCCGCTCGCGGAGATGATCGAGATGTGCCCGCTGCCCGACATCACGTCGGCATTGAGCGCAATGTCACCGCCGCCCAGGGTCTGGAGCAGGATGTTGCCCACGCCGTTGGCGTTTACGCCGATTCCATCGCCCGGGTTGGCGCCGTCATTGACGGTGATGGTGTCCGAGGAAACCAGCACGATGGGCCCGTTGCCACTGGTCACAAGATCGCTTTGCGCACTGAAGATAAGAGGGGATGTTGCTCCGTCGGAACCGACCTGGTTCACCGAGAACTGGGGCACGTCGTCAATCGATACCGCCCCGGTATTCTCGATGAAGATTCCATTGTCGGAATTCGCGGCAAGCGTGGAAACGGAAGTATCCAGTTTATCGATGTTGCTGCCGATGCCGCCCGACGTCGCCTGCATCGAAAGACCGCCTGCAACCACATCCGTGTCAACATCTCCATTGTCCACGATGTTACCGGAAAGCGATTCGATATGGACCAGACCGGCGCCGGCATCCACGTTGGCTATACTGACCGTCTGCATGGCCTGGACAGCCACGTTTCCGCCTCCGGACGATACGGACGCGCCGTCCGTCTGGGTTACCGCGCCGACGTTTGCCAGCGCGTGGATTGTTCCGCCCGTGGTCGTCACGGATCCCGAGGTCTGAAGAATGTCACCTTCAGCCCGCACCACGATGCTTCCAGATCCGCTGCCGACGTCCGCAGCGAGGTTGAGGTCGCTGGTGGCGGCTCCCTGCGCTTCGAGCCGGATGTTCCCGGCGCCGTCCGCGGAGACTGCCTCGTTCACGGTGATCGAACCGACGGACGCGATCGTAACGATGGAGCCGCCATTGGTTGTCGTCAGCCCCGATGCATCCTTGCTCGTCGAAGAGGAACTTGTTCCGTCCATCGCGACACGAGTGACCGGCACGGAAACCGCAGCAAGGGTCACGTCGTCAGACTCTGTGATGCCGATGCCGGACCCGGCCGCCGCGCCGAGATTCGCCACCGCGGTCTCGATGTGCTCGGAGGACGCCAGATTGCCTACTTCACCGCCCGCGATCAGCGCGGCGGACATGGCGGTCACGTCGACCCCGGCGTCGTCGCCCGCATCCCGGATGGAACCGCCGGTCGATTCGATGCCGACCATCCCGTTCCCCGCGTTGACGTCGTCAATGGTGATGTCGTTCGCCGCCATCAGGGTGATATTGCCCCCTCCGGAGTTGTAGCTTACTCCTCCGCCCGAGGAGTTAATGCCGCCGGTCGACGACTCGATATCGATGCTGCCGCCGGTGGTGGCCACATTTGCGTCCTGCGTCACGTCGTCCACCGCGACGATTGAAATATTCCCGGAGCCCGATTGCACGTCGGCATTCAGGGTCACGCCGCCGCCGGTCATGGTCTGCAGCAGGATGTTGCCCGCGCCGGCCGCGTCCACGCCGACATTGTCCGCGTCCACGCCGTCATTCACCGTAATGGTGCCGTTGTTCGCCACGAGTACGATATTCGCGCCGGTCAGATCACTGGCCGAGCTATGGTTGACGACCATGGTCGCTCCATTCAGGACCACCTGGTTGACCGCAATCGGCCCCACCGTATCCACGGCCACCGCGCCCGCGTTCTCGATGAAGATGTCCTGCGTCGCGTTCGCCGTCAGTGTCGATACCTGCGTGTCGAGTTTGTTGGTGGTTCCGCCGACGGATCCCCCGCCGGCAATGGCGTTGAGGGCCGCGCCGACCACATCCGTGTCGGTGTCCCCGGCGTCGGTGATCGACTGCCCGGCGTTCAGGTAAACGGATCCACTACCCGCGCTGATCGACGCGATGTTCAAGTCCTGCGAAGCGCTGTACTCAATGTTGTTTCCAAGCGAGACACCCGCCGTGCCGTCAGTCATGGTGACGCTGCCGTTGTTTGCAAGCACCCGCAATGTGTTGCCGGCAGTTATGTCCGCAGTCTGCTGCACACCGTCTACCGCATTGATTTCTATGCTTCCGGTCGTGGCAAACACCGCCGCGTTCACCGCCACGTCCCCGCTGGTCTGCGACTGCAGCAGGATGTTACCGGACGTCAGTGCGTTGACGGCTTGATTGACGGTCAGCGCGCCGTTGCCGGTGCGGGCCACGATGGAACCGGAAACAGTGTTCAGTCCGGCCAGGGCGGTATCGCTGACAGTTGACACGGTGCCGCTGGTTGCCACGCGATTCACGTCGACCGGGCCCACGGAGCCGATCTCCAGCGCGCCGACATTCTCCACGGAAATACCGCCGGCTCCCGCCTGCGCCGCTACCGTACTGACGCTCAGTTCGATTGCATCCGACGCGCCGAGATTACCGATCGCATTGACCGCCTCCAGCCGCGCACCGCCCGCAGCGACGTTCACCGCACCGGCGTTGCCATCCAGAATCGAGCCCCCGGCGTTAACACTGATGTCCCCGGTGCCCGTTCCGGTGTTCAGAAGATCCAGGGAGATATCGCCCGTGGCCGCGTAGCGGATGTTTCCGCCGCTACTGGCGGTCGCCGTCCCGGCGCCCATCGTGATATTTCCGTTACCGGCGTCCACATCGACCGTGCCGCCGGCCGTCGTGATGTTGGCGTTCTGGTTCACGCCATGCGCAGACAGCACGCTTACGTTACCCGCGCCGGACGCGGAAACGAGAGCGTTCAGGTCGATATCGGAATTGGCGGCCGATCCGGCCTTGCCGAGGATCAGAAGATTTCCGTTCGCGGAGGCGGTATTTGCCGCGGTCGCGAGCCGCACCGCGTTGCCGCCGCCGCCCGCATCGGCAATGCTACTGCCCTGGACGACCAGGTATCCGTCGGATGCCACGCTGCCACCGCCCTGCACCAGCATCCCGCCATCGGTGTCGTTGTCCAGATCCGCCTCGATCGACAGATCCGCGCCCGACCCGGTGGAAACCGCCGCATTGATGATGACGTCGCGGTTCGCCTCCAGGAACGTTGTCGCATCGGTCATCAGCGCGTTGTTGATCACGAGGTCGTCCGCCGTGCCATCCAGCAGGATGCTACCGGCTCCGGCCGTCAGCGATACGCCGGCGCCGATCGCGGTCCCGCCGCGCACCGTGATGGTTCCGCCACTGCCCTCTTCGGAATTGATGTCGGCGGCCACTGTCAATCCGCCGGCGGCCGCGCCGGTGGCGTTGCTGGCAATCACTGTGACGGACCCGCCATCGACGCCGGTGTCCCCACTTTGCAGGATTGCGGCAACGTTGGCAGTATCATCGAATACGATGTGGATGTCGCCGCCGGTTCCCGTGGCGCCGGTTCCGGTATCAATCGCACCGCCGGTATTATCGAAATTCTCTCCGGTGGCGGTGAACGAACCGCCGCCGGTATTCACTGCCGCGTTCACATTCACGTTCCCCGCGGCGTCATTGTCGGAGTCGGAGGCGAGGGTGACGGATCCACCGTTTCCGACGGTATTGATGATACCCCCTACATTGACATCGTTGGCGGCCGTCGCACTCAGGTTGCCGCCGACAGTCGTCACGGACTGCTGGAAAGTAACGTCCGCGGTCATCGAAGTTGCCCCGATCGAACCGCCGCCGGTATTCACCGCACCCATGAAGATGGCGTTGTTGCCGGCGTCCACGGAGACGTTTCCGGTTGCCGTCGTCAGCGTGTCCTGGAATTCAACGTTCCCTCCGGTGCTCGCGGCCGCCACATTCCCGGCGCCGCTGTTCACCGCTCCGCCGAACGTGGCATCGTTCCCGGCGGATACGTTGACGTTTCCATCCACGGTCGTAAGTCCGCCGCCCAGCGAATTAATCAGGGCGTCGTTGGCGGCGGTAACATTAAAGTCTCCACCACCGCTGTTTACGGACTGTTGAAAATCTACATCTGTTCCCGCGTTCGCGCTGATCGAGCCACCGGCGCTGGCCACCATCTGACTGAATACGATCGATCCCACCGCGCTGGTGACGCCGATGTTTCCGTCCGCGGTTGTCAACGTGCTTTGAAACTCGACATCTCCCCCGCTGCTGGTTGCCGCAACATTGCCGGAGCCGGCATCCACTGCGCCCACGAAGCTCAGGTCGTTTCCGGCCTCCGCCAGGAGGTCGCCGCTTGAAGTTCCAACGGTGCTTGAAAACAGGGCATCGGAACCTGCGACCACCCGGACTTCGCCGCCGCCGCTGTTGACGGCCTGGAGGAAATCTACATCCATCCCTGCGTTCGCGCTGATTGCGCCACCGGCGCTGGCCACCATCTGGCTGAACACGATGGAGCCCACCGTGCTGGTTACACCGATGCCTGTGCCGGCAGTTGTTACGGTGTCCTGGAATTCAATATCTCCCCCGGTGCTGGTCGCCGCGACGGTACCGGTATTCGCGCTGACTGCGCCCACAAAAGTAATATCGCCACCCGCGTCCGCGGACAGGTTTCCGCCCCCGGTATCGGTCGTTCCGTTCACGGTCAGGGTTCCGCCGGCGTCGAGATCGACGTCTCCTCCGCTCCCCACGGAAGTGATGCTTTCCGCCTCGATGTTCCCCGCGGTGGCGCTCGCGATCAGATTTCCGCCCCCGGTGTCCACCACGTTATCGAAATCGATACCAAGTCCGGCGGTGACGGTCGCGTCTCCTCCGCCGGTGTTGAGCGCGCCGAGAACGAAGACATCGCCCCCCGCATCGGCGGTAAAAGTACCGCCCCCGGTGGTGGCGCCGCCCATGATGAGTGTCCCGGCCGTCGCAGTGAGTGCGACGTCTCCGGGGGTATCGGACAACTGGCCCGAGGTATCGAAATTCCCGGCAAAGATACTGTCGCCGGCTTCGATCGTGATGCTCCCGCCTTCGGTGCGGATGGTATCATCGGGATCGGCGAAGAATACGCTGTCGGTCGTCGAGCGAATGGTCAGGCTACCCGAGGCAAGACTCAAGTTTACCACGTTTCCCGCGGTATTCGATGCGACCCCGGTCACATCGTCGATAAGCACCAAACCGGTCGCTTCGAGTTCGACGATCGCCGCGGAACCCAATTCCTCGATTCCTCCCCAGCTTACCGTGTTCAACGTTGTGTTCGTGGCGCCGGCGAGAATTGCAGGCAGGTTCCCGTCCTGATCGCCGCCTCCGCCGTCCGCATCGACAATGGTGAGCGTTGCCGGGTCGAAATAGACCGTTCCCAGTTCGCCGTTGGGCGCGGAGGCATCAACCGAACCTCCGAAACTTAAATTCTCGTGCCCCGAAATCTCGGCGTAGCCGCCGTCACCGGACTCGCTTCCGCCCTTCATTTCCACGCGGGATCCGGTCATGAAGTGGGTCGTGTTCTCGGAGATCACGATAATCGATCCCCCGTCACCATTGACGCCGGCATTGGCGGTGGTTTCGCTTTCGGATCCCAGTACCAGAACGTCTTCGGCGAGAATGGTAATCGAACCTCCGGACCCGGACGTTCCATCGGCATGCACTTCACCCATCTGCGCTACATCGATCCCGCGAATGGAAATCGTGCCTCCCACTTCCCCGGAAGCGTCAATGATGCCTTCGTTGACGATGGTTCCGAGTTCATACTCGCTCTCGAGCGGCGCAATCACGTCGAGCCCGAGCTCCGGATCGACGGTCTCTGCCGCTTCGGCAACGGTGGCGATTTCGCCGAGCACGTCCTCGGTGGTAGTGGCTTCGGCCACGGCGTCCACGATTTCCGCGGTCCCGGCCGCGGTTTCCTCACCGCTCTCATCCGCCGCTTCGGACCCGGCGAGATCCCCTTGCAATGCTTCGGCGACGCCGTCCTCACCGACCGCGACTTCTTCTTCATCAATCACCAGGCGGATTTCGCCGCCGGCCGCACGATCAAGCAGAACGGACTTCCGTCCCGCCGCCATCACGATTTCCGGCGCGCTGATTGAGCCCCGGTTCTCCGCGGTGCCTCCGATCAAATAAATGCGGTCCCCGGTGAGGGAGCCTTCGTTGACCACCGAACCGGTTCCGCCGGAGAAAAACAAACGGCCGGAAAGGAAGTCGCTATCGGCCATCTGCAGTCCCGACGCGATGAGTCCGCCAACATCAACGCGCGCGGACTGGGTAAACAGGATCCCGTTCGGGTTGATGAGATAGACGTTTCCGTTTGCGAGCAGGGAACCGGCAATCTCACTGGACATGCCTCCGGTGACCCGGTTGAGAATCGCGGCATTGGCCCCGGGTTGGACGAACTGCACCGTTTCCGGCACCCCGATGTCAAACGAATGAAAATTCACGATGGCCTTGGAAGTGGCCTGATTCACCTGGAGGTGATTCGGTGTCCGCGTGAATTGCACGTCTCCATGGGTTACCTGTTCTCCCGCGGGCAATGCGAACAATGGAACGCATTGGAAGACCATTACCTGGAAGATTAAAAACCAGACCAGGAGTTGGCCCGGCATACTGTGTCGTACAAATCGATGACGTTTCATGGCACGTCTCTCCGTTTCTTATTTCGTTCGTAAATGCCTGTGATTTAAATCTGGAATTCGATGGCTACATGTCCGCGACCGCTGGTGTCGGACGCCTCCGTTTCCTCAATCGGGAATCCCCAGTCAAACCGAAGCTGCATGTACTTCGTTAACGCGAGGCGAAAGCCGAGCCCAACGCTCAGCAATTCAAATTCATCCTTCTCTGCCGCAGGCGCATCCTCGAGAACCACGTAGGCGCCGTCGATGAAGGTAACAATCTGAAAACGCTCGGTCCCCCCCACCGCATCGGGGTAGCGGGCCCACTTCTTAAACAGATTTCCGGTCCAGATCGGCGACCGGAATTCGATGGATCCGGATATTCCGTTGTCACCCAGAATCTCGCGTTCCTCGTATCCACGGACCGTCATCATGCCGCCGACGCCCTTCATCTCCGCCGGTACCAGCGCACCACTGGCGATCTGGCCGTCCGCTTTCAGGAACACGATCCACTGCTTCCCGGCCTTCTCCGGATCGGGCTCGCGAAAGGCAAGAGGCTGGATTCGCGCGTACTGGAGTCGTTGCACGAAGTAGTCCGACTCTGCCGTCTCCCGCTGGAGGGTGAACTCTTCGTCACCGTCCGACCCCAGCGCACCGCCGATGTTGACGTTGGACTGGGCGGTCAGGAAATTTCTCCCGCCGTAGCGGTCCGGCCGCACGGAGGAGTAGGTAAAGACGAAGTTGAGCGGGGCGATCGCGACTTCCCGGGGTGTTTCGAGGGCCTGGCCCAGAATCAGGGTATCTTCGATCAATTGATACGTATAGCCGCCCGAGATCGCCATGCTGTGTTTGTCGTTGAGCAGCAAGTCGTAACCGAACTGGAACCCGCCGAACAACCCCTCCCCGTCCAGGTCGACATCGGTAACGATGTCGGTGCTGTCCAATTTCGAGTACCCGCCAAAGACGGTCAGTGCTCCGCCGTTTCCGATGCGGTGAGGCAGGTAATAACTGGCCGCGACGGATGCGATGGTTCCGAGCGGTATGGATACCGGGATCGTGAGGGTGAGGACGTCGTCATGTTTCGTCAGGTTGAGGTGCTGGAGGGTAAGCCCCGCGCGCCAGTTCTCGGTGGCGTCGGTACCGGTATTTCGAAATTCCAGAACACCGTGCAACGGCAAATTGTCGTCTACGATGAAGTCCATGTCCACGTACCGGACCTGGCGGCCGTCCTCCCGGACCTTTCGAACGCTGAGATCCGTGTCCATCGTGAGATCCGGGTGCGAATTCACGTTAAAGACATTCTTGTAGAAATCGTCGTAGCGAAACGTGAATCCTGATTCCAACCCCTGCATGCGAAGGCGAAGTTGCTTTTCGCTGTACCAGCGGCCGCGATAGGGGACCCGCTCCTCCCCCTTCATTTCGTAAAAACTGGCTTCGCCGACGCGCCCTTTATCGACGTCGATGACAGCTTCACCCTCGGCCAATTCGCGCGAAGAGGACTTGCTCTGAACCCGCGCCAGGTAGAATCCTTCTTCGAGGACGAGTTTGTTGATATAGCGGGCGACGCCGTCGATATCGAATCGGCTTAATTCCTCTCCCATGATCCGTGACTCGAGAGTGGCCATGAGATCCAGATCTTCCAACAGCTCTTTATCGCCGGTGACGGTGAGCTTCGTGATCTCATACTTGGAACCGCTGTCGGACCTGCGTCCTCTTCCACGTCGGCGACGGGAAGGTTTTTCCTCTTCCCCGGCTTCTTTCGTTTCGACCGCGTCGGTAGCATCCGGCGTTTCATCGGCAGCCATTTCCGCGGTCGCTTCCTCTTCGGTGGTGGAGACAGTAATTTCGCCACCGGGGGATCCGCCTTCCAGTCCAACCTCACCAATAACAACCGGGGGCTCGATGTCTTCCCCCTTCATCGGCATCTCGGCGGCCTCTTCCGTGTCCGCAACAACTTCCTCCGCGGCATCCATCGTTTCCTCGACCGCATCTTCGGAAGACTCGGCGGCATCCGCCACGGCTTCGGTTGCATCGTCGACTGCATCCTCCGCGTCCCCGACCGCAGATTCCATGGCTTCTCCGGCTTCATCCGCCGCGTCCTGGGCCGCTTCTTCAGCGGACTCCGTGGCGTCCGCCACGGCTTCGGTTGCGTCGTCGACCGCATCCTCCGCATCCCCGACCGCAGTTTCCAT
>Ga0315336_1001627_pt1 | contig 41376 bp, 37 predicted proteins | sample ASW5metaG_FD_204512 | JGI IMG/M metagenome (GOLD analysis project Ga0315336, IMG submission 204512) | Ammonia-oxidizing marine archaeal communities from Monterey Bay, California, United States - ASW #5 | ecosystem: Environmental > Aquatic > Marine > Intertidal zone | place: USA: California... | reverse complement strand
CGTACGCCGGCGCGTCGGTTGCCCCCGGCGACGGTAGTGGATCCGTCGACCAACTAGTCTAGATAGCCGAGTCGACCCAGTTGGTCTCGCATTTCGTCGTCCAGCTCGAGGTCTCCGGCGCTGGTGTGTTCGGCCCGGATTGCCGTTGCGCGCTTTTTCAGTTTCATCAACGTCATGAGAAGCGGCCCCGCCTTGTCAGCACGCTCGGCCGCCACCGGGTGCAGTTCGCGCGGGTCGGCTGCGAGATCGTAGTAAACCGCTTTCGCGCGCTTGTGATCGACGACTATTTTATCGGTGCCGAGCAATAAGGCGCTCAAGTCGGGTGCCTTTGGCGGGGCGGTCAGTTCGCTCAGTACCGGCTGTACGTCAAGAATGCCGCCGTCTAACGCGGCCGTGAGCGAACGGCCGGTTGCGCCCGATATCGGCCGTATGCCGACAAAGTCCAATAGGGTAGGTGCCACATCGGTCAACGAGACCGGAGTGTCGACGCGGCCGCTTGATATACGGCCGGGCATCCAGACCACCAGTGGGATGTGGATGAGTTCCTGGAATAACGTGTGGCGATGTCCTTTGCCATTGTGTTCGAGAAACTCGTCGCCGTGATCCGATACGACCGCGATGATTGTGTTGTCGAGCCGACCTGCGTCGTCGAGCAGCGCGACGATCTTGGCGAGGGTGTCGTCGGTATAGCGAATCTCGCCATCGTACAGCGCAAGTACATGATTGAAGTCTGCGTCGTTCATACCGGCCGTGAAGCCGGCGTGATGACGATAGGAGCGCCCGTCGAAATCGCCGGCGTAGTCTCCATCGAACATCAATCGGTAGTTTTCGGGCGGGATCAGGTCGTAGTGGACGTCCCACATATGCAGGAACATGAAAAACGGGTCTGAGCCGAGTGCACCGATTTCGCGTTCGGCGTTGGCCAACAGAATCGGATTCGTGACGTCTCGGTGTGAAGCGCCGTGCCGCTTTCGTGGATCGCCGTCGCCGACTTTGAACGATGTGCAGTCGATGTAGCGATCGAAACCTTGCGCCAATCCGAAGTCCGGATGGAGGAACGGCCCCGAGTAGAATGCGAGTGTTTCATACCCGTTCTCGCTGAGTACTTCGGCCATCGTTTCATAGTTCGCGGCCAGGCGGCTCTTCGGCGTGCCTACGGCGTGGGCCGTATCGGCGAGGCCGGTGAAGAGGGCGGCATGGGCCGGGAGCGTCCACGACGTGCTGCTCACGGCTGTCTCGAATACGAGCCCCTCGCGCGCCAGCTCGTCGATGAACGGCGATGTCGGCTTGTCGTAGCCGTACGTGCCGAGATGATCCGCACGCAGACTGTCGATCGAGACCAGCAAGATATTCGGCGGCCCGGTCGCCGGCTGCGGGCGGCTGCGCTCGGTGCAGGCCGACATCAGCGAGAACGAAAGGAGAGTCGAAACTACGAGCGGCGCCCAACGGATACGGCGCGATTTAGTGACCGACGGCGACATGCGGACGCGCATTATCGCATCGTACGTTGGGCGGGCAAACGCGATGGTGTTCTGGCGGTGCCGCAGCTACATGAGATGGCTCTGCGTCCGATGATTCGATCTAAACAGCCACTTCGCCGCCGCGTGATCGCAGCAAGTACCCGTTTCCTCGTTACTTTGGCCGTCGCCGTGATGGCGGTCGCGACGAACGGCTGTGATCGCTTCGATTCTTCGAATGCACCGGCGAAGATTCTGCTCGTATCGATAGATACGACGCGTGCCGATCGCCTTTCAGCGTACGGCTACCGGCGTCCGACTACGCCCTTTCTCCAGCGTTTAGCCAAGCGCGGGGTGCGCGTCGATAACGCCTTCGCGGTCATGCCGACGACCGATCCTTCGCATACTTCAATTTTGACGGGGCAGTATCCGCGCACCCACGGAATTATGCGCAACGCTGCGCGCCGAAGCGACGCTGACGCTCCTTCTCTCGGTACGTTCTTGCAGGAGCGCGGCTATCGCACAGCGGCGATCACGGCACGAATCGGCTTGGATCCGGAACCACGTCTCATTGCAGGTTTCGATGAATCCGATGCGCCGCACCTACCGAAGAAATGGCGCACGGCCGACGAGGTGCTCCATCTCGCGACCAAATGGCTCGCTGAGCGAGAGGGCCGCTGGTTTCTCTGGGTACATCTCTGGGAGCCACACCTTCCGTACGACCCAAAGCAGCCGTTTCGGGATCGCTTCATCAAGCGACCGACGCGCGACTACACGCTCTATACGGAACTAGAACGATTCCTCGAGCCCGATACGCCGCTCAAAGAATCGGCGATCCTGCGCGCGCGCTCTCTGTACGACGGAGAGATTGCTGTAAGCGATCGCGCCGTACAGCGACTCGTGAACGCCGCCTATAAAGCCGAACCGAAGGGAGCGCCGCTGGTGATGATCGTGTCTGACCATGGCGAGTCGTTGGCGGAACGCCGTACGACGCGCCAGATTGGGTTTGGGCATGGTGTGTTGCTTTACAACGAGACGGTACGTGTGCCGTGGGTGACGGTCTGGGACGACCACGTAAAGCCGAGCGTTCTCGAAACCCCGGTGTCTCTGGTCGACCTTGCACCGACCGTGATGGACCTGGTCGAGCCGGGTCGCGCTTACGAGACCGAAGGGCGCAGTATTGCCGAGGCGTTTCTGGGTCCTGGTGAACCTGAGCCGCGCACGTTTTACCTTGAGCGCCGACTGTTCAGTTCCAAGTTTCGAGACGATCTCCAGTATCCCGAGACAGCCGTTGTCGACTATCCCTGGAAGTTCATTGAGAACGAAGGGATCGGATTGCGTGAGCTCTATCATCTCGTTCGTGACCCCCTCGAACAGGTGAACCTATTTGAGGCGGAACCCGAGTCGGCGCGGCGGTTGACCGGCATGCTGAAGGAGTGGCGGGCTCAGCACCCGTTACCCCCACAAAAGGGTCCAAAGACGCGTTTGGCGGAACAAGAAGCGCGCGAGCGGGCGGAGCTGCGTTCCCTCGGCTACATCGATTGAGAGCAACGCCTTGAAAAAGCGGCGAAAATGGCTGACCTTAAGGGTAGAGAGCCCGTGGACGCAGCGAAGCTTAAAGAGATGATCGAGTCCGGAATCCCGGACGCCCAAGCCGATGCCCAAGACGTGCACGGTACCGGCGACCATTTTGAACTAACGGTCGTGGCGGCCTGTTTCGAAGGGAAGTCTCTCGTGCAACGCCATCGTCTCGTTTATGACGCACTCGGCGACGCGATGCGCAGCGAGATCCACGCATTGATGATCAATGCGTTATCGCCCGATCAGCATCGTGAAGGGCTCGTCAAGATAGATTAGGAGTTGACTACCGTGTCTCAAGACATATTTCAGCGCATCAAAGATCAGATCGGTGAGGACGACATCGTCCTTTATATGAAGGGTACACCCGCCCTGCCGCAGTGCGGATTCTCGCAGGTTTCCTCCGAGATCCTCAAACGAATCGGCAAGCCGTTTCAGACTTACGATATTTTGCAGGATCCCGAACTGCGCGAAGGCATCAAGCAGTTCAGTGAATGGCCTACGATCCCGCAGCTGTATGTGCGTGGCGAGTTCGTTGGCGGTTGCGACATTATCCGCTCGATGTACGAAGACGGACAGCTCGAGAAGCTCGTCAACGCCTGAAGCCGCCTGTTCTGTTGCCCGGCTCCGGCCCGCAGTCGGGGCCATCGGGCTTGGCGCGAGCCGAGCCATCATGCGCGCAGCAGGCCGGATACCGACTGTGGTAGCATGATTTCATGCGCGCCCATTCGCTGACAGACAACGAGAAGACAGAGATAGCCGCCCACGGGCTCGATCTCACCGATGTCAAGCGGCAGCTGGAGTTCTACGCCGATCCTCCAGCGTTCGCCGCGCTTCTGAGACCGTGTACTAGCGGTGATGGGCTCACGGTCGTTACCGAAGCCGATCAGACCCGATTGGCCGCCCTATTTGACGATGCGGTTTCAACCCGCGAAGTCGTCAAGTTCGTTCCCGCATCCGGTGCGGCAAGCCGAATGTTCAAGACACCGCTGTCGTATCTCTACGCTGCTGCTCCCGTTCGTCGTGACGAGGTGGCGGGCGCCGCCGCCGAAGGCGACGCGGCCGCTGCGGAATTGTTGAAACTGCTCGACGGTCTCGAGAACTTCGCCTTCTTCGATCAGCTCAAATCGTCGATGGCTGATGCCGGATTGGATGTACTCACTGTCGCACGCGATGGCGACGTGCGTGCGCTGCTCGAACATCTGCTCACCGACACGGGCATGGGCTACGGTGAGCTGCCTAAAGCGTTGCTCAAGTTCCACGGCTACGGCGACATCAATCGCACGGCTTTCGAAGAACACCTGGTCGAAGCCGCCGAATACGCGCGTGGAGAAGGCGACGTATGTCGATTGCATTTCACGGTCTCGCCTGAGCATCGAGCTGGATTCGAAGCCTTGCTTGCGGAGGTACGTGGTCGTTACGAAGAACAGTTCGGCGTCCGCTACGAAGTCGATTTCTCGATTCAGAAATCGTCGACCGACGTACTGGCGGTCGAACTCGACGGGAAACCATTTAGGGAAAGAACGGGCGAGCTTCTGTTTAGACCCGGCGGCCACGGCGCTTTGATTGAAAACCTTGCCGAGATCGATGCCGATGTGGTCTTTATCAAGAACATCGACAACGTCGTGCCTGATGATGCGAAAGGACCAACGTATCTTTGGAAGAAGGTGCTCGGTGGTCTCGCGCTCGAACTACAGAGCGAAGTTTTCGTACATTACCGGGCGATCGAGTCCAATACGCACGATACGGCCGTAGAGGTAGCGCTCTCGTTCCTGGCAGATCGATTGTACACTCCCGTTCCCGAGGGACTCACGAGCGAAGACGACAAGCGTGCATTCGCCCAGCGTATGCTCGATCGGCCGATTCGTGCCTGCGGTATGGTGCCGAACACGGGCGAGCCGGGTGGGGGACCGTTTTGGGTATCGACCAGAGGACGTGAGAGCGTTCAGGTTGTCGAGACCAGCGAGGTTGATCCTGCCAGCGATACGCAACGGGCGTTGCTCGCGAAGTCGACGCATTTTAATCCGGTCGATCTCGTCTGCGTGTTTCGCCGCGCCGACGGCAGCGCACGGCGGCTCCGCGATCACGTAGATCGCGATGCCGTATTCCTCGTCGAGAAGTCGAAAGAAGGTCGACCGCTGCTCTCTCTGGAGCGACCGGGATTGTGGAACGGAGCGATGTCGGACTGGAATACCGTATTCGTCGAAGTTCCGATCGAAACGTTTGCACCGGTTAAGACAGTCGACGCGCTACTCGACGAGACCCATCAGCCGGCGAGAGTCTAGCAGCCTGCCAAGATCTATTGGTCGAAGAATTCGTCGAGCGTGAGTTCGAGGTCGGTAAGCTTGATGCGTTTCTGTATCGCGTGTGGCGGTACTGCATCGCGAAGTCTCTCGAAGTAGCGTCGGTCGCAGCGCGGCTCGACGACGATAACGACCCCACGATCGTTCGGCGTACGGATCAACCGCCCCATCATCTGCTTCAAGCGAAGCAACATCCTCGGCAACATATAGTCCATGAAGGAATTGCCGCCCTCTCGTTCGACGAGTGCTCCGCGCCTTTGGATGAGCGGATCACCGGGAACATCGAACGGTAGTTTCTCGATCACGACGGCCTGACAGGCGTCGCCCGCGACGTCGACTCCCTGCCAGAATGCGCGTGCGCCAAGAAGCACGGCGTGGTCGGTTTCGGTGAACGTGCGTACGAGATCGTGAGGATCGGCATTGCCGGCCGACGGTGCGATGATCGAGATGCCCTCGGACGAGAGCGCCGTGTAGAGCATGTCGCTCACGGTACTGAGCCGCTCGCGGCTCGTGAACAGACCCATCGTGCGGCCGCCAAGTTTGCGCGAGACCGTGGCCAGAACGTCGACGGTTTTGTCGACCAATCGCGAGGGATCAGTCTTTTCGTCGATGAACAGAACCTCGAGATTGTTCGCGTAGTCGAAGGTGCTCTCGATGGGTTCATCGAGCGTGAAGCGACTTCCCGCACGCTCGGCCAGCTCGAGATTCCCGAGCGCGCCGCGCGTGTCATCGCCCACCATGACCGTTGCTGAGGTACCGAACAGAGTTGCGGCGCGATCCAAGATCTCGAACTGGAAATCGGCCGCCGGTGAAACCGGCGTGGCGACCAGGCGCCAGCTCTGCCCGCGATGGCGGGACAGTCCTCGAAAGCGTACCACGAGATCGTCGGGCGCCAACGGAAAGCTCTCGCGCAAAACGGTAGCCGCGTCGACGAGCGATTCGGCCGCGCCGGCGGCCGTACTCTCGTCATCATCGGCGAGGATGGAGAGCCTGCGCGCCATCGAGTTGAGGAGCCCGGCCAGTTCCGAACACGCGTCGACCAACGTGCCCCATGTCGGTCCGGGGCCGTCCAATGGGATGGCGAGCTCGTCGCGATACCCTTGGTTCGATCTGCCGGCGCTCACGAGGTCCCATGATTCGTTTCCAATCGCGGTCACCAGTCGTAGCGAGCGCTCACCCTGTTCGATCAGGTCGCCGTCGGGACGAATGTCGGTGTCGCCGCGGCGCCCGAGGACTGTTTCAATGCGGTGGATGATCTCGACGGCTTCGGCGCTACGCGCGTACGCACCATCGGCGCGTTCGGCCAGTTCGTGTACCTCATCGATGATGAGGTGGGTAAGCGGCGGATAGTCGGGTGGCCAGCGCAGCAAGAGGTCGTGGTTGACGACGATGATCTCGGCGCCGTCCAACCGAGCTCGTGCCGCACGAAATACGCAATCCCCGCGTGTCGTCTCGCAGGTTTGCCGCGAGCACTCGCTGGCCTCGGCGCTGGTAACTTCGCGTTTGTAACGCTCGAGCTCGGGGTGCATTTGGTAGAGCACCCCTGGAAGACGGTCGACCTCACCGTGCCCCGTACTGTTCGAAAATGCGGCCAACAGCGCGGTAGTGAGAGATTCACCGCCGAGCGGTAGCTCTGGTGGCGCGTCGAGAAAGCGATCGAGCCGCGAGCGACAGAGATAGTTAGCGCGTCCTTTGATCGCCGTGAAGCGTAGATCCGGGTAGCCCATCAAGCGCGCGACCGCCGGAATGTCTTTCCCGATGAGTTGGCTTTGTAGCAGTTTCGTTGACGTCGATATGACAATCTGTTCGCCCGATTGCCTCACGAAGGGGATAGCGACCGATAGATACGCCAACGTCTTGCCGATGCCCGTGCCGGCTTCGCAAATATGCACCGTGCGCCCGCCCTTGCCGGCAAAACAGTCGAAGACGTTGGCGACCAGATCGAGCTGCGGGAGCCGCGTACTGTAGTCGGGCAGCACGCGCCGCGCATCGTCTTCTTCTTGCAGCCGACTGATGATGGCGTCGTACTGCAGCGGTATGGGTGAAAGGAGCGCGTCTTCGTCCGGCTGGGCGCGCGGGGCGACGCGGAGCTTGTCGGATTCGGGAAGCGATTCGAGCCGCGCGAGCCACGAGGCCGAAGGTGCGTGCGCACGCATGGCGTCGCGGGCATTGAGCCCGTGCGGCAGGCCGTCGCGCGACTCTTCCCAGATGCGCACTACTATGCGCAGCGTATCGAGCGCGTCATCGAGCGCCCGATGTCGTTCACGCCTATCGAGTTTCTCGCGACAGAACGTATCCAGCTTCATATTGCGCGAGTCGGGATAGACGAGTGCCAGAAGTTCGATCGTGTCTAGAAAAGGATGAGCGCCGAAGCGTGTCGATGCTGCGGTTGAGAGCCAAGCCCTTTCGAAGTCGATGTTGTGCGCGACCACGGTCACGTCGTCGATGAATTTGTCGAGCGCGGGCATGACGACCGCCGGACTCGGGGCGCCCTCGAGATCGGCTTGAGAGATCCCCGTTAGTCGCTGGATAAACGGCGACAGGATCAGTTCGGTGTGGATGTAGGATCGGAAGATTTCGGCCTGATCGCTGCCCGGGCGCACTGTGATGGCCCCAACCTCGATCAGCGCGTCGGAGTCGGTGCTCAGGCCCGTGGCCTCAAAGTCGAGGAAACACAGGGGGCCTTCTTGGGTGAGGGCGGCGCAGAGTTCCGGATCGACGCCTAGATCGGTCAGGGCGCATTCGGCAGTGAATTCACCGGTTTCCGCCAGGGGAAGCTCTTCATGGTAGGCAGAGCGCGCTTGGCGTCCAGGGGTCATCAAGGGTTGCTACACGAGGGCGCGCGAGGAGGCGAACTAGTTCAGCAATCTCTCAGCCAATGCGCACTGCGCACACAGATGTTCGCTGTGCTGGTACTTTAACGACGCATGCCATGGCGTCTGCGTAGTCAAGGCCCGAAACTCCGGGGTTTTTGCCGCCCGGATTTCCGCTCGCTGGCACACCGATTGCTCTTTTACCCGGGACCGGGGCGCACCCCTGGCAACCGAGGAGACGGTAATGTCGCTACAGCAGTCTGGAAAGCTCGAGCTTGCAATGACCTACAGCGCCTATCGAGAGATAGAGCTCGTACCGCAGACGAACGTCGATAGCGTCAGCGATGCCATCCTTCAGTTGGCCGACGATCCGCAGCCCGAGGGAGCCGTCATGCTCGACGACGCCAAGGGCTGCTACTACCTCGCCGTCGACGGCTGGTACATCCTGTACCATCTGAGCGAGGGGATGGACTGTCTCACAGTGCTCGGCGTGCTCGACGGCCCCGACCACACTGTTCACTAAACCCAGCTCTCCCTAAAACTGGCAGATCGGGCAGACCAGCTCGACTTCCAATCCTACCGCGGCACTGAGCACCCGTAGCGCATCGGGCGCGGTGATCGAGCCGTCGAGGCCCTGCGCCATGCTCAGCGAAAGGTTCTTCACGCAGGTGAAGGACGGTTGCGGCGAGCAGCCTGCGCGCGAAATTCCTCCCATAGCTGCGGGTTGTCGGTGCCGTCAGCGCACAGGTTTCGCACCGTGGGAGTCTCGCACGCTACCATTAGTACGGTGGCTGTTGTCAATATGAAGGAATTGGCGTTTGCACGCGAAGAGGGAGGGGTGGCCGATGAATATGATGCTTCGCGCGCTGATTCTGATCGGAGGGATCGTGGTCGCCGTCGACTCGTGCCACGATCGTACTGAGTTGGCTTCGGTTGCGCCGCATCCGCCGGTGATTGTCATGTTGGCTTCGAGCTGAGGTCAGAAAGGTCGATCCCCAACGACGGTGACGCGTTCCACGCGCCGTTCGTTGGGGAAGAAGTCGTCGGTTGCGTGGTGCTGCGTGCTGCGGTTGTCCCACATGACGATCGTATTGACCTGCCATCGTATGCGACATTGCACGCTCGGGTTGATAATCGCGCGTTCGAGTCGATCGAGGATCTCTTCGCTCTCTTCCTTGCTCACGCCCTCGATGTACGACGTGAAGGTACGATTCGTGTAGATCGCTTTCCTCCCGGATTCCGGATGCGTACGAACTACCGGATGACGCGCCGGCGGAAACTTCTTCTGTTGTTCCGCGCGTTCCTCGGGCTTCATGTGCACGCCGAATGTCATCGTAAAATCATGCACCGCGAACAATTTGTCGATGCGCTCTTTCCAGCTGTCGGACAAACGATCGTAGGCGGCGCAGGCATCTGAGAAACAGGTGTCGCCACCCACGGGGGGCACGATCTTGGCCCGCAAAATTGAACCCATTGACGGAATCGCGCGCCAGGTTACATCGCTGTGCCACGAGGACGCGGCGTAGGTACTCTCTGCGTTCGAATGAATCGCGACGATCTCGGGATGCTTGTCGGTGTCGGGCGCGAAAGGATGGATCTCGAGTTCACCGAAGCGGCGCCCAAACGCTACGTGCTCGGCGGTGCTTATGTGTTGGTCGCGCAACACCAAGACCTTGTGCTCAACCCACAGGGCGCGCAGCTCGGTCAACTCTGCATCGTCGAGATGCGCAATGTCGACATCGGAGAGTTCCGCACCGAGCGTCGCCGTGAGTTTCTTGACTTCGATTGTCATGTGCCTGATCCCTGCGCAGGGCTAACCCGCGGGTGCTGAAACTACAATAGGCAGGGCACAGCCGATACAAGTAGGCGGGGGAGCACGTGCGGACGTCCGGGCGTTCTTGGACATTTTATCGATCGCGCACACGCGATCGGGTTCCATCCGAGTTGGGCAAACACTGTTGCGTGTGCCATTGGTATGCTCGGAACCTTCAATCGGCCGGACGATCGGTCACAAGGCCAATCGTGATTGAACCACCCTCACTTCCACTCGGCGCGCGCTTGCTCAACGGCGCGGGCGCCGGCGCGCGTCGAATCGGGTTGGCGTCGTCGCGTCTTAGCGTCGACGCGTTGCTCGAACAGGCATCGAAAAGCACGGGCCTCCACGATTTCGGCCCCGATCATTTTCGCGAAGGGCTCAACCGACTTGTCGATTCGCTAAACGAGGAAGCGAAGCTGAGCACGATCGGGCGGATGATCGCCTCTCAAGAGATCGTGATGATGCTCGAGAATCGACTCGGCGTAACCGATTGGCACGCACGCCACAGCGAAATCGGTGCGGCACCCGTCGAGCGTCCCGTGATCGTTGTTGGAATGGGGCGTACTGGCACGACGATCCTTCATCACCTGATCGGTCAGGATCCAAGTGTACGCGTTCCTCGCACGTGGGAAGTCGATCGGCCGTGTCCGCCTCCGGAAACGGCGACCTACGAAACTGATCCACGTATCGATACCGTGCAAAGCATGATTGATCGATCGGAAAAACTCATCCCGGATTTCAAGAAGATGCATCCGATGGGCGCGAATCTTTCGCAGGAGTGCGTACGCATCACGGCGACGGAGTTTTCGAGTCTGATATTCAGCGTGAGTTTTCGCGTGCCGAGCTACTCGCGCTGGCTGACCGAAGAAGCCGACATGGCGCCGGCCTATGCGCAGCATCGGCGTATGCTGCAATTGCTTCAATGGCGCTGTCCCGGCGGGAACGGTCGCGGCTCCGCACCAACGCGCTGGTTTCTCAAATCACCCGGGCATCTTTGGGCTCTGCCGAAACTCCTGGCCGAGTATCCGGACGCACTCCTCGTGCAGACACACCGAGATCCGCTCAAGGTCTTGTCGTCTCTGATCAGTTTGCAAGTCACCCTGCGTAAGATGGGCAGCGATGTGATCGATACCGTGGATGTCGCGCGCGAGTGGGCGCGGCTCAACGCGCAGGCCTACGACAGATGTGTCGACGCGCGTGAGAGCGGGCTGATAGACCCGTCGCGCGTCGTTGACGTGCACTTTCGAGATCTTGTCGCGCGGCCACTCGATACGATTGAGCGTGTGTACAACCACCTCGGGTTGGAGCTGAGCGCGGCGGCTCGGGCGGGGATGGAGAGTCATCTCACTGCGAATCCATCCGACAAACACGGAAAGCACGAGCACCGATTCGAAGATCTCGGCTTGGATCTAGACGAAGAGCGCGAGAGAGTCGCGTGTTATCAGAAGTTTTTCGACGTCGCGTCGGAGACGGCTTGATACTCGCGTCTGACCAAGAAGTTTGTTCCCACGCTTGTCCCGCTGCCCGTAGACCGACACGCTTACGATCAAGATTCCGGCGACCATGGACGCGGAAAAGTTCATGATGCGGGAGATTCGCAGCGCTAGTCGTCGGCGGTTAGGAGCATTCCATCGAGTGCGTCGGCGTCGCGCCAAGCATCCAAGATACCAAAGAACTCGATGGAGCCGGTGCCGCCGCCGTAGAAGCCGTCCTGCACGCTGCGCGCCGAGCTATTGCCTTCGTTGTTGTAGTAGCCGGGAGTGCAGTTTTCGAAGAAGTCGTTCCCCATGGTCGCCTTCTCTATGCACTGTGCGACCCACGCGGTTTCCGCTTCGGCGCTGACCTCCACCGTTTTGATGCCTTCGTCGAGACCCTTCTTGATGATGTAGGCGATGTGCTTCGCCTGTTCGTTCAGAGCGTGGGGGAAACTGGCCGTGAACCCGGCTTGGATCAGGTTCATCAAAAAACAGTTCGGGAAGCCGTGTACGTGCATGCCGTGCAGTGTCCGAACCCCGTCCTCCCACTTCTCGGTTAGCGATTCATCGCGGCCGTGTAACTCCAATCCGGCACGACGCGAGTAGTCGGTTCCGACTTCGAAACCGGTCGCGTAGATCAGGCAGTCGAGCTCGTATTCTTTGCCGTCTACGACGACACCGTTCTTGGTGATGCGCTCGACGCCTTTACCGCTGGTGTCAACGAGCGTGACGTTGCTGCGGTTAAACGTTTCGAGGTATTCGTTGTGGAAGCACGGCCGCTTGCAGAACTGTCGGTAGTAGGGTTTGAGCGCCTCGGCTACGGCCGGGTCTTTGATGACCGAATCGACGCGTGCGCGAATCGCTTCCATCTTCTCGAAATCGGCGAGTTCTACGGCGAGATCCAGGCCTTCCTCGGAAAAGTCGGTGGTCTCGCCCTGTTGAATGCTGAGCAGAAGGTTGGTGATGATATCGGTCCAACCGTCTTTCACCAGGTCTTCGTCTTGCGGCACGCCCGAGACGAGACGGTTGAAATTGTCCATCCGATGTTGGTGCCAGCCGGGACCGAGAGACTTCGCCCATTCGGGGTCGGTCGGTGGGTTGTTCTTCACGTCGATTGAGGACGGCGTGCGCTGGAACAGATAGAGATGTTCGGCCGACTCACCCACGTGCGGAACGATTTGTACCGACGTTGCGCCGGTTCCGATGATCCCCACGCGCTTTCCGTTGAGGCCGCTAAGGTCGCCTTCCGAATCGCCACCGGTGTACGCGTAGTCCCAGCGACTGGCATGGAACGAATGACCCTCGAAACTGTCCAGGCCGGGAATGCCGGGTAGCTTCGGCCGATTGAGAGGTCCGGTTGCCATGCACAAATAGTGTGCGCGCATGCGGTCTTTGCGGTTGGTCTCGACGATCCATCGCGCTTCTTCTTCGTCCCACGCAATGTTCTCGACGCGGGTCTGGAAACAGGCATCGCGATACAGATCGAACTTTCGTCCGATGGCTTGGCTGTGCTCGAGGATCTCCTTTCCGCACGCGTATTTCTCTTTCGGTATGTAGTCGAGTTCTTCGAGAAGAGGCAGGTAGACGTAGGATTCAATGTCGCAGGCGATTCCGGGATAGCGGTTCCAGTACCACGTGCCGCCGAAGTCGCCGGCTGGATCGATTATACGAATGTCTTCGACACCGGCCTGACGCAGCCGTGCACCGGCGAGTAGACCGCCGAACCCACCGCCGATCACGAGTACCTCGACCTCATCGGTGAGCGGCTCACGTTCGAAGCCCGGCTCGACGTAGGGGTCGTCGAGATAGTGGGCGAACTGTCCCTTTACTTCGACGTATTGGTCGTTGGCATCCGGGCGCAGCCGCCGATCGCGCTCAACACGGTACTTCTCGCGCAGCGCGTCGGGATCAAAGTTGTGTGTTTCGCCGGCGTCGTTCGCGTCCGGCGTCGCTTTACCTACGGTTGCCATCTTACGGTCTCCTTCGAGTGGGGCCATTAGAATAGTGGGAACGCAGTGCTTGCGAAACCCGCGGTGCGCCGGGGGCGCGGTCTCCGATTGGGGGGCCACGCTCGCTCAAGGATGAGAACCCGGAGAACCGCTTGGTCGATTCATCTCGCACACATTAGTAGCTAATCGTGACTTGGCGTTTGCGCACTGCTAATCGTCATTGATCGGTGGGTCGTGCATGAACATGGCACGACGGCGTCTGTCTTGGAGAAGATAAAAGGTGAATAGAATTGCGAGCTATTGCGTAGTTGCACTTGTTGCGGTGTTCTCGTTTTCCAGCGCCGGTTGCCTTGTTGTGACGGCGGCGGCGGTAACAGCCGCGACCATACTTCCCGAACAGGGCTTGCCGTCAAAGCTCGACGACGTCGGTAACATGAATTTCGAGGAAGGGATCGTGTTCGGCTCGATCCAAGTCGCTACCGACCCGAACGCGCGGCTGGTCGGACGCTCGCAGGGTCCTATCTTCGCAAGGGTCGACGGTGAAGGACGCGCGGTCTACTCGCTCATCATGTTTAAGCTCGACCGACGTGGTGTGCCGATTCGGGATCGTCGATGGGAGGCCGATTGCGCTACGAACCAAATCTGTAGGTTCGTTGCCAAGCTCACGGAGGGGGACTACGTCGCGAACACGGTCCGCATTGGTTGGCGCGATAACGACGTGAACTTGTTGCAATTCGGGCAGATCATCACGCGTGTCGACTACCGGTTCACCGTAGCGCCCCGCGAGGTTAAGTACCTCGGGCGGGTGTCGGTCTCAGCTCCCGCATACGATGCGAACGACGAGCCCGAGTTACCGTTGGCGATCATGGATGAATCCGAAGCTGATTCCGCAGCCGTGGGGTTGTCGCAAGGCGAAGTCTTTGTGACCGCTTTGCTCGAAGGCGACTACAAGAGCCGCCCGATCGCGAGCTCACTGGCCACACGTTAGCCGAGTACGGGTCTTTTCGGCGTGGCCGTCGCAGCCTTATTCCCGGACAAGTATCGCCTGATCTTCAAGAAAGTCTCCGCGATGGAGCCTGACGAGGACGGCGATCCGTCCACCGTCTAGCGCGGAACTAATTCACTCCGCGTTCACGATCGCCCCAAAACTGCGCGCGTAGCGCTTTCTTGTCGGGCTTGCCCAGCGCCGAAAGCGGTATCGAATCGACAATGTCGACGGACTTCGGTGCCTGCACCGAGCCTTTCGCTTTCTTTACCATTGCGACGATTGCGTCGACGTCGACGGTTTTGCCCGGGCGTGCTACGACGACGGCCTTGACCGCCTCGCCCCAGGTATCGTCGGGTACCCCCACGACCGCGACCTGTGCAACCGACGGGTGCTGCGCAATCACGTCTTCGATTTCACGCGGGAAGACATTGAAGCCGCCCGTGATGATCATGTCTTTCTTGCGGTCGACGATGTATAGGAATCCGTCTTCGTCCAGCCGGCCCACGTCGCCCGTGTGCAGCCAACCGCCCGATAAGGCCTCTTCGGTTTCCTTGGGCAGGCCATGGTAGCCGCCCATCACCAACGGGCCTTGGACACAGATCTCGCCGGACTCGCCGGCGGCGACTTCGTTGTTGTCGTCGTCGAGAAGGGTAAGCCGCGACCAAGGTGCCGGTTTCCCGCATGATGCGAGACGCTCCGGTTTACTGAGATCGTGTTCTTCCTTCTTCAAATGGGCCAGTACCATCGGTGCTTCCGACTGTCCGTAGCACTGGAAGAAGATCTTGCCCCATTTCTCGATGCCTTCGGTCAAACGGGTCGGGCTCATCGCCGATGCGCCGTAGACGATGGTCTCGAGGCTCGAGATATCGGCGGTGTCGGCCAACGGTGAGTCGAGCAGCACGTAGATCATCACCGGAACGAGGAACGTGCACGTGATCTTGTGTTTCTCGATCATCCCGAAGAATTCTTCGGCGGAGAAACCGGCCATCGCGTACATCGCACCGCCCTTAAGAAGGGTAGGCACAAACATCGCTGCGGCAGCGTGCGAGAGCGGCGTCGCGACGAGCATGCGCAGTTCGTCGGGGAACTCCCACTCGCACATCTGAATCATCGTCATGTAGGCGCCCGAACGTGCGGCGGCCATGACGCCCTTCGGTTTGCCGGTGGTGCCACCCGTGTACACGAGCGCGCTTATCTCGTCGGGGCCGACGTGCGCGGCTTCGAGCGGTTGGGCTTCGAACTGATCGGCTAGTGCGGGATAGTCGTCGGCGCCGTCGAGCGGGCCGAACGCCATGAGGTTCTTGAGCGAGGGAACGAGTTCTTTGAGCGCAAGTACGTGGTCGCCGAAGTACGCGGGGTCGAAGACCAGTGTTTCGATCTTCGCGTCGTTCATCACGTAAGCGTGATCGTCCAGCGACCCGAGCGGATGCAAAGGCGTTCCGCGGCAACCGCTCACCATCATGGCGGCCATGTTGTAGAGCACCTCGGGACGGTTCGCCGAGAGCACGGCGACCGAGGAACCTTTGGTTACGCCTTTGGACGCGAGTGCCTGAATGAACTGACTGGTACGTTCACGTACTTCTCGGTAGCTGGCGACCGTGTCGCCGAGGTAGAGGCAGGGGCGGTCGTTGTAACGGTTGAGGCCGTCGACGATCAGACGGCCCATCATGGGTGGCGAGTGCATCGGATTGGTAGCCATGCGGGGGTCTATAGACCGTCCGCATCGGCATTCCAATTGCGTGCAATCGGTGAGTCTCGCCGACTACTCGCCGGCCATCTTGGGCATCTTCACATCGCCGCCCACGGGTGGCGACCCAGGCAGCGGATTCTCGAGCACTTTGCCGGTCTCAGGGTCGGTGTGAACGACCACGCCGCTTCCCGCGGGCTTCGGCAGTGCGTTGTTAATCGCTTCCGCAGCGTTTGTTGCCGCCTGTCCAACGGCAACACTCGCGCTGTTCACGGCGTTGTTCGCTGCGACCGCAGCTGCCTCCTTCGCCGCTTTGGCCTTCTCGGCGGCTTCATCGACTCCATCTGCGACGTGGTCGGCCGCTTCTTCGAGCTTCTTGCCGGCGGCATCAGCTGCACTTTCAAGATCGCCCTTGAGTGTATCGGCCGCGTCACGAATGGCATCGCCGGTCGTGCCGGCGTCACCTTTGCTGCTTGCGCTGCCCGCGTCGTCGCCACCGCTGCACCCTGCGATCAGGAGGACTGTTGTCGCGAGCGCGACGAGTGAGAAACGAAGAGGGGAAATAAGGCGGGTCAATGAACGGTCTGTACTAGTCATGTCAGGCCACTTACCACAGTGAATTGGTGATTATAAGCCCTGTGTGCGAGACCGCGTACGACCCGGAGGTCCGGCACCTAAGGCGCCTATTTCCGCCGACTTGCGCAAATTCGAACCGGCAATGAAGAGCAGAGCCGACGCCGACCCTTGCTTGCGGTGCCGCGGTGCATCGGGACCAATGTGCGGCCAGGCCGTTGGGCACTCGAAGGATGCCCGAAACGCCCTACCTTAATGAAGGAGAATCATCGTGGGAGAAGCGTACATCGTAGGAGCGGCCCGTTCGCCGCTGGGAAAACGCAAGGGTGAACTGGCGGGCATGCATCCGGCCGATCTCCTCGGCGACGTTCAAAAAGGACTTATCGAGCGCGTTGGGATCGATGCATCCGACGTCGACCAGGTGATAGGCGGTTGCGTATCGCAGATCGGCGAGCAGAGTTTTGATGTTGCGCGCACCGCGTGGCTGGGGGCGGGTCTCCCGATCGAAGTGCCCGGCACCACGGTCGACAGCCAATGCGGCTCGAGTCAGCAGGCCAGTACCATGGCCGCGGGATTGGTCGCATCGGGAATGGAAGACATCATTGTGTCTTGCGGTGTCGAGTGCATGACGCGCGTGCCGCTCGGTTCGAACTCTCAGCACGGCGGGCGGCCGATTTCGGATCGTTACTTCGAGGTGATCGGCGCTTTCAACTCGCAGTTCCAGGGCGCCGAGATGATTGCCAACGACTGGGACATCACGCGCGACGACACCGACGGTTGGGGCGAACGCAGCCAGAATCTCGCGAAAGCAGCCTGGGCCGCCGGGAACTTTGACAAAGAGATCGTTCCCATCACCGCACCCGTGCTCGACAAAGAAGGTGGCGCAACAGGCGAGACGCGCACAGTGACGCGCGATGGGGGACTTCGCGACACCACGCGCGAGGGTCTTGCGAAGCTCAAACCGGTTATCGAAGACGGGATTCACACCGCAGGGAGTTCATCACAGGTGACCGATGGCGCGTCGGCCGTGATGTTCGCGAGCGAGGCGGCGGTGAAGCGACTGGGACTCAAGCCGCGCGCCCGCATAGTCTACTCGACCATCGTTGGTTGCGATCCACTCAAGATTCTCGAAGGGCCTATTCCGGCGACGAAGAAATTGCTCGCGCGCACCGGTATGAAGATCGAAGACATGGATACCTACGAAGTTAACGAAGCCTTCGCGAGTATCGTACTTTCATGGATGAAAGCGTCGGGTGCGGTCGAGGAACGAGTGAATCCGAATGGCGGTGCGATCGCGCTTGGTCATCCGACCGGTGCGACGGGCGATCGCCTGATCACGACGGCGCTGCATACGCTCGAACGAACCGGAGGCAAATACGCGCTGATCTCGATGTGCTGCGGCGGCGGGCTGGGTACCGGAACGATCATAGAGCGGCTCGATTGATTCCACCGTCAAGCCGAGACGATCGGATCGTGTGATCGTACGGCTTGCGAGGATGAAGACAGCAATGGCAAACGGGATTGCTCGACTAGGACGCGGTGTTGCGTCGATTGTACGCCTGGTAATGTTTCTACCGAAGCTTCGCCCGCGGCACCGCTTTGATGATAAAGAGCCGCCCTCACCGCCGGACTACGCCGAAGCGGCGTCGTGGGCTGCGCTGCCCGAGCAGCCGAACAACACGGCCTTTACGCCCGAGGGAATCCAAGCCTCGCGGGACCACGCGGCCGACGTATTCTTCGTTCACCCGACGAGTTACTTCGGCAGCGAATCGTGGAACGCGCCGCTCGATCACGAACACGCTAACGAGGTGGTCGACGAACTTGTAATGCCCGGGCAGGCGTCGGTCTTTAATGGTGTCGGACGCATTTTCGCGCCGCGCTACAGACAGGCGACGTTCTACGTATTTCTGAAAGCGAACGACAGCGGGCGAGCAGCCCTGGAACTTGCCTATAGCGATGTACTCAGGGCGTTCGATCACTTTATCGAGCATCGTAACGAAGGGCGCCCGTTTTTCATCGCGTCGCACAGCCAAGGCAGCTGTCACGCGATGCGACTGCTAAAGGAGCGTATCGAAGGCACCGATCTCGGCCGGCGCATGATTGCTGCCTACGCGATCGGTTTTCGCTTTCCGCTCGAACAATTCGAGAATGACTACTTCACGTCAATTCGCCCGTCGTCGCGCGCGACGGATACCGGCTGCGTCATCGCGTGGGACACGTACGCCGACGGCCATACGCCCGGCCAGCGGGGCGACCGAGCCGAGATCTGGTACGGCGACGGCAACGCAGGTGGGTGCTGGCAACGCCGCGCGTACCGCAAACCCGTTTCCACCAATCCCATCGGCTGGGTAAGCGAACCGCATCGCTCGGTGGCCGAAAGCAACATCGGTGCGGTCCATACAGTGCTCGACGGTGAGGATGCGGTACGATGGAACCGCTTCGGAGGCGGGAAAAAAATAGGCCTCAATGCTGTCGGGCTCAGTGCTCCGCTTCCGGCCGAGGTATCGGCCGAGCTGCGCAGCGACGGCTATCTCTACACGTCGTGGCCCAAGCAACCGCAGTTTACACGAGCGGTCATGCCGGGCGGCAACCTACACAACTACGACTACGATCTTTTCTATATGAACATTCGCGAGAATGCCGAGGAGCGGCTCGATGCCTACCTCGCCCGCAATCGGGAACGCGGTTCACGTGTCGGCTGACGAAGAACTTCGTCTCGGAGTTTCTTCCTGCCTTCTCGGCGAATCGGTCCGCTATGACGGCGGTCACAAACGCGACGACTATGTAGTCGATACGCTCGGCGCGCGTTTTCGATTGGTGCCCGTCTGTCCCGAAGTCGAAATGGGCATGTCCGTACCTCGCGAACCGGTACAACTGGTGCGGGCTCACGGCACGTTGCGCATGATCGGTCGCGATTCGGGTACCGATCACACCGACGAAATGAACCGATTCGCGAGGCAACGCGCGAACGCGCTGCGCAAGCTCGACCTGGCGGGCTATGTTCTAAAGAAGGGCTCGCCGAGCTGTGGGATGCAGGGCGTTCAGGTTTCTACGGATGAGGGTAAATCGTCGGTTTTGGGGGTGGGGTTATTTGCGCGCGCGCTGATGGAGGCGATACCGTTGCTTCCAGTCGAAGAAGAAGGGCGACTTGCCGATGCCGTGTTGCGCGAGAACTTCATCGTTCGCGTGTTTGCCTACCATCGATTGCAGACGCTATTCGCCGGGCATTGGAAAGTGTCGGAGCTCGTTGCGTTTCACACGCGTGAAGAATTGCTGCTGACGGCCCACGCTGCGTCGGCGTACAAGAAGCTCGGCTGCATCGTTGCCGACACTCGTCGGCTTGGGCGTGAGGCCGTGCGCGAGCAATATTCGGTCGGATTCATGGGCGCACTGGCCGAGCCTGCAAAGTGAACGCTTGATCATCTAGTTGTAGTTTTCTCACGGCTCGTCGGATAGCCTAGCGCCGCACTGGGAGTTTGTCGGATGCAAGAAGGCCAGCGAGCAACAGCTATCGTCAGCGCCGATGATCTAGGATTGTCATGCGGAATTACCGACGGCATCTTAGACGCGATCGACAACGGATTCCTGACCTCCACCAGCGTCATCGCCAATGGTGCCGCCTTCGACTACGCGATTGACGAGTACCGAAAGCGCGAGGGCTTGATGCTCGCTGTTCATCTGAACCTGTGCGAGGGTCGCGCACTCACTCCCCGCGATGAGATCGCGCTCCTCGTCGACGAGAACGGCAATCTCTGTCGTTCGTTCGCGTCGCTATTGTTGGGGACAGCGCGAGCGAGCCGGGGCGAACGCCAAGACCTGAAGCAGCAGCTGAAGACCGAGATGCGTGCCCAGATCCTGCGCGTCGGCGAGCGCATGGGCATGGAGTCGGGCTTCCGAGTCGACAGCCATCAGCACTATCACATGATCCCCATCGTGTTCGATGCGCTCATGGAACTCCACGAGGAGTTTGAGTTCTCGTACGTACGGAACCTCGCCGAACCGTTTTTTTTGCTCGATGGTTGGTCTGTTTCGGCGCGCGACCATTTGGGGCTGAACCTGATCAAACATCTACTGTTGAAGAGTCTCGCCGCCCGCGCGGGACGCCGCCTCGAAGGCATGAATATCCCGCACTGCGATCGATTCGTCGGCGTGCTTTTCTCCGGTCACATGACCAACCGGGTCGTACGCTCTGCGATCGATCACATTCGCGCCACCGCGTCGCATGACGCGGCCGTCGAGCTGCTGCTTCACCCCGGCCAGGCTCGTGTCGGCGAGGAGTCGCTGTGGCAAGATCGCCCAGAGCTGGCGAGCTACTACTTCTCCGATGCGCGCGCTGAGGAACGCAATACGCTGAAGTCATCGGAGTTTCGCTCCGTCTTGAAATCCGATTCCCCCAATCACTGATGACGGAGACACGCCCGCTCGATCTGTCAGAAGAGGGCATCGCCGAGTGCGCTGAGTTGATCCGCCGCGCGATGCCGCACGCCAACCACATGAGCGCGGAGGTCCTGGACTGGCAATACAATCAGAACCCAGCCGGCAAAGCCTTCGGCTGGAACGCTTACCAGGGTGACACACTGATCTCGCACTGTGTGGTCCAACCGCTCAAGGCGCGCCTGTTTGGTGAGGACGTTCGTGGCGTGCTTTCGCTAAATGCTGTCAGCGATCCCGACTACCGCCGCGCCGGAATGTATTTCGAACTGGCAAAGAAAACCTACGAACAGGCCCGAGCGGACGGCTTCGCGTTCGGCGTTGCCGTTACCAACGACCAGAGCACTCCGGGCTTCGTCGGCAAGATCGGGTTTCAGCTCGTGTGTCCGTTGCAGGTACGCTTGGGGCTCGGTCCGTTGGCACGGTCGACCGCGCAGAGAGCGGTGGATCTCGAAAAGACTTGGGACCGTGAATCGGTGGACTGGCGGTTGGCCGCACCCGAGACGCCCTATCGATTGATCTCTCGCGATAGGGCACTCGCGGTTCGCGGTCGCGCGCCACGTTTCGGCATCCAGATGCTAATGGGTGAGGTGGCCGCGGAGCTTGGCCCTGTAGACCGCGGGTCGGTCGCGCAGGTATCGCTCGGCTACAACCCCGTCAGGCTGTGGGTGGGGCTCGATCCGCGCATCGCGTGGACACGTTCGCTCTATGTGAACGTTCCACTGCGGCTGCGGCCGTCACCGCTCAACTTGCTCTTCCTCGATTTGACCGGAGCCGACCGACTGCTCGATCCGCGCCGGGTGCTCTGGTCGGCGCTCGACTTCGATGACTTCTGAGCTGCCCACTAAGTCCTTTGAACGGGCGCCTAGGGCAGGGCAGACTACGATGCCGATTACGATCCGAAGTAAAGACGTGGACATCAATGCCCGCGTAGTCTGGCCGAACTTGGCATGGGTGCGTTGGGTACGAGGAGTGAGGTATTTCACGGTGCGACGCTTTGGTCTGACAGTTCAGCATTTTATTGCGACGGCAGCGATTACGCTTGTGGTCGTGGGTATGGCCGCATGTACGCCGGCCGAAAAGTCTGCGAAGGTACTTGTTTTCGGTGTCGACGGCGGCACCTGGGACGTCATGGTGCCGATGATCGAAGCCGGTGAGCTTCCGAACATCGGCAAGCTCTACAACTCGGGGCTGCGCGGTGTCTTGGTTTCGCGTCCGCCGGCGATCTCGCCGGTGGTGTGGTCGACGATTTTTACTGGGCGACCACATAGCGAACACGGAATAAATAGCTGGAAGACCTCGCAGTCGACACACCGCAAGGTAAAAGCGCTCTGGGAAATCGCGAGCGATCTCGATCTCGTCAGCAAGGTCGTGAACGTCCCGTCGACGTGGCCGGCCGAAGAAATTGCGGGCGAGATGCTGTCGGGCTTTCCGCTGAGCGGTACGACACTCGGCGGCAACACAGGGCATGTCGTAACGGTCGATACGATCGGGGCCCGCGAGAACGCTCCGGGTATTCGCATGAACATCGAACTCCTGCGCAAAGAGTTCGAGAAGCTCGAAGAGAATGCATGGAGTGGCTGGATCGATCTGGCGCTTAAAAATCAGCCAAAACTTCGTGCGACCGTGCGTGTAAAGCGCCTGGATTCGGGCAAGTTTTACATCACGCCCGTGTATCGCACCGACGATGGCGTAGTGATCAGCTATCCCCAGGAACTACGAGCGGCGATCCAGAACAACCTCGACGGACCTTACATTCCCGAGGGGCCCGGCTGGAGTAAATACGCCGAGGACGACACGCCGAAGTATCTCTATGAACACCTTCTCCAAGTTGCCGATCTGCAAACCGACGGCGTCATGGAGATTATCCGCTCGCCTTGGGACCTATTCATCTATGTAAACACGCTCGTCGACCGGGTCTCGCATCCGTACTGGGCCTATTCACGACCCGGCGACTTCGTGGGGATGGATCTGGACAAGGCGAAGCTCTACGGGAGCGCTGTGGCCGACGCCTATCGCGAGACGGATCGGCAGCTCGGTGAGGTTTTGGCGGGCATCGATGGTGAGCACTACACGGTCATCGTTTCTGACCATGGCTTCAAGTCCGCTGCCAACAACAAGCTGCTGGTCGGAGCCCATCACTTTGACGGCGTCTATCTCGTGTCTGGCCCAGGGCTTATCGGTGAAGACGGGCCGCGTGCGAACATTGAGGACATCGCACCGACGCTGCTCTATCTACTGGGCAAACCGGTAGCAGACGATATGGCCGGGCGCGTGATCGCACCGCTCGCCGGGGTGCTCGGGCGCGCAGTCGAATCCGTCGAGACGTACGAGTCGGGCGGCAAAGAGGGCAGTGAGTTTCCGGTTGATGAGAAGACTTGGGAGCAGCTGCGCGGTCTAGGCTATGTAGATGGACCGGCCCCGAAGGGCGCTAAGAAGAAATAGGGTCAGGTGTGCAGCGCAGTCGCTCGAGCGACCAGCGCGAGGTTCGAAAGAAACCAAACCGGACCGAATTCTTTGAGCAGAGTCCAGTAGCTCACGGCCGTGCCCCCGGCGGCCATCGTAAGCGTAAGAGAAACGATCGCGTAGGAGCGCCACACGGCGTCGCTAGCGGCCCGAGCCTACGCGCGCTGGACTGACGCGCGCATGGTCGAGCGCGTGCATGGTCAGCCGTCCCGTATATAAGCGGGACGTGCCGCCATCCGGAAAGCGTAAACCACCACAGATAGTCCCGGGCCAGCGCTGGCTGAGCGAAGCCGAAAGGGATCTCGGACTGGGCACGATCGTCGATGTAGACGATCGGAGCCTGGTCGTCGCCTTCGTCGAAGCGGGGGAGAGCAAGCGATACGCCATTCGCTCTGCGCCGCTGCGTCGCGTTCGATTCTCGGTCGGCGACTCTATCGTCGACAAGGAAGGCCGCACTCTTCGAATCAACGACGTCGTCGAAGAGGACGGTCTGATCACCTACATCTGCGATGGTGCCGAACTTCCTGAATACGAGGTCGCCGATACCGCCTCCCTCATGGGGCCGCGCGAGCGGTTACTGTCGGGGCGTACGGCGAAGCCCAAACGCTTTGCGCTGCGCGTCGAAGCCCTCAACCGGCTGCACGATATTCGCCGCTCTCCGGTGCGTGGTTTTGTAGGCCCGCGACTCGAGCTGCTGCCGCATCAATTTTTCATCGCTTCAGAAGTAGCTTCTCGGTCGGCGCCGCGCGTTCTGCTCGCCGACGAGACCGGCTTGGGAAAGACGATCGAGGCCTGCCTGGCGATCAATCGGTTGTTGGCAACCGGGCGCGCGTCACGGGTTCTCATTTTGACCCCCGATTCGCTGGTGCATCAGTGGCTCGTCGAGCAGCGCCGTCGTTTCAATTTGCGCTTCGCGTTGTTCGACGAGGAGCGATGCGAGGCGGCAGAAGGGTCGGTCGCGGGAGCAAACCCCTTCTTGAGCGAGCAGCTGATACTCGCCGGCCTCAGCTTGGTGACTGGCTCATCCAAACGCGCCGAGCAGGCCGCCGAGGCAGGCTGGGATATTGTTGTCGTCGACGAAGCCCACCATCTCGTTCGCGAGGGGGAACAGTCGAGTCCCGAGTATGCGGCGGTCGAATCGATCGCTGAGAACGCGCGTGGTCTGCTGCTGCTTACCGCGACTCCTCAGCAACTCGGTGAGCGCAGTCACTTTGCCCGGCTCTGTTTACTCGATCCGCAGCGCTACGATGATTTCGATCGATGGAAGCAGGAGTCGGACCGATATGGCGGCGTCGCACGGTTGGGAAGAACGCTAATCGATGGCGCGACACCGACGGCGCAAGATCGCGCTGCTCTCGGTGAAGTTCTTGGTGACGATTCAGAGACGGTGACGCGCTCGCTGGCAGATGAAGATGGGCGTAACGAAATCCTAGCCCGGCTCATTGACCGGCACGGCCCGGGTCGCGCGATGTTTCGCAACACGCGAGCAGCCATGCCCGAGTCTCCAGAGCGAGAAGTGAACGTGCATGCGCTACCGGCCGCCGCCGAGTCGGACGTTGCCGAACGTCTGGCTACGGAGCTTGCCCGTGATATCGCCGCGCGACGCACATCTCGTAATATGCGCTACGACTTCAATGACGACCCGCGTATCGAACATTTGCTCGCCCGACTGTCGGACCCGGAAGCGACGAAGATTCTCGTATTCTGCGCCAACGCGGGCAAGGCGCAGGCCGTCAAAGACGCAATCGAGGCGCAGCGTGGGATCGACATCGCGCTTTTCCACGAGGATCTCAACGTCGTGCAGCGCGATCGAAACGCCGCGTGGTTTTCTGAACCCGACGGCGCGCGTTTGCTGATCTGTTCGGAGATCGGCAGCGAAGGACGCAACTTCCAGCACGCGCAGCACATGATGATGTTCGACCTGCCGCTGGATCCCGATCTGGTCGAACAACGAATAGGTAGGCTCGACCGAATCGGTCAACGCGGCGTGGTCCATATCGACGTGCCCTACGTTTCGGGAAGCGGCGCAGAAGTGTTGGCACGCTGGCACCACGAGGGCGTGGGAGTATTCGAGCGTCCGACGACGAGTGCACAGGCGCTGCTCGATCAATTTGGTAGCGAGGTTGTGCGCATCGCGTCGACTCCCGGCGGGTTTGAGGACGAACTGATTGCGCTCATCAAGGCGACTCAAGGTGCGCACATCGAACTCACCTCGGTCGTTGAGCACGGGCGAGACCTGCTGCTCGAAATGGCGTCGCTTCGCCAGCCGAAGGCCGACGAGATCGTTGGGGCGGTGGCAACGGCCGTAACGGACGGAGACTTCGAGGACTTCGCGTTGCGATTGCTCGACGCGTTCCACGTGTATGCGGAGGAGATCGCACCGCGTTGCTACCGGCTCAATCCCGATGCACTACGCGCGGTCGAACTGCCGTCGCTCGAGGGCGGGCACCGAACGATTACATTCGATCGCGAGGTCGCGCTGGTGCGCGAGGATTTTGAGTTCTTCAGTTGGGATCATCCGTTGATCTCCGATGCGATCGAACATCTGTGTGCCGGTGATACCGGCAACGCCTGCTTTGCGGCAATCGAAGGACCCAAGCCGGCTCGCATGCTGCTCGAAACGGTGTTCGTGCTGGAAGCGGTTGCCCCGCCGGCGTTGCATTGCGGACGATTCCTGCCGCCGACACCGATTCGGGTGGTGAGCGATCACAAGGGGCGCGGTGTAGAAGACGCTGACGATTTGTTCGCCGAGACGGCAGACATGACCCGCGCGCCGACCGATTGGGTGGTGCAACGCCAAAGTACGCTGCGTGATCTGGTTGAGACTATGCTCGACACGGCTGGTAAGAGCGCGGAGAAGAAGGCCGGCGCTCTGCGTGAGCGCGCGTTGGACCAGCTCGAGAGCGAACTCGGGCGTGAGATAGATCGGCTGCGTGAACTCGCACTCGTCAATGATCAAGTGGACGACGCCGAGGTGGTCGAGGTCGAGGCGGAGCTGGAAGAGTTGCGCGATTTCGTCGGGCGATCGCGGCTTCGGCTCGATTGCTTGCGTCTACTGTGGATCGGGCCGCCGTTGTCGAGCTAGAGGCGACGACGAACCGCCATCTATTCGCCAAAAGAATCGAGAACCAACCGTTGGTTCCCCTCCACGTTGCGTACGATGATCTCACGACCGTCAGGCCACTGGACCGCGACCCAATCCGCACCTGTTCTTTGACCGAGACCAAATCGTGCCGGCTGGGCGTTCTGAGAAGCCCGACTCGAGCCACCGTATATCTCGCGGAACTGTAGTAGAGGACCGGCTTTCACGAACACGCGCGCCGTCGTCGCGCCGGCTGTGCCATTGCCGGGTGCGGCGGACACGTGCACTTCGAGCCAGCGGTTCGATCCTACCTCGGTGGTATTGCGATACAGCGTTATGCGCGTTCCATCGGTGTTGGCACTGAGAATGTCGACACGCCCGTCGTGGTCGTAGTCGGCAAACGCCACGGCGACGTTGTGTGCGCGTGATAACGAAACAACGCTCGGGTGAGAAAAATCGATGCGCGTGAAAGTCGGCGGAAGCGCGCGGTCGTTCGTGAAGGCGATGTACGAAAGATTGTCTTCTTGGGCAACAAATATGTCGGCGAAACTGTCGAGGTCGAAGTCCTCGAAGCCGAGGCCCCAGCCGAAGTCGCCGCCGGTGCCGGCCGCCGACGTGATGTTGGTGAACGTGCCGTCGGCGTGGTTGAGCAGCAACGGATTGTTGCCGACGTTGGAGACGTAATAGTCGAGATCGCCGTCGTGATCGATGTCGGCGCCGTCGATCCCCATCGGGTTCGATATGTTTGCTTCGGCATTGATGCTCGACACCGTCGTAACGTCGGTAAACGTGGCGTCGCCGTTGTTACCATCGTTGCGAAGCAGCACCCGCCCGCCGCGGTCGTTCCATATCTGCAGATCGGCATCGGTGTCGGAGTCGTAGTCGGTCCACAACACCGCACACGGGTTGCCGGTCGCCGCAATGACGGCGCCCGAGCCTTCGGTGGTATCGGTAAAAGTCCCGTTTCCGTTGTTCTCGAGCAGATATAGCCCTGGGCCGGGAATATCGCTGGACGCCGACACCAGGTCGATATGGCCGTCGCCGTTATAGTCGCCGAACGAGACGATCTTACTCGAGCTGTGGGTCTGTGCGGTGATCGGGCCGCCGGCGCCGGCGGCGGTCGTTGCGTCGGTAAACGAACCATCGCCTTGGTTCTGTAGCAGGATGTCGGTGGGGTGTGCTCCGATGTAGAGATCGACATCGCCATCGTTGTCGTAGTCCGCCGCGGCCACAGAGTAGCCGTCTACGTCTTCCATGATGGCAGCGAAACCCGATGCGAACGCGTTGTCGCTGAACGCGCCGTCGGCGTCGTTTACGTAGTAGTACGAATCGAACTGTTGGGGGTTGGCGAAATAGGCCCCGTTTACGACGACTATATCTTCCCAACCGTCGTTCGTGAGATCGATGAACGCGACGCCGACACCGTGAGTATTCCCGCCGCCCACGACATGGCCGAGTCCGGCCGCGAGGGTTGTATCGTCAAAATCGACCGGCCCGGCGTCGACCCGGTCTTCGACGGCAACGGCGGTAGCCGCGTGTCCCAAGTCCGTGCCTTGCGAGGGGTCGAGCGGGAACCAAAGCGGATCGCTGCATGGGCATTCAAGCGCGATGGAGACGCCGACGGCGGCGTTCAAACAGATCAGCGCATCGGTGGCCGTTGCGGGCGTCTGGCCGCCGGGTGCGCAGGCGCAGGCCGGGTTGCATTCGCGCGCACCCACGGCCGCGTTGAGAATGAAGAGACAGTCGCTTGCGGTGGGCTTCTCGCCGCTCGAAGTCGGTTGTGCGCAGTCGCCGATGCCCGCGCTCGCGGTCGGCAACGCAACAATGAGCTTCGAGAGGAATAAGGCTGCAATGCCCAGCGCGCGAGCGACGGGTTTTCGGAAACCATGACGAATGGGAGTGTCAGGCATGGCGTACGAAGCTACGGTGACGTCGCCCAGTCGAGCGTTGTCAGCCGACCTGTTTGCGGCCACTCTCGCTCATCCGCCAGACGTGCCAGTGTTGCGATTCGTTCGGCTTCGAGTGGATGGGTCGAGAAATAGGGCGCGGGAATGGCCGCGTCCTGGTCGAGGCGTCGGGTGAAGAAGTCGTCAGCTCCAGCGACGTGGCCGTACTCGGCAAATACCAGTCCTAACCCGAACGCGTCGGCAGCGCGTTCCTGGTCACGCCCGTAGCTGCGCATGGCCACTTCGCCGAGGAAGGCGCCGGCATCGGCGAGAAGACCTTCGGATAACGTGCCGACTACCATCATGGTCAACACTCCGCGCCCGAGTCCGCGAAGGTGGTCGCGACTGCGAAAGTGCCCGAGTTCGTGACCTAAAACGAAGGCCAGCTCGTTTTCTGACTCGGCTTGTTTGAGCAGGCCGGTGGTCACAAGAATCGTCCCGCCGGGAAGCGCCAACGCATTGGGAGCGTCGTCTTCGATGATGCCGAGTCGGTGCGGGTAGGGGTCGTCGGGCCGGTGCGCGGCAAGGCGCTGCAACAGAACCGCCGCCGTATCGAGTTGTTGCTTGCTGCCGGCTTCGGTCCCGAGTGTGGGAATCGGCAGGTGAGCGAACAAGCTGACCTCCCAGTGCGTGGGAATACGCGGCACGAGGATGTCGACCAAGAACGCGCCGGTGAAAATCAGCGCCGCGGCGACGGCTGCGATCCCCCCGAGCAACAGCGGCACATCGCGCACCGGATTTTCGCGGTCATAGTTGACCTGTTCGTCAGGGAGCCGTGGCTCGTGCTTCACGTGCTTCAGAAGGTGGGGCCGGCCCCGACGCTGACGAATCCGGGCGAGCGAATTCCCGTTCCGAACGCGAGCACTTCGACACCCGCGGTTCCGTTGTTTGCGCGGCCGTTCGCCATGCGCGACGTTTCGAGCCTTACGTTGATCACGCCGGTGCAGCCGGTGTCCTTTGCATCCGCCTGCATACGAAGTATTGCTTCGCGCCGTCCGCGGTCGAGAATCGTCTCGTAGGCTTTCAGACGCCCACCGACGATGGCGCGCAAGCCGGCAAGAAAACGTTTGAAGTGATCGACCGACACGACGACGCTGCCCATGACCAGCCCGACGGTCTCGATGGGTTCGTCGGTGGGCGTGTAGGCGAAGTTCACGGTCAGAAAGCCACGATTGGCGGCTTCACGCTCGCGAAGGTCCTCGAAATGCCGACCTTCGAGGTAGCGACCGGTGAAGAACGCGACGACGATGAGCGCGATCGGTAGGCCCAACTCGATGAGAAGTTCGAGAACGAGCTGGTCCATATCAGCTCACACGCACGGCTGTTCCGTAGGCGAACAGCTCTGCGGCGCCTTGGGCGACCGAGCTGGTGGAAAAGCGAACGTTGATGACGGCGTTCGCACCGACCGACTCGGCCTGCGCGACCATGCGTTCGATTGCCTCTTTGCGCGACTCATCGAGAAGCTCGGTGTAGCCCTTGAGTTCGCCGCCGACGATGTTCTTGAGCGAGGCCATCATATCGCGGCCGACGTTCTTCGCGCGCACGGTCGACCCTGTGACGACTCCGTAGAACTCGATGATGCGTTTCCCGGGAATTTCTTCAATATTGCTGAGCAGCATTCGCTGATCTCCCGCCCGTCCACGCGTTGCCCGCGCTTTGATGGCTACCGTGTGAGAATAGCGCGGTTGGTCGTGGTGGCGAAGTTCCGCGCGAAAAATAGTGTATTCCGCTGTGATTGCGGCAGAAGTCTCCGATTACGCGATCGCCGGTCATGTGTACCATCGACAGCAGCAATGTGGGGATGCTGACGTCTTCGAGTGCGCGTGCGATCGTTTCGTCGTTGTCGGTGAAGGGGATTCCCGCGTGGATGTTGCGTTCGGTCATCGATGGATCCGTAGGTTGGTGAGCGACTGTAATCACATCGGTGTGCCTTCTCGAATCGCGCAGGCTGACCGGGGTTAGCCCGATTTGCTCGCGCGTGTGAGCAGGGAGGGCAGCCGAACGGCGTCAGCCAGCCATGCCGGAATTAAGATTGGGCCAAGCATTGCTCCCATCGCACGATTCATCGCGACGTCGGAACCTTGTAGCACGACGGAAAACAGCACGAGGACGGCCGACGTTAGCAACAGAGGTCTTCGTGTCTCACTGAGTGCGCCGGCGAGTGCGTCCGGCTCGCGTGAACTGCAGCGTCGAAGCGACAAGCCCGTATGGATCGTGTCGTCGACGCTCAGTCCTAACGCCAATCCTGGAATGAGCAGTAAGGCGGTGCCGAAGCCGAACCCCGTGAGACCGAGCGTGCCAAAGACGATGACCACCGGCGCGGCGTTCGCGACGACCGAAGCGAGCCACAGACGCGAATCGCGCAGTGCGACGAATAGCAATACGAGGAGTACCGTCACGACGAGGCCGACGCTCGAGACGAGTTCGTCGAGTAGGCGCGTTTCCAAATGTTTGTATGCCAGCGGCCAGCCCGACAGCCGTACTTCGAAAAACTCTTCCAACAGGCTGATATGGGGGCGGGCTGCTGCCACTTCCTACGGCTGTCCACAACACTTATTGTCTCGGTCACAATGGTAGACTTTCTCAATTGGTTTTCGGCCACGCGGGTAGGGACATGGATCGTCAAGCACATCGCCTCCAGGATCGATCCGATCATCTACAAGAAAACGAACGGTCGCATGATCTCGGCGGGTCCGCCTACGCTCCCGATGCTTCTGTTGACCTCGACCGGTCGCAAGTCGGGGCAGCCGCGCGAGACACAACTCGCTTACTATCCCGACGGTGATCGCTATCTCATCGTAGCCAGCGCCATGGGACAGGCGGGTCATCCCGATTGGTACTACAACATAGAAGCGAATCCCGAAGTTGAAGTGCTGACCGACGGTGAAACGTTCATGGCGCGCGCCGAGATGCTCAGCGACGACGACAAGGCCGGCTTCTGGCCGAAGATCAAACAGAGCATTCCGCAGATGAACGTCTACGAGCGGCGTACCGATCGAAACATCCGAGTATTTCGCCTGACGCGCGCCGCTTGACGCCGTAAAACGCCGAAGCCTCGCCTGTGGTATTGTGGTGCGATGGCTTCGTCCCATCGCTCCTTTCCGCGCGTAGTCAGACGCGTTTCGATCCCAAAAAACGTCGAAGACGTCGTTACGATCGCGCACGACCGTGAGGTCGATCCGCTGGACGTTGGAATGGATGCTCGCGATGTCGCGAGCATCTGGGACTCGGTCTTACAGCTTTACAAAGCGCGGGTGCATCCGGCGATCGCACTATGCATGCGCCGACGCGGTGAGGTCATCATCGACCGCGCGATCGGTTACGCGAAAGGCGGTGGCCCCGACGAGCCGGAGGCCGGGCCGAAAGTATTAGCTACGCCCGATACTCCCTTCAACACCTTTTCGGCGAGTAAAGCGGTGACGGCCATGGTCATTCACTTGCTCGATCAGCGCCGCGAGTTGCATATCGACGATCCTATTTGCGAGTACATCCCTGAATTCGCCGCACACGGAAAACGGTGGATTACGATTCGTCACGTACTCGCCCATCGCGCCGGGATTCCCAACGTTCCCGCCGGTGCTATGCGCATGGACCTACTCGCCGAGCCCAAGGAGATCTTGCAGATCCTCTGCGAATCGAAGCCATTGTGGCGAGCCGGAAGGCGATTGGCCTATCACGCGATCAGCGGCGGGTTCTTGCTCGGAGAGATCGTCAAACGAATCACCGGAAAGAACATTCGTGAGGTACTTGGTGAGGAGATCTGCGCGCCGCTCGGGTTGCGGTGGCTTAACTACGGAGTCGCCGCCGGGGACGTCGACCAGGTAGCCGACAATCACTTCACCGGTTTGCCACTGCTGCCACCGCTTCAGAGTATGTTCCAGCGCGTGCTCGGTGTGCCTTTCGAGAGAGCGGCCGAACTCGGCAACGATCCGCGCTATCTGACCGGCGTGATTCCGTCGGCGAATGTCGTCGCCACGGCCAACGACATGTGCCGCTTCTACCAGCTCCTACTTGCCGGCGGTGAGCTGGATGGCGTACGGATTTTCGAGCCGCGCACGATACGACGCGCGATCGCTGAGCAGTCCTATCTCGAAGTGGATCTCTCTATCGGAATGCCGATTCGTTACAGCATGGGATTCATGCTCGGCGGTAAATGGCTGAGCTTCTACGGGCCGGATACCGAACATGTGTTCGGGCACGTGGGGTTCATCAACGTGATGGGTTGGGCCGACCCCGCGCGCGATATTTCCGTGTCGCTGATGACGACCGGGAAGCCGTTTCTGTACCCGGAGCTGAGACGTCTGTTCGATTTGACGAAGCAGATTGGCAAGTCGTGCCCGAAAGGGAAACGCCCCGATTGGCTAGCGCCGTCTTCGCCACGGCCCGCGTGACCCGAAAGATCTGAGAATTGCTACACATTGCGCATGCGGGGGGGCCGTTTGTTCGCTACATAGCCCGCTTTGGGCTGGTTCAATATGGCTGGAACGTATTAACTTTGTTGCTATGTCGGCGCGTCACCGCACCTGCCTGAACCTCTCCCGAGCTGCAATACCGGCACTCATAGTCGCAATCCTATTCGGTGTTGGTGGCTACGCTTCTGAACCCGCGCAGGCGACCCCGGAAACGGTAGAGTTTCGTAGCCTCGACGGATCAAGCAACAACCCGGCAGACGCGGAGGTCGGCTCAGCGGGCACCATGCTACGGCGCATGACGCCCGTTGGTTATATGGATGGGATGTCCGCAATGGCCGGAGCGAATCGTGCGGGAGCCCGTGTGGTGAGCAACGCCGTTTGCGCGCAGACACGGTCGCGACTGAGTCGAAAACGAGCGAGTTCGTTCGTTTGGCAGTGGGGACAGTTCGTCGACCATGACATCGATATGACAATGGCAATGCAGCCTACGGAGGCCGCCGATATCCCCGTGCCTGTGGGTGATCCGTGGTTCGATCCCTCGGGCATCGGAGGCGTTGTGATCCCGTTCGCGCGTTCCGCATACAATTCTGCCACCGGCGGCGATGTCTCTAGTCCGCGCGAACAGGTGAACTCCATAACGACGTGGATCGACGCGTCGAACATTTACGGTTCCAATCCTGTCCGCGTGGCGGCACTACGACGCAACAACGGGAGCGGAAAACTGCGTATGAGCAGGGGACAATTGTTGCCGCGCAATCACGAGGGGTTGGCGAACGTCGGCGGTCCCAGTCCGGCGCTGTTTCTTGCCGGCGATGTGCGTGCGAACGAGCAAGTGGCGCTGACGGCTATGCACACGCTGTTCATGCGCGAGCACAATCGCTGGTGTCGGCGTATCGCGCGTCAATCACCGCAGCTGACAGGCGAAGACATTTACCAGCGCGCGCGTCGTTTGGTCGGCGCGCAAATGCAGGCGATTACGTACCGCGAGTTTTTGCCCATGCTGCTCGGCAAAGATGCGATTGCACCCTATAGCGGTTACGATTCGAGTGTCGACGCACGCATTCACAACGTGTTCTCGACAGCGAGTTACCGCTACGGTCACAGTCAACTCAACGCAACGTTGCTGCGTCTCGATGCCGACAGAAACGAGATCGCCGAGGGGCACCTCAGTTTAGCGCAGGCTTTCTTCGCACCGGACCGACTCCGAAACGAGGGCGGTATTTCGCCGCTGCTGCGCGGTCTGGCGGCGCAGCGCGCTCAAGCGGTGGATCCGTATATCATCGATGAGGTGCGCAATTTTTTGTTCGGTCCGCCCGGTGCCGGTGGATTCGACCTCGCCGCGCTCAATATTCAGCGCGGCCGCGACCACGGTTTGGGCTCCTACAACGAGGTGCGCGAGACCTACGGACTTGCGCGCGTCAGTTCGTTCGACGAAATCTCAAAAAAGGCTGCCGTTCGGGCGCGCCTTGCGTCGGTTTATTCGAGCGTCGACGATATCGACGCGTGGGTCGGAGGACTGGCCGAAGACCGCCTGGCGGGTGCGCTGGTCGGAGAACTCAATCGAGCTGTTTTGGTCGCGCAGTTCCAAGCGCTGCGTGACGGAGATCGGTTCTGGTACGAACGTCAGCTTCCTCCGGATACGGTCGCCAAAATCAATGGGTTGCGCCTGTCGAGGATCATCGAGAAGAACAGCGACGTCGGTCGTGCGATACTCGGTCGCAACGCGTTTCGCGCAAAGCGCTAGCGCCGCCGAGCGTTTCTCAACTTTCCAATATTTCTCGGACTCTAGACGCCGTTGCGTACGTTCAGGCCCGCGGTGTTCTTGCAGAGGAACTTAGCGCGTGCGCTCGGCGTCATATCGGCGATGAGCGGAAAAACGTCGCCTGGTTTGGTCAGGCCTTCCATATGCGGCCAGTCGGAACCGAACAGAACTCGATCCTCACCCATGAACTCGGCGACTTGCGCGAGGTCGTCCTCCCAGAAGGGGCTGACGTAGACGTGTTCGCGGAAGAGCGCTTCGGGATCTTCTGCGAAGTGCCACGGGTTGCGTTCTTTGGCGTTGTCCAGGTTGCGGAACAGATCGGGTAAGAAGCCCGCGCCGTTCTCGATCGAAGCGACTCGTAGGTTGGAAAAACGTTCGAAGAGCTTGTCGCAGGCCAACGTAAACAAGAAATCGTGCGCTGAGCGAGCGAGCACCAAGTTCTTGACGGAAGGACGACGGCTCATGCCGATCGAAGCGCGACTGAAACCATCGCCTGCATATCCGTTGCTCGAGTAGCCGGAGCTACCTGTGTGTATGACCACGGTGATGCCCGCCTCGTTTACGCGGGCCCAAAAGGGGTCGAACTCGTCGGCGGAAGGCGAACGCGGACCCGAGGCCGTGAATGGAGCGGCCGGACGCATCACCACTGTGCGTGCGTCGCGCGTCAGCGCCCACTCGAGTTCGCGGCAGGCCCAGTCGACATCGGCCAAGGAGATATAAGGAGACGCGAAGATGCGGCCCTCTCGGCTCAGACCCCAGTCTTCGTCGAGCCAGCGATTGAAACCTTCAAACAGAGCGCAGACTGCTTCGACGTCGTTTTTCAGCGGCTCTTCGTAGAGGATTCCCAGTGTAGGGAACAACCAGACTGCATCGACTCCCTGCTCGTCCATTTTCGCAAGCCGTGCTTGCGAGTCGCGATAGCACGCAGGCTGTGGTTCAAGATTTCCGCGCATGAGCTCTCGCGCGGGCAGACCTTTCGGATTACCGCGGTAGTAGTCATGTAGACTGCCGGCCGGCCCGACCGGATCGAACAACGGATTGCCGACCGAATAGTCGACATTGCCGCCCACCACATGACGCATGCGGCCATCGACCTCCGCCCATTGCACGCACCGCCGTTTCATCGTATCGGGCACATGGCGTGTAAACGCGTCGCGCGCTTCGTAGTAGTGATTGTCGCAGTCGAAGATCGTTTCAGTCATTGTCCGAGCCGGTTCTCACTACCGTGCCGAGGGGCCGCGCTTCTTTCAAGTTTCGTCGCAAGACGGGGAGGTGTCGCGTCACATGGTTTGCCAAAGGAGTAGTCAGTAATGAAGGATTTCAAGGATCGCGTCGTCGTCGTCACCGGAGGAGCCAGCGGTATTGGCAAGGCTCTCGTTAAGGCGTTTCTGAGTGAAGGCGCGAAGGTCGTGATCGGCGATGTCGAACAGTCGGCGCTCGACGCTACGATCGCGGAACTCGGCGGCGACGTCACGGGTGTCGTAACCGACGTATCGGATCCGGCTTCGGTCAACGCGTTGGCCGATCGTGTGTTTGCCGACCACGGTGCCTGCCACATTCTCTGCAACAACGCGGGTGTTGCCGCACCGAACCTTGATTTGTGGGAGACCGAGCCAACCGACTTCCAGTGGGTGCACGGAGTAAATGTGCGCGGCGTTGCCCACGGCGTGCAGGCCTTTGTGCCGCGCATGATCGAATCCGGCGAAGAGGGCTTTGTGCTCAACACGTCGTCGGGCGACGGCGGCATCTCGCCGCTTGCTCAGCAGGTGGTATACGCTTCGAGTAAAGCGGCGGTCTCGATCATGACTGAGTGCCTTGCGGCGGCACTGATCGGCCGCGAGACGAAATTGCGGGCAGCGATCTTTTACCCGTCGGGCGGAATGCTGAACACGGGAATCTGGACGACGAAGCGCAACCGTCCGGCCGAATTGGCTCGTGAGAAAGAAGTGGACATCGAAAAAGAAACCACCTTCGACGATTTCATCGAGGGCGCGCGCAAGGCCGGATTCGACCTGCCCGTTCAGGATCTCGATGAGCTTGCCCAATTCGCGCTCGAAGGAATCCGCAAAGGCGATTTTGTGATCATGATCGACCGCGAGTCGATGGAGGTGCAACTAAACGACCGCGCGGCCAAACTCGCGCGCGGCGAATGCCCGATCGAGTTACAGCATCTGGGGCTGACGTAGATTCGTTTATCGACTGACCGGCTATTCGCGGGCGTCGATGCAATCGATAGTGCGCAAGCGCTCGTATCGCGTGCGCGATGCTCATCGCGTACTGGGGCTCGGCGATGGCGCTTGGGAAATCCTACCCACTTCATTGTGGGTTGGAACGACGACCGATACGCCCGGAACTAAACTTGTTGTTGGGTTTGTCCCCCCCTCTGATCCCCCGCTACGCCGGTGTTTCTTACCAGCTACGCGTTGCGCGTCGCGAACCGATCGATCTAACGCGCCGCGCTATCCCACCGCGCGTTACCAAATCAGCGGTGTCCAGCGCTTGGTCGCTGTATTGCACTCGAGCACGCCGGTGTCCGGGTACTCGTCTTGCGCCGGGCGTTTGTAGGTTCCGCCAAGCATGTCGAAGAGCGGAAACGCTTGCGCGAAGTTGGCGTTCTGTTCGCTGCCGGCCTTGCTGTGATGAATGCGATGATACTGCGGACCTACGATGATCGCTGTGAGCGGGCCGAGCGGTAATCGCAGATCGAGATGGGCGAAATATAGGAAGAACGGGCCGCAGACGGTCGCATAGGCGAGGCCCTCGTAATTTACGCCGGTAATCCACAGCGCGGGAGCTCCGAAGACGATGAACTGTAGCGGTCGCTCGAGGAAATGGCTGCGCTTCGAAGTTGTGATGTTCATCTCTGGATCGGTGTGATGGAGCTTGTGGACGTGCCAGAGCAGTGGGACCGCGTGTTGTAAGCGGTGGTAGATGTAGAAGAGCCCGTCGGTCACGAAGATGAGCGCGATGGTCCAGACGATCGGGTTTTGAAGCAACGTCGTGCGGGGCGTTTCTGGGAAGCCGAGGATCAGAATCCCCCACGGCTGCGCGAGCATTGCATTGAGCAACAAACCACCGGCCGCGAAATGCAGGAGCATTGCGCCGATGTTACCCATGCGCTCTGACCACTGCGCGCGCCGACCGGTCCCGAACAGGAGCTCGATCGGTATGGCGACGGCGAAGATCGCGAGAGCGGGTAAGAGCGACGGGGCCTCGTTCAATAGCTGCTGAAGCATCAGCTCGTATTGTAGCCCCATACTCGATCGATGCTAGATACGGGTTTGCTCGATGCGCGCCTCGACACCCAGGCTTCGCACGAGAGGCTCCTAGTCGAACGCCCGCAGAAGCCGAGTCGTCTGCGTCGCGACGTCTGAAGCTCGGTGGATGGCCCCGATTACGCTGATCGCCGTGGCGCCGGCGCCGAGTACGTCCCCGATAGAATGGGGGGTGATACCGCCGACCGCGGCGAGCGCGAGTGGGGCCGCAGCGCGAACCGCACGGGTGAGGGCGTCGAGTCCCTGCGGGGGTCCGAAAGCCCGCTTGGAGGCTGTGTCGAAGATCGGCCCAAACTGGAAATAGTCGACCGCTTCGTTGCGCAGGGCCTGGATCTCATCGCTCGAATGCACCGAGCAGCCGAGCAATTTGTCGTTGCCTACCAACGTGCGGGCCATGGCGGGCGAGAGACCACCGGCGGGCAGGTGCGCGCCGTCCGCACCGACGGCGACGGCAATATCAACCCGCTCGTTTACGATCAGCGTGGCTTCGTACTCGAGCGTGAGCGTGCGCAGGCGCTGGGCGCAATCGTGCAGCGAGCGTGCGTCGATGCGACGATGGCGCAACTGTATCCAACGGCATCCGGCATCCAGCGCGGCGCGTATGGTGCGTTCGTTGTCTTCGAGCGAACGGGTTTCGTCGGTGATCAAGCAAAGTGCCGGGCTGGGGAGAGCACCGGCCACGCGACTAGCTGATGAGATCGGTGAGCGGGGACGACGCCGTTGCGTAGAGCTTCTTGCCGATGCGTCCCGCCAGGTAGGCGGTGCGCCCGGCGTCCACCCCGAGATTCATCGCGCGCGCCATCGCTAGAGGATCTTCGGCACCGGCGATGGCCGTGTTCATCAACACGGCGGTACAACCCAGTTCCATCGCCGCGGCGGCATCCGATGCGGTACCGACGCCCGCGTCGACGATAACGGGCACCGACGACTGTTCGAGGATGATCTTGATGCTGTAGGGATTTCGAATCCCGAGGCCGGAGCCGATCGGCGCAGCCAGCGGCATTACGGCGGCGCAGCCGATATCTTCGAGTCTCTTACACGCGACCGGGTCGTCGGTGATGTAGGGAAGAACGTCGAAACCCTCATCGACGAGTATTCTAGCGGCTTCGATTGTCGCCGGTACGTCGGGGTAGAGGTTGTTCTCGTCCCCGATGACTTCGAGTTTTACCAGCTTGCCGATGCCTGCTTCGCGAGCGAGGCGACAGGTTCGAATGGCGTCCTCGGCTGTATAACAACCGGCCGTATTCGGCAGGATCGTGTACTTGTCGGGGCTGATGTAGTCGAGCAGGTTCGGCTGGCCCGGGTCGGTGATGTTCACGCGCCTCACGGCGACGGTGACGATTTCGGCACCCGTGATCTCGATCGCTTCTTTGGTCTGCTCAAAGTCTGCGTATTTGCCCGTACCCACGATCAGGCGCGAACGAAACTCCCGGCCTGCGAGTTGATACGAATCGTCTTTGGGTACTGCCATTGCCTAGCCCGGAGTGCGTCAGCCGCCGCCGACGAAATGGACGATTTCGAGGTCGTCGTCGTTACTCAGATCGGTCGATTCCCACTCGGTCTTCTCGATCACCGAGCGGTTGAGTTCCACGGCCACTTTCTTCTCGGCGAGACCCAACTCGACCAGCAGTCCGGTTATCGTTGGATCACCGGAAAACTCCCGTTTTTCGCCGTTCACGACCAGCCTCATGAGGCGAGGGATAGCGCCGTGCTTTTTCCTTTACAACCCGCCGGGCGCTTGGTATCTGCGGATTCTCTTGTCTTCCGGCCGACCGCTTGCACAGATCGACCTCGGCGCGATCGTTCACAACTACGGTGAAGTCCGCAAACTAATCGGCCCTTGGGTCGATATCATCGCGATGGTCAAGGCCGACGCCTACGGGCACGGTGCCCCCCAGGTCGTGCGGGCGCTCGAAGTCGCCGGTTGCGAACGGTTCGGCGTGGCCTGTCTCGACGAGGCGGCTGATCTCGCCGAGCACACGGATCCTACGCGCCTGATCGTGTTCGGCGGCATACCTCCCGGCGATGCGCAGTTCGCTGCCGGTACGGGGGCCGAGATAGTTGTCTTTGATCGCGACCTGCTTTCGGCGCTCGACACGGCTGCCGAACAGCAGGGAACGACGGTTCGTGTTCACCTGCATATCGACACGGGAATGCATCGCCTCGGTGCAGCGCCGAGCGACGCGTCCGAACTGCTGCGTTTTGCACGGGCACTCGACCACGTGGAGACCGTTGCCGTCTGCACGCATCTCGCGATGGCCGAGGACACCGGCGACCCCACGACCGACAAACAACTCGAAATTTTCTCTGAGGCCTGCAAGTCCGGCCACGAGTTGGCACAGCACGCGGCGAACAGCGCGGCGATTCTCGGTTGCACGCCGTCACACCTGAGCGCGGTGCGCCCGGGCTTGATGCTCTACGGTCTGGCGCCCTCAAAAGAACTCGGTGCCAAGGCTGAACTTCGTCCGGCGATGACACTGACCGCGCCTGTGATTCGGGTGGCTGAGGTTGGCCCCGGCGAAGGGATTGGATATGGCCATACCTATAGAACCAAGGCGGCGACCAGGGTCGCGACGGTTCGTATTGGCTACGCGGACGGCTATCCGCGGGCGTTGTCGAACAGCGGCAGGGTGATCATCCGCGGCAAATCGCTACCGGTCATCGGCCGAGTGTGCATGGACCACATCATGATCGATGCCACTACCGTGCCCGATGTTGCCGTGGGCGATTCTGCGGTGCTCTGGGGGGCGGACCCACCGGCCGCCGAGATGGCCGAGTTGATAGACACGATCAGCTATGAGTTGGTCTCGCGGGTCGGAACGCGCGTCAGGCGCCTGCACGTGAACAGCGAGTAGCATCTAGGAGATGGGGTGAGTAAGCGTATCGAACGGGCGCTCGTAAGCGTCAGTAACAAAGACGGTATCGTCGACTTCGCGAAGGGCTTGGCCGCGCACGGCGTACAGATTCTATCTACGGGCGGCACCGCCCGCGCACTGCGAGATGCGGGTATCGCGGTGGTCGACGTGAGTGAACATACCGGCTCGCCGGAAATCCTCGACGGTCGCGTCAAGACGCTACACCCGAAGGTGCACGGCGGTATTCTTGCGCGACGCGACGATGCGTCGCACCGAGAGCAGGTTGTGGCGAACAACATCGACTACATCGATCTGGTTTGTGTGAACCTCTATCCCTTCGCAGAGGTCACCGCGCGTGACTGTTCGTACGAAGAAGCGATTGAGAACATCGATATCGGCGGTCCGTCGATGGTGCGCTCGGCGGCAAAGAACCACGCCGACGTTGCGATCGTGACCGATCCAGCCGACTACGCCGCGGTTATCGAAGAGATCGGTGGCGACTGTACGG
>Ga0315336_1001626_pt1 | contig 41378 bp, 30 predicted proteins | sample ASW5metaG_FD_204512 | JGI IMG/M metagenome (GOLD analysis project Ga0315336, IMG submission 204512) | Ammonia-oxidizing marine archaeal communities from Monterey Bay, California, United States - ASW #5 | ecosystem: Environmental > Aquatic > Marine > Intertidal zone | place: USA: California... | reverse complement strand
GGCGCCCAGGCGTGCCAGCTGCGCGCAACGGATCTGGTGGTTCTCACGAAATCGGCCCAGCGGACGAAAGTGTCCGTGGGGACACAGGATCGCCGGTCCCAGATCCTTGCGCCCCTTCGGGCGGTATAGGTTGCCCGTGCAGTAGAATCCCGGAAGCGTCTCCAACGCCACGTTTTCAACCGAATAGTCTCTGTACTCCCGCCGGCTGTGCCGAATCGACTCGACCGGAGGTCGAGCCGGCAAGGGCCACAACCCGGCTCCGCGCAGAAATGCCTTCCGCAATTCGGCCCGACGCACCGACCACTTGGCCTCGGTGTCATACCGCGCCCGCGCATCAGCCAATTGTCGCAACACGGCCGCTTGATCGGCCAGCAGCGACGTCTGCGTCGCGGCGACAACGGCACACAACAGTCCGGCCGTCAGACTCCATCGCAAACAGACATTGCGTCGACAGCACCACCGACTCATATTCATCGCCCTTCCTGTCCCGGAGATCGTCTCCATCCCTCCGCCCCAACGTCTACCGGCCACACACGTGCAGGCGGATTCCAGTTCCGCAGGTCGCCGTGTGTCCGAACCGACAACGGCCCGCGTCCAGTCTGCCAGCGCGTCGTTGATGCGCCCGCGTGAACAACTCACCGAGGCGTTGGCGCATCCCCGACCGCCTGTTGTGCGAGCACCCGCTGCAGTTGTGCGACACGGTTTGTCTCGCGATCGGCCAGGTTCGTCTTTTCGTAAGGATCGCTTTTCATGTGAAACAACTCCGCGGCCCCCGTCTGCCGATCGACAATCAGCTTCCAGTCGGCAACACGGACCGCCGCCCGTTTCCCGTTCCAGGACTTCCAGTACAGCACCCGTTCGGGAACAGATTTTTGATCGAACAAACGCGGCAGCAGATTGTGCCCCTCCAGACGCCACTCCGGCCGCGTTTGGCCCTGGGCCAGGGCCACCAGTGTGGGAAACAGGTCGAGCACGCTGGTGACTTCCGCAACGACACCAGGCTGCAGCCGGCTCGGCCAGTTGACCAGTGCCGGCGTACGGACACACCCGTCATAAAGTTCGCCGATCCAGCCGCGCAAGGGTCCGTTGTCGCCCAGAACCGGATAGGGACCAAATCGTCCCTCATAGTTGCGTGGTTGGACCGGCCAGTTCTGAATGGCACCGTTGTCACTGAAGAACACCACGATCGTACTCTGCCGCTGATCGGTCTGTTCCAACGCGGTAATCAACCGACCGATCGCCGCATCCATATGCGTCGTGGCCGCGGCGTACAACCGGCGTGAGGAGCTGCGGATCGATTGCCTGTAGGGTGCAACCCACGTTTCGGTTTCCTGCAATGGAGGATGCGGGGCGCCGTAAGGCACGTACAAAAAGAAAGGCCGCTGACGCGGCCTCGTAATGAACCGAATCGCTTCGTCGGTAATCAAATCCAGAGAATGACCTGTTTCCTGGATGAAGCGATCGTTGCGGTGCCACGACCGATCGCCGTTCTTGTAGAAGTGCGTGAGCTTATCGATCTGGCCGTGAAAGAACCCGTAGGATGCATCGAAACCGTATTGCAGTGGCCCCACTTCGGGACGCAGTCCCAGGTGCCATTTTCCCGTGATCGCCGTCTCGTACCCCTGAGCTTTGAGGACATCGGCCACCGTGACGGTGTCCACAGGCAGCGCCTGTCGACTGCGACGGCCGATGGCTCCATTGATGTCATATCGCGAGGGGGCCCGGCCACTGACGAACGCGGCCCGTGTGGGAGAACACATGGAATACACGTAGAACTGATCGAACCTCACACCGCCACGCGCCAGAGAATCCAACGTCGGAGTCTTGATCTCCGAGCCGTTGTAGCCAATGTCCCGCCACCCCTGATTGTCGGAAACAATCACCAGAACATTCGGCTTCTGTTCCGACTGAGCGGATCCCGCGCCGCAGGTGGTCAACAGCATCAAAGCCCCGGTGATGCACTCCACAGCCCATGACGGAGGGAGCGGCGGGCGTTGCGAGCTCCGCGACATGCACGACATACTGCTCATTGAGATGATCCACACGTGTTTGATCGACAACAGTTCGGAACAGCGAGCAGCCAATTCGGCGCGCGTGCAGATGATGGCGTCCCACACACTCGCTGTAGTCGAACAGCAGCGGCCCCGGGTTGTCAAGCGGAGCGCAGTGGGAGTCGGATCCGATGCGGACTGCCCACTCCGTCTGTGATGCCGCCAGCAGCAATCACGCGCCGGTCGTCGACAATCCCCGCAGCGCGACTTCCAACATGTCCTTCCGCGCCAGTCCCGTAATCCACTCGCCCGGGATTCCGGACTCGCCCCAGCAGGCTCCCGCCAATTGACCACACACGGCGCCTGTCGTGTCCGCATCGTCTCCCAGGTTCACGGCGCGCAGCACCGCCTCACGAAAGTCCTCCGCAGCGTGCACAGCCCACAGCGCAGCTTCCAGGCTCTTGACCACGTAACCCGTCCCTTGAATCACGGGCGGACTCAACTTGCGGAAGCTCCCATTGGCAACCGCTTCCACTTCCGAGTGCAGCGGCTCGATCTGCCTGAGCTCTCGCAACGGAGGCCAGTCGGGCGCCAGCACCTCGTCTCGGGACCGGCCGTTGATCAAGCCGGCCAGTAGGAAGGCGAAATAACGACAGGCAGACACGCACTGAGGACTGGCGTGCGTTGTGATACTCGACTCCGCCGCGTACCGCGACAGCCCGTCGAGATCGGTGTCGATCCAGCCGGCGTAGCGGATGGGCACGGGAGCCAGTCGCATGATGGAACCGTTCCCGCTGCTATGCTCCGATCGATCACCCGAGTTGATCGCATCGCCAGTGTCTGCAAATTTCTTGAGAGCGGCATTGGTCGTCATTCCGATGTCGAAACAGGTTCCGTTGACGGAATACGCTCCTTGGTTGCGCCAGGCCAGATAACGGCTGGCCTGATCGTTGAGATCCCAGCCGCTGTGCGCGATGCTGTCGGCCAAAGCCAGGGCCATGCTGGTGTCATCCGTCCATTCGCCGGGTGCCAATCCATGGGGACCGTCTCCGCGAAACGTGGTCACCGGAGTGAATGTGCCCGGCGGCTTGAACTCAACCGCCGCTCCCAACGCGTCGCCAACGGCAAGGCCCAACAAGCAGCCGCGTCCGTGGTCACCCAATTCCATCTCGATCTCCGACACTCATCCGAATCCGCACCAGACTCTGAATCGCAGGACTGGCTGATGCGCTGCGGTAACACTCCCAATGTCGAGCACAATCATGGCAGAAACTTGTCTCGGGTTTCCAGTCTGGCTAGACTCGTCCCACAACAGCGATGTCGTACTCCTGCAGATCAAACAACGTATCGGAGGCCTGCTGTGAATCGTCCACACCCATTTGATGTTGGTCTGATGCGTGCGTTGCTGTCAGCGATGCTTCCGACCGTCTTGCTCTGCGTGACAGCCCTGCCGACCAGCGTCGCACGGGCCGCCGACAAACCGCGATTCATCGACTTGTCACTGATCATCGCCTCCGAATATCCGTGCACCTGGCCCAGCACCGGGTTCCCGGTTTTCCAACAGAACCACTATCTCAGAATCGGTCCAGTCAGTGCCTACAATGTGGATGTCCTGTCGATTGACGGTAACACCGGAACGCAATTGGACGTCCCACCGCACTCGGTGGCCCGGCCGGAATTGAACCTGCCGCATTCCGGCAAGTTCGGCAACTTGTTCACCGACAAGGTCGCGGCCTGGCAATTCGGCGGCGAAGCCTGTGTGGTCGACGTGCGGGCGCTCCTGGACAGCACGCCAAACGGAGTCAGCAGTCTGGTCCGAGTGCAGCATATTCGCGATTGGGAACAACAGTACCGTGCATTACGATTCGGCGACGTTGTCCTGTTTCGCAGCGATTACAGCGACAAATATTACCGCCCGTTTCCCGCCGGCAGCCGTTTCATCGTCGACCCGCTTTCACGGCGAACTCCCGGCTGGCCCGATCCCCATCCCGACAGCATGGACTACATCGGTCGCCGCGGTGTCTTGACCGCGGGCACCGACAGTCCCAGCATGGGTCCGTTGCCGAATCTGGCCGAACCGACACACTTCGCCGGACTCAAACACGGCATGATCTGGACCGAAGGCGCCACGGGACTTGCGCACCTGCCGCCCACGGGCGCTTTTTACTGCATGATGGGCCCCAAGCATCTTGGTGGCGCATTCTCCGAAGGGCGGGCCTTCGCCATCGTCGGTAACCCGCTCGCGGCCCGGTTGATCGATTCCGCTCGCAACAAGCGCGCCGTCGATCTTTCGGTTCTGCTGTCGATGGACCTGCCCGTGACCTGGCCCGGCCGCGGTCCCGGAGATCATCGTCACCCCTACATTCGCGCAGATTTCATGAGCATGCCGCACCTGCAGCTCCAGAATCACACGCACCTGATGGACAGCCAGGTGGGCACGCACCTGGTACCTCCGGCCTATGCCTTGCCACCGGCCGAGGCGGCCCAGGTCGAATATGCACCTGAGATCCGCGGAGTGCTCGAGCAGTACCAGCAGAAGTACGGCCCGCGAGGCTCCAGCGACATGACCACGGAAAAAGTCCCATTGGAGTGGACCTGCGGTCCAGCGCGTGTCATCGATGTGAGTGACCTGGGGGGCAGCACCGACCCGAAACAATGGCCCCTCTCACCAGAAATTACTCCAAAACACGTCACCGATTGGGAAGCCGAACACGGTGCGTTGCGCCGCGGAGACGTTGTCATCTTTCGCAGCGGACACTCCGACCGTTTTGTGCGTACTGGCGCGGTGGGAGACGAATGCATGGTCAAACCGATTGCGGGCACGAGTGAAGGATGGCCCGCGCCCGGTCCCGACACCATCGTTTATCTGTCCCGCAAGGGGATCCGCTGCGTGGCCACCGACGCTCCCACACTGGGCGGAGTCGATCCGCACCGCGCGTTGATGACGTACTGGGCCCTGGGCAGTCGACAAATGGTGGGCGTGGAATTCCTGACCAATGTTCAAGCGATTCCCGAGACCGGCTACTTCCTGTTCGCCCCCTTGAAAATCCGCGGCTGCCACGGTGGCCCCGGACGAGCCATTGTGCTGCACTGAACGATCCGGATCCCGGGGCCGTTTCTGCCACCGCGTTCCGCAGCCCGTATCGAACCGATTTTCATCCGTCCGCCCAATTCCGCGGAACCATCGCCGCGACATCCGCTCAAATCACATCCGCCCCAGGGCCCGGGTTGATCTGGTGGATCACGCCGGGCGACGTCACAATAGAAGTGTCCGGCCATCGCACCGCCATTGCGACCGGGCAACACGTGTTTCCGGAGTGTTTTGATGCCGAGTTGCACAGGGATCCCTGGGGGTCAACATGACCACTCCACAGGCTGCGCCTGGTTCGTCGGCCTCGTGATGCTGGTCAGCGGCTGCGCCGACGCCCCCTCCAGTGATGCAATGCGTCCCAGCAGCGAGCCCCAGGAACAGAACACCCAGGGATTGCAACGGAAGACCCCCGAAGAATTGCTGGCCGATCCGCTGGTCCCTCCGATCGTCATTCACTCGGGCCGCGATGCCGTCCCCGTATTGATGATTCAGTACGGGCCGGATTCCTGGGAAGCCAACCGCTCGGTGTTTTCCAGCGACACGCGTGCTCGATTCGAACCTCACGGGGACCAGGTCTGCGCTTCGGGCTGCGCGGCGAGTCGCCATCCGACTCCGCAACTGGACACCCCGGCTTTTCACAAACTGATGGCGGCGTATCGATTCGAACCCATGGATGCGTCCAGCTCCGCACTGGAGTCGCTGCTGTTCTACGGTCGTCAGACGCAACAGTTGCTTGATCAGCATGGCGACCGTCCGCTCGACTCTGCGCGTGCGGAGTTCCTGCGGCGTGAGCTGCGACGAACACATGCCATGGTTGCGTTTCGCATCGTTGACCAGCAAGGCTTGATTCGCACCCAAATGCCACCCACCCGCATTCCTTTGGACCGTCGCCACGTATTTGACATGGAGAACACAGACCTGCCTCCTCTGGTCACCAGTGGAACGGTCAAACGCGTCGGTCTGCACCACCTGTGGACGCGGATCTGAATTGAGGGCGTCCACTTCGTGGCGGGACCGTGGTTCACGGTTCAAGAATCAGGGAATACCTGGCACACGCTGGATCAAATCTGGATCAGTAACGGCCGTGAAAACAGTCAGGCGCGTGTTGAGATTCAGTTGGTGCTACCGGACACCGCGCGCACACCCGTTGCGCGGAGTGAGTGAATTCCCGATCGTCGCCTCGGCCGTTTTTGACCCGATGTGCGCTGTGATCGGCTTCGTTGCATGAGCGAAACACGGGCCGTAGAATGCATGGACGGAGTCGGAGAATACGGCGCGGCTCCGCCACCCAACCCGCACTGCGGATGTGTGGTCCACCAGCTGGGGCGGCTACGGACGCGTGACAACCTCGGTTCACCTGACAACGCCAGTTGACGTGCACACACCGCGGCGATGCACAGACGGTTGACACGCAAACCGATCCGAGCGAGATTGCAGAGCAAATTACGGCCCCGTCGGCAGTCGGGGCCTGATTGGCGGGAGCCAAACGAGGCAATGGAATTTGACCAGCGGCTGGAAAAGGCGATTCAGCGGGGAAAACAGACGCGCGACGCGCATGGCCGCGAAGCCGCCGCCAAGGCACTCAACCTTGAAGATCTGAAAAACCTGCATTCCAAGTGTCGTTTGGATTTGTCCGAGCATATCGAAGGCTGCCTCGCCAAACTGGCCGACCATTTTCCCGGATTTCAATTGGAAACTCTGGTCAATGATGAAGGTTGGGGAGCTCGGATCACACGTGACGACCTCGACATCCCCGAGCGCAAAAACGTCTACAGCCGAGTCAAGATCGTGGTGCGACCGTTCACCGACGCGCACATCATCGCGATCGCCGCAAAGGCCACAATCCGCAACCGCGAGATCCTGAACCGCTCGCATTACCAGTTTTTGGCACAACACGACATGACGTCCTTCTGTGAGTTGATCGATCTGTGGGTTCTGGAATACGCCGAAAAATTTGCGACTGGAGATTGAGGCACACACATGAGCCGCCTGGATGATTTGCAACGCGTATTGAATGGGGGCATCGTGGCGATCATCCGTGCTCCGTCGAGTGAGCAGTTGGTCGGAGTCGCCCGAGCGTTATTTGAAGGCGGGATCGACGTCATCGAAGTCACTCTGACTGTGCCCGACGCGATCGGAATCATCAGCCAGGTTCATCGAGAACTCGGAGACCGCATTTTGCTGGGCGCCGGTTCCGTATTGGATACCGAGACGGCGCGCAGCGCCATCCTGGCCGGAGCGGAGTTCATCGTTTCACCTACGGTCAATCCATCCGTTATTCAATTGTGCCATCGATACGATAAGGCGGTGATGCCCGGGGCCTTCACACCCACCGAAGTGCTCACGGCCTGGGAGGCCGGAGCCGATATCGTCAAGGTATTCCCGGCCGACATTGGCGGGCCAGCACATCTCAAAGCCCTGCACGGCCCTTTGCCGCAGATCCGCTTGATGCCGACCGGCGGAGTGAATCTGGACACGCTGGGGCCATTCGTATCGGCCGGCGCCTGTGCGGTTGGCCTGGGCAGCGCTCTGGTCGAAAAACAGGCCGCATTGCAGGGCGATTTTGAGCGGATCCGCTCGCTGGCTGAGGCGTACGTGACCGCGATGGCCCGGGCACGCGCAGAATCTGCCGGTTGAAGCCGGTCTCGCCGTCCTGGGCCATGCCCCAAGCGCTACCGCCGCTGCAGTTGCTGAAACTGGGATTGTTGATTCAAGTCCTACAATCCCATCGTCGATCCTGAAATGGGGCACCGTCTCGAGTCGCCGCGGCTGGGGTCGCGCCCAGGGGGACCGGATCAGGCACAGGTCCCTGTGTGGCAACTGATGTCGGGACGGTCCAGCGACGTCGCCCGTCGACCATTTTGTCGCGAGGAAGCGGGATGAAAGTGAAACGAACACTTCTGGCAATTTGCCTGATCGGAGTCTGCTGTCGTGCAACTCAGGCAGCACCGATTCCCACCAAACCCGTCTACACCAATAAGACACGGTTTCGCATCCCCTACCGATTCGACGCGGCCGAGATGCAGCGCCTCGGATCCCGAGAAATCCGGCTGTACGTCTCGGTGGATGCGGGACAGCATTGGCAACACGTGCAGAGTGTCGCTCCACAGCAAGGTAAGTTTGAGTTCCAGGCGCCGCGCGACGGAGAATACTGGTTCGCTGTCAAAACCGTCGACAGCAGCAACCGGCTGCATCCGGACGGCAATACGATGCAAGCCGGGCTGCGCGTGGTTGTCGATACCCGACCTCCCGCATTGCAACTCGACCTGACTCAAGCAAAACGCGGTCAGATCCAAGTCCGCTGGTCCGCACTCGACCCACAAATCGATCTCTCGACACTCAAATTGGAAATTGTCGAACCCGGAGCGACCCAATGGTCGCCCCTGAAGATCCCTGCACGTGAGACGGGAAAAACGACCTGGCAGGTGCGCAAGACGGGACTGGTCGCCATCCGAGGATCGGTCAGCGATCTGGCCGGAAATCTTCGTCGCGCTCAGGCACAACTGCGCATGACCGACGCGGCCGGTCGCGTTCCACGTCCGGTTGTCCCTGATTTCCGCCAGCCGATTGCCGAACACACGGAGGGCATCCCCAGAACGGCCGACCTCGGAAATGCCATCCCCGGAAATCTCACACACTCCACACCGCCCGTTCCAGACGCCGCCGCCAGCACACCCGATCTGGCGGACGCCGCCGCCGGCGACCAGGTCAATCCCCCCCGCTACCCGGATCGGGAATTGCCGAACTCTTCCGACCAGACCACTCCAGATTTTTCCGAAAGTACGGTCCCACAATTCCCCGGTCTTACGGGCGCACACGACCCGCCGGCATCCAGCGGCGCGCTGGTCAGCGACCGATCCGAATCACGGCCGCCCTTGTTCCAAGGACGTTATCCCCGCGAAGACGAATCCAACGCGACCAATCGCAAACGCGTAGTCGGCTCACGGCAGTTTCACATCGACTACAAAATTGAAGATGTGGGCCCTTCCGGGATCGGTCGCGTCGAACTCTATATCACTCAAGACAATGGAAAAAAGTGGTGGAAGTACGGCAATGACCGAGACCGTCAAAGCCCCATCCATGTCGAGGTTCCGGATGACGGTAGCTATGGCTTCGCGTTGCGCGTCAAGAGCGGTGCCGGGTTGTCCGATCCTCCGCCTCAGCCCTCGGAAACTCCGGACATTGTTGTGGTCATCGACCAGACGGCTCCGGTCGTCAAGATGGCGCCAGTGAAACAAGGTCAGGGCACGGCCTCCAACCAGGTACAGATTCGCTGGACAATCGACGAAGCGAACCCCGCCCGCCTGCCGGTGGCGCTGTTCTATTCCGGATCACCCCAAGGTCCCTGGGAGCCGATCAGTGGCTGGCAAGAAGATCGCGGTTCGCATGTGTGGAATGTGGGATCTGGACTTCCGCCGCGGATCTACATCCGTTTGACGGCTCGAGATGAGGCGGGGAATACGACCAGCGTCGAGACGCGCAAGCCCGTGCTGGTGGACCTGTCCCGGCCGTCGGCGCGAATCGTCAACATTGAACTGATCGATTCCAACGGTTTCCAGCCGTGACGTCTGCCGACGTTTTCGGACCTGGCCCACAATCGACAGCGGCGGCCGACGCTCACTCCGGTGGCCCGTGCTGATCGCCCTGCGCGTCCGTCTCTCTGAGCCACAGGGTCAGACCGCCAGCCAGCAGAGCCAGACCGGCCAGTCCACCATAGGTCCACTCGTCGTTGGGCATCGACCCGGCGAACGCGGGCCCCAGGGCGCCGAAGCCAAAGCAGGCCATATTACTGAAACCGTAGCCCACACTCCGCCGAGCCTCGGGCACGTACGAAGCGATCAAACTGTTGTAAACCGGTTGTGACATGAAATGCACGAACGCCAATGCGCACATCGCCCAGAAGCGACTCGGGCCTTCGGCTAGCGATACCCAGATCAGGATGGGAGCGTTGGCCAGCATCACGATGGTCAACATGTTCACCAGCCGTTGCGGTCGCGCCACACGTCCGGCGATGGCTTGACCGGCAATCGCGAACACCAGAACACCGGCTGCCAGCAGATTACGCATGCTGCGCGGAGACACTCCGTCGATCGTCCAACCGGACTGATCGAGGTAGCGCGGCAAGAAGTGCATGAACGCGGCGTAAATAAATCCGAACAGAGCTCCCGCACTCACCAGAGTCAGATAGCGTCGCCAGTCCGTGGTCGCCACCCCCATGTCGACATCCGGTGTCTGACCGCCCCGGGGCCTGTCCTTGATGGTGACGGCAATCAGTATGGACAACAGCAGCGCCGGCAGTGTCAACAACAGGTAATACTGACGCCAACCGACATGCGACCAGGCAAACACGGCCGATGCCATCAACGGCGCTGAAGCAATCCCAGCCGATCCGAGCACGCCATGCCATCCGAGTGCAGCGGCCCGGTTCTCGGGTGTCGTAATCCGCGAGATGTATGCCAGCCCGGCTGGGTGATAGATGCTGGCACAACAGCCCATCAGGAACATGGCCGCGAAGACCGTGTTCAGCGATGCGGCCTGAGTCACCAGCACGGCGCTCGCACCGCATCCCAGCAGATACACCAGCAACAGCGGTTTGGACCCATAGCGGTCCACCAGCCAGCCGGCCAGGAGTGCTCCGACTCCAAACGGCACGCGCCAGACGGTGCCCATCCAGCCCATCATTTGCCGGCTTCCGGAAAACTCGTCCCCAATCAACTGCTCGACACTGGGCAACGACAGTTCAAAGATGTGCACCAGTGCATGCGCACAGGAGATGATCAAGATCAGTCTGAGGGTCGCCGATGACATCGGAAAGTCCCACCATTCAACCGGTTTGCAGCGGAACAATCGCCGTGGGGCATGCCGCCGTTCCCCGGTCCGTCTCAATCGTGATTCGAGGCATGACCTTGTCGAAACCCAGAGCCGCAATCCACCGGAATCGCGTTCGGTTTGAGAACGCCGGAGTCCGGATGCCGGAAGTCTGGAGTGACCACCGCCGGATGGCGGCAGCGCGTCCTGGGCCGCACACAGTCTCCATATCCGCCTCCGCTCAATGTTTGAAATGCCGGCGTCCGGTGAAGATCATCGCCATTTGATGTTCGTTGCAGGCCGCAATCACTTCTTCATCCCGGCGAGAGCCTCCCGGCTGAATGACTGCGGTGATTCCTGCCTCTGCCGCAGCATCGACACCATCACGAAACGGAAAGAACGCGTCGGAGGCAGCGGCGCCCTGCTGGCAACGATCACCGGATTTCGTCGCCGCGATCGCGGCCGAATCCAGCCGGCTCATCTGGCCGGCGCCCACTCCAGTCACCGCGCCATCACGGACATAGACGATCGCGTTGGACTTGACGTGTTTGCAGACCTTCCAGGCAAATTCGAGATCGGCGCGTTCAGCGTCGGTCGGTTGACGTTCAGTCACCACAGACCAATCTTCGCTCGCATCTGGAATTTCATCGCGATCCTGGACCAGCAGTCCTCCACTGATACGACGATAGTCACAAACCGGTGATCGGTTGTGCGGCATCAGGCCGCACTCGATCAAGCGGACGTTGTTCTTCCAAGTCGGCTTGGACTTGAGTTGTTCCAGGGCATCCGGAGAAAACTCGGGCGCGATCACGGCCTCGATAAACCGATTCGGCTCGCACAACCGATCGGCAGTGGCCTGATCCAGGCAGCGATTGAGCCCGATTATGCTGCCGAATGCGCTCACCGGGTCCCCGGCAAACGCGCGATCGAATGCCTGATCCAGCGTCGCGGCGACGCCACATCCACACGGATTGTTGTGTTTGATGACCACGGCCGCCGGACCTTCAAACTCATTGACGATCAGCCAGGCGGCATCCAGGTCGAGCAGATTGTTGTAAGACAGTTCTTTGCCATGCAGTTGCCGGGCTGCTGCCAGCGTATGCGAGCCGGCGTCTGATTCGGCGTAGAACGCCGCTCGCTGATGTGGATTCTCTCCGTAACGCAGTTCCATTTTCAGCCCGAGATCCAGTTTGATTCGGTCGCGACCTGCCGCCGCCGCATGCGCTCGATCGCCACCGATCACTCCGTTCAGATATCCCGAAATCGCGACATCGTAGCGGGCCGTCATTTCAAAAGCCGCCGTGGCCAAACGCAGTCTTTGCAGCGGTTGCAGGCCACCGTCTTTCAAGGCCGTCAGCACACCGCGGTATTGGTCCGGACGTGTGACGACGGTGACATATTTGTGGTTCTTGGCCGCGGACCGAATCATGCTCGGACCGCCAATATCGATCTGCTCAATCGCTTCGTCAACCGTCACACCATCGCGGGCCACTGTGGCCTCGAATGGATACAGGTTGCACACAACCAATTGAAACGGAACGATGCCATGTTCGCTGATCGCCTGCGCGTCTTTCTCGAGATCGGGCCGTCCCAGAATCGCTCCGTGAACTCGGGGATGCAGCGTTTTGACGCGCCCGTTCATAATTTCGGGAAAACCGGTGTAGTCCGACACATCGATCACGGCGACCCCGCGATCCTGCAAGTAACGCCGTGTCCCCCCGGTCGATACAATTTCGAAACCAGCATCCAACAAGCCGCGCACAAACTCATCGAGACCCGTTTTGTCGCTGACGCTCACCAGCGCCCTCGGCACCGCCCTGTCCATGTCACAACTCCCGATCGACCGCGTGTAGAGGAACGCGTCCGGCAGATTCAAGCCGCAAATCAACCTGCCCAGAAATGGCTTCCTGGGGCCCGAGCCGATCGTAACGCCGCTGCCCAACAGCGTCAAACAAGGCGAAACAAACCCAAGGCCGCGGTTTCTGCGGTCCCACCGCGTGCCGTCAAGGAAGAAATGTCGCCCAGGATTCGTACTTCCGTTCGGCGACCTGGCGTGCCAGCAACGGGTTGTGTTTGGGCCGGATCGGTTGCCGCGCCAGCAGCATCCCGGCCTCCTTCGGTGTCCGGCCACCCTTGCGCACATTGCACGCCAGGCAGGCGCTGACGATATTCTCCCAGGTGGTCGGCCCGCCGTAGCTGCGGGGTACGACGTGATCCAGACTCAGCCGCGCCGAAGTGAACTTCTGGCGACAGTACTGGCACTGGTTTTCGTCTCTGAGAAAAATGTTGCGGCGGCTGAATTTGACACTGCTCCGCGGCACCCGATCGTAGCTCAGCAGCCGGATCACGCGCGGGACCAGAATTTGGAAATTCACTGCGCGAACCCAATCTTCATCGTCCGCGACCAACCGTGATTCGGCCCGAAACCGCGACTTGCTGCGCCAACCATCGAAGTCGTACGCCATGAAGGTGCCCTGCTCGTTGTACACAACTTCTGCAGCCCCCTTGCACAACAGACAAAATGCCCGTCGGGCGGAAAGCACATGCACGGCCATGTACATCCGATTCAGGACCAACACGCGCGCGTGCAAGGCCAGGGGCCGGGCATCCGCCGCTTTGTCCATCGTTCTCATCAAGATCATGTCCAACCTGACATCACGTGTGCCCTCGATCACACGCTGGATGAACCGGATGACCCACACGCCAGCCGGTGCCTGTCATCGGCAAATCCGATTTCGGACTGTGCCCAGCATCAATGGCGTCATTGTAAACCGAGCGGTCGACGTCAGCCAACAGCTGCAACCGAATTGGTCACCCAAACCAAAATCCAGAACCACGGGGTGGGTCGTGAATCGCGAACTTCACGCGACTCCCAGGCCCGCCGAACGTCCATCCCACAATTCCCGAGCCCCCGGGCGTCACTGTGGACCGGCTGTCAACTGCTGGCGCTGCGATAACTGCGCAACGACCACTGGAAAATCCGGCGGGACAGCACCAGGCCCAAGGTGCTGGCGGCCAACAGCACGACAATCAACCACGTCGACCACCACGGATCGTTGATCTTGCCTAACAGCACGCGCGCGGGAACAGTCACCACCAGCAAAATGGGAATCACAAACGAAAACGCAAACTGAATCAAGCTGCCCAGAACGTCACCCGTGTAGATGCTCCGCGGATACCGAGCGAAAACGGTGATGTAGAACCAAAAGTCGTACAGGCCTTGATTGCGGCCGAACCAGACACTGGTACTGGCTAATGCAATCATCAGACTGTAGAGAATTGCGACGCCCGCCCCGACCAACATTAGATAGCAGACGACCTGCCACAGTTGGATTGGAGCGCCGATCTGATGCAAGGCGTAGGCCAACAGCGAAAAGGCCAGAAGCACCTGGTTCAACATCGCGAAGTCAATTTTCTCAAACGAAATCAAGAACTGAGTGTCGATGGGCTTGAGCAGCGCGAAATCCAGATTACCCGTTCGAATCAACTCACTGAAATTCGCACAGTTCGGCATGAAAAACGATTCGATGATGGCGTTCACCAACATCCCGGTGGCCATGAACGCGAAATACTCCGAACGCTGCCAGGAATTGATTTGACCGCCTGGCCCCAGATTCCGAAAGATGATCTCGAACAAGGTCAACTGCGCTGCGAACCAAAACGCCCGCGTCACGATCGTGATCACGAAATTTCCGCGAAAAGTCATCTCGCGGATCAGCGAGTTGTGCAGGAACTTCCACAACACCCGCCGGTACATACCGATTCTCCAATCGCTGCCACGAGACACTGCGCCCGACAAGCAGCACTCGGTTGATCACGATTGCCAGGACACGCCGCGGGCAGCCTCGATGACCTCGCCAATCTCGGTGGCTGGGGATCCCAGATGCGACAGAGCGGATTCAATTCCCGGCCTGGCCTCGGGGTCCACAATCAGCACCATGCCGATTCCCATATTGAACACACGATACATCTCGTCTTCCTGAATCTGGCCCAGCTCCTGCAACCAGACCATCTCGGGCGGTGTCGCCCACGCCGCTTTGCGAAGACAAACGGCCACGTCCTTTTGCTGGGGCAATATGCGTTCAATATTCTCCTGCAGCCCACCTCCGGTGATGTGCGCGATACCGTGGACACCCGCGGCATGGCCGGCGACCACGGCCTGGATTTCCGGCGCATAAATGCGCGTCGGACGCAGCAGAACATCGGCCACGCTGGCCGATAACGACGGCACATGGCTGTCGACCTCCAAGCCCGCGTGTTCAAATACGACTTTTCGGATCAGGCTGTAGCCATTGGAGTGAAATCCGTGGGATGGCAACCCCAGCACGCAGTCGCCTGCGCAGATCTGAGAACCATCCACCAGGCCCGATCGCTCAGCAACCCCCACGCAGAATCCGGCCATGTCGAATTCACCGGCGGCATACAGATCCGGCATGATCGCCGTCTCGCCTCCCAACAGCGCCGCACCAGACTGAAGACACCCGTCACTGACACCCGCAACCAGATCGGCAAGCAAATCCGGATCGTCATGACTCAAAGCAATGTAATCCAGAAACAGCAAGGGTTCGGCAGCCAGACACAAACAGTCGTTGACGCACATCGCCACCAGGTCGATCCCGATCGTATCGAATCGCTGCGCCAAAATGGCGACTTTGATTTTCGTACCGACCCCGTCAGTGCCCGATACGAGAACGGGATCGCGATATTGATGTTGATCGTCGTTCAGGCGAAACAGGCCGGCGAATCCACCCGGCAGGTCCATCACACGCGGCGTGCGGGTCTTGCTCAACAACCCCGGCAGCCTCTGCATCGCCTGGCGGTAAAGTTCGAGATCAACTCCCGCCTGTTTGTACGTTGGCCGTGTCATCCCCAGATCATACCCACCCGGCAACGGAACCCGACGCTTCAGCGGGCCCAGTCTAGAATTGTTAGCTCAACCAGCACGGCCACATGATAGTCAGGTTACCGCCGCGTTGCATGTCTACCACCGAACCGAAAATGCCCACGCCCGAATCCGTGGTTGTCGGTGGGAATCGCAACCAGCGTGTGGACCGTACGCCACTTAAATCACACCGCACGCGCAGGATACGTCGCTTGAGCAGCCCGTCCCCGCGGTTGGCCGTCTGGGATGCCTGCGAAAAGCCTAACGATTGTGCGGTGTCTGACCGAAAATGTCGCCCGCTCACGAGACATTTCGCCAGCTCGCCTCAAGTTACTCATTCTTGCCAAGGTATGCTGAAGGAGTAATCGACACAATCAATCACAAGACGGTTTTTTCGGTCTCTAGGGATGCTGGTTGTTTTGCATCCTGACCCGATCACACAGATAATCACGGTTGAGCATCTCGAGCTTGAGGTGTGAAACGACACCGCGGTGGTCCGTTGGTTGAGAACCAGCGGCGGCCCGGAGATGCATCGTTGCTTGATGAACGTTGCGGTGATGAACGTTGCGGTGATGGACTTCCAATTGATGAACTTTCGGTTGATGAACATTCCGAGGAGTGCGCTCATGAGAAGCTTATTGGCGGCAATCGCGGCCCTGGCTACGGGTTTCACGGCGACCGCCGACGCAGGCTCGTACTGCGGGGCCACAAGCAATGGCTGTTGTCCCACGGCGCTCTGCCAGCCGGCTTTGACATACACAGCCTGTAAACTCGAACGTCGGACATGCTACCGGACGGTGTACCGCACGGTGTACGAACCACAACAGTACACGGTCAAGCGAACGGTGTTCGAGACGGTTTGTCAGGATCGCAAGACAACCTGCTACCGCATGGTGGCCACGACCGAGAATCGTGAAGAGAAATACACGGTCTGCCGCCCGGTGACCGAAACGGTCAACCGCGTGGAAACGTACACGGTGATGCGACCGGTGTGGGAAACCAGCTACAGGGACTGCAGCTACACGGTCCGCCGCCCGGTCTGGGAAACCAGTCAACGCACCTGCCGCCGCATCGTCTCGCGACCGGTGACCGAGACGGTTGAGAAGACCTGTCAGCGGACCGTGCTGAAACCGGTCACGAAAACCGTGAACCAACCACGGTGTTACACGGTCATGAAGCCCGTCACAACCTACCGCACGCTGCGCCAGGATTGCGGTCAATGGGCCATGCAGCAGGTCCAGGTGCCCGGCAGAATGTACCCGCAGTGGGTTCGTGACTGTTCCGGATGCCCACAAATCTGCATGGTTCAGGGTCCGAGCACCACGGTCTGTCGCCGAGTCTGGTGCCCCAAAATTGTGGAACGTCAGATTCCCTTCACCACATACCAACCGCAGGTCGTCCGCGAAGACTGTCCCGTTCAGGTTTGCCGTTGGGTTCCGGAGACGGTGGAACAGAAAGTCAACGTCCAGGTGTGCCGCATGGTGCAGGAGGAAGTGGTCGAGAAAATACCGGTTCGAACTTGCCGTTGGGTGGAAGAGAAAGTTTCCCGAAAAATTCCGATCCGTTCCTGCCGTATGGTCTGCGAAGAGAAATCGCGCACGGTTCCGGTGACGACCTGTCGGATGGTCACGGAATCCAAGACGCGATGCGTGCCCTATTGCGTGATGAAACGCGTTGCCTACGAAGTCACACAGCGTGTGACGCAGCAGGTTCCCAAGACCGTCCAACAGACGTGCACACGCATCGTGCCGCGCGTGGTCGCCTGCCAGGTCGCTTACGACCAGTGGTTTGTCGTCCCCAATGCAAGCTGCGGTTCGTGCTCCGTTCCGGGAACCCCCCAGGCGGTTCCCCAGACGGCTCAGCCGAAGACGTTTGAGTCGCAAAAGCCGGTCGAACCCGAACAGGCGCCGCTGCCGGAAAGCGTGCCGGAAGTCGAACCACCCAAGCCGGACAAGCCTGCGGTGGACGCCTGAGCCGTAACCGGTGGTCGACTGCAGTCGGCCACCGCGCCGGTCGACTGCGGCCCTTTCAGGATCGCGCCTGGGACTTGTGCGCTGATTCCAGCATTCCGGAGGCCAGCCGCCCAATCTCCGCCACAGCCGTTTGCGGCGTGGCATCACCGGTCGCGATCGCGCCCAAGATCCGCACCAGTCCCGACCCCACGATGACTCCATCAGCAAGGCCCCGCAGGTCGTCCACGTGTTCCGGGCGACTGATGCCGAATCCGACGGCCAGCGGCAATTCCGTTTCTGATCGCAAGCCGGTCAACTGACCGGACAGTTCCCTGGGAATGCCATCGCGAACCCCGGTGGTGCCCGTGGTGGAAACGCAGTACACGAATCCGCTGCAATTGGCCAGGATCCCCCTGAGCCGCTGTGCCGGCGTCGTGGGTGCCACGAGTTGAATGAGGTCCATTCCGTTGCGCTGCACCACTTCGGCGAATTCAGTCGATTCGTCGCCTGGCAGATCGGGAACAATCAGGCCAGACAAGCCGGCCCGCCGCGCTCTGGCGACGAACGCTTCGGGGCCCACCCGAAAGATGATGGCAAACGAAACCATGGCCAGCAGCGGTGGCAGATCCTCCGCTGCCAGTGTTTCCAGCGCGGTGAAGATGTCTTCAACCCGCAAGCCACCGCCCAAAGCTCGAGTGTAGGACGCCTGGATCACGGGACCGTCGGCGATCGGATCACTGTAGGGAAATCCCAGCTCGATCAGATCGACGCCCTGCTTGCCGAGTTCTCGAATCACCGACAGCGTGGTATTCAGATCGGGATCACCACACGTCACAAAGGGCATGAACGCCATGTGCCCTTCGGATTTCAACCGCTGGAATGTGGCCTCGATGCGATGCATGTCAGACAAGCGAAAACCTTTCAGGCCAACGAACATCCGTTGTGATTCGCGACACGCGCCCTGCTGGCCTCACAGGCTTTTCGGACCAATCAAACCGTAGGAGCACGTCGAACATGAGCGTTCAGATTTCCAGTTCCAGCAGCCGCGCGACCTCATTCACATCCTTGTCGCCACGTCCGGAAAGACAAACGACAAGGCACTCGCTCGGCGGCCGTTGTCGGGCCGACTTGATGACTTGCGCGATCGCATGAGCGCTTTCCACTGCCGGCAGAATGCCCTCCAGCCGCGCCAAAGTCCGCAACGCTTCCAGCGCTTCATCGTCGCCGACACTGGTGTACTCCACGCGACCGCTGTCCTTCCAGTAGCTGTGTTCGGGTCCCACACCGGGATAGTCCAGCCCAGCTGAAACCGAGTGCACATCCAAAGTCTGCCCGTCGTCGTCCTGCAACACGTAGCTGTAGCTGCCGTGCAGGATTCCGGGGTCGCCGTGACTCAACGTGCTCGCGTGCTCTCCCGGCGACGGCCCGCGGCCACCAGCCTCAACACCTGTCAATCGCACCTGCCGATGTTCGATGAACGGATAGAACATGCCGGCCGCATTGGAACCCCCTCCGACACAAGCGATCACCTGGTCCGGCAAGCGTCCACAGGTTTCCTGAACTTGCTGCAGAGTCTCTGTCCCGATCACGGATTGAAAATCACGAACAATCATGGGAAACGGATGCGGGCCGACAACGGATCCGATGATGTAGTGCGTGTCGTTGACGGATGACATCCAATCGCGCATGGCCTCGTTGATGGCGTCACGCAGCGTCTGCGATCCCGATGTCACCGGACGCACTTCAGCCCCCATCATCCGCATGTTGAACACATTGAGTCTCTGGCGACGGATGTCCTCCTGACCCATGTACACCACACAGTCCAGACCGAATCGTGCGCAAGCCGTGGCGCTGGCCACTCCGTGCTGTCCCGCGCCCGTTTCCGCAATCACACGCTGTTTTCCCATTCGCAGCGTGAGCAACGCCTGGCCCAGCGTGTTATTGATCTTGTGGGCTCCGGTGTGATTCAGATCCTCGCGTTTCAGATAGATTCGGGCCCCACCACAGTCAGCGGTCAGACGTTCAGCAAAGTACAAGGGGCTGGGGCGACCGACGTAGGCGGACAGCAGACCGGCCAATTCCGCCTGGAAGCTGTCGTCCTCCCGCGCCGTCTGGTATTCGGCCGCCAGTTGTTCCAAGGCGTGCATCAACGTCTCGGGCACGTATCGGCGTCCGAACTCACCAAAACAGCCTTCCGCATCGGGGACAGCTGATGAGGCGGCCGGGAACGGGGAACGTGTATTCATCAACAAACTCGCTCTCAACGCAGCGTTCAGTTGCCGCTGGGAGTCGTCGGTCGCCGCTGGGACACAAGCAATCCCGCCGTGAAACCCCTGGAGGTTTCGACACAAACGGGTGACGTGGCGCGACCAACCCGGGCCCATTATTCTGTGGCGGACCAATCCGGTCAATGCCGCCCTGCGGCGGTGTTGCGTCCGAGCAGAGGCTCTTGGCCAGGACGGGCAGCAACGCGTATCCTGTTGGTGCGAAACCCATTGCCCGACGCGGTCCGTTGGGCCACGTCACTCCAACAAACTCGCTCAACCCGGCGTCCCACTTGTTGACGTTCCCCAATATTTCCTTAAACTGAGTGATCCCTGCCTGACGACATCACCTCAACCTCTGCAATCACCCTATGATCCAGCCCGAAATCTCGCCGGTCTTGCTGACGCTGCTCAAAGCGGCACGCCGGGTCGCCGAAGATCGCGGTGCGGTTGCGGTGGTGCTGTTGGCTGAAAAGGCCTATGACTTCCAGGCCGTCCAAAAACTGCTCCGCAAAACGCGCCTGATTGTGACGTCGGAACGGGAGGATGTGCAGGCTGCGGCCGAGCAAGCCGACGTGGCCCTGGTCGCACTGTCCCACGAGCCCGAAACGCGGCAAAATCAACTGACGCAGGCATTGCTGGACGCCATCGTCGATGAAAAACTGGAAACCGGCGACCGCATCGTGGCGATTTACTCGGGATTCGAACACGGCTCCGTCGATTCGTTGAGCGTGATTCACCTCAGCGAACACCTGGCCAAGTTGACGTCTCGGGATTTGCAGAAACTGGATACCAAGGTTCCGCTGAAGACACTGCGTCAGGTCGTCGATCTGGCCGTCGAGATTGGTCGTGAAGGACGGGAAGGCAAGCCCGTGGGGGCCCTGTTTGTGGTTGGTAACCACCGCAAAGTGCTGGCCATGTCGCACGAACAGGTCCACGACCCCTTTCGGGGATACGGAGCGAGCGACTGCGAACTCCGCAACCGAACGGTCCGGGAGAGCATCAAGGAGCTGGCCCAGATTGACGGAGCGTTCGTCGTCTCGTCCGACGGAATCGTGGTTGCTGCCGGACGGATCCTCGATGCTCCACAAGAAGGGCTCACACTGTCCAAGGGGCTGGGCGCCCGTCACTGGTCGGCCGCAGCAATCTCCAAGGCCACGAACGCCATCGCGATTGCCGTCTCCGAGTCCACGGGCACTGTCCGCCTGTTCCAAAACGGCATCGTCTGCCTGCGGGTCGAGCCATTGGATCGCGCGATGACCTGGCACGACGTCGAAACGGAACCACCGGGTTCCGACTGATTCGGGGTGCCAATTGATGGAGATCCGCCGACCGGTGTCGCGCGGGTTCGGTGCCGCGTGGGGCCGGACACGGGCCTGGAAATCTGCCCACGGGACTCCGGTGATGTCCCGCGTCCGAATCACATGGATTGACCAAGAAAACAACAAACAATAAACTGATCGGATAACTAGACTTACGTCTCAAACAAACCTGTGCGGCCCGCCCAGCGACGCCGCTGGGCCCGAGATGCGGTGCCCCCGTCCGCTTGACCGGCGGCGCAGGGCGGTTGGGCCGCAGCCTGCGCCGACCCGGTCGAAGCCAAGCCCGAGAATCTGCTCCGGACATCGTCACTCATGGAATTCGTCGAAAAACTGGGCGATTGGATCACATCCGTCTTCGCGGTGTTCTTGCGCATCACAAACCGATTCTTCAAATCGTCGAATGAACGACGGATCAAGCAGATCGGTTTTAACCGCGACAAGGACGGCAACACCGCAATCACGCCGGACTCGCTGCTGGCCCAAATCAATGCCTTGGAACCCGAGTGGCAACAGCGCAGCGACAGCGAATTATTACAGACAGCCGGCATTTTTCGTGAACGACTGGCAGCGGGAGAGACGCTGGACGACTTGCTGCCCGATTGCTTTGCCGCCGTCCGCGAGTCGGGCCGCCGATACTTGAAAATGCGTCACTACGACGTGCAAATGATCGGGGGCTATTTCCTGCACCATGGGATGATCGCCGAAATGGTCACCGGTGAAGGCAAGACGCTGGTGGCCACGCTCCCCGCCTTTCTGAACGCACTGCAAGGACATGTGCATGCGATCACCGTCAATGACTATCTGGCGCTCCGCGACATGGAGTGGATGGGACCGATCTACATCAACCTGGGAATGACGGTCGGCGCCATTCAAGCCCAGATGCCACCGCACGAACGCCAAGAACAATACGCCTGCGACATCACCTACGGCACCAACAATGAATTTGGCTTCGACTACCTGCGGGACAACATGAAACCCACGGCGGATTTGCAGGTTCAGGGCCAGTTGAACTTCGCCATCATCGATGAAATTGACAACATCCTGATCGACGAATCCCGCACGCCACTGATCATCTCGGGACCGGCACATGATGACATCTCGAAATACCCCAAAGCCAACCGCATCGCCCTGCAGTTGAAGCGCGACGTGGATTTCGAATTCAAGGAAAAAGAACACACCTGCCATATGACCGAGGATGGCATCCGCCACGGCGAGGAACTGGCGGGCGTCGACAGCTTCTACACGGTGGGCAACATGGAATGGCCGCACCTGATCGACAACGCTCTGAAAGCACATCACCTTTACAAACGGGATGTCAATTATGTGGTCGAACGTGGTGCCGTGGTCATCGTGGACGAATTCACCGGCCGCAAGATGGAAGGACGCCAATGGAGCGATGGGCTGCACCAGGCGGTGGAGGCCAAGGAAGGAGTAACGATCAAGGAGGAAACGCAGACGCTGGCGACGATCACTCTGCAAAAGTACTTCATGCTGTACAAGAAGCTCTGCGGCATGACGGGTACCGCGCTCACCGAAGCCAACGAATTCTGGAAAACCTATAAGCTGGATGTGGTCGCCGTACCCACCAACCGACCGCTGATGCGTATCAATCACACCGACGTGATCTACTGCACGGAGAAAGAAAAGTGGACGGCCGTCGTCGACGAAATCCGGGCCTATCACGGCGAGGGACGGCCGGTACTGGTGGGAACGACCTCGATCGAACAATCCGAGCTGGTTAGCAATCGGCTGGGCAAGTTCGGTGTTCAACACAACGTGTTGAATGCCAAACATCACGAGCGCGAGGCGGAGTACATCGCGCAGGCCGGACGCAAAGGCGCGGTCACGATCGCCACCAATATGGCCGGCCGGGGAACCGACATCATTCTGGGCGGCAACCCGGAACATCTGGCCTGGGAGGAGTTGAAACAAAAACACAGTTCCCGCCTGGATGTCAGCAAGGCCGAATGGGACGATACCACGCTGCGGATTGCCGAACAGGAAGGCATGCTCCGCGAGGGTGAAGCCGTGGCCAAACTGGGTGGCTTGCACGTCGTCGGCACCGAACGTCATGACTCGCGCCGCATCGATCTCCAATTGCGGGGCCGCAGCGGGCGGCAGGGCGATCCTGGCTCCAGTCGCTTCTTTTTGTCGCTGGAAGACAAACTGATGCGACTGTTCGCCTCGGACTGGGTCCGGAACATGCTGCAGCGGATCGGAATGGAAGATGGCGAAGCGATCGAACACCCCATGGTGTCGAAACGCATCGAAGGCGCGCAGAAAAAAGTGGAAGAGAAGCACTCCGACCAGCGCAAACACCTGCTGGAATACGATGAAGTGATGGACGAACAACGCAAGTCCGTCTACTCCTATCGACAACGCATCCTCGAAGGTGGCAATTGCCGTCACCTGATTCTGGACATGATCCGCAATCAGATCGATCACTGGGGGCAGCACTTCCTGGAACCGGACTACCGCTGGAATACGATCGCCGAATGGGCCGGGCAGGAACTGCGACTGGATGTCAACCCTCAAGACGTGCGCGATATGGATCGTGAACAGATCGAGCAGCACTTGTTGGCCGAAGCCCGCTACCAGGCTGAATCGCAGATCAACGAACAGCTGGAAGAATGTCTGCCGGAAGAAACCGAAGACAAACGAGACTGGAACTGGCTATCTCTATCCCGCTGGAGCAATTCCCAATTCGGGCTGAATACGAACGACCGCGAACTGAAGAAACTCGGTCGCGAAGACGTATGTCCCTATCTGATTGAACGAGCCCACGAAGCCATCAGCCGACAGGACTTCTCGACACTCGAAGTCCTGCTCGACCCGCTGCTTCCCAAACGCAGCTTGAGCAACTGGTTGCTGCATCAGTTCACAATGGAAGTCGACCCCAGTGAACTGGAATCCGAGGAATCCCAGGAGTTGATCGAAACCATCGTCGAGCGCGTCGAACAGATGTACGAGGACAAGGAACGCAACTTTCCGGTGGCCGTGGGCATGGCGAAGTTCTTGTCCACGGATCAGACCAGTGCTGAGAAACACGATCGGCAGGGACTGGTCAACTGGGCCAATTCCCGGTTCCAGACCAACCTGACACTCGACGATTTCAAGAGCAAAAACCGCCAGGAAACCGAGGACCTGTTGACCGAATCCAGTCGCCGGCACTTCGCTGACAACGGACTGATGGATCAAATCGACGGGATGATCGAACAGGCCTACGGGGATGAGGCGGCTGACCAGCCAAGCCCAGACGATCATCAGCGAGCGGTCGAGGATTTGGCGGAATGGTCGAACGCGCAATTCCAGACACAGTTGAAATCCGCAGACCTGCTGCCGCTCGACGAAGACGAAGCACGACAGACCATCCTGAGCGGCTACGACACCAAGTTCCGCCCCGAGATGTCGCAGGCCGAACGGTCGTTGATCCTGGAGATCCTCGACACGTCCTGGAAAGATCACCTGTACTACATGGATCATCTGCGGTCCGGAATCGGGCTCGTCGGCTACGCGCAGAAGGATCCCAAGGTCGAATACAAACGCGAAGGCCGCAAGGCGTTCAATTCCATGTGGGACCGGGTCAGCGAGCAGGTCACCAATGCGATTTTCCGTATCGAGCAGGAGAGCCCCATGTTCGTCGGTTCGTTGTGGGAGATCACCGCCACAACGCACGAAGAAGCCTCTTCGGATTTCGAACAAGGCCTACCGGAATCCACGGGACCCGAACCCGGCGCACCGCCGACGGCCATCGATCCGATTGTCAATCGGGACCCCAAAGTCGGCCGCAACTCACCCTGTCCGTGCGGAAGCGGAAAAAAGTTCAAGAAGTGCTGCGGTCGTTGATCAGCGATAGATGGGAAAATGGATGTTCCTGATCAGTTGGATGCTCAACTCAGCCTACCTGCTGCTGCTGTGCGCCGCTTCCCCGTTGTTGTGCTACCGCTCATTGCGGTATGGCAAATACCGCAGTGGATGGTCACAAAAACTGTTCGGCCGAACTCCGATCCGCACGTCCGCGCGGGCCTGCGTCTGGTTTCACGCCGTGAGTGTGGGAGAAGTCATCCAATTGGGGAAAGTGATCGAGCAATTCCGCGGCCTGCGACCGGGCTGCGACATCTGGATCTCGACGACCACCAGCACCGGCTACACCGTCGCCCGCAAGAAATTCAGCGACCACCACGTGTGTTACTTTCCACTCGATTTTTCCTGGGCCACGCGGAACGCCATCGCGCGGATCCGTCCCGACGCCATCGTGCTCGTCGAACTCGAACTGTGGCCAAACTTCATACTGCAGGCCGCGCGCGCCCGGTTGCCCGTAGCGCTGATCAATGGGCGTGTCAGCGACAACAGCTACCGGGGCTACCAGTGGATACGTCCACTGGTCCGACTGCTTCTGAGACGGCTGTCGCTGATCGCTGTGCAAAACCAGCAATACGCCGAGCGGTTGATCGATCTGGGTGCGGATGCCAACCAAATCCAGATCACAGGTTCAATCAAGTTTGACCAGGTCGAGACGAATCGAGAGAATCCGGCCAGCCGACAATTGCAGTTGCTGCTGGGACTTCAGGAAAACGAACAGGTGCTAGTGGTTGGCAGCACGCAAGCACCGGAAGAAGCACTGGCCCTGGACTGCTACCAGAAACTCAAACAACAGTTCCAGTCGCTGCGTCTGATCCTGGTCCCGCGACATCAAGAGCGTTTTGACGAAGTCGCGAATCTGGTTGTATCCCGAGGATTGCCGCTGCGACGGCGATCCGAGTGCGAACACCGGCAAGCCGATCATCCGGACTCATGCTCCGCTCAATCCGAAACTCCCGTGATCCTGCTCGACACGCTGGGCGAGCTGGTCGCCTGCTGGGGTCTGGCAGACATCGCGTTCGTTGGCGGCAGCCTGTCGTCGCGGGGCGGGCAGAACATGATTGAACCCTCGGGTTACGGCGCCGCCGTCGTGTTCGGCCCGCACACGCACAATTTCCGCGACGTGGTCCAGCTGTTACTGTCCCACAACGCGGCAACCGTGGTCGCCGATTCCGACCAACTCGACAGCTGTGTCCGCCGCTTTCTGGAAGATCCCGAATCCGCCCGCCGCGTCGGACAGCTGGCACAACAGCTGGTACTGAAACAGCAGGGGGCGACGGCCACCACCAGCCGCTTGATCGACCAGATGCTGGCTGATCATGCGCCGCCACCGGCCACCCGAGCGGCCTGAGGGATCTCGGCGGCGGATTCAAGTCGGCCCACGTTGGCGCTGTCACAACGACCGTTTGCGACTAACATAGGTAGCCTCACACAACATCGCGCGCCCGGAGGGCCCGAAATCACTGGCCAGGCTGGCCCGAGTGCGTGGAGACCGTTATGCAACAGTTTCGAAATATCCTGGTGGGTGTCGACCTGACACAGATCGACGAGATTTCGGCTGAACACATTCCGGCTCCCTCACGTGAAGCCGTCAAACAGGCCATCTGGCTCGGCGGTCAGGTCGGAGCCGAGTTGACCTTCATCAGTACGCTCAATGTGGCGGGACACGATTCCAGCGAAGCAACGGCTGCGGCCGAGACAATGCCTGCTGCGCTGCAGACGGCCGTCAGCCGCGTCCACGAACGACTGGTGGAACAGGCCGGCGAACAGGGTGTCGCTGCGCGTGGAAAACTGGTTGCCGGTAAGAACTGGGTTGAGATGATTCGCCAGGTCGTCCGCACCGGTCATGACCTGGTGATCGCCGGCACACGTCACCGAAATCATGTCGGCCAGTTTTTGTTTGGAAGCACCGGCATGAAGCTGCTGCGCTACTGCCCCTGCCCCGTCTGGCTGACAAAACCTGGATTTCGTGACGACGAAAACGAAGTGCTGGACATCTTGATTGCCACCGACCTCTCACCCGTCGGCCAACAGGCACTCGAGCTGGGAATCAGCGGTGGTCAATTGCTCGACGCGCGGTTCCACATCCTGCACTCCATCGAACATCACACCAAACTGCGAATGCGGTTCAGTGATGTACCCGACGAAAAAGTGGAAGCCCGGAAGGCGGAAAAGCTGGAACAGGCGACACAGCGACTGCACGAGCAGTTGATTCAAACCGATCACCGAACACTCACGTGGGGGACCCAACAGCACGTGGTCGACGGCCCCGCACACAAAGTGATTCTACAGGCCATCGAACAACACGAGGCCGACCTGTTGATCATGGGAACCGTGGCCCGCGGCGGAATCCCCGGCGGCTTGATCGGCAATACGGCCGAACGGCTGTTGCCACGCATCTCGTGTTCTCTGCTGGCCGTCAAACCCGAAGACTTCACATGCCAGATCGCACCCGATTGAAACAAAGGGCCGCCGAACGTGAGTCCGATCTATATGGACAATCACTCCACGACCCAGGTCGATCCACGTGTGGTGGAATGCATGTTGCCATACTTTTCCGAGCATTACGGCAATGCCGCCAGCGTGAATCACGCATTCGGTCAGCAGGCTCGGGAAGCCGTCGAACGAGCCCGAGCCCAGGTGGCCGGCCTGTTGCAGGCCTCGGAACGTGAACTGGTGTTCACAAGCGGGGCCACCGAGGCGAACAATCTGTCGATCAAAGGCCTGCTGCGTCGTTCGCAGGCCGGCAGCCACCTGATCACCAACGCGGCCGAACATCGGGCCGTGATCGATCCCGCACGCAAAATGCAGCGTGGCGGTTACAAACTGACCGTGGTCAACGTCGATGCCCAGGGTTTCGTCGATCCACAACAGGTGGCCGAGGCGATCCGACCCAACACAGTCCTGGTGTCCGTGATGTGGGCCAACAACGAGATCGGCAGCATCAACGATATCGCGGTCATCGCGGACATCTGCCACCGGGCGGGCGTGGCCCTGCACTGCGACGCCGTGCAAGCCGCCGGACGCATTTCCATCGATCTCACCCGTGTTCCTGTGGATCTCCTGAGCATTTCGGGGCACAAGTTCTATGGACCGAAAGGGATCGGCGTGCTATACCGCCGCCACAATGGCCCGGTGCCGATTCCAATCGACCCCCTGTTTGATGGCGGAGGACATGAAAACCGCTTGCGGAGCGGAACGTTGCCGGTCCCGTTGATCGTCGGTCTTGGTCGAGCCGCTGAACTGGCGGCGGCCGAAGGACCCGCCGAACAAAGCCGTCTGGCAGACCTCCGCGATCGCCTGTGGCGACAACTCGATAGCGAACTGGATCAGGTCATTTTGAACGGCCCACAATGGGCCTCGCAACAACCAACACGCAGATTGGCGGGTAACTTGAACGTCAGCTTTGGTGGAGTCGACGGAGACGCGCTGATGACGGGATTGACCGATATTGCCGTCAGCTCAGGCTCCGCCTGTACGTCGGCCGACCCACACCCCAGCCACGTGCTCACGGCCATCGGCCGCTCGGACCCACTGACGCGCGCCAGCCTGCGATTCGGCATCGGACGATTCAATACCCAACACGACACCGATGCGGTCGCCCAAGTGGTGATCCATCGTGTCAATCAGCTCAGACAAGTCAACGCCTGACAGACACAACACCTCTCCACAACACCTCTCCACAACACCTCTCCACAACACCTCTCCACAACACCTCTCCACAACACCTCAACTTTCCATCGTCTCCTCACGCCGTCCCGCGGGTTCTCCCAGCGGTCGTCCCCAGGCACGTATCGTCCAGGTTGTGTTGAAATGACGCGAGCCGCGCGCCATCCCATTCTCGTACTGCCACCGATCCTGATTCTGCTGCTCAGTGGGATTGGTTGTACGACCACCGCCACGTCGAATACCAAACGGACTGGCACCGAGCAACTGCTGGTGTCCAACGCCGTCGATCGCGCATTGGAACAAGCGGATTTTTCGTCACTGAAAGGCCAGCGGGTCTTCGTCGACCCACAATTCCTGGACTGCGTCGACAAGAACTACATCATCGCATCGACGCGGCACCACTTGTTGCGAAGTGGAGCATTGGTGGTGGACAAGCTGGAGGATTGCCGGGTCCGGCTTGAGATCCGGACCGGGGCCGTGGGGACCGACGCGTCCGAAGCCTTCCTGGGGATCCCGGAAATCACATTGCCGGGACTGATGACACTGCCCGAGGTGCAAGTCGCCACGCGTTCCCGTCAAACGGGCGTCGCGAAACTGGGCTTCGTGGCTTACCAGATGGACAGCCAGCGTCAGCTGCCTGGTGGCGGCATCAGCCTGGCGCAATCGGACGACAGCAACTGGTACGTTCTGGGAATCGGTCCCTATCGTGATGGAACACTTGTCGATGAATTCGGGCGTTCCGCCGCGACGCAACTGCACAACGTTCCAGACCAACTCCCCGCCAACGTGGCCTTCCGCGCCGCCGATTCCGTCGAACCGCGGGCCCCCGATCCCATCCGGCTCACGGGTGAGGAAAAAGTGACGGGTCAAGCCAAAGCGACCGGTCAAGCCAAGGCGACCGGTCAAGCCAAGGCGACCGGGGAACAACAAGCGACCGATGAAGCCGAAGCGGCGCGTGACACGTCAACCCGCGAGGCACCTGCGGCTGTGGAAGACACGTTGGACTCCCACGAGAAACCGGCGGACAGCCGTTGACGATCACTCCCAATCGTCGTCATCCTCGAACTCAAAGTTGTCGTTGTCTTCCTCCACGCCGTCGTCACTCATGTCGGCAAAGTCGTCGTCAGCGTCCTGCTCATCGTCGTCGGCCAGCATCTCATCATCGCCTGCGGCCTCATCAGCGTGGTCCTGCTGCTCCACATCGGCTGCCGACGGCGAGAACAGCAGAATCCCCACCGGTGACAAAGCGACCACTGTACTGCCAGTGAGCGTCACTCCGGCGAGCACCAGCATGATGGTCTCGAGCCCTTCAGACCGATCCAAGAACGTCCTGACCATCTCGTAAGATAAGTAGGCGGCGGGACACGCGGCCACCAACGAAACCGATAGCAGGCTGATCTTACCCACAACATTCACTCTCTGTAGCGAAAACCCGGAATGGTAACATACGGAAGCCCGGACAGCGGCTCCCATTTCATGGTACGAGTGTGGAGTCCTGAATCGCAAGAGTCGGATCACAAGAATTCACACACCGGCCACGGAAGCCGGTCAGACCACGGCACCGCGGGGGAAGCTCGGACCTCTCCAGATCGCATCGGACAGTCTGTCGCTCCGGGCTCAGTCGTTCCCTAATTCCCCGATTTTTCCACTACTGGCGAAGTTGACAATCGCTCGGACTCTGACGACTGTGCCAGCATGAGCAGTCAACGCGCCACCTGGAATGCACTGAACCGACACATCGTCGCGTGTCGTCGCTGCCCACGACTGATCGCGCATTGCCAACAGGTGGCCGCACAGAAACGCCGCGCTTATGCGGATTGCGAATACTGGGGCGGACCCGTACCGAATTTCGGCGATCACCGCGCGCGGCTGCTGATTGTGGGCCTGGCCCCCGCGGCGCATGGGGCGAATCGCACCGGCCGCATGTTCACCGGCGATCGCAGCGGCGACTGGTTGTTTCGCGCCTTGGCGCGGGCGGAGTTCGCCAATCAACCGGATGCGACACACGCCCAGGACGGACTGGTCCTGTCCGACTGTGCGATCACGGCCGCCTGCCATTGCGCACCACCCGGCAACAAGCCGCAACGGGATGAACTGGAGAGCTGCCGTGACTGGTTGCTGCAGACCATCGCAGCCCGCGACATCCGCGTGTTTCTCGCGCTGGGCCAAATCGGCTGGAAGGCCCTGTTCGACGCATTGCGTCGCCAAGATCGCCACTCAGGACCCCGGCCCAAATTTGGGCACGGGGCCGCGTTCCAACTGGCATCCGGCCAATGGGTGCTGGGCAGTTACCACCCCAGCCAGCAAAACACGTTCACGGGCAGGTTGACAGAACCGATGCTCGACGATGTGTTCCGCCGAGCGCGGGAACTGATCGTCTGATCTGGGATTGTCGGCGTGGCCTGTTGGGCCGACTCACTCCTTCTTGGCGGCGGCGCCAGCTTCCTTCTTGGCGTCGTCATCGTGGTCATGATCGTCATCGTGGTCATGATCGTGGTCATGATCGTGGTCGTGGTCATGATCGTGGTCATGATGGATGTCAATCGTGTACTCTTTCCCCGCGATCGTGACGTGAATGTGTCCGTGGATCTTTTCGATGTCATCGATTTCTTTGGGCACCTTGTCCCCGCTGACCTCGAAGCGTGAGGCCTTGCCGTCGGTCTCGCCCTCTTCGGGAGCTGCGGCCAGGATGATCTCGGTCTCATCACCCGTCTTTTCGTCCTCGATGTCCAGCGTCAGTTCGGGCTGGGCGATCGCTTGTTTTTCGTTCAAATCGTGGCCGTAGAAGTAAACACTGATCCGTCGCGCATCTTTGTCAAACGCCACTTCGGCGTGGTACTCGTGGTCACCCACTTCGATCAGATGGCCATCGTGGGGGCCGTGTGCGTGCCCGCCGTGATCGTGCCCGCCGTGATCGTGCCCGCCGTGATCGTGTGGATCGACGGCCTGATTCGGTTCGGCCGCGCTGTATTCCTGATAGTCTCCCTTGTCTTGTTGGCAGCCAATACATGCAACGCAGGCGACAAGTACACTGAGCAACGCAAAACGCATAGTCATCACGGATGTCTCCCCGAAATGTTTCAATTCGGCAATTCCAATCAATTATCGTATGAACCTGACAATGCTCAACACGACACCATGTCATATCAAGTTGGCTTCAATCTACGCAACCTGGATCTTCGAATTGGCGCGTGTCCGGCCGCATCAATCAGCCGTGGGCTCACCCTCTGCCCCGTTTGTCTGGTTTTCACCCTGGATGTAAATTTCGCCTTTGTATCGTTTGGCAAACACCACATATCCCACGGTTGTGATGGCCATCATGGCCGCAAAGGCCCAATAGTAGTTGGCGCCTTGCAGCGCCGTATTTCCCTGTGCGTCCTTTGTTGCTTCCAAAGCCATATTGACCAAGGCAACAACCGCATTGCCCAGCGAAACTCCGAGGAAATACACCCCCATGATAAAACTCTTCATCCGTGGCGGACTTTGCGTATACGCAAATTCCAAACAGACAATGGAGACCATGATTTCAGCGGACGTCAGCATGAAGTAGGCGAGGAATTGCCAGCCGATGCTGGGCATGCTGTCGAGGAAGGGATTGATTTGATCGGGGCTCCAACCGATGGACCGTGCCGCTTTGACGATGTCTCGCAGTTTTTCGGGACGATCCGTTGATGCTTTCAATGCCAGCCACAGGTCGGCTGCCGCGGTTTCGCTTGTGTCTGTCTCGTAGGCCTGAAGTTGAGCGGCAGACCAGCCCGACGTCTTGGCGGTTTGCACACACAGTGCCAGCGACTTGGGCTGTGCATCACTCGGCAAGGCCGACCACAACTTGGCGGCGGGTTCACTCTCGCGATTGGCGATGCTGGTCTCAATCAAGGCTGAGATGCCAAAAGTCACCGCCGTCAGCACAAAGCCGATTCCAACTTTGCGCAGCGGCGTCGCACGAAACATCGTGTTCATTGCGGGGTAGACCACAAAAGTGAACACGGGAATCAGCGTGAGAATCAAGACCGGGTTGACAGCTTGGACTTGGCTCTCCAGCCACGTCACCCCGAAGAAGTGGCGGTTCATACTCTCGGCCTGCAGCACCCAAGCCGACCCGGTCTGATCGAAAATAGCCCAGAATACAGGCACAAACACGAGGAACAAGGGCGCCAAATTGAGCAACGCTCGGCGGCCTTCAGGGCTGAGCGTCTCCTCGCGGAACTTGGCCCAACCTGAGGGCGGCACATGCACGAACTTGTTGCGGCCAAGCCAGAACAGAAACGTGGCGATGGCCATCAGCACGCCTGGCAAGCCAAATGCCAACCAGGGCCCCACCGTTGCCAGAAAAATGGGCGTGAGAATCGTGCTGGCTGCCGCGCCAAAGTTGATGGCGAAATAGAACCAGTTAAATATCTGAGTCAACAGATGCTTGTTGCCGCTGCCGAATTGGTCACCCACATGCGCTGATACGCACGGTTTGATGCCTCCCGCCCCGACCGCAATCAGAATCAATCCACCATACATGAACGGCGCCATGTCCCACCAGCCGGTGACCGGCCCCAGGTCCATCAATGCCAGGCTGCCATGTCCGACACAGTACATCAGACTGATCCACAGAATCGTCTTGTACTTGCCCCACAGGACATCGGAAATGATCGCGCCGATGAGAGGAAAAAAGTAAGCGCCCGCCGTGAACAGGTGGTAAACCGCCTTGGCGTTTTCATCGCTCAAGTAATCGGGTTGACCTGCGGAGTCGACCAGGTGTTTGGTCATGAACACCGTCAGGATGCCCTTCATGCCGTAAAAACTGAATCGCTCGGCCAACTCGTTGCCAATGATGTAGGGGACGCCCCCCGGCATGCGGGTTGTCGGCACCGGAGCGGTCAGATACTTGCTGTCAGCCATAAGTTACGTTCCCGTGAATCGAGCTCGAAGTCCCAGTCGCCCGAACCGCGGGTGGCGTACTCCGACCGCAGTCCCCCTCTTCGCACCGATCAGTCGGCAGGAAAATCCAGGACGCTGACCAGGAAGGCCCACTGATCCGAGATTTCCTCGATCCGCTTGGCCGTTGGTTTGCCCGCTCCGTGCCCCGCCCGGGTCTCGATGCGGATCAGCGTCGGCGCGGGCCCCGCCTGGCATTCCTGCAGCCGCGCCGCGAATTTGAAACTGTGGCCCGGCACGACCCGATCATCGGTATCGGCGGTGGTCACCAGAGTCGCCGGGTAGCGCGTGCCCGGCTTCAGATTGTGATACGGGGAATACGCCCGCAGCGCCCGATATTCCTCGCTGTTCTCGGCCGAACCATAATCGTCGACCCAGAAACGTCCGGCCGTGAACTTGTGAAACCGCAGCATGTCCATCACGCCCACCGCCGGCAAGCAGGCTCCGAACAGCTCCGGGCGCTGCGTCATCACCGCTCCCACCAGCAAGCCACCGTTGCTGCCACCTTGGATCGCCAGTTGTCGGTGATTCGTATAGCGCTGCTCCACCAGCCACTCGGCGGCCGCGATGAAATCGTCAAACACATTTTGCTTGTTGAGCTTGGTTCCCGAGCGATGCCACTCCTCGCCATATTCCCCGCCGCCGCGCAGGCAGGCCATGGCAAACACGCCTCCCATTTCCATCCACTGCAGACGACTAACCGAAAAGCTCGGCGTCAGGGGGATGTTGAAACCGCCATAACCGTACAGCAATGTCGGCCGAGCCCCGTTGCGGTCCAGGCCTTTTTTGTGCGCCACAAACATCGGCACACGCGTTCCGTCAGCACTCTCATAAAAGACCTGACGCACTTCATAAGCCTCAGGATCAAACTTGACGTCGGCACGCCTCAGCAGCCGGCTGGCTCCCGTGACCATGTCGTAGCGGTAAATACTCGGTGGAGTGGCGAAGCTCGAAAACGAATAGAACGTCTCCTGGTCGCGCTGCCGACCGCCGAACCCGGATGCCGTGCCGATGCCGGGAAACTTGACTTCCCTCACGAACCGGCCGTCGCGTTCATGAATCCGGACCTGCGTCGTGGCGTCCTTGAGGTATTTCAAAACAAACCGGTTTCCGACCAGGTCCGCGCTGGTCATCGCCTCGGCCCGCTGAGCCACAACGACGCGCCACGGGTCGCGTTGGGGATGGTCCAGATCGATGGCCACGATCTGTTTACGGGGCGCACCACGATCGGTCTTGAAATACAGCAGCGACCCCTGATTGCCCACAAACGTGTACTCGTTCTGGAAATCATCGACCAGGTCCACGGGTTTGCCTTCGGGAACCGTCAGGTCTCGGTACAACACACGGTACTTGTCGTCGGTTCCCTTCCAGACGGTGAGTATCAAGTACCGGCCATCTTCGGTGACATCCAAACCAAATCCCCAATCGGGGTGGTCGGGCCGCTTGTAGACCAAATCATCCTGATCCTGCGGCTTTCCGATCCGGTGGTAGTACACGCTTTGATTCAGGTTCAGTTCCTGAAAGGCCGTACCGTCGCGCGGAGCGGCGAAACGACCGTAGAAAAAACCGCGGCTGTCATGCGTCCAGGCCGGACTGCTGAATTTGACCCATTCCAGTTTGTCTTCGAGCACCCGCCGCGTGGCGACTTCCATCACGTGCCAGGTCCGCCAATCCGATCCGGCGGTCTGCACACCATAGGCCATGTATTTGCCGTCATCGCTGAAGGACATGCCAGCCAACGCCACGGTGCCGTCTTTCGACCAGGTGTTGGGGTCCAGCAACACGCGGGGCGGAGCGTCCAGCGCGTCGTGTGTGTACAGTACGGATTGGTTCTGCAACCCGTCGTTCTTCATAAAGTAGTAGCGTCCGCCGCGCTGGAAGGGCGTGCCATATTTGGGATAATTCCAGAGCTCGGTCAGCCGTTTCCGAATCCGTTCTCGCTGGGGTATCGACTGCAAATAGGCAAATGTGACCTTGTTTTCGTCCGCCACCCATTGGGCAACCTGTGGATTCTCGCGGACATCCGCTTCCAGCCAGCGGTAGGGATCGGCGACGCGGTCCCCGTGGTGGGTATCGATTTGCTCCACGCGTGGAGTCGCCGGATACTTCAGCGGAGGTCGATCGTCCGACATTCCGTTAGTCAACCAGAAACTCCCCATCGTCAACACCAGCCATTGCTCAAAGCGCATCAGGCCAACTCCAAATTGACAGCAAACATCCTGGGACTCGCACCGCGCGGGACAGGCCTCAGGTGAGACATTTAAGCAGTTCATGAGCAGAAACTGAAGCCAGCCGGTCACAGGATCAACCGACCCGTCGGCTGTTCTCCGCGGACGCTGGCCCGCGGCCCCGCGTGCCTCCGACCGCTTCGGCGACGGTAGCGCGCCCCGGACCTGCGGCAGGCCCGGTCCGGCCGCCACCACGGCTCGCCCCGCCGAGGCCATGCCGATGACGGGAATCGCTGGGAACGTCGGCAAATCCGAACGAATGAATCAACCCCTAAACCCATGCCATCGTGACACTTGCAATTCCCACCAGATTTCGATCGAAAAACTGAACTTGACGACGAACATCTCTTCACCGGATCAGGTTATACTTTACAGCCCTCGGAAGATGTTACTTTGACTGGCTTTCCGATCGGCAATGGCTCCCGGGGACGGGGGTCGGCCAGCCAATCGAACGTTGAACTTGGAGGAATTCAGAATGCGGCGCGGCGACCTCAAACGCTGTTTCGTTCAATCCACAGGCTGCACCCTGTTGCTGATCGGTCTGGTCCTGAGTCCGGGCTCATCCCAGGCGGCCGACACCAAGGCCGGAACTAAACAAAAGTTTACCACGGGTTCGTCGGATGTGTTGATTGAGTACATCGACGCTCAGATCCGACAGAGCTGGCAGGACAACGAAGTGCAGCCATCGAACGTCGCTGAAGACACCGAGTGGCTACGGCGAGTGTACCTGGACATCGTGGGCCACATTCCCCCCCAGGACGCCATTAAGGCGTTCTTGGCGGACAAGGACGAAGCCAAACGTTCGAAAGTCATTGACAATCTGTTGGATCATCCGGATTACGTTCGCAACTGGACGACCATCTGGACGAACAACCTGATTGGCCGCCGCACACCCCGGCGTGTCAGCCGCGGTGGGTTGCAGAAGTTCCTGCGTGAGGCCTTTGGCAAGAATCGTCCGTGGAACGAGGTTGTGTTTGATATCGTCACGGGCGAAGGGCATTTCGAACGGGAGGGCGCTGTCAACTTCCTGTTGGCCCAGATGCAGAACAACGATGACGGCGTTCAGGCCACGGCCAAGACGACGCGATTGTTCATGGGGGTTCAGGTGCAATGCACCCAATGCCACAATCATCCCTTCAACGACTGGAAACAGGATCAGTTCTGGCAATTCAACAGTTTCTTTCGCCAGATGCGGAAGGTGGACCACCGACGCTACGATCCCAAGAGTGGTCGCATGGTGGACGACTATTCCGAATTGATATCGCGTGATTTCTCGGGGCCCGTGTATTTCGAAAAACGCAGTGGCCTGATGCAGGTGGCCTACCCTCAGTACTTCACAGCGAAAGTGGATCCGACGTCGGGCGTCAATCGGCGTCGCGAATTGGGACGCTTGATGACCAAGGGTGACAAGCCGTACATCGCTCAGGCGATTGTCAACCGCACGTGGGGCCATTTCTTCGGCTATGGATTTACCAAACCCGTCGACGACATGGGACCGCACAACCCGGCCTCACATCCCGATCTACTCGATCGTCTGACGGCCGAAATGGTCAAGAGCGGTTACGACATGAAGCAGCTGATCCGTTGGATCGCCAATTCCGAGTCCTACAATTTGACCAGCCAATACAGTTCCGACAACAAGCTCGACAACCCGGGAGCTGGTGAAACCCCGTTGTTCAGTCACATGTACGTCAAGTCGATGCAGGCCGAACAGTTGTACGACTCGCTGATCATCGCCACCAATGCTCACCAATCGGGACGTTCCAACTGGGACGCCCAGGAGAAGCAACGGCAGGCCTGGATGCGGCAGTTCGTGATCACGTTCGACACGGACGAAAACGACGAAGCGACCACGTTCAATGGCACGATTCCTCAAGCGTTGATGATGATGAACGGCCCGTTGATCGAAAACGCCATCAGCGACAAGAAAGGTGGCTTTCTGCAGAAAATTCTGGCAGAACGCAGTCCGGACTCGAAGAAGATTCAGCAACTGTTCCTGACATCCTTGTGCCGCCAACCGACACGAACAGAACTGACTTCCGCCATCAAGGTGTTCCGCGCCGCTCCAGATAAGCTGGCCCTGTACCAGGACCTGTTTTGGGCCCTGTTGAACTCGAACGAGTTCATTTCCAACCACTGAACGTGATACCTAATCCATCCGCGGGGACTGGGGGCCCGTGAAGCCCCTGCCGTCGACACGGCCCCGTCAAACCACACGGTGAACGTAACTTCTTAAGGAACCGCAATGACATTTCAAATTCCCACCGGTATGTCTCGACGACACTTCATGCGACACGTGGCAACAGCGGCGAGCACCATTCCGGCGCTCAACTTCCTCTCACATTTGGAAGCCAATGCCGACGAGGTGCGGAAGAACCAAAAGGGCTGCATCTTGATGTGGATGGGTGGAGGTCCACCGACGATCGACATCTGGGATCTCAAGCCGGGTTCCAAGAACGGTGGTGAATTCAAACCCCTCGACACAACGGGCGACTACCAGATTTCAGAGCACATGCCACTGACCGCCAAGGTCGGCAGTGACCTGTCGTTGGTCCGCTCGATGAGCACCCGTGAAGCGGATCACGGTCGCGGACGTTATTACATGCACACCGGGTATGTCCCCAACCCCACGGTCGTGCATCCCACGTTTGGCTCCGTGGTGGGCCACGAACTGGGATCGAAGCGAAAGCAACTCGAGATCCCTTCGTTCGTTTCGGTGGGTGGCGGGAGCGGCAGCGCCGGATTCCTGGGCATGATCAACGCTCCATTTGTGGTGGACAGCAACGGGCAAATCCGCAACGTCCCCAAGGACGACAAAGGTCGCAACCGCCTCAACCAGCGTCTTTCGATGCTCAGCGTCATTGAAAGCAATTTCATCAAGTCCAACCGAGGGGACTCCCCCAAGGCTCACAAGGACGTGTACAGCAAGGCCGTCAACCTGATGACCTCGGCCCAGATGGACGCTTTCAAAGTCGACAGCGAGTCCGCCGAAGTCCAGGATGCCTATGGCCGCAACAATTTCGGTAAAGGCCTGCTGATGGCCCGCCGACTGGTGGAAACCGGAGTGCCATTTGTCGAAGTGAATCTGGGCGGCTGGGACCTGCACAACAATGTGTTCACGACGCTCCGTGATCAACGGCTGCCGGTCCTGGATCAGGGCATTTCAGCCCTGGTCACCGATCTCAAACAGCGCGGCATGCTGGACGACACCGTGCTGGTCTGGATGGGTGAATTCGGACGGACACCGCGGATCAACCAGAACGTCGGCCGCGACCACTGGGCCGCCAGTTGGAGCACCATGATCGGTGGCGGCGGACTGAACAACGGCCAGGCCGTTGGCAAAACCGATGCCGACGGAATTCGCTGCGAAGGCAAGAGCTACCTGCCTGGCGACGTCTGGGCCACCGCGGCGCACGCCTTGGGAATTCCCACGAATGTGGTCCACACGTCCAAACGCGGTCGCCCGATGAAGATTGCCAACGGCGGAACGCCGATCAAAGAACTCATCGGCTGAGCCGATCACCACACGACCGGGACGGCCGGCCGCGCGCGTCTCATCCCGCGCGCAGCCGGGCCCGGTCATTCGGCCGCGGGGTCGATCCGATTCCTGGCCGCCTGCGCGCGGGGTACGACGTGAACGATCTCGAATCGCCCAAATCGGCCAACGAATCCGGCGATCTCGCCGAACGACCGGCCGATGAATTCGTGCAGCTCTTCACGCGATCTCAGCGCAACCTGTATTTGTTCGTGCTGGCCATGAATCCCAACCCCGTCGAAGCCGAAGAGATTCTTCAAGAAACCAATGTCGTGATCTGGAGCAAGTACCGCCACTTCCAGCTCGGCACCAACTTTCTGGCCTGGGCGCGGTCGATCGCGCACTTCGAAACGCTGAAGTTTCGAGAACGCGGCCGTCGAGACCGGCACCAATTCAGCGATGAATTCGTCAAATTCCTGGCAGACGAAGCGACAGCGGGCAGCGAACATCTTGAGGAACGCCGGCGCGCGCTGATGGCCTGCCTGGATAAGCTGCGTGACCGCGATCGCGAGTTGATCCAGCACCGATACAAACCTGGTCAGAGTGGCAAAGGCCTTGCGCAGGACTTGGGCCGACCAGCCAACTCTGTCTATCAATCCCTCGGACGCATTCGCCGCAGCCTGCTCGAGTGCGTCAATCGACAGTTGGCGCCGGAGGCGCAGCCATGAACAACAAGAACGAGCCGTTGATGTCGCTGCTCGAGAAACTCTGTGAAGATCGATTGACGGCCGACGATACCCGCCAGATCGAAAACCTGGTGCGATCCGACCGCGGAGCTCTGCGGACCTATCTGGATTACGTGGACCTGCACGGCAGCCTGAACTGGGATACGGCTCATGGGCTGCAGACCGAGTATGTTCCGCACCGTACAGCCCGCGCCACCCAGGCAGCAATGGACTCTCCGACTGTCACGACGACTCCGCGTCCCGCCACGCCAGGCCGCCGCCGGAGCGTGGCTGTCGTCATCGCCGTCATGCTCTCCGCGATCGCCGTTCTGCTCATCAAACCGGACGCGCCTCGCGACGCGCCCGACAAGAACCTGACGGACCAGACGCCACCACAAACACAGCCACGGCCACGGCCACAGCCTGCCCCCAGACAGCTATCTGGAAATGTCGTGCTGCAGGCGCTCAACACGCCACAACCGGAGACACCGGGATCCAGCCCAAACGCCCCGACTCGGCCCGAGACACCCCTTGTGGCCGCTCCCGACCCCGGGACAGCAAAACCCGCTGCTCAGCTTCCGTCACAAGCTGCACCACAACCGCAGATCGTGTCGTTTATCAACCAACAACTGCAGCTCGGCTGGACGGCGAACAAGATCGGACCGTCTGCCACAGCCGAAGACACCGAGTGGATCCGCCGCGTCTACCTGGACATTGTGGGACACATTCCCACGGCGACCCAGGTGCAGCATTTCGTCAGCAGTCAGCGTGCCGACAAACGCAGCCACTTGATCGACAGCCTGCTGGACGACCCGGATTACGTCGGCAACTTCACGACGATCTGGAGCAATTTACTGGTCGGACGTTCTCCCAATGCCGACGTGAGCAAAGCGGCTCTGCAGACATTCCTCCGCGATGGATTTCGCCGTAATCGCCCCTGGAAAGACATGGTCTACGACCTGGTGGCCGCCGAGGGGACCGCTGAATCCAACGGAGCCACCAACTTTCTGCTGGCGCATTTGAACAATCAAGCTGTGCCGGCGACCGCCATCACGGCACAACTGTTCATGGGTTGCCAGATCCAATGCACTCAGTGCCATTCCCATCCCTTCAATAATGCAACGCAGGAGGAATTCTGGGGGCTGAACAGTTTCTTTAAACAGACCGCTCGCAAGGAACGATTC
>Ga0315336_1001625_pt1 | contig 41397 bp, 32 predicted proteins | sample ASW5metaG_FD_204512 | JGI IMG/M metagenome (GOLD analysis project Ga0315336, IMG submission 204512) | Ammonia-oxidizing marine archaeal communities from Monterey Bay, California, United States - ASW #5 | ecosystem: Environmental > Aquatic > Marine > Intertidal zone | place: USA: California... | reverse complement strand
GAGCAGCGCCAGGGTCTCGAGCTCTCGACCCCGATCGGCGTAGCGCGCCATCACGCCGGATCGGTAGGCTAAACGCCCAATTTCGTGGTACGAGGGGTGGAAGTCGACCGCTTCGATCCGGTGTCCCTGACCGTCCCAGCGTCGAAGACGAGGCAGGTGTTCGTCGCGGTTGTTCTCTCGAACCAACGGGTCGATCTGTCGCGCGCAGACGCGTCCAAAGACCGCGAGGTCGTCGCTGACATCCTGGCGACCGTGGTGTGCGATCAGCGATCGGAGGTGCGGATCGTCGGCATACCAGTCGTCGTTGACGGCCGCACGCCACGTTGCGAAGGCGTCGCGGGCTTGGTTTGGAACGCTCATGGGACTCTCCCGGCCGCGAATTCTAGCAGCGAGGTGATCCGCAGGGCCTCGTCGGGCGAGAGACCGGCATCGGGGTCTCCCAGAACAATGCTCAGACCCTCCTTCTGAACGCGGTCGGCGACGGACAGTGACCGCGTCGAGGAGCGGAGGATCGCATCCACAGCAGCCCGCGCGTCTCCGGTGACGAGCAAGGCCACCCGGTCGGCCTGCAGGCGGAGTTGAAGGGCGGCGCCCTCCAGTCCTTCGCGTCCGATCGAGCCGGTCTCTTCGTCGGCGTTTTGTCCCATCCACCCAAGGACTGGGGCGGCCAGGCTGCTCGCCTTGTCGATGACGGAGCGGGTCGTGAAGACCCGGCGGGAGATGATGATGATCTTCTGGAGTTTGGCGACCTGGTCCACGCCCGGCACCAGGGTGACCAGGTCCACGACGCTCTCTGCGGCTCCGGCGTACTTACCGAACACGCCGTAGGCCGACTTGCTCGTGCCGATGATGTCGGAGTCGAAGGAGAGGACCGGGTGCTGGCAGCGGAGGTGTGCGAGCTCGACCCCCACGAGAAAAGCCAGGCCAGAAGGGGAGAGGTGGCGATCTCCATCCCGCATATGTTGGGCCCCGACCAGGAGGACCGGAGGGTTGGTCGGCCACCCCGAGCAGCCCCACGCGCCGTTGCCACGAAAGACGTAGGAGGTGAGCGAGGGCGTGCCGAGGGCCTCGCTGATTTCGTCCACGACCTCTCGCGTCTCGTCGAAGTCGCCATCGAGCCGTTGCAGACCGCGAGTGAGCACCACGTGCTCCGGTGGATGGGGCGCATCGAGGCTGTTGCGGATCCGTTGGAGCCACCCCGATCCGCCCAGGTGCAGCGCGTCGAGCTCCTCGTCGCTGAAGTCGCTCGCCCGCCCCAAAGGCGTGCCCTCGTCTACCTCTTCTCCGGCGTGGAGACGGTGTAGATGCTGCCACCAACCCCCGATTTCCTCCGGGTACGTCACCCCGGGACAGGAGAGCACCGCCGCGAAGGCCGCGGAGGTGAGGAAGTCGCCGCGGATGGCGTCGTGCAGCGCTTTCACCGCCTGGGTCTGGGAGCCGGTGCTCGCCAGGACTCGGGCCAGCTCGACGTGGGTCTGCCACCGGGGTCGGGCCGGCTCGGAGATGGCGCCCTCGTCGAAGTGCCGCACGTGGGCTTGCAGGACCTCGATCGCCTCCTGGGGCCGATCCAACTCCTTCTCGAGGATCTCCGCGGCCCGTGCCCAGCCCTGTTCATCATCGGGGTCGCGGGCAATGGCCGCTCTCCATGCACCGGCGGCGGCAGTCCAGTGCTCCAGAGATCCGGCGTGCTCGCCCAGGGTCTGGAGTCCCAGCGCGTCCAGCATCGCCGGATCGCATTTCTTGCCGTCGGGGTCGGCCTTCAGGGCGTCCGCCCAGTGCTGCCTCGAGATTTCGGGTTCGCCGTCGGCCCACGCCCAGGCCGCTCGCAGCCAGTGGGTGCTCGCGTCGTCTCCGTTGAGGGCGATGGCGCGGTCGAGAGCGGAAGCGGCCGCGGACTCGTGTTTGGCCAATCGATGTTCTGACGCCGCCTCTCTCCAGACCCCGGCAGCCCTCGGAAGTCCAGCTTGCTCCAGGGCCGCTGCCAGTCCCTGAAGTTGCCGCGGAGAGCGCTCCAGATCGACCCAGACCCCCACGGCCTCGGCGGCGCGGTCTACACCAGTCAGCGCCGCGGCCCACACCTCGGAGGGATCTGCCGGGGGCCAGGGCGAGCCCGGAGGTGGGGTCGGAGGCACGAGGCCTTCGATTTGCTCCCGGAGCTGTCCCCGCAGCCAGGCTTCGCCGACGCCGTCGCGCTTCAGGGCTTTCGCGAGGGAGGGCGTGTACTTTCGCCATTGTTCAATACGGGGCTCGAAATCCAGCGAATCGTCGGCCTCCAGAGCCTTGGCTGCGCTGGCGACCGAAAGATCTGCACGGCCCACACCCAGGAGCAGTCGCGCCAGTTCCGCCCAGCCGCGATCGGCGTGTCCGAGGCTCCACCCCTCTTTCAGCAGGCGAATTCCAGCCTTCACGTGGCCGGCCCCCGCGGCCAGCCTGGCCGCTTCCTCCCACCGCTCGGACGGCGAGCGGGCCTTGGAGAGGGTCGTGGCCCGCATTGCAGAGGCGTCGACGAGCACCGTCCCACCCAGCTCACGGCCGTCGGCCACGAGGCGATCCCGCGCCGCCCGACCCTCGTGGTAAAGCGGCTTATCTACCAACTGGAACCAGGGCAATCCGTCGGGATCATCGGCGGTGAGGACCACCTGTCGGTCGGAGATGGCTATCCAGATCGGCCCCTCGGCCAGGGTCCCATTTGGCTTATTGAAGGGCTGGCTCGATGTGGTCCGCGCCCCGAAAAGCCAACGCTCGTGGGCATGGGCCGGCACGCCCTTGACGATCCAGGTCTCGACGCCCTCTGCGCCCTTCGCCGCGGATGCGCGACTGGTCTCGCGAGGGGTCTCCGGCATGGTCCATGGCTCGCCGCCGGCGCCCTTTCTCCACTTGGACAGGAGTTTTACGGCCGCAGAGCGGGTGCCTCGCCGCAGCGGAGCGGAGTGCTCTCCCACTCGAATCGCGTCCCACGTCCAGCCCTTGTCGATCTGCGCGTCTTGGGGTTCGCCCACCGCCGAAGCCCAGTACGTGCCCGCGTGCTCGGCCCCGAGCCAGCATCGCTTGTCGGTGGCCAACCACCAGATGGGCTCGAGATGTGTCTGGCCGTGGGGGTCGACAAACGCGCGCTGGCCCGCGGTGAGCATGGAGCCGAGCAGCGTCTCGCTCTCGGACTCGACCAGGGCGGTGAGTGCGGCTGGGATCACAGACTCATCCCGAACAGTTGCGCCGCATTGTTGGCAGTCTGCGCCAGCAGGCGATCCCGGTCGCAATCGCGCACCGCTGCGACGCGGTCGGCCACCTCCATCAGGTGTATCGGTTCGCCGCGCTCGTCCCGGCGAACCGGCTGATCGGGGCAGTCCGTCTCCAGGAGGAGCCGGTCGGCGGGCACGGCTGCCGCAGACCGGCGGACCTTTCCGGAGCGCGTCACAGTCGCACCTATCGACACATAGAGGCCGGTCGCGACGGCGCGCTCGACAAGCTCGGGCGGTCCCGACCAGGAATGGATCATCCCAGTCACTTCGTTGGACTCTTCGAGAATCTCCAGCAGTCTCGGATAGGCGCCAACGCAGTGCAAGACAAGGGGCAACCCTCGAGTCTGGGCGATCTCGATGTGAACTCGGAAGGCGGCTTCCTGTCGGGCCAGCTCGGTCTCGGAGTCGGCCCGTCGGGCATCCAATCCGGTTTCACCGATACCGAATGTCGGACGGGTCCACAGGTCCTCGGTGGCGCGCCGTACGTCTCGGTCGGAGAGCTGCGGAATCCACCAGGGATGTACTCCGTGGCAGGCAATGCCCCCCGTTGCTCGGGCGATCGCGTCGATGCGATCCCAGTGGACGGGGTCGGCTCCAGCGATGACCCAGCCGCGGATTCCAGCCGCTCGAGCGCGGTCCACTACGTCGCCTCTATCCGCATCGAACGCGGGAAAGTCGAGGTGGGTGTGGGCGTCGAAGGCCAGGGGAATCTCTGACACGTCATCCATACGTCTGGGGAGCCCAAAAGTTATGCTCCCGGCATGGCGACTCTACGGCACCTCGGTTCGCAAAACATCCGCCCGCTTCCCGCGCGACTGCTCGTCGGTCGGGCGACTTCCAGCGCGCTGCAGCTCGACGACCCGCGGGTCTCAGGTGAGCACGCGACGGTCTTGTGGTCCGGAGGCGGATGGTTGATTCGGGACCTGGGAAGCCGAAACGGAACCTTCGTAGACGGTTCTCGGTTGTCTGCTGGTGAAGCTGTGAAGCTGGCGGCCGGCGCTCGCATCGGGTTTGGCAGCGAAGAAGATCTGTGGGAGCTGGTCGACGGTGGCCCGCCGAGCGCACTGGCCGAGGATGTGCAGACGGGTGTCCTGGTCCTCGCCGAAGAGGGGATCCTCGCGCTGCCGACTCCGGAGAATCCCGAGGCCGTGGTGTTCGACAACGGTCGCGGTGGGTGGACGCTGGAGCGGGATGGCGACTCGGACTCGGTCGAGGATGGCGCCGTTGTACGCCTCTCCAACCAGTCCTTCCGAATTGGACTGCCAGCCAACATCGAGGGCACCGCAACCGTCGATGCCGGTCCCCGGATCGATACGATTCGCCTGCGTTTTGCTGTCAGTCGTGACGAGGAGCATGTGATTGTCACCGTCGTGCATCGGGGCCGGGAAATCGCCCTCGAGGAGCGGGAACACGGCTACATCCTGCTCACCCTGGCCCGGGCTCGACTTGCAGATCGCGAAGAGCCGCTGTCGGAACAGGGTTGGATCGACCGCGACCGGCTGCTGAAGATGATCCAGGTGGATCCGAACGCCCTCAACGTCGCGATCTACCGAGCCCGCGGACAGCTCACTTCGGCGGGGGTCGAGGGCGCCGCGGCCATCGTCGATGTGCGTCGTGGCCAGCGCCGACTGGGCGTGGAGCCCGATCGGCTCGAGGTCGTGCCCCTGTGAGCGATCTGACCTACGGTGGCCTGGGCGACAGCGTGTCCCTCGAGCGGGAAACAGCCCACATTCTCGGCCAGTCGTTTCGAATCAGCGACGAGCACTGGGATCGCTTCAGCGCGCTGATCGGCCTGGAGAACTTCAGGATCATGCAGCGCGATGGCCGTGTGGTGGGTGGCCTGGGCCTGTACCAGATGGGCCAGTGGTTCGGGGGCGCTTCGGTGCCGATCTGGGGCATCGCGGCGGTCGGAATCGACCCTGCGGCCCGCGGGAAGGGCGTGGGCAGCGCCCTGATGGCAAACGTTCTTCGTGAGGCCCGAGAGCGGGGTGTGCCGCTGTCGTCGCTGTATCCGTCGACGACCTCGTTCTACCGACGGAACGGCTACGAGGTCGCTGGCAATCGCATTCGCTACTCGATGAATATCTCCGATATTGGAATTCGGGAGCGGAGTCTGGGCGTGCACAACGTCGATCCGAATGACTTCGACGTTCTGCGTCCCATCTACGCCCTGGACGCTGCATCGAACGCCGGAAAGCTCGATCGCAATGACGCTATCTGGCAACGCGTCGTGGCCTCCCGCGGTCACGGTCACGTCTACGGGTACGTGGTCGGCACGCCCGGTGAGCCAGCTGGCTACGTGCTCTTTTCCCAGTCGAGCGCCGATGACGTCCAGCAGAGCTACGACGTGCACGTCCGCGATTTCGTGGCTCTGAACGCCGACGCGTGTCGCACCATCTGGTCCCTGCTCGCAGACCATTCGAGCCTCGGTCACCAGGTCCATTGGTATGGCCCCTCCATCGATCCGCTGCAGACGCTACTTCCGCAGCAGAAGGCGACCTCGGGCTGGCGGCTCCGCTGGATGCTGCGCATCGTCGACGTGGTCGGCGCTCTCGAGGCCCGCGGCTACAATCCCGGCTGGCAGGGCCGGGTGACTTTCACCGTCTATGACCCCAACCTTCCAGAGAACGCCGGCACCTGGACGTTGGATGTGGTCGACGGCGCTGGAACCGTAAGTCGTGGTGGAAAGGGGGGTCTGGAGCTGTCTACCCAGGGCTTGGCCTGTCTGTATTCGGGCATGCACGACGCGCAGACGCTGATGGGATTGGGCCTCGTGACGGGCGAACAGCAGGCCCTTCGCGCCGCATGTCTGGCGTTCGCCGGGCCGGAACCGTGGATGCCCGACATGTTCTAGACGGCGTGGGTTCGCCTACAGTGGTATGTGCGCGCCATGAAGAACGCACTCCTGATCCTGTCCGTCCTGCCGCTCCTGCATTGTGGTGCCACCGAGTCGACTGCGCCCGAACCCGCAGAGGTCGCGGCGCCCGATCCAGCTCCAGCTCCCGAGCCCGACCCGATTGCGCTCCTCGAGAGTTCGATCAAGGCGACGATGAATGCCGATATCAAGCCGTGCGACGACTTCTACGAATACGCTTGTGGCGGCTGGTTCGAGACCTACGAACTCCCGGACGACAAGACGCGATTCACCAAGAGTTTCGGACAGATCTCGGACACCAACCTCGAGATTCAGCGGGACTTGCTCGACGGCTATGCGAAGGACCCGGGCGACGAGCCGTTCAAACAACAGCTCGGTTCCTACTGGAAGTCGTGCATGGACACCGACGCCATCGATGCGGCTGGATTCGCGCCGGTGCAGCCGATCTTCGACCGCATCGACGAGATGAAAGAACACAAGGACCTGATGCCATTGCTGGGCGAGATGGCGGCGATGGGACTCGACGGGCTGTTCGGCACCTACGTCGACGCCGACGACAAGAACCCCAACTTGAACATCATCATCATGACGCAGGGAGGCATCGCCCTCCCGGACCGCAGCTTCTACCTGGACGAGGGGCGGGCTGAGATCCGAGAGAAGTACCAGGCCCACGTGACGAAGATGTTCGGCTTCGCCGGGTTGTCCGAGGCTGACGCTGCCAAGGCCGCCAAGCAGGCGATCGGCGTCGAGCTGGCCCTGGCGACCATCCACCTCGAGCGCCAGGACATGCGCGATCCGACCAAGACCTACAACAAGATCGACAAAGTCGGCCTCCAGAAGCTGACTCCGAGTATGGACTGGGACGCATACCTGAAGGCCATCGGCAAGCCCGACGTGACGCAGATGAACGTCAAGGTGCCGAAGGTCTACCGCAAGCTCGACAAACTCGTGAAACGCAGCGATGTCGAGACGCTGGCCGCCTATCTCAAGTGGTTGACGCTGCACGATGCCGCTCCGCACCTGCCCAAGAACTTCGCCGACGAGAACTTCGATTTCTTCGCCGCCACCCTGTACGGCTCCAAGGCCGACCGCCCTCGCTGGAAGAAGTGCGTGCAGCGAATCGACCGTCACATGGGGGAACTGCTCGGTCGCGCCTACGTCGACATCGCCTTCTCCGGTGAGAGCAAGCCCACCGCGCTGACCATGATCCACGACATCGAGGGCGCCTTCTCGGATGGCCTGGACGAGCTCGAGTGGATGGACGAGACCACGGCGAAGCGCGCCGTCATCAAGATGGGCAAGATCCGAAACAAGATCGGCTACCCCGACAAGTGGAAGGACTACAGCAAAGTCGAGATTGGCGACGACTACTTCGCCAACATGATGGCCGGTCGCGACTTCATCATCACGGAGTTCCTCGACCGGATTGAGCAGCCGGTAGACAAGGACCTCTGGTACATGTCGCCGCCGACGGTAAACGCCTACTACAACCCGACCGTGAACGAGATCGTCTTCCCGGCCGGAATCATGCAGGCCCCGTTCTACGACGCCGCATACCCAGGTGCGTTCAACTACGGCGCCATCGGCATGGTCATGGGCCACGAGCTCACCCACGGTTTCGACGACAGCGGCAGCAAATACGACGGCGACGGCATGCTCTCCGATTGGTGGGAGGCCGACGTTGTCGAGCGCTTCGAAGAGGCGAGCAGCTGCGTCTCGGACCTGTACGACGGCTTCGAGGTCCAGCCGGGCATGAAGGTGAACGGCAAGCTGACCCTCGGCGAGAACATCGCCGACCTCGGTGGCATCAAGCAGGCCCACCGGGCCTATCTCAAGTTCGCCAAGGACAACCCGGGTCAGCCCGAGGTCGCCGGGCTGACTGGCGAGCAGCAGCTGTTCGTGGCCTTTGCCCAGGGGTGGTGCAGCGAGTCCACGCCCGAGCAGGAGGCGGTGATGGTCAAGACCGACACCCACTCCCCGCCGCGATTCCGGGTCAACGGTCCGCTCATGAACTTCCCGGCGTTCGGCGAGGCCTTCGAGTGCGAAGTCGGGTCCCCGATGCGCCCAGAGGAGATCTGTGAAGTCTGGTAAACCCAAGCCCCGAAGCGCGCTCCGCGTCTCCTTCTAGCGGCGCCGTCACCTGGGCCAGCGAGATCTGGTGCTCCAGCGCCGAAAGCAGTCAATCTCTGCTCGAGTACCCGTCTCGGTAGATTTGACGCTACACTTTGCGGTACGAAGCGTGTGGGGTCAGTTGGTTTCACGGAGTACCGGGTCCAGCGGAAGCGGCGGCGGCGGAAGCAGCCGGCTGATGGTGAGCTTCCAGACCGTCGCCGATGTGTACGCCTTCGAGGCCCTCACTGCTGGGGGCGTGGTCCTGGCAGAAGACGACGATTGGAAGGCCACTCCGAACTACGGCGTGGTCCAGCGACGGGTTCGACTCGGTGCCAGAGAGTTTGTACTCCAACGAAAGAAACACCCGTACAAACAGAAGAAGACCTACCGCGTCAAGCTCGGCAGCAAGAAGACCGCCGCGCTCGACGATGTCGAGGGACTCGCCCAGGCCATTGAAGAGCGCTTCGGCATCCAGTGTCTGCTCGAGTACGCCTCCAACGGCGCCTCGGGCAGCATCTCCATCACCAGTCCAGGCGAGTAGCTCAGAAGACGTTGAAGCCCACAGTGGCTTGCACGCCCCAGGACTCGGCCCCGGTCAGGCCGTATTCCCCTTGAATAGCCAGGAATGTGTGCTCACCGGTCTGCGCGCGAACGCCGCCGACGAGGGCGAGCCCGAAATCTGTGGAACGGTATCGTTCCTGCTTGTTGCCCACCGCGATCACCGACCGAAGCTCGGTCACATCGCCCGCGAGATCCATGTACGGCGCCACCGGCGTGCTCGGCGCGATGGCTCCGATTGCCAGCCGGAGCTGGTGTTCGGCAAAGTACTGGACGGATGTGTCCTTGCGGGTTGCCTCCTGGAATGAATACGATGGGAATCCGCGTTGATAGCCGATTCCCACCCGTAGCTGATTCCACACCAGCCGTTGGTCGATGTGAAATCCAGATACCGTCACCTCCTCGAAGGGATGGCGAGAGAACGCACCGATCTGGGCATTGCCTTGGGCGTCTATCGGGCTCCACGCGGAGCCGGCGAAGTCGCTCTGTCCGACCATGAAGCCGAAGCCGTACTCGATGTGGCCATCCTCGATGTCCATTGCGGGCTCGGCCGGCTCGCGCTCGGCGACGTCGACGACCTCGATCTCCGGGGTCTCCTGGGCCAGGGCTGGCGAGAGCATCATTGCGATAAGGAACATGTTCACCTCCACTCATACGGTAGGAGGGCGGCTTGAAACCACTGACCGAAGCGCTTGAAACGCGGTTGAACTCTCAGCCTTCGAGGCTGTCCACATAGGCGGCGAGATCGGCCAGCTCTTCGGTGAACGGCGCCTGGACGGGAGGGAAACGGAATCCGGTCTTGGGGTCGAGGTCGAAGGCGGTCACCCGAAAGCTGATGGCGAACCGCTCCCGCTTCCATTGGGCGCGGCAGAACAACTTCACGAACTTGGCGATGTCGGCCGCAAACAGCTTGGCATCGCCGCCGTAGTAGTCATCCGCTACGGTCGGCCAGAGGGTTCGGAACATCTCCAGCGGGTCCTGGCCCTGCTGAACGAACAGGTACATCAGCTGGTCGAGGATGGCGAAGGGCATCAGGTCGTCTTCGTCGGTCTGCCCGCGATCTGCCGGTCGAAGCTCCGCGGTCGCCGGATTGCCGAGCACGCTCTCCAGGGACGCGACGCTGTGGAAATCCGCAGCCCAGCGCAGCCAGACCTGAATCAAGGACTTGGGAACGTCGGCGATCGGGGAGATTCCACCCGAGGTGTCGCCGTCCATGGTCGTGTAGCCGACCGCGGCCTCTGACTTGTTGGATGTCGCGATGAGGAGGAAGTTGCGCAGGTTCGCGAACACCCAGATCAGCGACCCGCGCAGCCGGGCCTGCACATTCTGCAGGGTCACGTCGTGGGCCGCGTTCTCCCATGTCAGGTCGATGCCGCCCATCTGCTCTGCAAGGCCCACGTGGGTGTCGACCGCACTCTGGATGTTGCCGAGGAGGAACTCGGCGCCGAGCTCATCGGCCAGGTCGCGGGCCGCATTTTCGGTCTTCGATCCGGAGTTGTCCGTCGCCATATAGGCGGTCAGGAAGCGATCGTGGATGTGGGCTTTCAGCGCCTCGGCGTCGAGATCCGGCTGGTCGTATCGGAACATGCGCGCCACCAGGAGTGCGCACATCGCCGAGTCTCGCCCTCCGGACAATGCCAGGGCAAAGCCCTTGATTCCGCACTTGGCAGTGTACTCGCGCAGCGCCATCGCGAGGGCGAGCTCGAGCTCGATGTGGGGCAGGTCGGTGTCCCGCGGGATCCTGGGGATCAGGCCGGCCTCGTGGATCCAGTTCAGGCTGGGGTCGGCGACCTGGGAGACGGTTCCGGCGAGCCAATAGGGTGTCACAGAGGGTGCGGGCGTGCTCGTTGAGAACACGCCTTTCATGCGCACGACGGTCGGTCGGTATCCCAGGTCTGACCGTTGCATCGACTCGACTTGCTGACGCCAGGAGCCCTCTTCCATGCGCCCGCGCTCCAGGGACGCCAGATCGACGATGTGGTCGACGATCTCCCAGTTCTCCTTGAAGAGAAACCTGCGAGCTTCCTCGATGATGGCACCGTCCTGGGCGATGAAGACGCTCCCGTCGAAGATCAGGCGGGTCGCGTCGCAGCCGAGCAGCGAGGTGTACAGGTACACGACCTTGTCCTCGCGGCTGATCTGCTCGACCATGCGGCGGCGGACGCGGTGTTTGCCCAGGGTGAACCAGCTGGCCGAGGGGTTGGCGATGATGTGGGCCCCGGCGAGGGCGTAGATGGACCCGGGACGGATTCCCTTCCAGCCGTCCTCGCAGACCTCGACGCCGAAGCGTCCGATGCCCTTGGCCTCGAAGAGCAGAGAGCCGAACGGCGTCTCGTTTCCGTGTTCGTCGGTGAAGGTCTCTACGTGTCCGGGGGGCCAGCCCGAGAACCATCGGTTCTCGTATTGCACGTCGCCGGTGGCCAGGTTCTCCTTGGGTACGAGACCGACCAATGCGCCGTCGGCACAGACCGCGACGCAGTTGTAGAGCACGTCGCGGTGGCGGATGGGGAGGCCGAAGAGTGCGACCATTCCCCGCGTCTCGGGCAGGAGATCGCAGAGCATGGCCCAGCTGCGATCGAGGGTGCCGCGCATCATCAGCCGATCGCCGAGGCTGTAGCCGGGAATGCACATCTCGGGCAGGACCAGGAATCGAATTCCTCGGCCTCGGGCGGCTTCGAGGACTTCGACAATGCGGGCGCGGTTGCCCGACCAGTCCCCGACGGTCTGGTTGATGGACGCAGCGCCGACGTGAGCGGCCAGGGGAGCAGACGACATGTCCTTTTCTAGTCCTTCTGAGGGCGGGTGGCGATGCCTCGCCTTGCCGGTGAGCCATGCTCCACTGATCTCGAAGTTACCAGGGGATCAATCCGGTGGCCACTGCGGGCTGCACGTCTCCGTCCCAGTTCTGATCCGCCCCCATACCGAAGTCACCGGTGTGGCGGAATGCGGTGAATCGCACCTCGGGGTCGTCGACGTCGAACTCTGAGGTCGGGACCACAAGTGCCAGGGTGTCGTCGATCATGACCAGGCGAGCTGCGGACGATCGATCAGTTGAACAGCGGGTTCGCTGCCAGGTAGATGTTCGCGAAGACCCCGTTGTTCATCGCTCCTGGAACGCCTCCAAAGGCGATGGTCTCGCCATCGGGGCTGATGTGGGCCTCGCCGGCGCTGTCCCGGGCCGCAAGCACCCCGGTTCGGGTGCTGACCAGTTGCGTCGTGCCGGTCTGGGTGTCGTGCACATAGACATTGAATTCCGAGAAGGAGGTCACGGCCGGATCCAGTCCAAGCCCACTGCCGTGGAACGCCACGAACCGGCCATCGTCAGTCAGGCTCGCCTGTTGGTATCCCCCGTTCGTGGCCTGGGTTCCGCCGGTGGATGCACTGATCAACGACGTGCTCGTCTGCCCCTGTTCGTCGAAGACTCCGTTGCCATCGACGTCCCGGTCGACCAGGAACACGTCTTGCACGCGGCCGTTGGCATCCGTCGCAATCAGATCGGTCGCCGTGCTGTCGAACGCCACAAATCGCCCGTCGTGGGAGATAACCGGGTTCGTTGAGCGCCCATCGGTGGTGCCGCCGCCCTCAGCCTGACTCAGCCAGACGATGTCACCCGCTTTGTTGATCGCGTAGACATCGTCCTCGTAGTTGATATCGCCCGCGACCAGCGAGTCGGTTGTGTTGATCACAATCCACTCCCCGTCGGCGGTCATTTCCGCCCCAAAGGCGACCGTGTCCGCATAGATCAGCTCCGATCCGAATCCCGGTGGGGTCGCGCCGTCGACGGAAATGCCCTTCATCTGGCTCCCGTCTCTGAAGACCGCCCAGGTCCCATCGGGAGAGATCCAGGACAGAAAGCCCGTGAGATTAGCGGCGGTCTGCCAGACATCGCCGTCATAGCGCCCGACGTGCCACGCCTCTTGATCGAGGAACTGCAGCACGGAACCGTCGTCGCTGATGGTCGCCGTCTGGGTGAAAGACGGTGTTGCAGGTACCGGATCCGTCACCGTCTGTCCACCGTCGTCGAGTTGGATGACCTGTACTCGGCCGGTGTTGTAGGTATCGATGCTCTGAACCACGACGCAGCCGTCCACGTGGGCGTACAGCTTGGTCCCCACGGTCATCACCTCGATTGCGTCCGGAATGTACGGACTGCCACAAGGCCCGTCCAACCCGGTAGTTGGCGTGGTGTCGGTGTCAGTGTCGGAATCGGTGTCGGTATCGGTGTCTGTTGGGTCGTCGTTGGTGTCGCTCGTGGTCGAGTCGTCGGCCGTGTCGCGGTTTGCGTCGTCTCCCTTTCCGCCACACGCGGCGAGTAGAAGAGTCAGGGGGATGAGTGTTCGCATGGGTTGCCTCCTGCGGCGTGGCCGCTCTCGGAGGACCGGTGCACGGGCTGTGCCGACGGACAACAGGCCATTGCGTAGTTTGGCGTGTCCACCAGCGTGTCCCACGTTGCTGCGGCACATGTGTCAGGTCGGTGGGACACCCCACGAGGTTACTGTGGGCTCAGACCCACGGAGAGACCATGCGAACACACATTCTGGAGGCCGACGAGGCCGGTACCTGCCAGCTCAGACCCGATCACGACACCGTGATTCCCACCTTGGACCGCAAGGTCATTCAGCCCTTGGCGATCCTCGACGCGGGCGCCGTTCACCCGGAGCTGGCCGGCCACAAAGTGCCCTTCTTCCAGTTCTTTATCAACGAAGTGTGCTGTTTTCAGCTCCAAGAGGACGGAACCTGGACCCTCGTGAGCAACTTCGACGCCACGCTGAAATGGGCCGAGCCCTTCGAGGAGGGGCCCGAGGTGTTCAGCCGGATAGCGCCCGTCGCGAACGTCGCTCTGGTGGAGCGGGATCCCATCAACGAGCGCGATGTGGGTGTCTGGTTCGACCTGGGCCCGCCGCGGTGGGTCCAGCACGATGACGAAGCTCCCGGCGAGGATGAGGGGTACGTCTACATCGGCCGCATGGACAACTACTGCGCCGCCGGAACGATCTACGTCTACTACAACCCCGAGCAACGGATCGCCTGGCACGTGTGCCAGTTCAGCTGAAGACGGCACCAGACTCGGCTACGGGAGGCCGATGTTGGCGGAGGGGCCATTGACATCGTCTCGGTCGGTGTCCTCGTAGTAATAGGCCCAGTACACCAGCATGCTGTTCGCCCCACAGCCGGCGCTGTCCGCAGACACGCGGTAGCCGGTGAGGTTCAGCTCGACAGCCTTGCCGCCGGCGGAAGAGGTGTACACGCGCTCCTTCTCGTCGCTGCCGGAGATGGACGACACCAGGTTGCCCACTCCCACCTGTTTCACGGCGAGATCGATGTCGTCGAGTTCACCCGTCGTGCCGTGTCGGGCGTCGTACCAGTACGCCACTGCCTTGAAGGCATCTACGTCCGCGTCGAGGGGAGCGCCGCCGTTGATGTCGATGGAGACCTCCTCGCCGTCACCCACACACGTCATGCCGAACCAGTAGCCGTAGGGCCAATCGAGCCCTTCGGTGTCGAACCGTCGCACGCCAACGCGTCCGGCTCCCCACTCCGGGTCATAGCCCGAGGCGAGAGTCCCACCCTGGGCCTGGCGGTCGCCGAGGAGCAGGAGCGCGGTGTGCAGGATGCCGGGTTCCTCGATGAGCACGCCGACTCGTGCGAGGTAGTGGTCTCGCAGATCGAGGGCGATTCCCGTGACAGTGGGCGCGGCGAAGGAGGTGCCACGGGCGTCATAGGTGTATCCGCCACTGCTGTCCGCCATCCCCGAGCGATAGCCGTATGAGGTGAGGTCAACGATGCTTCGCCCGTTCGCGGGACCTCGGGAGGAGAAGTCGGAGATGGGGTCGGTCTTCACGTCGCGGGCGCTGCCGTTGTGGCTGTCGCCGTGGGCGCCCACCACGAACGCGCCTATCGCGGCTGCGGGCTCGCTCACCGAGCAGTCGGTCCCGACATTGTAGTTGTTCCCTGCACTCTTGACGACCAGCAGGCCCGACTCGAAGGCCGCGTTGACGGCCTGGGAAGTGGAAGTGCGACCCTCGCAGCTCGGATCGCCCGTGCTGCCCAAGGACATGTTCGCGACAGATGGAGCGGGGAATTGCGTCACCGCGTGCTCCAAGGCGTTGACGATGTCGGACATGTACGCATTGTCGCCGTACATCCACAGCCGCGCCTCCGGGGCCATTCCGGTGTGGTGGATCTGGTCAATCCGTTGGGTGATGTTGCCGTCTTGTCCGTCCATGAGATCGCCAGCCACGATCTGCGAGACCGCCTGGGCGTGGTCGTCGACATCGCCGAATGAGCTCACCTCGAAGCAGGGGGGCGAGTCGCATTGGAACATTCCACGGACTCGGGAGACGCCTCCTGCAGTGTCGTCGAAGAGCACGTGGCTGTCGTCGAAGCCACCGACCTCGATAATGGCCGCTGTCTGGTCATATGGCTGACCGGCGTTCTCTCCGTCGTAGCCGTCGAGCACGAGTTGATGGGCCTGCGAGCCCACCATGATCTGCCGTCCGCCGATGATGGCGTCGGACTCACTTCGGGTCACCAGGTTCACAGCGGTCACTTCGGGCCGGGCCCGAAGGCCCTCGGCCAGGGTGCCGTCGAGCGTGGCGTGCAGGATGCCCAGGGATGGTGCCTTGCCCACGACCTGCCCACCGAGAGACTCGATGTGTGAGGCGAGCTCGTCGAGGCCTGCCGCGTTCGCCCGTGCTCGGGCTAGCACCCAGGACTCTCGTTCGGCCGCGGCCTCTTCCCGGGTGGTGACCCGTCCGTCGGCGACGGCCCGGAGGGCAGCCATCGGTCGCGCCTCGAGCGAGGGGGCGACAACGCTGATCAACACGGTCGCGGGGCCCGCCGGCAGCGTTTCCGGTTGGAGGTCTGGCGTGCCAGCTGCCTTGTCGATGTTCAGCTCTGCCGGGCTCAGTTGCCGCACACGCACCTGCCGGACCTCGCTGATGCGGTCGCCTGGATTGCCATCGGCTGCCGCAATCGCCTCCGCGATGATCCACCGGCCATCTTCGCCGTTGGGCCCATCGGCGAGCGGTACGGCTGTGAATGGTTGATGTTGGATTGGGTGGCTCCAGGTGTCCAGGGGTACTTGGACTTCGGATGGATCCTGACAAGCGGCCAAGGTGAGCGCGAGCAGCACGGCGATGCGCGTGGGGACGATGAAACGATTGGTGTGATGCGTTCGAAGCACGGTGGACCTCCAGGGTGCCTCCGGAGGGAGGAGAGCCGTGTTCTCCAATTCGCGCCGCCCACGCGGGCGTTTTGCTGTTACCTCGGTGCCATGTCGCTCTGGTTGCTGTTGATCGCGTGTGGGCCCGACGAGAGCCCGAAAGAGGCGCCGGTCGATCACCTCACCGCCGAGGCCCTCGAGGAAGCGACCCGAGCGTTGACGGACCTCGGGCCGCGCATGGTTGCGACGCCTGCCGAGGAGCGGGCACGCGCAGTGGTGGAGGAACTCTTCATCGATGCCGGGTTGTCTGATGTGCACTCCGAAGGCTTCACCTTTGACGCCTGGAATCCCGGAGTGGCCACCCTGGAGGTCGGAGGTCAGAGTTTCGCCATCGAGGCCCTGTCGCCCTCTCCCAGCGTGCAGGTCACCGCGCCGCTGGCCGGGCAAGAAGATGACTTCACCGATGCCATCGTCGTCATGTCCGACGACACCGGGGGCCGAACCGAGCACTACTTCTCGGCCACCCTTGGTGGAGCGGCGGCGTTGATTCGCATCACCGAGGTGTTGGACTTCGACGGGAGCCCGCTGGTCGAGGTTGGGCATACGCTCGACGGCTCGACGTTTCCGAGCGCCGCGGTCGACGCCCTCACTGGCGACATCCTCGAGGCCTCGTTCGGGGAGGAAGCGACCTTGACCATCGACCCGGTGATCGCCGTGGATCATCAGTCGTACAACGTCGTGGGCAAGGTGCCTGGAGACGGTTCGGGGACGGTTTACCTGGTGGCTCATTACGACAGCTGGCATCCCAGCGAGTCGGCCTTCGACAACGCGATTGGAGTGGCTGCACAGGTGCTGTTGGCCCGTCAGTTGGTGCAGGCTGGCAAGCCAGATCGCGATGTCGTCTTCATTGCCACATCTGGGGAAGAGCAGGGCTTACAAGGGGCCTTTGCCTACGCGGAGGCCCACGCTGCCGAGATAGGACCCGAGGATCTCGTCCTGACTCTGGACGTGCTCTGGAGCGGGGAGGGCACCTTCTACGCCGAGGGCACTCGCCAGGACCTCGTCGACGACGCCATCGCTGCCGTCGAAGCGGAGGGGCTCGAGGTGGTGGACGGCGGAGACCCGGGCATCGGCTCGGACCACTTCCCCCTGGTGCTTTACGGCGCACAGGCGATCTGGTGTATTCGGGCTCCAGACCGGCACTACCACACGACAGAGGACACCATCGAACACCTCGATATGGACGAGGGCGCCGCCGCCACGCGCGCCCAGTGGACACTCCTGGCCGATGCCGTGGGACTCTAGCCATGTCTCTTCGTGAGCTTCTCATCCTCGGAACGGCCAGCCAGGTCCCGACCCGCCATCGGAACCACAACGGCTACCTGCTGCGCTGGGATGGTCGGGGCCTGCTCTTCGATCCCGGGGAGGGCACCCAGCGACAGATGATCCGGAGCGGCGTGTCGGCGACGGACATCACGCGAATCCTGATCACCCACTTCCACGGCGACCACTGCCTTGGATTACCGGGGATCATCCAGCGGATCTCGCTGGACCGTGTTCCGCATCAGGTCGACGTGCACTTCCCGGCCTCGGGCAAGAAGTTCTTCGACCGCCTCCAGTTCGCGTCCATCTACGACAACCAGGCTCACATCCGACCTCGAGGTCAGCGCTCCGAGGGCATCTTGCACAGCGACGAGGCCTTCACCATCGAAGGCCGGCGTCTGAAACACGGCGTAGAGTCCTGGGGATATCGAATCAAGGAGCCCGATGGTGTTCGGTTTCTGCCCGACCGCCTCGAGGCCGCCGGGGTCCGCGGGCGGGACATCGGTGTCCTGCAACGGGCCGGAGAGGTTCAAGTTGGAGACCGCCTGGTGCGCGTCGAAGAGGTCAGCGAGCCCAAGCGCGGACAGTCGGTCGCTGTCGTCATGGACACGCGTCGATGTGCTGCCGCCGTCGAGCTCGCCAGGGACGTCGATCTGCTGCTGATCGAATCGACCTACCTGCACACCGAGGCCAAGGAGGCGCGAGATCACGGGCACTTGACCGCCCGTGAAGCCGCCGAGATCGCGGTCGAGGCCGGGGCGAAGAATGTTGTTTTGTCGCATTTCTCCCAGCGGTATCCATCAGACGAGCCTTTCTACGACGAGGCCAGTGCCATCCACGACTCAGTGAGCGTCGCCCGCGATGGACACCGGTTCGCGATCCCCCGCCGCTGACGCCTGTCAATGGAAAACAGTCGATAGCGACATGCCCGGCCCTTCCCGTCTTGGTAGACGGGGCTCTGGAGGTCTCCATGACTGCGAACAAGGGCGAGGGCGTGCGTCGCGTCGCCATCATCTTCTCGGGCGGCCCGGCGCCGGCGGCGAACGCTGTCATCGCCGCCGCCGGCATCTCCTTCTTGGAGGATGGCCGCGAAGTACTCGGGTTCTACCACGGGTATTCCAACCTCCAAGACTACCACCCGCTCGACCATCGCCTGCTGCCGGACGTGCACTACCGGGTGTTCACCGAATCCGACCTTCGCGGGATTCGAAACTCCCGCGGCATCCTCATCGGCACGGCTCGCGCCAACCCAGGCAAAGGGATCAGCGGACTCGAGGACCTGGGCGACGAGGATAAGACGACGCGCCTCCGGAACGTCTACAAGGCCCTGGTGGACCTCGGAGTCGACGCGCTGATCTCCATCGGCGGCGACGACACGCTCAAGACCGCCAACTACCTCAAGCTGTTCCAGGACAGCCTCGCACCCGAGTCCCCACGCTTTCGGGTCGTGCACCTGCCCAAGACCATCGACAACGACTACCGGGGCATCGACTTCACCTTCGGCTTTTTTACCGCTGTCGACTTCATGGCGAAGGAACTGCTCAATCTGCGTGCCGATGCTATGGCGACCAGCTCCTACTACATCGTCGAGACCATGGGACGCAAGGCCGGTTGGCTGTCGTACGGGGTTGGAATTGCAGGGGAGGCGAGCCTGGTCATTGGCCTCGAAGACGTGGGGGATTTCACCCCAGAGGGCAGCAACTGCCTCGATCCGATGGCACTGTCGGACCGTATCGTCGATCTGATGATCGCCCGAGAGGACCGCAAACGGCACTTCGGCGTCGTCGTTCTGGCCGAGGGTCTCGCCGAGAGGCTGCCCGTCGAGTCGTTGGCAGGCGTGCCCCGCGACGACCACGGGCACATCTCACTGGGCATGATCAACCTCGGCAAGCTGGTGTCGCGCCTGGTGGGGGCGCGCTACGAGGCCCGGACCGGACGCACCAAGAAGCTCACAGGGATCCAGCTGGGATATGAATCCAGATGTTCGATCCCCCACGCGTTCGACGTCATGCTCGGCAGCCAGCTCGGAATCGGGGCCTATCGGGCGTTGGTCGAGGAGGGGCTCGACGGACACATGGTGAGCGTCTCGGGTCAGCTCGACCTGATGTACGTCCCGTTCTCGGAGCTGATCGACCCGAAGACCCTGATCACCGACGTCCGATACATCGAGCAGGGCAGCGACTTCCATCGCCTGGCGAGGTTCCTCGAGACCCGCACCGAACGCGATCGCGGCTGGGGTCCAGGTCCGCGGCGGGAGCGGTCCTAGCACTCGCCCTGCTCGGGTGCCGTCCCTACACTGGCGACGATCCAGTGCACCGACCTGGCAACACGGACACGTCGGCACCGACTCAGACCATCCCGTCGACGACAGATTCTCCGCTCAGCTTCACTCGGGAGCTCGTGCTCGCACCCAACGGCTGGATTCCATCGACCGCCAACATCCGCGAAGTCGACCTCGGGATCGGAGGTACTACGGAGATTCTGGTCTCGGAAGCCAACGCGGGCCTTCTGACATTGATCTCCGACTGCGATGGCACGTGTGTGGCCACCGACATCCCACTCGAGGAGGGGACAGCGCCAGTTCGACCCGCCGTCGCCGACTTCGATGGCGACGGGGACGCCGACATCGTCCTCGCCGATATCGGATTCCTGTACCCCACCAACGATCTCGTGGGGCAGGTGCAGCTGCTGTACAACGACGGTGGTTCCTTCACTACCGAGGTGATCTATACCGGAATCGGGCGGGTCTGTTGTGCCGAACCCGGAGACCTCGACGGCGACGGAGATCTGGACCTCGCCGTGTGTGTCTTTGGCCACCTTCAAGGGGCGTTTGGTTGGGTCGAGCGCGATGGTATCTCCTGGACGCCCCACCAGATCGACCCGGTCCCCGGTGCCATTCACGCATTTCCAGTGGACGTCGATGGCGATGACGACCTCGACATCGTCGCCGTCATCTCCCAGGAGGAAGAGCAGGTCGCCCTGTATCGAAACGACGGAGCGGGCGGATTCTCGAAGGAGATCCTGTTCGATTCGTCAGACGACTACTTCGGCATGTCCGGACTGGAGCCCGTCGATCTCGACCAGGACGGCGATCTCGATCTCGTCGTCACCCACGGCGACACGCTCGACCTCGACCTGCCGCCAGAGATTGCCCCGGAACGCTATTACGGCGTGATGTGGTTCGAGGGGGACGGGACCGGCGCCTTTGTGCTGCACCCCATTGCCGACGCCTGGGGGGCCTACAGCGCCAAGGTCAGCGACATGGACCTCGACGGCGACCTCGACATCGTTCTGGCCTCCCTGCAGGGCCCAGCCATGTACCCGAACCTGCCGCTTCAGCCGCTCCGTTGGTTCGAGAACGACGGCAACCAGAACTTCGAGGCCTACGACATCGTCGTGTCGCCAGAGCAGCTGATCACGCTCGAGATTGCCGATGTGGACGGAGATGGGGACACGGACATCATTGCCGGTTCCATGGAGATCAACGACTCCGGCGACACCGAGCGCCTCACGGTCCTGAGAAATCGACTGATCGAATAGAGCGGAACGATTTCTTGAAATACCGGATTCGGTCAGCCGTATGAACAGTCACCTAAGGGGGTTCATCTTGACCGAACACACCATCAACAACGCCTTTTTCGCTAGCCTGGCGTGCGTCGCGCTCCTCGGCGTCGGCGGGGGCCTCGTGCAGAGCGCGCAGACGTTGATTGTCCATGCGGCAACGCACTCGACCAGTCTCCTACACCCGGTCGTCGTCGCCTTCTTCTAGATCAGGGGGCAAATTTCGGGGTCAGGACGTTAGGTGTTAGATTTTAGCGACTAGCCCAGCCACCAGCTCTTGAGCTTCAGGATCCGATCGAACAGCTTCATGTAGAGCAGGGTCTTGCTGTTCTCGTCTTTGGGGTCGTAGGCGTGGGTCAAGTAGGGCACGTACATCGAGCACCGGTAGCTCTCGAGTCCGGTCTTCGGCGATTCCTGGACGCGGTGCCAGAGACGACCGTCGTGCACGGTCAGATCTCCGGGCCAGGTCTCCACGGCGATCTCGTCTTTGTCCACCCCGTGGGAGACGAAGTAGGGCTTGCGAAAGGCCGCGGCGAAGAAGCCCTGCTCGTGAGTGCCTGGAATCAGGCGTAGCCCGCCGTCTTCGGGGCGGATTCGATGCATGTGCAGGCCGACGTTGAGCATGCGGCTCGGCAGGCGACCGTAGAACAGATCTCGCAGCCCATCAGTGTGCCAACCGAGTCCCGGGCGCAGGCTGCCGGGCGTGCGGATGTAGCGATTGAGGACCACGCCGTCCTTTTCGTTGTCTCCCACCCGCGCGCCGTCGCCGATGAGGGTTCGCACGGGCTCGAACCGATCGTCGCGCACGAACTTGTGGATGAAGTCCGAGAACAGCGAGGTGAACGGCAGCCGTTGGATGAAGGGCTCGCCCTCGACACCTTTGCCGAACCAGATCGGGATGCCGTTGATGCGGTCCTTGCCGCTGGCGTACAGCTCATCCTGGATTCGCACGGATTCGGCGAGGATGGCGTCGACCTCGCTCTGGCTGGCCACCTGGGAGAACACCAGGAATCCATGCATATCGAGGAAGGCGTCCTGGACCGGTGTGATCTCCGACCCGAGTTCGAAGCGGGTGTTGAGGGGCAGTCTCTTGGCGACCTCGCGGGGGTCTTCGACTTCGGCCTCTTCGATGGCGCTGGTGAATGTTGCAGGCGTGGGGTCGAGGTCGGCGGAATCCAAAGGGAGCTCCATACATCAAACGTTTGTTTAAACTCATATAGGGCGTCGCCGTTTTGGCGTCAAGAGGGCTCGCGCGATCCGCCTGGTGTGGTGCTACGGTGCGAGTGTCCGGAGGATGACGCGGTGACGAGGTCAGTAGCTCCATATGCCGCGTTGTGTTTGGGCATGGCGTGTGGGACTACTCCGGAGGAAACAACCATTTCGGCCCCAGTGGCTGTACGAGAATGGCCTGTCGAAGTGGACTGTAGCGCGGAGCTGGCCACTGGCGATCGCGCTCGCGTGGAACGGGCCATTTGCTCGGCCGGCGCCTTCTTGGACGCCTGGCTGAAGACTGACCGACCGAAATTCGACGCTGCAATTGGACTCGATGCGGTGACCAGGCTGATTCGCTCGGAAAGCCTGCTCGCTGCGAGAAAGGCGGCGGTCGCAGCGGTCGCTGAAGACGATAACAACATGATGCGAATCCTCTTCGAGCCCGACTTCACGCCTGGGGAACGGCGGTCGACTGGTTGGTCGCCGCCGTCCGAGGGTCGGGTATCCGTGGACTACGTACTGATGGAGGCGGCACACTGTGCACAATCGGGCTGGCGTCCAGCCACCTCCGCGTATGTGTGTGGGCCGATGCGAGACGATGGCGGATACCAAACTTGTCATGGGCTCTGGGCCTTCACTGTCGCCCACGACCGCGGCTGCGCGACCCCGGACTCCTGTGTCGAGGACCTGGTTTCCGAACTTGCCAAGGCTCAGCCGGAGGCTCTGTCGGAGCCGTCCACGCTCGATATCGATCTCTTTGCCGAGCGCATGCTCATGATCGCTCGTTCCGATTCCGGCGGCACGCTGCTTCCGGCCTGGGGTGCCGAGTTGATGAAGCACCAGGGGCCCGACGGTGGGTTCTCGACGCCGGTACCGGGCGAGCACCCCTACTACGCCTTTCACGCGACCATGGCGTCGGCCTGGGCGCTCGCAGAGTGGTATCGGCGGGAGCGTGAGGCTGGGAAATGGTAGGATTACGGTATCTTATTGCGGCATGCGTTGCCGTCGGATGCGGCGGCGGTGAGCGTCCCTGCTCCAAGCGAGGGGACTGCGGCACCCAAGATACGCAGACCGTATCTGACGAGTGTGGCGACGAAATCTGTGACGAGATCGACAACGACTGTGACGGAGAGATCGACGAGGGCGTCGAGGCGACCTTCTTCTGGGACGGCGATGGCGATGGGTACGGCGATGAGAAGGTGCCGACGAGCGCGTGTGACGCTCCGGCAGGTTTTGCCGACGTGGCGGGTGATTGCGACGACTACGATCCAGGCAGACATCCCGATCCGGCCCTGTTGACGTTCGAGGATGTCACTTTGGCGGCAGGCCTCGATGCTCTTCAATGGGACCGCGCCGCCGAGCCCCCGCGCTGTGGACACGACTCGATGAGCGGAGGCGTCGCTGTGGGAGACTTCGACGGCGATGGGCGCCACGATGTCTTCCTTCCACGCCTATACGCCTCCAATCTGCTCTATCGAAACGTCGGAGATGGCACATTCGTCGAGGAGGGGGCCGTCAGGGGCCTGGATTTTTCCGGGTCGACCAACGGAGCGCTCTGGGTCGATGTGGATGGCGACGGGGATCTCGACCTTTATCTGTCTATGTTGGAGCTTGAGGCCCATCGGCTGTTCATCAACTACGATGGGGACTTTGTCGACGAGGCCGGGATACGCGGTGTCGACTTGCCGGTCATCGGCGACATCTGTAGCCTCTCGTTCAGTGTGTCGGCAGCGGATGTAGATGGCGACGGCGATCTGGACTTGCACACGACTTCGTGGCGACCACAGGCGGGATCCGACAACGATCGAGCGCGGTTGCTGCTGAACGACGGCGCCGGCTTTTTCGAGGATGGCACCGAAGATTGGGGCCTGGACCTGAGGGGGCGGCCCTCCTTCACCAGCGGATTTGGCGACTTCGATGGTGATGGGCGTCCAGACATGGCGATGATCGCCGATTTTGAACAGAGTGGTCTCTTTCTCAACACGGGCGTGGATTTTCTGGAAGTGACAGTCGCGGCCCAGGTCGGCCTCGACGAGAACGGAATGGGCGGAGACATCGCGGACTTCGACAATGACGGCGACCTGGATTGGTTCGTCACGTCGGTCTACGACGAAACACCGGGTTGCTCGGAGAATTGGTCGTGCTCGGGAAACAGGCTGTACGTGAATGACGGCAGCGCCTTCTTCGAGGACCAGGCCGCGGAGGCCGGGGTTCTGGACGGCCAATGGGGTTGGGGAGGCGCCTTCGCCGACTATGACAACGATGGGTGGCTCGACCTGGTCCAGGCCAATGGCTTCGAGGTCCCCCTATTCGAAGACGGTGTCCTGCGGGTTTGGCGTCAGGACCCGCCGGGTTCGTTCGTCGAGCTTGGATGCGAGGTGGGTGCGGTCGCCGTTGGCGCGTCGCGGGCCGTTGTTCCCTTCGACTATGACGATGACGGCGATCTCGACTTGCTTGTCACCCGGTCTGGAGACAGCCCCCGGCTTCTGCGAAATGACACTACGGGAACGAACTGGCTGCGGGTGAGTCTGCAGGACCAGGGCGCAAACCCGCTGGGTATCGGGGCCACCATCGAGGTGATCCGCAATCAACTGCCAGTGCTGCGCCGGGATCTGAACGCCAACAGCACCTATTTGTCAGGTCCACCACCGGAGGTGCATTTTGGCCTCGGCGCCGCCGAAACTGTGGAGCTTCGGGTTCGTTGGCCAGATGGGGAGACGCAGGTCATTGCTGGAGTCTCGGCGAATCAGATCATGCGGCTGTCGCGCTGAACATCAGCACCCGTCAGAGTCGACGTTGAGACCGTCGGCGCCATCTGCGCCGTTGCTCTGGCCACCGTCTCCGGAGTTGCCGATGTTGAAGAGCTCGCCCGCGAGGATGGTCGTCGCGTTGCCGCGGCAGACGATTCCCACACTCGGGCCGCCGCCGCCGCCGCCGCCGTCTCCGCCGTCGCCACCTTGTCCGCCCGCGCCACCCTGACCACCATCACCGGCATTTGTACCCAGCAATCCGCCGACATCGCCGCCGCCGTTGTTTCCACCAGCACCAGGGGATCCGCCCAGACCCTTGCGGCCGCCCTCGCCGCCTTCGCCGCCGTCGGAGGTGCGGATCTCGGTGTCGATAACCACAACGGTCGTCGAGCCTGTGAGCACCATGCCGACGCTGGCTCCGCCACCCAGACCGCCATCGCCACCCGTACCGCCGCAGCCGCCGCTGCCGCCACCGCCACCGCCGCCGCCCCAGGCCTCACAGCCGAGCAGAGTCTGTTCACCACCGCCACCGCCGCCGCCACCGCCGCCGCCACCGCCGGCGGTGCCGTTCAGGCCGTTCCCACCAACCGCGGGTTGGTAGCCGGTGAAATCGAAGGTTCCCGCGGCCAGGCCCGCGGCTCCGCTGCAGCCAACGCAGCCGCCCGGAGCGCCCGGCGACCCGACGCTGGCGTTGTTCTTGTACGGACCCGGTGCCCCGCCACCGCCACCGCCGCCCGTGCCTGGGAGTCCGACGAAGCCGTCCCCGCTGTTACCAGCGCGGGTCTTGTTTCCAGGACGTCCGCCAGCGCCGCCGCCGGCACCGCAGGTGGAACCCGCCCCGCCGCCGCCTGTCGGATCGGTACAGTCGGAACACACGAAGTTGGAGTCAATGCAGCCGTCGCCGCCAAAGCCGCCGGTGGTGCCGCTGGTGCCGACCGAGCCGTTGTTTCCGTCGACGCCAACCATGGCCCGACCCGCGTTGAGAATGGACCCGTTGAACGTGAGGTTACTGACGTTGTCCGCGTACAACACGATCGACGAGCCACCGTTGGCCGTGGCATCACGCGAGGTGAACTCCACCTGCTGGTACTCGGTGGTGAGTCCCCAGTTGGAGATGCTCTGACCGTCGCTGTCGAACTCGAAGATCGGCACATCGACGCCGCTTCGGAGCCAGGTCACGCCATCGTAGCCGCCGGCCAGACTGCGACCCTGTTGGAGCGTGTCGCCAGGTGCACTGAAATCGGTAAAGCCAGATGCGACGAGAATCCAGTTGAAGCCCGTGTTCGCAGCGACCGTATACGCCCGGCTGAGTGAGCGGACTGCCGTACCGCCCGTGATGCCGTCGTTGCCGTCGACGCCGCTGATGGGGTCGAGGAACACCGAAGCCGCGGCGTCGCCGTCGATCCCGTCACAGTTGCCATCGACATACCCGAGGTCGGGATCATCGGGGGCGGTCGGGTACACGAGGGGGTCGTTGTCGTCGCAGTCGCCTTCGAAGACCATCAGACAAGCTGGATTCACAGAACCCGTGCACGGCCCGACATCGCAGTAGCAGTCGCCGTCGTCATCGTAGGAGTCGCCGCCGTTGTCGATGGCTCCGTCGCAGTCATTGTCGATGCCGTCCGCCAACTCTGGCGCACCTGTAAAGACAAACGCGTCGTTGTCGTCGCAGTCATCGATGGGGAAGTCGCCGTAGGTGTAGTTGACGCAGTCCTCATCGATGTGAAAGTCGTTGTCGACATCCTTGTCGTCGATGCCGTCGAAGGGCGGGATGGCGTTCGGGTCGGCGGTGCAGTCGTCGTCCTTGGCGTTTCCGCAGATCTCGTCGGCGTCGGGGTTGATGAGCGGGTCGTTGTCGTCGCAGTCGCCCTGATTCGGGGACCGTCCATCGCCGTCCAGGTCCGAATCACTGGGGTCGCCGACCACGATCAGGACCGATGCCGTGCCGATGTCGCCAGCCGAGTCCTCGACCGAGAGCTCCACGACGTAGTTCCCGACATCCATTGGCGTCCACGCGGCGGTGGTGATGCCGCTCTCGGCGGGTGGGCCGTCGTACACGATCTCGGCATCGGGGGTGCCATTCGGGGTGACGGTCCACATCACGAGCAGATCGATGGGGTCTTCCTGATCGTCGGAGACCGTGCCTACGAAGTCGACCTCGATTCCGGGCCACCCTTCCTGAAACTCGATGGGCTCGGTGATGTCGGCGATGGGCTCCTGCGCCGAGACACCGACGCTGACGGTGATGTTGTCCTCTCCGATCTCGCCGGCGCTGTCGGTTGCCCGGAGCGTGATGGCGTGGACTCCCGGGGACAGGACCCCGGTGACTCTGGAAATGCCGTTCGCATCCGGGGCCGCCAACTCGGGCGTGGAGAGCTCGCCGTCCAGGGACGAGGTCCAGATGATCACGCTGACGTCTTCGAGGCCATCCTGGTCCGCGATGGTGCCCTGGAACTCAATCGTCTCCAGTTCGCCGAAGACGGAGGTGTCAGACGGGGCGTTGATAGCCACGACTGGACCGGAGTTGGTCTTGGCTGCCACCTGAATATCGTTGGCACAACCTGCAAAAATCATAAACGGTAGAACGGCTTGGACGCGCAATACACCCCTCCCAGGGGATCAGGACACCGGGAGGATACCTGAATTGCGCCTCAGTCTGTGTCAAACCAGCCATGAATGTCGGGTCCGACAGGGATCACGCGGTGTGGATTGATCGACTCGTGGCTGGTGTAGTAGTGACGCTTGTACTGCGCGAAGTCGACCGTGTCGGCGACTCCGGGGATGCCGAAGATACGCTTGGTGTGGGCTTGAATGCTGGGGTAGTCCCTCAACATTCGCAGGTTGCACTTGAAGTGGTGGAAGTAGACTGCGTCGAAGCGGATGGCCGTCGCGAACAGCCGCAGATCTGAGTCTGTGAGCTGGTCACCCACCAGCCAGGTGTGGTGCTCGAGGTGGGCTTCGAGGCCATCGAGGCACGCGAAAACCTCTGCCACAGCTTCGTTATAGGCCTCTTGCGATCTGGCAAAACCGCACCTGTAGACGCCGTTGTTCAGCGCGCCGTACATGCGCTCGTTCATGGCATCGATGTCGGACCCGAGCACTGTGGGACGCAGGCTCCAGCTGGGGTCGGCCCACTCGCCGAATTCGCTGTCGAGCATCTGCAGGATCTCGGCGGACTCGTTGCTGACGATGGTCTGGCCCTGCTTGTCCCAGAGAACCGGAACCGAGACGCGGCCGGTGTAGTCGGACTTTGCGCGCAGGTACAGCTCGTACAGGCGGGTGAGACCGTAAAGATCGTCGGGGAATTCTTCGGTGAAGATCCAGTTTTCCAGGCCCATGAACGGATCGACGACCGTCAACCCGATGTGGTCGGCCAGTCCCTTCAGCTGAAGCGCGAGCACGACCTTGTGCGACCACGGGCACGCGGTGCTGACGTACAGGTGGTAGCGCCCCGACGCCGGAGAAAAGTCCGAGCTGCCATCGGCGCGAATCCACGAGCGGAAATGGGTGACCTTGCGCTGATAACGCCCGGTCGGATCCCGCTTGACCACGAGTTCGTTCGTCCACTTGCCGTCGAGGAGTTGTCCCATTGTCGATTCCTATGTGGACTGGGGTAACATCGGCGCGGAGTAAGGGATTGAGCCAAGAGTCGACACTGTTCAAACCCCTGGGTCGCTGGTTCTTTTCGCAGCTGCGATACCTGTGGAACCTGTACAAGTTCCTGGTGCGCACAATCGTGGAGATCGGTCGGCCCGAGGGGCGCGCGATCGTGCAGAAGACGACGATGTACCAGATCTACTTCACGGGTGTAGACGCGGTCTGGGTCGTCAGTGGCCTCGCGGTGATCCTCGGGGGGTTGATCATCTGGCAGTCCCTGAACCTGCTGGCCATCACGACCAACGAGGGATTCCTCGGCAAGGTGGTCGAACTGGTCGTGATCAGAGAACTGGGGCCGATCATGACGGCGTTCATCGTCATCGGCCGCTCCGCCTCGTCCATCACCGTCGAGCTCGGAAACATGGTGGTCGATCGCGAGGTTCAACTCCTTCGCTCGATGGGAATCGCACCGCATCGCTATCTGGTCCTGCCGCGGATGTTGGGTGTCACCAGCGCGATCTTCTGTCTCTGCATCATCTTCGACTTCGTCGCAGTGCTGGGTGGATTCGTCGTCGCCAGGCTCGCCATCAGCATGCCCTTCCAGACCTTTCTCGATGTGGTCTCCACACATCTGACCTTTACCGATATCGCTGTTTCCGGGCTCAAGACGGCCGTATTCGGCATCATCATCGCCACGGTCAGCACCTACCAGGGGCTGTCGGTTCAGAACGCGGTCACCGAGGTCCCTCAGGCCACCCGGCGCTGCGTCATCCACAGCCTCGTCATGATCGTCGTCGCCGACGGAATCATCACCGCGTTCTTCTTCGGACTGGCGTTTTGACCCTCGCAGTCCGCATGACCGGAATCTCGAAGCGCCCGTTGCGCAACGTGAACCTCGAAGTCTCGCACGGCGAGACGGTGATCATCTCCGGGCCCAGGGGCACCGGAAAACACCTCATCCTCGAGCTGATCCTGGGGCTTCAACGACCGGACGCGGGTCACATCCGGGTCCTCGGTAAGGAGATCTGGGAACAGACTGTGCTCGAGCGACGACAGCTGCGGATCCCGGTGGCGCTTGTGCCTGTCGAGGGTCCGCTGCTCTCGAATCTCTCTGTCTTCGACAACGTGGCGCTGCCCCTGCGCTACCATTCGATCATGCAGGCCAGCGAGGTGGATACACGAGTGCGGAGCATCATGGCGAACATGCGGCTGGAGCACCTCGGAAGTCGACGCCCCTGGCAGCTGACGGTTTCACAGCGTCGATTGGCCTCTCTGGCCCGTGCGCGGCTGATGCGGCCGCAGATCCTCCTGTTGGAGGACCCGTACGTCGGCATGGGTGATGCGGACTCCGCTCTGGTCTCGACGACCGTCGCCGACATGGTGAACGGCGGCTGTGCGACCGTGCTGACGACCCATAGCACCCGACTCGAGACGGTCTATGACGGCCAGCTCCTCAAGCTCCCGAATGTGCGCGTGGTTCGGCGAGGTGGCGGATGAGCTTCCGGGACAAGTACCTGGAACAGATCGTCGGCGGTTTCATCGCGCTGGCGTTGTCGTTCTTCCTCGTGTTTCTGCTGTACAGCGCGTCTGGCGGCGGGTGGTTTACGCCCAAAAACCGGTACAAGCTGGTCCTCGAAGAGGGGATCGGCCTGGACCCCGGCGTCGCGGTGACCATCTCGGGCATGGAGATCGGCGAGGTGGAGTCCGTCACCCTCACGTCCTCGCGCCACGTCGAACTGGTGCTCGCAGTCGATCGCGCGTACGCGGACCACATCCACGAGGACTCGGTCGGCAACGCCACGATGAGCCTGGGCGGCAAGGTCGTCACCATCGACGATGGCACGCCGGGATCGGAGCCGCTTCCCGATGGCGGAACCCTGCGGACGGGCGCCAACTTCGACGTGTTCCTGGCGCTCGAGCGCATGGATCTCGTCGGCAACCTGCAGCGTCTCGAGTCGATCCTCGAAGACATCAACGATCTCGCCGAGCAGATCCACGTCGGAGATGGCCGGCTGCCGGAGACCATCGAGGGCCTGTTGGTCCTCATCGAGGATATGCAGGCTGGAAAGGGCACCATCGGCCGTCTACTCAAGGACGACGACGTCCTCGATGAGGTGATGCAGACTGTGGAGGAGGTCGACAAGATGGCCAAGGCCGTCGAGTCGGCATCGGCCGAGATCTCGGTCATGACCACGGACATCAAGCCGGCCACTGGATCCATCGTCAACATGGCTGGAGACGTCGGCACGGCGACCGATAAACTCGCCTCTACCGCAGCGAATTTCGATACCGTTGCTCAGAATCTCTCCGCTTCCCTGGGCAATCTGAACGCGTCTCTGGCCGAGCTCGGCAAGACCATGAAGGCCATCCAGCGGCTCCCGCTCATCAAGGGTGCGGTGAAGAAGGACGAGAAGGACGAGGCGGAAGGCAGAGGGCAGGACTGACATGCGCAAGCGGATGGAGGAGCTCTGTCGACGCACCCAGACCCAGATCACCGACGCGGTCTCGGCCCTGGACGGCACGCCCTTTCGCGAGGACATCTGGGAGCGACCGGGTGGAGGCGGGGGCTGGAGCCGCGTCATCCAGGACGGCAAGGTCTTCGAAAAGGCAGGTGTGAACGTCTCAGTGGTGTACGGAGAGCTCTCGGAACAGGCGGCGCTGTCGATGCGGGCCAAGCGGGATCTGGCCGCCGGTGACCGCCGGTTCTTCGCGACGGGCATCAGCCTCGTCCTGCACCCACACAATCCGTTCTGTCCCACGGTGCACGCCAACTATCGGTACTTCGAGCTGGGAAATGCCGAGGCGCGCTGGTTTGGCGGCGGGGCCGACCTGACCCCGTCGTACCTGATCGAAGAGGACGCGCGCCATTTCCACGGGACCCTGAAAGCCGCCTGCGATCGCCATGATCCGGACTATCACCCGCGTTTCAAGGCGTGGGCTGACGAATACTTCCACATCCCCCATCGCGGGGAGAGACGCGGGGTCGGGGGCATCTTCTTCGACGACCTCGATCCAACGCCAGCGAGGGACGCGGACGCGCTCTTCGCCTTCGTGAGCGATTGCGCGGAGGCCTTCGTCCCGGCCTATCTGCCCATTGCCGAGCGCCGGCACAGCACGCCATTTACGGACAAGAACCGCGAGTGGCAGGGGATGCGACGCGGCCGTTACGTCGAATTCAACCTGGTCTATGACCGCGGCACCACGTTCGGTTTGCGGACCAATGCCCGCATCGAGTCGGTGTTGATGTCGCTGCCGTTGCACGCGCGCTGGGAATACGACCACCGCGTCGAACCCGGAAGCCCGGAGGCCGAGACCCTCGACGTTCTCCGCACGCCTCGGGACTGGGCGTAGGACTACCCGTCCTTCGGGTTCGGCACCGCCTTCTCAATGGCGTTTTTCGGCTTCGCCTTTGCCGGAGGCGCGATGGGCAATCCGAGTCGGTGGTCGCGGGCCTCCTCGGTGTATCGGCGCGCCCAGGAGCGGGTCGAGTCGATGGACAGCACAGCGTTGAACCTGGCGAATGCCGTCTCCCAGTCTTTGGCCTCTCGGGCCGCGATACCCTCGGCGTAGAGCCGATCGGCGTGGGGCTTCCTCACCCGGATCAGCGTCGCGTTTCGGTGGTCGCGGTCCTTGGCGATGGCGAGGAATTCGAGGGCGTTTTCGGGTTCGGATTCGGCCCGTCGGGCCCAACATCCGGCGAAGGCCCCGTTCATCTCGTCGAGGTGCGTGAGGCGGTATCCGTCGTGTAGTGGCACGTGGCGCCGAGCGAGGATCCAGGATTTCTCCGCGTCCTCGCACGCGCCTTTCGCTGCAGACGCGAGAGAGGCCGCCCGATCCTCCTCGGCGTACTCGTCGACCTCGTCCTTGCCGACGATGACCACCGCTTTCGGGAATCGAATCTCGCCCTTTTGATACCTGGCTCTGTTGCCATCCATGCCGCCCACGATGGACCCCGGGGCGGTCGCGAGCTCGCCGTGACGGCCTCCAGCGACGATCGAGCCTCCCTTGGGGCCGCGGACAGCGATCACGAGATCGTAGGTGCCTTCTGGGAGATCCGGCAGGAGGTTGATGCCGTACCGCCCGACGAAGACGTCGCTCTCCATCCACCGGTGGCTGGGGAGCACCGGGTAGCCCTCCATCGTGTAGCCCATGGGCAGATCCCAGCTGGCGACGTGGCCGGTGTCGTCGGTGAGGGCGACGGTGACGAAGAACTCCTCCGACTTCTTGCGCAGTCGGGTCTTCCAGGCGGTCTCGATGAAGAACGCACGCCCGCGGCCGATCTCGGGGCTGGGTATGTCCCAGCCAGCGAGCTGGACACCGTCTCCGAACTCGACAGTCCGGTCGCGCGGTCCATCCCAACTCGGCTTCACGAACATGTCGCGCCTCGCCCACATGCCGTCGTGCAGGATCGGGCCCTGTTGGTAGCCCTTGTATTCGATGTAGGTGTCCTTCCACTGGGGATAGGTCTTGTACTTGCTGATGTCTGCCCAACGGAGGTGGACATGGGCAAAGTGCGGCTTCTTCTCGCCGAATACGTATTCCTCGATGAACGGACGGTCCCAGTAGGTATGCATGGCGATGGGCGTGTTGATGAGGCCGGCCATGTCGATCATCTCCATGTCCGACCAGTACATGTGGGCGCCCATGTCCATGTCCAGCGTTCTCGGCTGCTCTTCGAGGAACACCTTGCGAACGAGCTTTTCCTTGTGCTCGACCCGCTGTTGAATCCGCCCCGGGAAGTCGTCGGGCTTGCTCTCGTAGTGAATGGAGTAGTTCACATTCGGTGGGATCCATAGGCAGATCAAGAGCGTCGAGACCAATATGGCAGCGGTTCCGAACCGCGGTTGATCGACCTTTCTGGCTACGAATCGCGAGAACTCGTCGATACCGAGACACATCAAGATGGCCTGGGTGGGCGCGAGCATCGAGAACCAACGCAGTCCCTGCATCCAGTCCCCGTCGGTGAATACCTGGAAGAACAGGCTCGCCGCGGCCATCGCGTAGACCAACAGGCGCGCTCGCCACCCTCGCCTGCCGACCACCAGGACCGGCAGCAGGATGAGCATGACCAGGAGAATCCCGAGGCGGAATCGCAGATAAGGCAGGAATACCGCCTCGTTTTTCATGTTGATGATCTGCGGCCAGAACCAGAGCTCGCGGACCACATCGGGACCGGGAATGAGCAAGAGCGCGGCGCCGATTCCGATGATGACGAGGCCGATTCGCCCCCGTCGACCCCGGGTTCCGAGCATCGCCAATACGAAAGCGGGCAAGAAGAAACCGGTCCAGGTCGCCTGGCAATAGATGCGGACCTGTAGCCAGCCGCGGAAGTACCACTTGTAGACGTTCATCCACGTGCCACGGGTCGCGGTCTTCGCGTAGAAGGTGCTCGGCAGGGGATACGCGAAGTACCACAGGCGCACTGCGATGAAGAGCAGATAGGGGAGCCAGAATGTCAGTAACCACAGGATGGTTGGCTTCAGACCTCGCCCCGCTCGCAGCGTGAAGACCATTGCAAAGAAGCCGCCGATGGCCGCGTACATCAAGCCGTCGGGTCGGGTCAGCGCCAACAACAGGAAGGCGACCGCCGACCACGGGTAGCGGGCGGATTTCTGCTCCTGGAGGACCAGCCAGCAGCCCGTGAGGATGAGCAGGTTGTACAAGGAGTTCTCGAGGGCGGAGGCACTCCAGATGGCGTGGTGGGCGCTGAAGGCCAGCAGCACGGGGGCCGCCAGTGGTGCGAAGCTCTTGTCATCGGGCATCGCCTCTTTTGCGAGAAGCCAGGCCATGGGCAGGCAGGCAGCCCCGAAGATGGCCGCCATGATCTTCGACGACCAGAAGGGGTCGACGCCGATGGCGTACCAGATGGCGACGAGGACCATCCAGGTGGGGTTGCTGTAGCCTTCGACCCGCTCCGCTCCGGGGAAGGGGACGAGGCCCTCGCCCTGGACCCAGTACTTGGCGAAAGAGAAGGTGATCGCCGCGTCTTCGATGTGCCACTGGTAGAACCACAGCTGGTGCAGCAGGTGGATGACCACCGCGATGACCAGGACAGCGGCGTGTTGACGCTCGATGTTCAGGTTCGACAGAACCTTCATTCTTCCGATTGCCTTCATGCCCACAGCCCTTCTAGCCCATTAAGAGGCTCGCGATGCGCGACCGCTTGATTCAGTTGGTGGATCTGCTCCCCGCGGCGGCCGCGGTGGCGCTGCTGGTGAACCTCGTTCTGCTCTGGGCAGCACGCATTCCATACCCCTACGACCTGGAGTGGATGGAGGGCGGAATGCTCGCCCACTCCTGGCGTCTGCAGCAGGGACTCGCGATCTACGTCACTCCGGGGCCGGACTTCATACCCTACGTCTACCCGCCCGGGTACGCGTCGCTGGTCGCCATCCTCGGGAGTGTATTCGGGCTGACCTACCCGCTGGCTCGCATGGTCGCGCTGAGCGGCACCTTCGTCGCGGCCTCGGCACTGGTCTACGGGGTGGTGAAGCAGACGGGTTCATTGCGTATGGGCGCCGTGTCGGCCGTCGTCTTTCTGGGCACCTATCCCGCGTCGGGAGCGTTCTACGACTTGATCCGCCCAGACGCTCTCTACCTGGCCTTTCTCGCTTGGGCCATCGTGCTCGCCGTCGAACAACGCAAGGGCGCAGTCATGGCCGCCGGCCTGCTCCTGGCCGCCGGTTTCTTGATGAAACACAACGCCGCGGCGTTCGGCCTGCCCATTGCCGTCGCGCTCTGGTATCGAGATGGTTGGCGAAAGGCGGCCCAGTTCGCTCTCTTTGCGGCGGTCCCGGCGGGGTTGATGACCGTCTATCTGCAGTGGGGGTCCGGAGGCCACTTCCTCGTCTACCTGCTCGAGGTCCCGACCTCGCACCCGCGAATCTGGAGCCGGGTCTTGCCGGGCATGTTCAGAGACGTGGGGACCGCTTTGCCCATCTTGTCGGGCACGCTGGGACTCTGGGCCATTCTGTATCACGGCAAGAGGCTCGAGAGCCTACCCGAGTACCTGTCCATGACCGTGCCCATTGCCACGGGCGTGTTCCTCGCGTGGTACGGGTTTACGCTCGGGCATCCGGCGCCGGGAACCTACCACTTCGGCGCATCCTTTGCCTTCTGGGGCCTGGGAGCCGGGGCGACCTCCGCAGTGCTCTATCTGATGATTGGCCAACGGCCGTCCTGGCAGTGGGTCTACGGACTGGCTCTGCTCGTCACCGGACTCGTGATGGCCGCGCTCATGCGCGCGCACAACGGCGGGTTTTTGAACGTCTACATGCATGTGTACTGGCTGATGGCCCTCGCCTTCGGGCTCGTCCTCGCTCAATGGAGGCAGGTGCTGCGGAAGGAGTGGGTCATCGTCGCCACGGCGCTGCTCGCCGCCAGTCAGATCGGCTGGCAGCTCGGGCGTCTGGATCGGGCGAAGTTGTCCCCGACCGAGGCCGATCGCATTGCTGGAGATGCCTTCGTAGAGGCCATCCGCGACATCGACGGTCCGGTGCTGTCGCCCTTTGCGGCCTGGATCCCGGTATACGCGGGAAAGGAGCCTTCGCTCCACCTGATCGCGCTGTGGGACCTCAACTACAAGCACGGCCCGTACTACGCCGAAGTCGAAAGCATCAAGACCGCGGTCGCCGAGCACCACTGGGCAGCGGTCATCGACGGGAGCAAACCTCTCGGTTACGGTCTGCAGAAGGCCTATATCGTTGCCGAGACCCCCGACGTTCCCAAGGGGGCCCTGGCGCCGAAGATGGGATGGCCGGCGCGTCCCGCGCGAATCGTGGTGCCGAAACCCGACAAGTAGCGAGGCCACCTGGGTTGTCGCGTGCTACCCTGTGCCCCGCCCGAGGTGTGGGCGCCCGGAGCCGAATGTCCCTTCGAATCCTGACCGTCCTGGCGTTGATCGGATGCGGTGGAGAACCGCCCATCGATGTCGTGGTGGACGAGATCGATCTCGGCTACGACACCGACGGCGACGGGCTCCCAGACCATGAAGAGGAGAACGTCTTCCTCTCCGATCCGCTCGATCCAGACACCGACGACGATGGTCTTTTCGACGGCGAAGAGGTGCTGGATTGGGACACCAGTGCCATCAATCCCGACACCGATGGCGACGGTCTGTCCGACTTCGACGAGGCGTTGATCCTGAACACCAACCCCAAAGCCACCGACACCGATCTCGACTTCTTGTCCGACTTCGACGAGCTGTACATCTACGGTACGGACCCCGTCGACGACGATACCGACGGCGACGGCCTCGAAGACGGCCAGGAAGTTCAGGATCTGGGGACCAATCCCTTCGATGGCGACACGGACGGAGACGGGCTCTACGACGGGCAGGAGCTCGGTCATGGCACCGACCCCCTCGACCCCGACACCGACGGCGATGGCCTGCTCGACGACGAGGAGCTTCACGAGCTCCAGACTGACCCCCTCAACGTCGACACCGACGGCGATGGGCTCACCGACGGCGATGAAATCTACCTCTACGGTACCGATCCCCTCGACATGGACTCCGATGGCGATGCCCTGAGCGACGGCGACGAGATCAATGTCCACGGCACGAACCCCTTCAATCCGGACACCGATGGCGACGGTCTCCTGGATGGTGTCGAGGACTTCATCGGTTCCGACCCGCTCCTCGCCGACACCGATGGCGACGGTCTCGACGACGAGATGGAAACCAACCTCGGTACGGACCCCACCGCCGCTGACACCGACGGCGACGGCCTCGATGATCGTGTAGAAGTTCAGGATGAAGGTACAGATCCTCTCGATTCAGATTCGGACGACGACGGGTTGAGCGATGGCGACGAGGTCGACGTCTACTTCACCGACCCCAACGACTCCGACACGGACAACGACGGCCTCACCGATGGCGACGAGCTCTTTGCCTTCAACACCGACCCCCTCGACAGCGACACCGACGACGACACGCTTCAGGACGGCGACGAGGTCAACCTCTATTTCTCGGACCCGACCTCGGACGACGGCGACGGCGACGGCATCCTCGATGTGGACGAAGTCTTTGTTCACGGCACCGATCCGTCAGATGCGGACACCGATGCCGATGGGCTCGACGACCCCGACGAGCTGTTCACCCACAACACCGATCCCTTCGACGCCGATACCGACAACGACCAGCTCGAGGACGGACCGGAGATCGCCGCGGGCACGGATCCCTTCGAGCGCGACACCGATGGCGACGGCCTGACCGACGGGTCCGAGGTCAATAGCCACGGTACCGATCCGGACGACAGAGACTCGGACAACGGCGGGGCCGTGGACGGCGTCGAGATCGGGCGCGGCGACAACCCCAACTTCCGCTTCGACGACAATGTCTGTCTGTACAGTAACGTCGATAGTTTCGATGTGATCTACGTTCCCGGCCTTCCGCAGATCAGCCCGGCCTACTTTACGGTGAGCTTCGAGGGCGCGGTCAACGGCGGCGATCTCGAGGACTTCGAAGAGGACATCAACGGCGATCTGACTGACGAGCCCATCTCCGCGTCGCTGACCTTCAGCCTCATCGGCCCCGGCCTGCTCGAGCTGTGTGTGGTCCGCTACGACGTGAGCTCGGCGCAACCCGCCACCGTCGGATGGGACAATATCGACGACGAAGTCCTGATGCAGGCCTGGGATCTGACCCTGCTCGACGCGCAAACCAACTGTCGAGAGGTCGATCCAATCGCCTTCGGTTCGGTCGACATTCGCGACGCTATCGAGGGGTTGACCTGGGGTGTGGGCATCGGTCAGCTGGTCGCACAGCGCTTTGCCCTGGAGACCGAGATCACCAATGCCGGCGGCGACTGGGCGGTCGACTGGGACCCTTATGTGCTGGGCTCCTACGTCACCTGGGACCAATTGAACTCGGTGGAGTCGGGGTATGCGTTCGGCTACGAGGCCGATTGTGGGGCAGTGAACCTGGTCGCCACCGAGCGCGTGCCCATCACCGCCGCTGTCGATGCGGCCTCCGACGACCTCTACGCGGCGACCGGGCGCATTCTGCTCGACATCTCCGTGCTCCAGTAGATCGCTCATGGGTCTCTTCCTGGTCCCGACCCCCATCGGGAATTTCCGCGATCTGAGTCCGCGGGCAATCGAGGTGCTCTCCCGGGCGAACATCGTCGCTGCCGAGGACACCCGCGTGGCGCTCAAGTTGTTCGGAGAGCTCGGCATCAAGGGCCCGAAGGTGGTCAGTCACCACGAGCACAACGAGGAGAAACAGGCGGGCAGGCTGGTCGAGAAGCTGTTGGCGGGGGCCGACATCGCCCTGATCTCCGACGCCGGCACACCGCTCGTCTCCGACCCGGGGTTTCGGCTGGTGGTCGCCGCGCTCGAGGCGGGTATCGATGTGGTGCCGCTCCCCGGACCGAATGCCGCCATCACCGCTCTCATCGCTTCGGGGCTGCCTCCGGACCGCTTTCGCTTCGTGGGATTTCTGCCCCGACAGTCGTCGAAGCGCAGGGCAGCCCTGGAGAACCTCAAGTCCGATCCGGACACCATCGTGCTCTACGAGGCCCCTCGTCGCGCCCTCGAGACCCTCGCGGACGTCGCCGAGCTCCTCGACGATCGACGGGTTTGCCTGGCGATCAGCCTGACCAAGAAGTGGGAGCGCTTTCATCGCGGGCCCGCGTCCGACGTTCGGCGGGCGCTGGAGTCGGAGGGCGAGATCAAAGGGGAGATGTGCCTGGTCATCGCGGGCTTCTCGGGCGAAAGAGGAGATCGGGAGCGCGCCATGGCTGTTGTCGAAGGGCTCGCGAAGGCCGGGGTTCGCGCGGGCGTCATCCGCGACGTGGTGTCCGAGGCCTTTGGGCTACCACGCCGGGAGATCTACCAGGCCGCCCTCGCACTGAGGGACTGACTGTGCTTTCCTTGCGGCGATGGCCGTTCCAGATGGCATAAGATCCGACCGCCTGCGGCAGCTCCTCGCGCTCGAGATCGCCCGCATCGTAAGCGATTTTGAGCTCCGTAAGGACTTCCTCAAGCACGTCTGGTCTGCCCACCGCGATCGTCGGCCCTTCCTCGACACCGTGTTCAGCCGCTGGACCACTGTCGGGTTCCCCGATCTCGCGCTCCTGACGACTGAGGAGGTCGCCGCCGTGGATACCTTCTTTACGGAGGTCGAGGATTTCAGGCTTTATATCTCATATACCAATGATATGCCCCAGGCGCTCGGAGACCACTACGATTGGATCGGCAAGCGCATGCGGGTCTACGGAGAGAACGCCATCGAGCTGCTCGGCGGTGAGCCCGAGCGCCCCGATCTCGACATCCCGGACGATCCTGAAGGCGCCTTGCTGGAATTTCCGACCGAGCGCAATGTGGAACCGAATGCCGATGACGCCGCGGTCGAGAGTGCCAGCGAGGAGTAGCTACTCGAGGTTCAGCTCGTCGGCGCCAATGTCCGGGGTCGCATCGCGAGTGTCGCCATCCATGTCCTCCGCTACGGCGTAGGCCGGGTCCCCGAGATCGATGGCGTCGGTCGCCAGCGGGGCGAGGTGCAGGTCGCCGCTGGGGGCGTGCGCGAACATCACGTCGCCCGCGTTCTCGTGGTTGCTGGACACCGCAATCGGGGCGTTGTCGCGGCGTCTCATCAGGTGGCTGACGAGGTTGTTGGCGAGGATGCCGGTGGTCAGATCGAAGCGGTAGTCGATGGAGGCGAACGGTACATCGTCGCTGTAGATGGTGTTGTGCACCACGGTCGCGTCGCACGCGGACTCCAGGCCAATGCCGACATCCATGCCGTACTGGGAGTCGAAGACATCGTCATCGTGCACGTAGATCCAGTTGTTTCGCACCGTGCTCTCGTAGTCCTGAGCCTTCTGGCCGCCGCAGGGACTGTCGGCGTAGTCCCTGCCGATATTGTCGTTGCCCAAGCCGAGCCCGATGCCCCGGGCGCACTCGCGGATCAGGTTGCGCTCGATCAGGGCGCCGCGGGTGCCCCTCCACAGGTGGATGCCGTGCTCCGAGATCCCATTTTCGCACCAAAAGCCCTCGACGAGGTTGTCGCGAAAGACCCAGTCGCGGCCCTGGTGCATGTCGACGCCGCCGGTGTAGCAGGAGTTGCGGATCTCGGGCCGGCCCGTGTCGGTCAGCTCGAGGTGGGAGCACGAGACCTCGCCGTTGTCGGCGAAGTGGGTGAAGTTTCCGCCGGTGTTGATCTTCAACGCCTGCTCGCCCGGATCCAGCAGGTGCACGTTGTAGACCAGAACGCCGGTGATGTTGCGACCGTTCGACGGGGACACGTGGATTGGGTGGTAGTACGAGCGGGTGACCTGGAGGTCGGCGATGGTCACGTCCGAGGCGCCGACGTTGAGGATGCTTCCAGACACGTAGTTGCCATCGAGAATGACCTCGTCTCGATTTCCGGTCGCGCCACGGAAGGTGACGCCGTCGGTCCGGAACCACAGATCCTCGCCGTTCAAGTCGTAGGTGCCCGCCGCGAGCGAGATGGTGTCGCCGGCGACCGCGCCGTCGAGAATAGCCTGCAGACCTCCGACATCATCGGTCGTGACGTCGATGACATTGCCGGTCGGGTCCTCCAGCGCCGGGCAGAAGACACTGGCGTCGGTGTCGGTGTCGGAATCGGTGTCGGTGTCGGTGTCCGAGTCGGTATCGGTGTCGGTGTCGGTGTCCGTCTCGGTGTCGGTGACCGGCGCGTCAGTGTCGTCTTTGCTTCCGCCGCAGGCGAGGAGAATGGCGGCAAGAAAGATCGAACGGTTCACGGGGCCCTCCCAGGTTGGACGCCAGTGTATCGCATGGTACGGGCATGTTACTGAGTGCCTGGTAGCCGGCGTACCTATGGGTTTTTCGACGTACGTATCTGAGCGTGACATACTCTACCCGATGGAACTCCGTTGACCCCACCGATCCTCATCCTGCTGACGATGGCCTGCGGAAGCCGCCTCTCGACGGATCCTTGCCAGGACCGGTTTTCCTCCGGAGGCTCCTACAACTGTTCGCTTCGGGAGTTCGACAACCGGGACTACGACATCGTACTCCCCG
>Ga0315336_1001624_pt1 | contig 41419 bp, 32 predicted proteins | sample ASW5metaG_FD_204512 | JGI IMG/M metagenome (GOLD analysis project Ga0315336, IMG submission 204512) | Ammonia-oxidizing marine archaeal communities from Monterey Bay, California, United States - ASW #5 | ecosystem: Environmental > Aquatic > Marine > Intertidal zone | place: USA: California... | reverse complement strand
CCCCCACCCGGCGAGCGATGCTCGCCGACCTCCCCCGCAAGCGGGAGAGGTGAACCAAGGACAGGGCGGCAAGCAACAACGTCAGGGTGGCCAACAGAAACGCGATCGCCGCGACGTCCATGGCTGGGTCTGTCTCGACAAGCCGGTCGGCATGACGTCGACCCACGCCGTCGCCGTGCTCAAGCGGCTGTTCAATGCCAAGCGCGCAGGCCATGCCGGCACCCTCGATCCGCTGGCTTCGGGCGGATTGCCGATTGCGCTCGGCGAAGCCACCAAGACGGTTCCGTTCGTGATGGACGGCCGCAAGCGCTACCGCTTCACCGTGTGCTGGGGCGAAGAACGCGACACCGACGACACCGAGGGCAAGGCCACCCATACCAGTCCGAATCGTCCCACAGTGGATGCGATCCGGGCGCTGCTGCCGCAGTTCACCGGGGTGATCGAACAGATCCCGCCGCAGTATTCGGCGATCAAGATTCAGGGCGAACGGGCCTATGACATGGCCCGCGACGGCGAGGTCGTGCCGCTGGCCCCTCGCCCGGTCGAAATTCACGAATTAACCCTTGTGGAACAGATAGATAACGACAGATCGGTGTTCGAGGCCGAATGCGGCAAGGGCACCTATGTCCGGGCGCTGGCCCGCGATATGGGCCGGATTCTGGGGTGTTTCGGCCATATTTGCGCGCTCCGGCGCACTTTATGCGGCCCGTTTGCCGAAGCGGACATGATTCCGCTGGCAGATTTAGAGGCTTTGTGCGATAGAGCCGCGTCTGGCGAGGGCAACCTCGCCGACGCGCTTTTGCCCGTTGAGACCGCGCTGGACGACATCCCGGCACTGGCCGTCACACGGGCGGATGCTGCAAGGCTCCACAGGGGCCAAGCGGTTTTGTTGCGCGGACGGGATGCGCCAATTTCAAACGGCACAGTCTACGCCACTGTCGGAGGAAGGCTTCTGGCCCTCGCCGAAATTGGCAATGGCGAACTCATCCCCAAGCGTGTGTTCAACCTGACCGGACTGACTGCCAGTTCCGGCCGCAAAGAAGGTGTTTGACGATGTCGATTGCCGCAGAACGCAAAGCGGAAGTCATCAAGAAGAATGCAACCAAGACCGGTGACACCGGTTCGCCTGAGGTTCAGGTCGCGATCCTGTCGGAACGCATCGCCAACCTCACCGAGCACTTCAAGACCCACGGCAAGGATAACCATTCCCGCCGCGGCCTCCTGAAGCTGGTGTCGACCCGCCGTTCGCTTCTCGACTATGTGAAGCGGAAGGACGAAGCGCGCTACAAGTCGCTTCTCGAGAAGCACAACATTCGCCGCTAAGAAATCCACGCGCGCAATCTTGCGCGCGTTTTCGCATGGTGCATTGAAATCGCCATGCGGCGTGTCCAGCAGCAATCCGGCAGCTGGGCGATAACGGGTAAGATGCCCGTACCATCGAAAGGATGGACGCCATTCGAAATTCAAGAACCATGGCAGGATCGCCGGACGCTGACGTCGCATATGCGCACGATCAGCGTCTCGCAATCTTGCGCATGGTTTTTGTGTTTCAGGCGTCCGTTCTTTCGTGAACCCATGAAAGACAATGACAATGTTTAAACCTCATTCAGTCGAGATCGACTGGGGTGGACGTCCCCTCAAGCTTGAAACCGGCAAGATCGCCCGTCAGGCCGACGGTGCCGTGATCGCCACCTACGGCGAGACCATCGTTCTCGCGACAGTCGTCGCCGCCAAATCCGCCCGCGACGGCATCGACTTCCTGCCGCTCACCGTCGACTATCAGGAAAAGACCTACGCAGCAGGCCGCATTCCCGGCGGCTACTTCAAGCGCGAAGGCCGTCCGACGGAGAAGGAAACGCTGGTTTCCCGCCTGATCGACCGCCCGATCCGTCCGCTGTTCGCCGACGGCTGGCGCAACGAAACCCAGGTCATCGTGACGGTGCTGTCGCATGACATGGAAAACGATCCCGACATTCTGGCGCTGGTCGCCTCCTCCGCTGCACTAACCATTTCCGGCGCGCCGTTCATGGGTCCGATCGGCGCAGCGCGCGTCGGCTTCATCAACGACGAATACGTCCTCAACCCGACGCTTGACGAGATGGCCGACACCAATCTCGATCTCGTGGTCGCGGGCACCGGCGACGCCGTGCTGATGGTCGAATCGGAAGCCAAGGAACTGAACGAAGACGTCATGCTCGGCGCGGTGATGTTCGGTCATCGCCACTTCCAGCCGGTGATCAAGGCGATCATCGAACTGGCCGAGAAGGCGGCGAAGGAGCCGCGCGAGGTCAAGACCGACGACAACAGCGCCATCGACACCGAAATGCGCAGCGTTGGCGAAGCCGAACTGCGCACCGCTTATGCGATTCCGATCAAGCAGGACCGTTACGCTGCGGTTGGCGCCGTGAAGAAGAAGGTGATGGATCACTTCTTCCCGGAAGGCCAGGAGCCGAAGTTCGACAAGCTGCGCGTTGGCGGCGTGTTCAAGGAGCTTGAGGCGAACGTCGTTCGCAACAACATTCTCGACACCGGCAAGCGCATCGACGGCCGCGACTCCAAGACGGTCCGCCCGATCATCGCCGAAGTCGGCGTGCTGCCCCGTGCCCACGGCTCGGCGCTGTTCACCCGCGGCGAAACCCAGGCGCTGGTTGTCACCACCCTCGGCACCGGCGAAGACGAGCAGTACATCGACTCGCTGTCAGGAACGTACAAAGAGCGCTTCCTGCTGCATTACAACTTCCCTCCCTACTCGGTCGGCGAAACCGGCCGTCTCGGCGGCACCAAGCGTCGTGAAATCGGCCACGGCAAGCTCGCCTGGCGCGCGCTGCATCCGGTTCTCCCGGCTGCGCACGAATTCCCGTACACGCTGCGCGTCGTCTCGGAAATCACCGAGTCGAACGGCTCGTCCTCGATGGCTTCGGTCTGCGGCGCATCTCTCGCGCTGATGGATGCCGGCGTGCCGTTGAAGCGTCCGACCGCGGGCATCGCGATGGGCCTCATTCTTGAGGGCAAGCGCTTTGCGGTTCTGTCCGACATTCTCGGCGACGAGGATCATCTCGGCGACATGGACTTCAAGGTGGCTGGTACCGAAACCGGTATCACGTCGCTGCAGATGGACATCAAGATCGCCGGCATCACCGAAGAGATCATGAAGATCGCCCTCGCTCAGGCGAAGGACGGCCGCATTCATATCCTCGGCGAAATGGCCAAGGCATTGACCAATGCCCGCGCCGAGCTCGGCGAACATGCACCGCGTATCGAAGTGCTGCAGATCCCGACCGACAAGATCCGTGACGTGATCGGCACCGGCGGCAAGATCATCCGCGAGATCGTCGAAAAGACCGGCGCCAAGATCAACATCGAAGACGACGGCACCGTGAAGGTGGCTTCGGCAAATGGTGAATCGATCCGCGCGGCGATCAAGTGGATCAAGTCGATCACCTCCGATCCGGAAGTCGGCCAGATCTATGACGGCACCATCGTCAAGGTGATGGAGTTCGGCGCGTTCGTGAACTTCTTCGGACCGAAGGACGGCCTGGTTCACATCAGCCAGCTCGCCGCCAACCGCGTGCAGAAGACCTCCGACGTCGTCAAGGAAGGCGACAAGGTCAAGGTCAAGCTGCTCGGGCTGGACGATCGCGGCAAGGTTCGCCTGTCGATGAAGGTTGTCGATCAGGAAACCGGCGAAGACCTCGAAGCCAAGCAGAAGGCCGAAGGCGTTTCCGCAGCCGAGTAATCGCTTCAAAACATCGTGTGTCGGAAAGGGCGGCTTTTAGCCGCCCTTTTTTATGGGCAATGTTCAGGGCGGTTTGAAACCGGTCGCGGCACAATTACGCATCTGGTGCGTTTGGTTCCGGCAAAACAATTTCACGAACACGGGAGAAATTTCATGCCCTCGATCTCACGCCGCAATTTTTTCGTCGCGGCCACCGGCATTGCGGCGGCCGCGGCCGCGCCACGCATGGTGTTCGCGCAGGCCGCCGCACCCGCAGCGACCCCAGCGACAGGCCCGTTCACGCTTCCGGCCCTCACCTATGCGGCGAATGCGCTCGAGCCGCATATCGACGCCAGGACCATGGAAATTCATCACGACAAGCATCATGCCGCTTATGTCGCGAACATGAACACGGTCGCCAAGACCCATCCGCAACTCGGATCGACCCCGATCGAGACAGTTCTGGAAAAAATCAGCACGCTCAGCGACGACATCAAGACCACGGTGCGCAACAATCTTGGCGGTCACGCCAACCACACCATGTTCTGGCAGATCATGGGACCGAATGGCGGCAAACCCACTGGCGATGTGCTGGCCGCGATCGACAAGGATCTCGGCGGCCTCGAAAAATTCCAGACCGACTTCAACGCGGCAGGCGGACGTCAGTTCGGATCGGGCTGGGTGTTCGTGACCGTCGACAAGAGCGGCAAACTCGCCATCGAGACACGCCCCAATCAGGACTCACCGATCATGGACGGCAAGCGCGTGTTGATGGGCAACGATGTCTGGGAACACGCCTACTATCTGAACTACCAGAACCGCCGCCCAGATTATCTGAAAGCCTGGTGGAACACCGTGAACTGGGCAAGGATTTCCGAGCGTTATGCCGCAGCGAAGGCCGGCAAACTCACGATCTAACACCCCTGCGCGGTTGAATCCGGTCCATCACGCCCGCGCAAATCCGGGGTCGAAAGGAGAGGCTCGCTCGATCAGAAAATCTTATCTCTCGGCAAGAGAAAATCGATTGGACCTGATGCTGGAATTCTTCCAATGTGCCGCCGGGATCGGCTGGTCAGGCGATGCCGATTAGGTCCGATGCGGCAGCGATAGCGCGCCCAAATATTCCTGAATTCCAACAATCACAGAACGATCGGAGAAAATCATGGACGCGAAAACCGACGACAAGAGCGGCGGCAAATGCCCGGTGAACCACGGCAAAGGCGGTCATCGCAATCGTGACTGGTGGCCGGAGCACCTCGATATCGGCGTGCTGCATTCCAATGCGCCCGCCGCCGATCCGATGGGCGAAGCATTCGACTACGCCAAGGAATTCAAGTCGCTCGATCTGAACGCCGTGATCAAGGACCTGCATGCCTTGATGACCGACTCGCAGCCATGGTGGCCCGCCGACTTCGGCCATTACGGCGGTCTTTTTATTCGTCTGGCATGGCACAGCGCGGGCACTTACCGCACCACTGACGGCCGTGGCGGCGCAGGCGCTGGCCAGCAGCGCTTCGCACCGCTGAACTCGTGGCCGGACAACGTCAACCTCGACAAGGCGCGCCGCTTGCTGTGGCCGATCAAGCAGAAGTACGGCAAGAAAATCTCATGGGCCGATCTCTATGTGCTCGTCGGCAACGTCGCGCTCGAGTCGATGGGCTTCAAGACATTCGGTTTCGCCGGCGGTCGCGCCGACACCTGGGAGCCGGAAGAGCTTTACTGGGGTCCTGAAGGCACCTGGCTCGGTGACGAACGCTACAGCGGCGAACGTGAATTGGCCGAGCCGCTTGGCGCGGTGCAAATGGGCCTGATCTACGTCAACCCGGAAGGGCCGAACGGCAAGCCCGATGCGCTCGCCTCGGCGCGCGACATTCGCGAGACCTTCTTCCGCATGGCGATGAACGACGAGGAAACCGTCGCGCTGATCGCCGGCGGTCACACCTTCGGCAAGACCCACGGCGCGGGCGATCCGTCATTCGTCGGCGTCGATCCGGAAGGCGGCGCCATCGAGGCCCAGGGTCTCGGTTGGCACAGCAAGCATGGCACCGGCATGGGCCGTGACGCTATCGGCAGCGGCCTCGAAGTCACCTGGACCCAGACGCCGACGAAGTGGAGCAACTTCTTCTTCGACAACCTGTTCAAGTACGAATGGGAACTGACCAAGAGTCCGGGCGGCGCGCAACAGTGGGTCGCAAAGAACGCCGAAGCGATCATCCCGGATGCGTACGATTCGTCGAAGAAGCATCTGCCGACCATGCTGACGTCGGACCTCGCGCTGCGCTTCGATCCGGCTTACGAAAAGATCTCGCGCCGCTTCTATGAACATCCAGATCAGTTTGCGGACGCGTTCGCACGCGCCTGGTTCAAGCTCACACACCGCGACATGGGACCTATCGTCCGTTATCTCGGCCCGCTGGTGCCGAAGGAAACGCTGATCTGGCAGGACCCGATCCCGGCTGCGGATCATCCGCCCATCGGCGACAAGGATATCGCTGACCTGAAGACGAAGATTCTGTCGTCCGGCTTGACGGTCTCCCAGCTTGTTTCGGCGGCATGGGCATCGGCTTCGACATTCCGCGGTTCCGACAAGCGCGGTGGCGCGAACGGCGCGCGGGTTCGCCTGAGCCCGCAGAAGGACTGGGAGGTCAATCAGCCGGCCGAACTCAAGGCCGTCCTTGCGAAGCTCGAAGCAATCCAGAAGGAGGCCGGCAAAAAAGTCTCGCTCGCCGACCTCATCGTTCTGGGCGGCTCCGCTGCGGTGGAAAAAGCCGCGAAGGATGCCGGCGTCGATCTGAAGGTCCCGTTCACACCGGGACGCATGGACGCGTCTCAGGAACAGACCGATGTCGAATCATTTGCGCCGCTCGAGCCGCGTGCTGATGCCTTCCGCAATTACATCAGCGGCAAGCAGCAATTCATGGCGGCTGAAGAAGCCATGGTGGACAAGGCGCAGTTGATGAAACTGACCGGACCCGAGATGACGGTGCTGGTCGGCGGCTTGCGCGTTCTCGGCGCGAACACCGCGCAGTCAAAGCACGGTGTGTTCACCCAGCAGCCCGGCAAGCTGACGAACGATTTCTTCGTCAACCTGCTCGACATGAACACCGAGTGGCAGGCGGCCGGCGACAATCTCTACGAGGGCCGCGACCGCAAGACCAAGGCGGTCAAGTGGACCGCCACCCGCGTCGATCTGATCTTCGGCTCGCACTCGCAGCTCCGCGCCTTCGCGGAAGTGTACGCAAGCTCGGATGCGAAGGAGAAGTTCGTCAAGGACTTCGTCGCCGCATGGACCAAGGTGATGAATGCCGACCGGTTCGATCTGGCTTGATCGCACGGAACGCAGCTTCAAGGCAGCCTGAAGCGTTTTAACTTGAAGCGGTTCAAATGAATGAAAGCCCTTACGGGTTTCCGTGAGGGCTTTTTCATGACCCGCATTGTGGCGCGCAAAGATTGACACACGCATGCCTCCGGAATCGTTTATCAAGGTGACTGAATAAATCCGGAGGAACGGCAATGATGAAACTCTACTGGTCTCCGCGCTCCCGCTCGTTCTCCGGCCTCTGGCTGATGGAAGAAACCGGCCAACCTTACGAACGCGTATTGACGGACATTTCCACCGGCGCACAAAAGACGCCTGAGTTTCTGGCGGTCAACCCGATGGGCAAGGTGCCCGCACTGAAGGACGGTGACGTCTCCATCGCGGAGGCTTCGGCAATCTGCGCCTATGTCGCCGAGCGCTATCCCGATGCGAAGCTCGCGCCGCCCGTCGGCGATCCGCGCCGCGCAAAATATCTGCAATGGCTGTTTTTCTCGCCGGGCTGCATTGAGCCGGCGATCATCCAGATTTTCACCAAGATCGATGTCCCGACATCGACCGCGGCATGGGGCAGTTCCACGCAGGTGTTCGATGTGCTGGATGCGACGCTGGAAAAGGGACCGTTCCTGCTCGGCGAGATGTTTTCCGCCGCAGACATCATGATCTGCTCGGGACTCAATTTCGCGGTCAAGGTCTTCAAGATGGTGCCGACGCGGCCGTCATTCGACCGCTACATCGATGCCTGCTCGGCGCGTCCGGCGTTTCAGCGAGCTACGGTGATCGCGGCGGGGTGATATTTACGCGTTTTCTTCACGCGAACCGGTATCCACTTCGCTCGAAAACGCTTTCGTTCACTCCGGAACGATGCGCGGATCGACGTCCTTCGCGTAATCGACGCCCGCGATGCCAAATCCGAACAGACGCAGGAACTGGCTGCGGTATTCTTCGAGGTCCGCGAGCTCGCCAAGCGTTTCCGTGGACAGCAGCGGCCATCGGCGCGACACCTCGGCTTGAACCTTCGGCGACAACTCCCAGTCGTCGACCCGGATGCGCTGTTCATCATCGATCTCGGCGGTCTTGCCGAGGCGCGTCCGAAACAGACGATCGATCTGTTCGATGCAGCCTTCATGAAGCCCGAGCTGCTTCATGACCTTGAACAAAACAGTTCCGTAAAGCGGCACCACCGGAATGGCGGAGCTTGCCTGCGTGACCACAGCTTTCAGCGCCACAACGCGTGCGGCGTCCGGTCCAAGCCTTTTGCGGATCGCCTCTGCCTTTTGGTCGAGATCGAGCTTGGCGCGGCCCAGCGTGCCCTTCCAGTAGATCGGCCAGGTCAATTCGCTGCCGATGTATGTGTAGTTGAGTGTTTGAAAGCCCGGCGCCAAAACACCGGCGTCCGCGAGCTGATCGATCCATCGCTTCCAGTCGTCGCCGCCCATCACCGCGACTGTGGCGGTTGTCTCCTCTTCGGTCGCCGGCGCCAGCCCGGTCTCGAAGACTTCGCCTGTCTCCGTGTTGAGCGTTTTGATTTCGACACGCTCACCGAGCGGCTTGATGGCCGAGCGATAGGTCTTGCCTGTCACCGGATCGGTCCGGACGGGTGCTGCCATGCTGTAAACCAGCAAGTCCAGTTGCCCGAATTTCTCGCGCACACGTTCGATGAAGGCTTTTTTCAGCTCATCGGAAAACGCGTCGCCCTCCAGCGTAACCGGAGACCGGCCAATCTTCCGCGCCGCGATCTCGAAAGCACGATTGTTGTACCATCCGGCGCTGCCGGTCTTCGTCGCCGTGGGCTCGCGCTCCAGAGATACGCCGATGGTATCCGCGCCGCCCGCGAAGGTGGTGACGATGCGGCTCGCAAGACCGTAGCCCGTCGAACACCCCAGCACAGCAACGCGCTTTGGCCCGTCTTGAATCGGACCGTGGCCAAGGACGTACGAAATCTGCTCCCGGACATTTGCAGCGCAGCCGACAGGATGCGCCGTGGTGCAGATGAACCCTCGCACACGCGGTTCGATAATCATGCAAAACCCATTTCAAATTGTTGCAAGGTCTCTACTCGCTTGATGCCGATACCCTCGGCCAGCGAGGAGAGATAAAAGACATCAAGCATCCAGGTGCTTGAAAACCAGCGTTGCATTGGTGCCGCCGAAGCCGAACGAATTCGAGAGCACCGTGCCGAGCTTGGCGCCATCGACGCGCTTGCGCACGATGGGCATGTCGGCAAATGCCGGATCGAGTTCAGTGATGTTGGCGCTCTCGCAAATGAAACCGTTTTTCATCATCAGCAGCGAATAAATCGATTCATGGACACCGGTCGCGCCTTGCGAATGTCCCGTCAGCGACTTTGTCGCCGAGATCGGCGGGCACTTGTCGCCCGAACCGAACACCTCGCGGATGGCTTCCATTTCCTTGAGGTCGCCCACCGGCGTCGAGGTCGCATGGGGATTGATGTAGTCGATCTTGGATTGCACCGTGCTCAGCGCCATGCGCATGCAGCGCATCGCGCCCTCGCCCGACGGCGCCACCATATCCACGCCGTCGGATGTCGCGCCATAGCCGACGATCTCGGCGTAGATTTTCGCGCCGCGCGCCTTGGCATGTTCCAGTTCTTCCAGCACCAAAACACCGGCACCTGCGGAAATCACGAAGCCGTCGCGGTTGACATCATAGGCGCGCGACGCCGTGGCCGGGGTGTCGTTGTATTTCGACGACAACGCGCCCATCGCATCGAACAGCACCGAGAGCGACCAGTCGAGTTCTTCGCAGCCGCCTGCGAACATCATGTCCTGCTTGCCCATCTGAATGGTTTCGTAAGCATTGCCGACACAATGGTTCGACGTCGCGCATGCCGACGAAATCGAATAGCTGACGCCCTTGATCTTGAACCATGTCGCCAGCGTCGCCGACGCAGTTGACGACATGGCCTTGGGAACGGCGAAGGGGCCTACGCGTTTCGGGCCCTTGGTGCGGGTGATGTCCGCAGCCTCGATGATCGTCCGGGTCGAGGGTCCGCCCGAGCCCATAATGATGCCGGTGCGTTCGTTGGAAATATCCGATGGCTCGAGGCCCGCGTCGCGGATGGCCTGCTCCATTGCCACATGATTCCACGCGGCGCCCTCGCCGAGGAAGCGCATGGCGCGGCGATCGACCACGTCGGCAGGATTCAGCGTCGGCGCGCCGTGAACGTGCGAGCGGAATCCCATCTTCGCATAGACGTCTGCGCCGGTGATGCCGGATTTCGCTTCGTACAGACTCGCAAGCACCTCCTGAGTGTTGTTTCCGATGGAAGAGACAATGCCCATCCCCGTGACCACAACTCGCCGCATGATCCCTCGCCCTTAGTTGCTGCGCTTTCACGTCTGCGCCTTCGACTGCCCGCGCCGGTACTTAAGTCCGGCAATTCCGAAGCTCAATCCTTGTGAGCTGATCAACCCTGCATCACGTTCCCGGCTGCAATGCGGCACCGGGCGGAAGCAAGCCAACTTTCAATTCCTTGGCGCGATAGAAAATCTCGCCATCGGCCGAAAGCGTACCGTCGGCAATGCCGAGCCAGAGCTTCGAGCGCATCACGCGCTTCATGTCGATAGTGTACACGACCTTGGTGACATTCGGCAGAACCTGACCGGCGAACTTGAGCTCGTTCAGACCCAATGCGCGGCCGCGGCCCGGGCCGCCGGACCAGCCGAGAAAAAAGCCGACCATCTGCCACAGCGCATCGAGACCGAGGCAGCCCGGCATCACGGGATCGCCTTTGAAATGGCAGTTGAAAAACCAGAGGTCCGGCTTCACATCGAGTTCGGCGCGGATCAGGCCTTTGCCGTATTCGCCGCCCGTCTCGGTAATTTCCGTAATCCGGTCGAACATCAGCATCGGCGGCAGCGGCAGCTGGGCATTGCCCGCTCCAAACAGCTCGCCCCGGCCACAGGCCAGGAGCTCTTCGTAAGAGTAGCTGTTCTGGCGGTCTTTCATCTCGATCCCTTATTTTGACATGCCGGTCCTGCGGCAACCCCGCCGGACCTCTAACATACGCTTACCGAGGGTCAAAGTAGCCGTAACAGCCCGATTCAAGGCCCTTTTTACCCCAGAATACCGCCCGCCAGTTGCGAAAAACTTGCATGTAACTGCATCCTTTCCTATAGTCTCTGCAACAGTCCTTTTCAGTGGGCAGACCTGTGCTGTCCCAATGTGTACGAGTGATCTGATGGATGACGTTGTAACCACCGAGAGCAAGCGCGACGAGCAGCTTGGCCACCATGGTCACGCGCCGGCGCTCACCGGATGTCCGTGGCACGACGTCAACGAAATGTTGCAGTCCGTCGGCCTGCGCCCGACCCGTCAGCGCATGGCGCTGGGCTGGCTGCTGTTCGGCAAGGGTGGACGCCACCTGACCGCCGAAATGCTTTACGAAGAAGCGACCCACGCCAAGGTGCCGGTCTCGCTTGCCACCGTTTACAACACGCTCAACCAGCTCACCGAAGCAGGCTTGCTGCGTCAGGTCAGCGTCGACGGCACCAAGACCTATTTCGACACCAATACCAGCGCGCATCATCACTTCTACATGGAAGGCAACCACGAGCTGGTCGATATTCCGGACCCAAATCTCGTGCTGCAAAAGATGCCCGACGTGCCGGAAGGTTACGAGATCAGCCGCATCGACATGGTCGTGCGCCTGCGCAAGAAGCGCTGAAACCCGATAAAGATTGTCATTGCCGGGCTTCGACCCGGCAATCCATCTTCAGCATAAATTTTCGATTTGATGGATGCGCGGGTCAAGCCCGCGCATGACACGTCATTATTTGGCGGCCTTTGCAGAACGCCTTTCAGTTCACCTTCTCGTCGGCATAGACGCCCCAGAGCCGCTGCTGTTCGATCCAGCCGTCAAAGCCCGCGCCGGTGACGCGGCACCAGCCCTCGTTGCAGCGTTTCACGGTGGCGACGACGCCGGCCTGAAGCCTGGCCGAAATCGCGCTGTTGGCATCGGCGCTGTCGCGAATGGGCGCAAGGTCGTCCTTGTTCTTCATGGTGACCACCGCAGTGCGCCGACCGGACAGCAGCGAGTGATAAACCCAGCCTTCCGCGCCTTCCGAATCGCGCACCCGCCGCCAGTTCTCGAACTCCGCGGTGATTTCCACCGGCAGCCCGGAGCGGGTGTAGATCCAGGTCACGTCCTGATCCTTGGTGGGACCGGCGCGGACATTGACGTGATCCGACTTCAGGCTGACGTAGCGCGGCACCGGCAGGCCGCTGGTCGTGGTCACCGCATCCTTGTCCTTGGCGGCGAGACCCGTCGCGCATGATGCGGCCCAGATCGCACATCCCACCGCAAGCGACGCAAAATTTCGAGTAATTCCCATCACACCGTTCCTTCGCGCGGTCCCCATTGCCGCTCCCCTGCCGTCCGCGATGCCTGCGGCATCCCTGCCCTGCCGACCGCACTTTCAGGAACCTTTAGAGCGTCTTGGACGCCGGCAACGCCCCTTGCGTTCCCTTGGGTTCTTGTCTTGGCGCGGCCTTCTGCTAGAGAGGGACCACGGGCCAAGCGCCTGAAAAGCTGCGAAAAGCTCACCGGACCGGCAACGAATTCCTACCTTCGAACAGGCCGGTTAATGTGAACTGAACGGCCGGGCCAAACTGTCCGGAAACGGTGACTCCGCTTAAGATCGAAGGGCCTTGAATGGTTGCGGGTAAGAAAAAGCCTCTGGTGGTGGTCACGCGAAAGCTGCCCGACAGCACAGAAACGCGCATGCGCGAGCTTTTCGACACCCGGCTCAATCTCGACGACACGCCGATGACCCGCGAGCAGCTCGCCGAAGCGGTGCGCACAGCCGATATTCTGGTCCCGACGGTGTCGGACGTGATTTCCGCCGAGCTTCTCAGCCAGCCCGACATTCGCCTCAAGCTGATCGCGAATTTCGGCAACGGCGTCGACAACATCGATGTGGCTGCGGCGATTGCGCGCGGCATCATGGTCACCAACACGCCGAAGGTTCTCACCGAAGACACCGCCGACATGACCATGGCACTGCTGCTGGCCGTGCCGCGCCGCCTGATCGAAGGTTCGCTGATTCTGACCGAGGGCAAGGACTGGCCGGGCTGGTCCCCGACCTGGATGCTGGGCCACCGCATCGGCGGCAAACGCCTCGGCATCATCGGCATGGGCCGTATCGGCCAAGCGCTCGCCCGCCGCGCCCATGCCTTCGGGTTGCAGATCCATTACCACAACCGCCGTCCGGTCGCGCCGCAGATCGAGGAAGAATTGGGCGCAACCTATTGGGACAGCCTCGACCAGATGCTGACGCGGATGGACTTCATCTCGGTGAACTGCCCGCATACGCCTGCGACGTTCCATCTGCTATCGGCACGACGGCTGAAGCTCATTCGCAAGGACGCTTACGTCATCAACACCGCGCGCGGCGAAGTCATCGACGAAGCGACGCTGACCAAGCTGATCGAGGATGGCGAAATCGCAGGTGCCGCGCTCGACGTGTTCGAGAACGAGCCAGCGGTCAATCCGAAACTGGTGCGGCTCGCGAAAGCGGGCAAGGTCGTGCTGCTGCCGCATATGGGCTCGGCCACCATCGAAGGCCGAGTCGAGATGGGCGAGAAGGTGATGATCAACATCCGCACCTTCCTCGACGGCCACAAGCCGCCGGACCGCGTGCTGCCGGGCGTGGCGTAACTTGCTTCTCGTCTAGAGGTGCGCCGACAGATCCATGATCGTCGGCGCATCGCCGTTCAGCGGATTTGACGGATCGCGCGCATAACGCAATGTCTCGAACCGCATGGCGCGGGCATCGATCATCACCAGCCGCCCCACAAGACTTTCACCGAAGCCGACGATGTCGCGGATCGCCTCCAGCGCCATCATCGAGCCGAGCACACCGGCCAGCGCACCGAGCACGCCCGCTTCCTCGCAGGTCGGCGTGGTGCCCGGCGGCGGGGCTTCCGGAAACAGGCAACGATAAGTTGGATTTTGATTTCCGTTTGCGTCGGTTCCGTGCGCGCGGATCGTGGTCAGTGAAGCGTCGAACACACCGAGCGCACCGGCAACCAGCGTTGTCTTCGCCAGATAGCAGGCATCAGACACCAGATAGCGCGTGGCGAAATTATCCGAGCCATCGACGACCACGTCGTAACCGCCGATCAAATCCAGCGCATTCTCAGCGGTCAGCCGCACGGCATGCGTACGCAACGTCACATGCGGATTGAGCGCGCGAATTCTGTCGCCCGCGCTATTCACTTTCGGCCGGCCGACATCCGGCGTCGCGTGGATGATCTGGCGTTGCAGGTTGGACAGGGACACGGCGTCGTCATCGACCACCCCAAGGGTGCCGATGCCCGCCGCTGCAAGATACATCAGGGCGGGTGCGCCAAGACCGCCTGCGCCGATCACCAGCACGCGCGACGCCTTCAGCGCGGCCTGACCGGGACCGCCAACCTCGCGGAGCACGATATGGCGCGCATAGCGCTCCAGTTCTTCAGATGTCAGCATTCCGGTATCATCACTCTCGCAGCGGCGATTTTTGCCGCGCCATCGAACCGCAGCCCCGCTGCCGCGGACAAACCATCGTTACTCTGAAACATGATAGGCCCGAAAAGCGGTATCCCCTTTTCGGCATCATGTTCTATGCTCGGATGCGCTTATTACCAGCAATGAGACCATTCATGAAACTGCCATTCGCCCTTGTGCTGACGATGGCTGCCGCGCTCGGCTCCGCCGCAGCGCAAACCCCGGCTGCCAAGCCTCCGCAGGTTAAGCCTTCGCAGGCCAAGCAGGCACCTGCGCAGATCAAGCCGAAGCCGGTGACGACGGTTCCGATCCGCCCGGCGGTGCAAACCCCGGTCGATACCGCCAAGGCGATGGAGCAGGCCGAGCGTCTTGCGATCCAGTCGGATCTCGCCTGGGTCAGCCTCTATAACGGCGCGATCAATGGCGAGGCCAGCGACCGGATGGTGGCTGCCATCAAGGCGTTTCAGAAGGACCACGGAGCCAAGCAGACCGGCGTGCTGAACGCGCAGGAACGCGGTGTGCTGAGCGCGGATGCGAAGAAGTTACAGGACAATGTCGGCTGGAAAGTGCTGAGCGACGCAACCAGCGGCGCGCGGATCGGTCTGCCGTCGAAGCTGGTGCCGCTGATCGTCAGCGACGTCAACGGCACCAAATGGTCCTCCGCCACCGGCACCATCCAGATTGAATTCGCGCGCCGCAAGGAAGCCAGCGCCACCACCGCAACGGTGGCCGCGAGCGAGAAAAAGCTGAACGCACGCAAGACCGACTACAGCGTGGTGAAGCCGGATTTCTTTGTGCTGTCGGGATCGCAGGGGTTGAAGAAATTCTACATCCGCGGCCAGACCCGCAACAACGAGGTCCGTGTCCTCACCATCCTGTACGATCAGGCCACCGAAGGCACCATGATCCCGGTCACGGTGGCGATGTCGAGCGCGTACAATCCGTTTCCGGGCAATGGCGTGGCGCAGGCCAGCCCGCCGCCGCGTAGAAAAGTCGAGTACTCCACGGGAATTATCGCCAGCGCCGATGGCGCGATCATTGCGGATCGTCAGGCCACCGACGGCTGCATGACCATCGCTGTGCCGGGTTACGGCAACGCTACCCGCATTGCAGACGATGACGCGCGTGAATTGGCGCTGCTGCGAATCTATGGCGCGAGCGGATTGAAGCCGATAGCGATGGCGGGCAATGGTGCTGCGAAATCGAATCTCAGCCTGACCGGCATTGCCGATCCGCAGAGTCAAGGCGGACGCAATGCCGTGACGGTTGTGGCAGCCACTGCCGCGCCCGCCGGCACCGACATGACGCTATCGCCCGAGCCGGCGATGGGCTTCTCCGGTGCCCCGGTACTCGATGGCGACGGAAAATTCGCAGGCGTTGCGCGGCTGAAGCCCGCGGTCGTGGCCGGACCCGCAGGCACACCGTTGCCGTCGCAAGCCTTGCTGGTGTCCGCCGATTCCGTGCGCGAATTTTTGAAGGCAAGGGGTGTCACGCTTGCGTCGGGTACGTCCGATGCGAAGGCCTCGGTGCTGCGGCTGGTGTGCGTGAGGAAATAATCCGTCAATTGTCGGCGGAGCGAGAGCGATACCGCTGCAATCAACCCGTTTTGGGCTAATGCACCGTTTCGTCACCGTCTCGCCTTATGCACCGGACTCCGTCACCGTTTTGACATTTCGTTTTCGCGGTGATTCCGGCCAGCGCTTGGCTCGCGGCCAGTGCCCACTCACACGTTTTACTTCTGACAAACCGGGCACCAGAACGTCGAACGACCATTCTGCGTAAAGCGCTTCACCGTGCCTTTGCATTTCGGCGTCTTGCAGGGTTCGCCTTCGCGGTCATAGACCAGAAACGAATGCTGGAAATATCCCAACTCGCCGTCGGTCTGGCGATGATCGCGCAGCGACGATCCACCCGCCTTGATCGCCGCATTCAACACGGTGTGGATTGACCCCACCAGACGCTTGGCATGATCGGTCGGCCCACCTTTGCGATCCGTCAACGTCGATGCTTGCCGCTTCGGCGACAGATGCGAGCGAAACAGCGCTTCACAGACATAGATGTTGCCAAGCCCCGCGACCACACGCTGATCCAGCAGTGCGGCCTTAAGGTTGGTTTTCTTGCCCGCGCAGGAACGCGCCAGCATCGCGGCATCGAACTCGTTTCCGAGCGGTTCAGGCCCGAGACCGCGCAGCAGCGGCTCGGCTTCCATGTCTATGCGCGGAACGATCTTCATGTAGCCGAAGCGGCGCGGATCGTTGAATGAGATCATCGCGCCCGACGCCATGTGGAACACCACATGATCGTGAGTCCGGTTCTCACTGCGCGGATAGTGGAAGTCGCCGGGCGCGCTTTCGCCTTCGGGAAGCGTCACGCGAAACGACCCCGACATGCCGAGATGCATCAGCAGCACGTCGCCACTGTCCATGTCGGCCATCAGGTATTTTGCGCGCCGGCCAAGACCGCTGACGATCTTGCCTTCGAGGCGGGCCACGAAATCCTTTTGAAACGGAAACCGCAGGCCATCGCGGCGGGTCTCGACGCGCGCGATGCGCTGCCCCTCCATCACCGGCTGCAGGCCGCGGCGAACGGTTTCGACCTCGGGTAATTCAGGCATTGAATGATCTCATGCCGAGGGCTTGTCGGCTTCGCTGAAAACGAGATGGTTGGAAAATGGATCGTACACGGTCATCGTGGTCGCGCCCCAGGGCTGCTGCTCGAGCCCCGGACGCATATAGTTGTAACCCTTGGCCGCGAGTTCAGCGTGATATTCGACAAGTCCCGTCGTCTCGACATGGATATGCGTGCCCGGCGAACCGTCGCCATGATGCTCGCTCAGGTAAAGCTGGACGCCGCCGCGCGAGATGCCCAAGAAAAGCGGAAGCTCCGGCTCGAAACGGTGTTCGAAATCGACTTTGAAGCCGAGATAATCGAGATAGAACTCCCGCGCCTTGGCGGTATCGAACATCCGCAGGATGGGAATGACCCGGCTGAACGCGATCGGCATTGGCGACCCCAGTCTGCGCATTAACCTTGACGCCATGGAGCTTCAGGCCCGCGCTTTTCGACAGGGTATGTAGCGCGCTCCGGCGCGACACGCTATGGTCCCGCCGCAAAAAGCCGCTTGGATAGACAAAGCATGGAACGGCCTGACGGAACGACGCATTTCGGCTTCCGGGATGTGGGGCTTGGCGAAAAGCAGACGCTGGTGAACGAGGTGTTTCACAGCGTCGCCAAACGCTACGACCTGATGAACGACCTGATGTCGGGCGGGATGCACCGGCTCTGGAAAGAGGCGATGATCACCGCGCTCAATCCGCCGCGCGCCGACGCGCCGTTCGCGCTGCTCGATGTGGCAGGCGGGACCGGCGACATTTCGTTTCGCGCGGCGAAGGCAGCCGGCCACGGATTTCAGGCCACCGTCTGTGACATCAACACCGAGATGCTGAGCGTCGGCCGCGAGCGCGCGGTGGCGCAGCATCTCGACCATCAGGTCTCGTTCGTCGAGGGCAACGCGGAAGCCCTCGCCTTTCCGGACAAGAGCTTCGATGCCTACACCATCGCGTTCGGCATCCGCAACGTGCCGCGTATTCCGCTTGCATTGAGCGAAGCCTATCGCGTGCTCAAACCCGGCTCGCGATTTCTCTGCCTTGAGTTCTCGTCAGTCGATGTCCCCGGCCTCGACAAGGTCTACGACCTGTTCTCGTTCAACGTGATCCCGCAACTCGGGCGCGCGATCACGGGTGATGCCGAGTCCTATCGCTATCTGGTCGAATCGATCCGGCAATTCCCGAAACCGAACGCTTTCTCCGACATGATCCGCGCGGCAGGATTCTCCCGCGTCAAGCACGACATCATGTCCGGCGGCATCGTCGCGCTCCATTCAGGCTGGCGTTTGTGATTTCTGCGCTCACTCATACAATGAGACTGGCGCGCGCGGGTTATGTGTTCGCGCGCGAAGGCGTGTTCGGTTTTGCCGATCCCTCCACCATGCCGCCGCAGGCGCAGTTCGCGGTGCGCATGGCGCGGCTGATCGAGCGGCGCGGTGCGGCCACCAGCGGCCGGCTGTCGCGCGCGCTGACGCGACTTGGTCCGACTTACGTGAAACTCGGCCAGTTCCTCGCGACACGGCCCGATGTGGTCGGCGTCGCCATGGCGCGCGATCTTGAAAATCTTCAGGACCGACTGCCGCCATTTCCGCAAGCGCAGGCGGAAGCCGTGATTGTCACTGCGTTCGATAAGCCTGTGGCTGAAGTCTTTGCGAGCTTCGGCGAGTCGGTCGCCGCTGCCTCTATCGCGCAAGTCCATCGTGCCGAAGTCGCGACAGAGGGCGTGCGCAAGACCGTTGCCGTCAAGGTGCTGCGGCCCAATGTCGGCGGACGATTTCAACGCGACCTCAGCGATTTTATGTTCGCTGCACGCAAGGTTGAGGCGCTCTCCCCCGAAGCACGGCGACTGCGCCCGATCGAGATCGTCGATACACTGGCGCGCTCGGTAGCGATGGAAATGGACCTGCGGCTGGAAGCCGCCGCCCTTTCCGAGATGGCGGAGAATACCAGAGACGACCATGAGTTCCGGATTCCGACCGTGGACTGGGATCGCACCAGCCATCACGTACTGACCATGGAGTGGATCGACGGGATCGCGCTGAACGATCGCGCCAAACTTGAGGCAGCAGGGATCGATCTGCCGGATCTCGGCCGCAAGGTGATCCAGAATTTTCTGCGCCATGCGTTGCGCGACGGCTTCTTCCACGCCGACATGCACCCCGGCAATTTGTTCGTCGATGAGACCGGGCGGCTGGTCGCTGTCGACTTCGGCATCATGGGGCGGCTTGGCCTGAAAGAGCGCCGCTTCCTCGCAGAGATTCTCTTAGGTTTTATTACCCGCGACTATCACCGGGTCGCCGAGGTGCATTTCGAGGCGGGTTACGTGCCGGCGCATCATTCGGTGGAGAATTTCGCGCAGGCCATCCGTGCCATCGGAGAGCCGATCCATAACCGCGCAGCGGACGAAATCTCGATGGCGAAACTGCTGTCGCTGCTGCTCGAGGTCACCGGCCTGTTCGACATGCGCACGCGGCCCGAACTGATCCTGCTGCAGAAGACCATGGTGGTGGTCGAGGGCGTGGCGCGGGGTTTCGATCCCAAGCTAGACATCTGGACCACCGCCGATCCCGTGGTGCGCGAATGGATCGCGCGCAATCTTGGCCCAATCGGCAAGATCGAGGGCGCGGTGGCCGGTGCCAGCGAACTTGGCCGGGTGCTGTCGGGACTTCCAGCTCTCGCCTCCCGGTCGATCGCGGTGCTGAACCAGTTCGAGGACATGACCCGCAACGGGCTGGTGCTGGCACCCGAAACCGTCGCCGCCATCGGCAAGGCCGAGGCGAAACGAACCCGCTGGCAGACAGCGGCGTTATGGGTGATCGCGCTGACATTTATCGGGATTCTCTGGTCTCTGCGTTAAAATGATGGCATTGCAGTCATGATTTGATTGCAATGCCATCATTTGCTATGAGTGGCTCGAACGGGAGCACGTCATGGCCAGCCTGACCGTCCGCAAACTCGATGAAGCCCTCAAGGCCAGCCTCCGGCTGCGCGCCGCTAAAGCCGGGCGCTCCGTCGAAGATGAGGTGCGGATGATCTTGCGGGAGGCCGCGGACGGTCCGGTCGGCGGGACCACGCGAAAGGCTCCCGAGGTGAAATCGGGCCATAGGCCCCTGCTCACACACACCACGACAGACATGCCGCGCGTCACCCTGATCATCGGCGGCGGGATTGCGGCCTACAAGGCGCTCGACCTGATCCGCCGCCTGAAAGAACGCGGCCTCCATGTCCGCTGCGTGATGACGCGCGCCGCTCAGCAGTTCGTCACACCGCTGACCGCCAGCGCGCTGGCCGACGAGCGCTGCTACACAGATCTGTTCGATGCCCAGAGCGAATTCGACGCCGGGCATATCCGGCTCGCCCGCGATACCGACCTGATCGTTGTCGCGCCCGCCACCGCCGACCTGATGGCCAAAATGGCGCAGGGCCATGCCGACGATCTTGCCACCGCGATCCTGCTTGCCACCAACCGCCCTGTGCTGGTGGCACCCGCGATGAACCCGTTGATGTGGGCCAACGCAGCGACCAAACGCAACGTCGCCCAGCTGGCGCGCGATGGCGTCGCCTTTATCGGCCCAAACTCCGGCGAGATGGCGGAGGCGAATGAAGCCGGCGTCGGCCGCATGTCGGAGCCAACCGAAATTGCAATGGTCGCCGAGGCAATACTGCGTCCGCCGCACACCGGTCCGCTTGCAGGAAAAAGGATCCTCATCACCGCAGGCCCGACCCACGAGCCGATCGATCCGGTGCGCTACATCGCCAATCGCTCCTCCGGCAAGCAAGGCTTTGCGATCGCGGCATCCGCAGCCCAAGCCGGTGCTGATGTGACGCTGATTTCAGGTCCGGTCGATCTCGACGATCCCGCAGGCGTTCGTGTCATCCGCGTGGAATCCGCGCGCGACATGCTCGCACAAGTGGAAAGCGCGTTGCCGGTGGACATTGCGATCTTCGCCGCCGCCGTGGCGGACTGGCGCGTCGCTAATGCCGGCGACCAGAAGATCAAGAAGACCGCGAGCGGCATGCCGCAGCTCGCACTGGTGGAAAACCCCGACATTCTCGCGACCATCTCGAAACTCAGGCAAAACCGGCCACAACTTGTGATTGGATTCGCCGCCGAAACCGAGAACCTGATCGACAACGCCACGTCGAAGCTGAAGCGCAAGGGTTGCGACTGGATCGTCGCCAACGATGTATCGCCGGCGTCTGGCGTGATGGGCGGCGACCGCAACACCGTCCATATTCTAACCTTGGACGAAGCAACCGTCGCTGTTGATTCCTGGCCGGTGATGACGAAAGAGGAAGTCGCTGACGCGCTCGTTGAGAAAATCGAGAAAGTCATAGGACAACGACCTTCATGAAGACCGCCATCACCGTCGAGATCCAGCGCCTGCCTCATGCCGAAGGCCTCGCGCTGCCGGCCTATCAGAGCGCGCATGCCGCGGGCCTCGATCTGCTTGCGGCGGTCCCTGAGGACAAGCCGCTGACGATGCAGCCGGGACAGCGCGCGCTGGTGCCGACCGGACTGATGATCGCGGTTCCGCCCGGTTATGAGGCACAGGTGCGGCCCCGCTCGGGCCTGGCGCTCAAGCAGGGCGTCACCGTTCTCAATTCGCCGGGCACGGTGGATGCCGACTATCGCGGCGAAGTTTCGGTGCTTTTGATCAATCACGGCAACGAGCCATTCACGATCCGGCGCGGAGAACGCATCGCCCAGCTTGTCATCGCCGCCGTGACACAAGCAAATCTGGTGGCAGTTGCATCGCTGTCGCCCACCGATCGCGGCAGCGGCGGCTTCGGTTCCACCGGACGGTAAACGGCCCTTCCCGAAGGTCGAATCGCACCGCACCATCGCGCGCGCTGTCATTATTTTGTGGTGCGATTCACGTTCACGGTCTGGACTCTTACCCGGTGACTCCTCTTGAGGATATTGTCGTTCGATTCGTGTGCGGCGGTTGGGAAAGATCATGTCAGGCGTGATCGAGGGGATGCGGCGGACCTTGCTGTCGTGCACTTCGATTGTGCGCGGAGGCGCGGTTGGCCTTGGCGCGTCCGTTGGCGCAGCGATGATGCTCGGCATTGCGCCCGCTTTTGCGCGTGACGACCTTCTCGGCAACGCGCTGACGCTTCTGGCACAAATCGATCGGCAAGAAATTGCCGCGCTGAGCGTCGCCGCCGCGGTCCTTGGATTCTCGGTGGTGGCAGCCATCCTGCTGATGCGGACACGGCTGCGCGCGGCACGGATCGAATCCCGCCTGTTGTCGGACAATCAGGCGCTGCAAGCCGAGGCGGATCGCTTTCGCGCCCTGCTGTTCGCCGAACCGCAGGTTTTGATCTCGTGGGCTGCAGGCGAAGACCGCCCCGATATCAGCGGCGACGTGGCGATGCTGATGCCGCAGGCCACCGACCAGTTCAGTCCGCAACGGGTGCTGGCCTTCGGAAGCTGGCTGCTCCCGGAGCAGGCGCTCGCGATGGATCACGCCGTCGATAATCTGCGTGAGGCCGGCGAGGGATTCCAGCTCAACCTGTCGACGGCAGCCGGGCGCACCATCGAGGCGATGGGACGCGCCATCGGCGGACAAGCCATTGTCCGGATTCGCGAACTCTCCGGCGTCCGGATGGAACTTGCCGAGATCAACATCCGCTACGCTCATTTGCTGGAAGAAACCGGCGCGCTGCGCGCCTTTGCGGACGCCGTCCCGCTTCCGGTCTGGGCCCGGCGCAGCAATGGCGCGCTGAGCTTTGCCAACGCCGCCTACGCGCAGGCCACCGATGCAAGCTCCGTCACCGATGCCATTGAGCGCAATCTCGAACTGCTCGACCATGACGATCGCGCCAGCATGGCGCGGGCGCTTGCGGACAGGAACCTCTTCGAGGCGCGCGTTCCTGTGGTGACCGGCGGCCAGCGCCGCATGCTCGACATTCGCGCGCTCAACGTGGCGGGCGGCAGCGCGGGGATTGCCGTCGATGCCACCGAAGCGGCCGGTCTTCGTGCCGCACTCGAACGCATGGCCGAAGCCCATCGCCGAATGCTCGATCAACTCTCGTCGGGCGTGGCCGTGTTCGATGCCGCGCGGCGGCTGACGTTCTACAACGATTCCTATCGCCGGCTCTGGGATTTCGACCGCGCATTCCTTGACGGCAATCCCGACGATTCCAGTGTGCTCGACAAGCTCCGCGTCGCGCGCAAGATTCCCGAACAACCGGATTTCCGCGCCTGGAAGAACAAGCTGTTCGAAGCCTACCGGGCCATCGAACCCGCCAAGGACACCTGGTATCTGCCGGATGGCCGCGCGCTCGGCGTCGTCACCACGCCCAACCCGGAAGGCGGCGTCACGTATCTGTTCGACGACGTCACCGAAAGCCTCAAGCTCGCACGGCAGAATGACGGCCTGATCCGCGTCCAGCGTGAAACGCTGGACAATCTGGCCGAAGCGGTTGCCGTGTTCGGCAGCAACGGCCGCGCGCAATTGTTCAATCCGCCCTTCGCACGGATGTGGAAACTGTCGCCGGAAGCACTGGCTCAGCAGCCGCATATCGAAGCTATCGAACAGTGGTGCCGGCCATTGTTCGACGACGAGGCAACCTGGCAGACGATCCGCGCCGCCATCACCGGCATCGACGACCGCATTTCCGTTCCGCTCAAACTGGAGCGCAAGGACGGCAGCGTGATCGACTGCACCACCATGCCGCTCCCTGACGGGGCGACCATGCTGACATTCCAGGACGTCACCGACACCGTGAATGTCGAGCGCGCGCTGCGCGAACGCAACGAGGCGCTGGAAACAGCCGACCAGATGAAGGTCGATTTCGTCCATCACGTGTCTTACGAATTGCGCTCACCGCTCACGACCATCATCGGCTTCGCGCATTTCCTGGCCGATCCATCGACTGGGCCGATGACGTTGAAACAGAGCGAGTATCTCAGCTACATCACGACATCGACCAACGCGCTGCTCGCCATCATCAACAACATCCTCGATCTTGCGACCATCGACGCCGGCGCGATGACGCTCAATCTCGGCCCAGTGGATGTGCAAAAGACCATTGACGATGCCACTGCCGGGATTCAGGACCGGCTTGCGCGCGAACAGATCGATCTCGATGTCCGCATCGATCCGGCCATAGGCGATTTCGTCGCCGACGAGCGGCGCATCGTTCAGGTGCTTTATAACCTGCTGGCTAACGCTGTCGGCTTTTCGCCACAGAACAGCACCGTGACGCTGCGCGCCCGCCGCAACGACGCCAGCGTCATGTTCTCTGTTTCCGACTCTGGTCCCGGCATTCCGGAAGAGGTCAAAGACAAGGTGTTCGACTGGTTCGAGAGCCATGCCAACGGATCGCGCCATCGCGGTGCGGGCCTTGGCCTGTCGCTGGTCCGATCCTTTGTCGAATTGCACGGCGGCAAGGTCCATGTCGACTCGGTGGTCGGCAAGGGCACGACGGTGACCTGCGAGTTTCCTGTCGATCAGACCTATCGTAATGCTGCTGAATGAGCGATCTCTCGACATTCCATGTCGCGCTGGCGAATGAGGCCGCGACCGGCCAATTGATGGCGGATCTGGCGCTATTGCTGAGTGCGGGCGACGTTATCACCCTGTCGGGTGACCTCGGCGCCGGCAAGACCGCCGCCGCGCGCGCGCTGATCCGCTATCTTGCGCAAGACGACGACCTGGAAGTGCCGAGCCCTACATTCACGCTGGCGCAAACTTACGATCTGCCATCGTTTCCGCTGCTGCATGCCGATCTGTATCGCGTCAACGATCCGGACGAGCTGGAAGAAATCGGACTGTCGCCGCTGCCGGAAGGAACGGTGGCGCTGATCGAATGGCCGGAACGTGCGCCGGATATGCTTCCGCCGGACCGGATCGATATCGCGTTCAGTCACCGGCCCTCGCTCGGCACCGGCGCGCGCGCTGCCGAGATCACGGGATCCGGCAAACTGATTGCAAAGGTCGAACGTCTTGGCGCGCTGCGGCGCTTTCTCGAACTCGCAGGCGCCCTCGACGCCAAGCGCCAGCGCATGCCGGGCGACGCATCGACGCGCTCCTATGCCCGGCTCATCAAAGGCGAACAATCCACCATCCTGATGAACTCGCCACGCCGTCCCGATGGGCCCGCGCTATACGACGGAAAATCCTACAGCGAGGCCGTCCATCTCGCCGAGGACGTCAAGCCGTTCGTCGCCGTCGCCAACGGGCTGCGCGAGCGCGGCTATTCCGCGCCGGCGATCCATCACGCCGATCTGGATGAAGGCTTTCTCATCACCGAGGATCTCGGCCGCGACGTGTTCATCGAGGGCAATCCGCCGAAGCCCATCGCCGGGCGCTATCAGGTCGCGGTCGATATGCTGGCGGCTTTTCATCAAGAACAGCTGCCGGACGTTCTGCCGCTCGCGCCGCATCTCGATTACACCGTGCCGCCGTTCGACAACGACGCGATGATGACCGAAGTCGGGCTGATGCCAGAATGGTATCTGCCAGACAAAGGCGTGACGTTGACCAGCAACATGCAAGCGGACTTCCTGCTGATCTGGCAGGACCTGTTCGGGAAGCTCGCCGACGCCCCGAAAACCTGGACGCTGCGCGATTTCCATTCGCCGAACCTGATCTGGCTCGAACACCGCAAGGATACCGGGCGCGTTGGCCTGCTCGATTTTCAGGACGCTGTGATGGGTCCAACCGCCTACGACCTGGTATCGCTGTTGCAGGACGCGCGAATCGACGTTCCCGAAACCATCGAAATCGCGATGCTGACCCGTTACGCCAAGGAGCGGCGAACCGGCGATCCCGCCTTCGATGCCGCCGCCTTCGTCCAGCAATATGCGATCATGTCGGCGCAGCGAAACACGCGGCTGCTCGGCACCTTTGCTCGCCTGAACCGGCGCGACGGCAAGCCGCAATACCTCCAGCACCAACCGCGGGTGTGGACCTACCTCAACCGCGCCCTCGCCCACCCGTCGCTCGAGACGTTCCGCGAGTGGTGCATCGCCCACGTCCCGCCGCCCGGGACCTGACCGAACGCCCTATTTTCTGGGCCCCGCCTTTACCGGTTGTTAGCCAGCCAGCCCCTAATTTGGGTTCCGACGACTGTGCAGCGCAGCCCCCGGCGATGCATCGCACGACATCGAGAAGCGAGCGGAGTGACAATCCATGGCAACGGAACGACGTGTGGGCGACCGCGTGGTTTTCGAGCGCGGCTTTTCAGCTCACCTGATGGGCATCGACGGAACGTGGCGGCGCAATTGTCTGGTCGAGGATATTTCCGAGACCGGCGCGAAGCTGACCGTCGAAGGCTCTGTCGAAGGCCTGAATCTCAAGGAATTCTTCCTGCTGCTGTCGTCCACGGGGCTGGCTTACCGCCGCTGCGAACTGGCCTGGGTCAATGGCGAGCAGATCGGTGCGGGTTTCCTCAAACCCGATGCCAAGAAAAAGCCTGCCCGCCGCGCCGCCGGGTCGCAGGTCGTGGAAGTCTGAATTCATTGCCGATATTGCCAGCCGCCAGAGTCGCACCGCTGTCACAAACTCCGATTACAGCCTGACCGAGCGGCGCAAAGCGCCGATTCGGATGCTATATCTGGCATTCGCCAGTTTTCGTGCCGAGCCGAAAGCGCTCGCGGGCCAGTTGAGATAACGCTTCCATGCCGACCACACCCGTTTCAGCCATGGTTCTCGCCGCCGGTCTCGGCCTCCGGATGCGGCCGCTGACGGACAAGATGCCGAAGCCTCTGGTCCCGGTTGCCGGCAAGCCGCTGCTCGACCATGTGCTCGACCGGCTCGCGGAAGTCAGCGTCGCCACCGCAGTGGTCAACGTGCATTATCTTCCCGACCAGATCGTGCAGCACGTCAAATCCCGCCAGACGCCCCGCGTCATCATCTCCGACGAGCGCGATGTGGTGCTCGGCACCGGAGGTGGCGTGGTGAAAGCGCTGCCGCTGCTCGGCGACGCGCCGTTCTATCACCTGAACGCCGACACGATGTGGCTTGACGGCGTGCAGCCGAACTTGGCTCGTCTCGCGGAAGCTTTCGATCCGGCGCGCATGGACATTCTGCTGCTGATGGCACCGACCGCAAACAGCATCGGCTATGCGGGGGCTGGCGACTACGCGATGCAGACCGACGGCACCTTGCGCAAGCGCAAGGAGCACCAGGTGGTGCCGTTCGTCTATGCCGGCGCCGCCATCATCTCGCCTGCGATTTTCAAGAACGCGCCGGTCGGGGAATTTTCCCTGACCAAGATGTTCGACGCCGCCAACGAACAGGAACGGCTGTTCGGATTGCGGCTTGATGGCCTGTGGATGCATGTCGGCACCCCGGATGCGGTCCATGCCGCCGAAGAAGCCCTGCTCGCCAGCGTGGCCTAGAGCCGTCCAGCCATGCCATGATGACCGCCGATCCGCGAATCGGAAGTGTCATGCGCGTTTTCAACGTCCCTCCCTCTGCGCCGTTTCTACACACGGTGATCGAGGCCCTCGTCGATGGCCGCCTCGTCGCGGGCTTCGACGCGCGCGCGAATCCCGAGCGGCTGGCGGATGCGACCCTCTATTTGTCCACGCGTCGCGCGGGCCGCATGGCGCGCGAAGTATTTCTCGACGTGCTGCAAACCGACGCGGTCGTGCTGCCGCGTATCGTCGCCCTTGGCAGCGTCGATGAAGACGAGCTGGAATTCTCCGGCGACGAGCAACTTGGCGGAGCGGAGGCGTCTCTTCTGCCGCCGAAGCTGGACGATCTCGAACGCAGACTGACTCTGGCGCGACTGGTCGCCGCCTGGGCCAAGCAGCAACCAGCTTCGCTGGTCGTCGGCAGTCCCGCATCGACGCTGGCACTGGCAGGCGATCTCGCGCGCTTGATGGACGATATGGTGACGCGCGGCGTCGGCTGGGATGCGCTCGACGGCATCGTGCCCGATGAACTCGATATTTACTGGCAGCACACGCTGAAGTTTCTGAAGATCGCAAAGGAAACCTGGCCGGATTATCTGAAAGTGATCGACCGGATTGAACCTGCGCTGCGGCAGAAAATGCTTATCGCAGCAGAAGCAAAGCGCTTGAGCGCGCAGCAAAAGGGGCCGGTGATAGCGGCAGGCTCCACCGGATCGATGCCTGCGACCGCAATGTTTCTGCAAGCCATCGCCCAGCTGCCGCAAGGCGCGGTGGTGCTGCCGGGCCTCGACACCAGCCTCGACGAGGCCGCTTGGAACTCTATCGGCGGCGCTGTCAACGCCGGTGACATTGTTGCCGCGCCCGCAGCCTGGAGCCATCCGCAATTCGCGCTGCATGGACTGCTCACACGGTTCGGCATCAAGCGCCGCGACGTCGAACATCTGGCGGCTCCGGCGGCTCATGGTCGCGAAGTGCTCGTCTCAGAAGCGATGCGGCCCGCAACATCGAGCGAAAAGTGGCATACGCAACTCGCCGACAAGGCAATCGCGCAGCACATCGCATCCGGCACCGAAGGCCTGACGGCTATCGAAGCCGCCGATCCCGAGATGGAGGCGCTAGCCATTGCGGTGGCGATGCGCGAGGCGCGCGAGCACAATCAGACAGCAGCGCTGGTTACGCCGGACCGCGCGCTGGCGCGCCGGGTGATGGCAGCGCTCGGCCGCTGGAACCTCACTTTCGACGATTCCGGCGGCGACTCTCTGATGGACACACCGGCCGGCATTTTTGCGCGGCTGGCGGCGCAAACCGTCGCCGACGAATTCGCGCCGCCGTCATTGCTCGCGCTGCTGAAGCATCCGTTGTTCCGGCTCGGTCAGACACAAGGTGCTTTTGCAAAAGCCATCGGTGATCTCGAACTGGCGCTGCTGCGCGGCACGCGGCCCGCCGCCGGCAGCGATGGGCTCGCGCGCGATTTTGCGCGCTACCGTACTGAGGTCGGGAAACTCAGGCGCAAGGAGCCATCAGCCATTCACGGCTCCGAACCGCGGGCGCAACTGGATGATGTATCGCTCGATGCGGTGGCGGCGCTGATCGCGAATCTGAGCGCAGCGTTCAAGCCGCTCGAAGAACTGCGAACCGGCAAGCCTTATGACCTGATCGATTACGCGGCGCGACACGCCGATGTGCTCAAGCGCCTGTCGATTGACGACGCTGGCATCGCTCTCGCGTTCGAGGACCCCGACGGCGGCGCGCTGTCGAAAGCTTTCGACGACCTGTTTCAGGCTGGCGGAGTCTCCGCCGACGACAAGCCCGCGCCGAGCGGTCTAACGCTCGCTCTCGGCGACTACCCCGATACGTTCCAGACCGCCTTCGGCGACCGCATCGTGCGGCGGCCGCAGTCGGTGGCCTCGCTTCGTATCTATGGTCCGCTCGAAGCACGTTTGACCGAATGCGACCGGGTGATTCTGGGCGGCCTCGTCGAAGGCGTGTGGCCGCCCGCCCCGCGCGTCGATCCGTGGCTGAGCCGCCCGATGCGGCATCAGCTTGGTCTCGATCTGCCCGAGCGACGCATCGGATTGTCGGCACACGACTTCGCGCAATTGCTCGGCACGCGTGAGGTCATCTTGTCACGCGCGGCGAAAGTCGGCGGCGCGCCTGCGGTGGCTTCGCGCTTCCTCCATCGGCTTGAGGCTGTGGCTGGAAAAGACCTTTGGTCGCGCATCAAGGATCGGGGCGATGTTTATGTCCGCTATGCCGGCGAACTCGACCGGCCGGACATTGTCACACCAATAGCCCGCCCCGAGCCGAAGCCGTATGTCGCGCTCCGCCCACTGAAGATGTCGGTCACCGAAATCGAGGACTGGCTGCGCGATCCCTATACGATCTACGCCAAACGTATTTTGAAGCTCACTCCCCTCGATCCTGTGGATATGCCATTGACCGCAGCAGATCGTGGATCGGCTATTCACGAGGCGCTGGGAGAATTTGCCACACAGTACGCGGTCACGTTGCCGGATGACGTTGCCGCAGCGTTGCGCGAGGTTGGGCGCGCGCATTTTGCGCCGCTGATGGATCGCCCCGAGGCCCGCGCGCTGTGGTGGCCGCGGTTCCTGCGCATCGCCGACTGGTTCGCCGGCTGGGAACGAGACAGGCGGATCAATGTTACGCGTCTGGAGGCTGAGATCCGCGGCGAGATCGAAATTCCGCTGGAGGGCAGCCGCGTCTTTACGCTTTCCGCCCGCGCCGACCGGATCGAGCATCGCACCGACCGCACATTCGCACTGCTGGACTACAAGACCGGCAACCCGCCGAGCGACAAGCAGGTCTATCTCGGTCTGTCGCCGCAGCTTACGCTCGAGGCCGCAATCCTGCGCGGCGGCGGCTTCGATCATATTCCCGCAAACTCATCCGTGAGTGAACTGGTTTACGTCAGGCTCAGCGGCAACAATCCTGCAGGCCTTGAACGCGTGATCAAGCTCAAGCAGGACGACCAGCCGCAATTACCGGACGACGCTGCGGATGAGGCGCTGCGCGAATTGACTGCGCTGGTCCGCCGCTATGAGAACGAGAACGAACCGTATCGCTCGGTTGTGCTGACGATGTGGGCCAATCGCTATGGCACCTATGACGACCTTGCCCGCGTCAAGGAATGGTCCGCCACGGGTGCTGGTGGAGGCGACGAATGAGCGCGCCACGCCAGAACATTCCCGAGGCCGTCACCGCGTTGCAGGCCCGCGCCTCGAACCCCGACGTTTCTGCTTTTGTCGCGGCCAATGCGGGCTCGGGCAAGACCCATGTTCTGGTCAGCCGCGTCATCCGCCTGCTGCTCAATAACGTACCGCCAGAGAAAATTCTCTGCATCACTTTCACCAAGGCGGCGGCGTCCAACATGGCGCAGCGTGTTTTTGAAACGCTCGGCCGCTGGGTCCGGCTGCCTGACGCCGATCTCGACGCTGCGATTCGGGCCGTGGGCGCACCGAAGCCAAATGCCGAAACCCGCATCCGGGCACGAAAACTGTTTGCCGCCGCGCTGGAAACGCCGGGCGGCCTGAAAGTGCAGACCATTCACGCGCTCTGCACGCGGCTGCTGCAGCAATTCCCGTTCGAGGCCAATGTGCCGGCGCGCTTCGCGGTGCTGGATGACCGCGACCAGAACGAGATGATGGAGCGTGCCAATCTCGCAGTGCTGCTGGAGGCTTCCGCCAATCCGGCAAGCCGGGCGGGCCGCGCCCTCGATATTGCGATGGCAACCGCAGCCGACATGACGTTCAAGGATGTGGTGCGCGAAGCGTGTCTCAGCCGCGATCATTTCATGGCGTGGTCCGACAGCGCAGGCAGCATCGACATCGCCATGGCGCAAGTCGCGCGCACACTGGGCATCGGCCTTGATGAGCGCATCGCAAATGTCGAGCGGGATATTGTCGATGGCCCCAACTTGCCGCGCAGTGAATGGCAGGCCGTGGCCGCAGCACTCGACGGCGGAAGTCCGGCCGATCTCACGCAGGCGGAGCGCTTCCGGACTGCCGGATCACTGACCGGCCCGGCTCAAGTGGACGCCTATCTCGATATTTTCCTCACCGAATCGAAAGGCACTATCGGCCTGCGAAAAACGCTGATGACCAAGCCTCTCGGCAAACTCCATTCCGCTCTTGCTGTGCGTCTCGATGCCGAGCAAGCGCGCGTTTTCCAACTGGACGAAAAGCGCCGCGCCATCATTCAGCGCGACCGCACCGAAGCCCTTCTGGTGATCGCCGGTTCGGTCGCCGCAAACTATCGCCGCGAAAAGCTGGAGCGCGGTCTGCTGGATTATGACGACCTGATTGCCAAGACCGACGATCTGCTCAACCGGGTTTCGGCGGGGTGGGTGCATTTCAAGCTCGACCGCGGCATCGATCATGTGCTGATCGATGAGGCGCAGGACACCAGCCCGCGGCAATGGGACATTATCCAACGGCTGACGTCGGAATTCACCGCCGGCGCGGGCGCGCGCGACGGCGTCAAGCGCACCATCTTCGCGGTCGGCGACGAAAAGCAGTCGATCTTCTCCTTTCAGGGTGCTGCACCACGCGAATTCGACAGCCGCCGCCGCGAGATGAAAGCACGCTTCGAGGACGCGCAACTGACCTTCGAGTCGGTTGAATTCAAGCACTCGTTCCGCTCCGGCTGGACTATTCTCCAATCGGTCGACCATGTGTTTCGCGATGCTGCGATCTACAAAAGTATTCATGCGGTCGAGAACGACTATCCGGTTCACCACGCATTGGGCGACGCAGCGCCCGCCCTGGTGGATCTGTGGGAACTGGAAAAGCCCGCCGACCGGCAAGACGTCAAAGGCTGGACCGCAGCCCTCGATGCCGTGTCCGAAACCGATCCCGAGGTCCGGCTGGCGCAGCGAGTGCGTGACGAAATTGCTGCTCTGATCGAGGCCGGGACGATGACCGGGCCGCTCGGCAACCGCAAGCCCCTGAGCTATGGCGACGTCCTCATACTGGTGCGGCGACGCGGCAAAGCGTTCGACGCCATTATTCAGGCGCTGAAGCATGCCGGCATTCCTGTCGCCGGCGCCGACCGGCTGAAGCTGACCGAGCACATCGCGGTCATCGACCTGATGAATCTTGCCGATGCGCTGCTGTTGCCACGCGACGATCTGGCGCTCGCCGTGGCGCTGAAGAGCCCGCTGTTCGGACTGACCGATGACGATCTCCTGACGATTGCGCCGCATCGCAAGGGCACGCTTCGCGATGCGCTGAACGAGCACGCGACGGCGAATGATAAATTCAACGCGGCGCTCAAGCGCCTCAAAGACTGCGAAGAAAAATTCGCCAACACCACGCCCTTCACGTTTTATGCGTGGTTGCTCGGCGGGGATCGCGGTCGTGCGCGCATCCTCAAACGGCTGGGGCCGGAGGCCGTCGATGCGCTCGATGAATTTCTCGAACTGGCGCTAAGCTATGAACGGAAAGCGCCAGCCTCCTTACAGGGTTTCATGGCGTGGCTGCGTGCCGCCGACACCGAAGTCAAACGCGACATGGAAATTGCACGCGACGAAGTCCGGGTGATGACGGTTCACGGCGCGAAGGGACTTGAAGCCTCCGTCGTGTTTCTTGTCGATACCACGACATCGCCCTCGGATTCGCAGCGCATGAATCTCATTCGCATGCCGCAAGGCAATGCCGCGCCCAGCGCGCCGGGTGTGGTGCTGTGGGCAGGGAAGAAAGCCGACGATCTTGCGCCGGTGGCGGCTGCTCGCGTCATCATGAAAGAAGAGACCGAGGACGAGTACCGGCGGCTGCTCTATGTGGCGATGACGCGCGCAGCGGATCGCCTGATCGTCGGCGGCGTTCTGCCGGGCAACGTCAAAGCTGTGCGGCCAAACTCATGGTACGACCTGATCGGGAAAGGCCTCGATGCGTCTGACCTGCAACTGAACGAGCTTGAAACCACACACGGCCCGGTCAAACGCTATTCGCGCAGCGAAGATGTCGAACCGCCCGCGCCTTCTGCGCCCTCGCAGCCACATCCCGCCGCAACGGAATTGCCTGCGTGGCTCCAAAAGCCCGCGCCGCGCGACGTCCCTGCCGACGTTCTGCTGCGCCCCTCCGATCCGTCTGAGAATGATGCCGAAAGCCGCGCCGTTATCACCGACGAATCCCGCATCGCGCGCGAGCGCGCACTGCGGCGCGGAACGCTGGTTCACCGGCTTCTGCAATCGCTGCCGGATCTTCCATCCGAAAAACGCGCAGCAGCGGCCTCCGCCTTCCTCGCACGCAATGCGGAGAAACTGTTCGGATCTCCGGAGCGTGATGCCCTCGCGCAGCAAGTGATCGCGCTGATCGAGACGCCCGCCTTCGCGCCTTTGTTTGCGGAAGGCAGCCGCGCCGAAGTTTCAATCGCAGGACGTGTGGCACGGCGCGGACGTCCGCCCGCGCTGGTGTCGGGTCAGATCGACCGGATGGTGGTGACCAGGGACGATGTCCTGATCGTCGATTACAAAACCAATCACGCGCCGCCGCGTTCGGCCGCCGAGGCGCCGCAACCCTATGTGCGGCAGCTCGCGCTTTATCGCGACGTGCTGCAACGGCTTTACCCCGGCCGCCCGGTGCGCTGTGCATTGCTGTGGACAGAGACCGCCGCCATGATGGAAATTCCCGCCTCCGCGCTGGACGCAGAGCTGCAATCGATTGTCTAGCCGCCATTGAAGCCTTCTAAGCCTTTGAATCAGGCTCTTTTTCCGGCGAATCCCGCTCGGGACCGATGGAACACGTCCCGGTGACCAGCCTTGACCCCGCAAGGGTGCATTCATACCTTGAGCGTACGTTTCCAGTGCGCGATTCTCTTGAAAAGACCCCGCGCCTTTCATCCAACGAGGCAGATCACATGAGTGTGGGTAAGGTTTCTGACACCGATTTCGACGCGGAAGTTCTCAAGGCAGACGGCCCGGTCGTGGTCGATTTCTGGGCGGAATGGTGCGGCCCGTGCCGCATGATCGCGCCCGCGCTTGACGAGATTGCCGGCGCCATGGGCGACAAGGTCAAGATCGTGAAGCTCAACGTCGACGAGAGCCCGAAGACGGCGTCGAAGTATGGCGTGATGTCGATCCCCACGCTGATGATCTTCAAGGGCGGCGAGATGGCCTCGCGTCAGGTCGGCGCTGCGCCGAAGGCCAAGCTGCAGCAGTGGATCACTGCCGCGGTCTGATCGCGTTTCAGGTTTGAGATTCTGAAAACGGCCGGCGCAAGCTGGCCGTTTTTGTTTGGGCGTTGTCTGCGCTGACGCTCCGCTCCCGATTCAATTTTCAAACAGCCACGTCGTCTTTCTTATCCCTCCCCTTGTGGGGAGGGATAAGAGTCGCGCACGCGTATTCGTTCTCGCGCCTCAATCGCGCGAGGTGAGCTTTTAGTTTTGCCTCTCAATAATCTTTTGAGGGGCATGGAGCGCCGCGAGGCGCAAATGGTAGTGGTTCGCTTTCGGCATCGCGTGCGAGGCGGTGTTTGTCCGAAAGCGCGTCGCCTCACGGCGCTCCATTCGCGGCGATTTTGGGCGAGGGGACCGTACTTCCGGGTCAGGACGGGTGCCGAGCAGCCCTTTATCCGGCAGGCTTTCACCTGCCTTCATCCTGTCCTCGTCCAGCCGCGAACGGCAGAGCCACGTAGTTGGCCCGGACGGTGACCCCAGCCTCCCGGACGTGGTGTTTGCGAAACACACGCGCAGGCGCCGCATCCTGTTCCGCTTCAAAAGCGCCCTCGAGAAGCGCCCCTCACGAACAGGACAATGCGGACTATATTCCTAGATCGGGAAATGTCAAGACCCGTCGTCATTGCGAGCGAGGCGATAAACCGGCCTACGATTGCCCGATCCATCCCGTCGCGAGCGCATTCGCCAGATCGGGGTGACCGTTTTGCCGCGCCAGCTTTGCCATCGCCTCGTGATCATACGGCACATGGCGGAAGGTGACATGCCATTGCCCTGCACGCCGGTCCAGAATCGCATAGCGCGCATCCGGTGAGCCGGCTTCCATGGTATGTGGAAACGGCACGATGTCGCGGTATCCGGGCGATCCCACACTGCCGGGATTGACGATCATGCGGCCGTCGCGAAGCCGAACGGCGCGTGCAACATGGGTATGCCCACACAGGATCAGCGATTGCGTGATGCCCGCCGCAGCCTGTTCGATTGCCGCGATATCCGACATGCGCACGGTGCCATCGGGCTGCACGGTCTCGAGCCAATAGGTTTCGTCACTCGCAGGTGTCGCATGGCAGAGATAAACCGCGTCTTCAAGCACGCGCGTTGGCGGAACATCGCGCAACCACGCGAGATGCTGACCGTCGAGTTGCGCATGCGCTGGACGATCCCACGATCCCATCTTCTCCGGGATTCTGTCGATGAGATAACGATCGTGGTTGCCGAGAACATGGACGGCATCGAGCGCCATCAGCATGTCCATCGTTCGCCGCGCGTCGAGTGGTCCGCTCGCCATATCGCCGAGATTGACGATTCTGTCGACCTGCTGCGCACGGATGTCGGCAATCACCGCTTCCAGCGCGAGATAGTTGCCGTGAACATCCGCAATGGCTGCGAAACGCATGATCTGGATTCCGTTTTACTGCGGCAGCGTTCCGTTTTCCGCCAGCACATGCCCGGTCAGATACAGCGAGCCGGTGATAAGAATGCGCGGCGGCACCTCATAGGCGAGCTTCGCGACCGAGCGCAGCGCCGCCTCGACGCTCAATGCCATCTCCACCCGCATCCCGAGCTGCCGCGCGGCATTGGCCAGCACATCAGGCACCATCGCATTGTCCTGATCGGGAATTTTCACAGCGATAATATGCCGTGTCAGCCCGGCAAAATTGGCCAGAAACCCGCCGGCGTCCTTGTTGCCCATCATGCCGGCAATCACGACCAGCGGGCGCGACACCCGTTCCTCAAGATCGCCGAGAGCGGCCGCAACCACACGGCCGCCGTCAGGATTGTGACCACCGTCAAGCCATATCTCCGAGTCATGCGGAGCGGCTGCGACCAGCGTGCCCGATGTCAACCGCTGCATCCGCGCCGGCCATTCGGCACGCGCAATACCTTCCTCGAATGCGGACGGATCGAGCTTCAGTGACTCGATGGCCCGCAACGTTGCGATCGCAAGCCCCGCATTGTCGAACTGATGCCGGCCGAACAGCCGGGGCGCTGAGAGGTCGAGCAGGCCACGTTCGTCGGAATAAACCAGCCGCCCGTGCTCGATGTTAACGTGCCAGCCTTCGGTTGCGGCATGCAACGGCGCGCGGGCACGCTTCGCGATTTGCTCGATCACCGCGATGGCCTCGGGCAACTGCTCCGCGCAAACCACCGGCACGCCCTTTTTGATGATACCGGCCTTCTCGGTGGCAATTTTTGCCAGCGTCTCACCGAGAAATTCGATGTGGTCCATCCCGATCGGCGTGATGACGCTGGCCAAGGGCGCATCGATCACATTGGTGGCGTCAAGCCGCCCGCCGAGACCGACCTCCAGCAGCACGACATCCGCCGGATGTTCAGCGAACAGATGGAATGCCGCCGCGGTCTCAATCTCGAAAATCGTAATCGGTTCGCCGCCGTTGGCGCGTTCGCAATGATCGAGCGCGGCGCGCAACTGATCGTCGCTGACAAGCACGCCGCCGCCGATCTTGCCGAGGCGAAAGCGCTCGTTGAATCGCACCAGATGCGGCGACGTATAGACGTGAACACGCAGGCCCGCAGCTTCGAGGATGGCGCGCAGGAACGCCACCGTCGATCCCTTGCCGTTGGTACCGGCCACATGAATGACCGGCGGAATCCGACGCTCGGGATGCTCTAAGCACTCAAGAATGCGCCACATGCGATCGAGCGTCAGATCGATGCGCTTGGGATGCAGCGATGCGAGGCGCGCAAGAATGTCGTCATAGGATGGAGTAGGCTGGGTCGCGGGCAACGTCACGCCGGCGACGCGTCCGCGGGCAGATCGACCGGCAGTGGTGTTGCCAGCGTTTCAAAGCCCTCGGCCGCCGGCGCCTTGGTCAGCAGACGACACAGCCGCGCCAACGTCGAACGCAGGTCATGCCGATGCACAACCATGTCCACCATGCCGTGTTCCTTCAGGTACTCGGCGCGCTGGAAACCTTCAGGCAGCTTCTCGCGGATGGTCTGCTCGATGACGCGCGCGCCGGCAAAGCCGATCAGCGCGCCGGGTTCGGCGATCTGCACATCGCCCAGCATCGCGTAGGACGCGGTGACGCCGCCAGTGGTCGGATTGGTGAGCACCACAATGTAAGGCTGATGCACTTCGCGCAGCATCTGGATCGCGACCGTGGTGCGCGGCATCTGCATCAGCGAGAGAATGCCTTCCTGCATCCGCGCGCCGCCCGATGCGGCGAAGATGATGAACGGCGATTTCTTTTCAACGGCCAGTTCGAGGCCCTTCACCACAGCTTCGCCCGCCGCCATGCCGAGCGAGCCGCCCATGAAGTCGAAATCCTGCACGGCAACCACGACGGCATTGCCTTCCAGCTTGCCGTAACCCACCTTCACGGCGTCGTGCATGCCGGTCTTGGCGCGCGCATCCTTGATGCGGTCGGCATATTTTCGCTCGTCACGAAACTTCAGCGGATCGGCGGTCACCTCGGGGAGTGCGACGTCGTACCAGGTCTCATTGTCGAAGATCGACTTCAGCCGCGCCGCAGCGCCCATGCGCATGTGATAGTTCGATCCGGGAATGACGAACTGGTTCTGCTCGACATCCTTGTAGAACACGAGTTGTCCGGAATCCGGGCACTTGATCCATAGGTTCTCCGGCGTCTCGCGCTTGAGGATGCTCCGAATCTTCGGCCGGACAACATTGGTCAACCAGTTCATGCGTTGGACTCCATGCACATCGCTCAATCGCCGCGACGGTCAAACCCTCTCCCCTTGTGGGAGAGGGTGGCAAGCACCGCGCGAAGCAAGGTGCGAGCCGGGTGAGGGGTATTCTATCGCGGATGAGACGTCGAAGCGACCCCTCACCCGCCTCACCGCATAAATGCGGCTCGGCACCCTCTCCCACATAAGGGCGTTACGCCCGTCTTCAACGGGCTATGGGGCGAGGGTAAGAAGAACAATTATTCCGCTGCCTGTTTTGCGCCGCGGACGCCTTGTGCCAGCGCTGCAGCAAGATCCGCGACCGCAGGAACCGTTTTCGCCGTCGCGCGGCCATCCGAATCGAGCGTCGCGCGCAACGCATCGATCAGCGCCGAACCGACCACGGCACCATTGGCAACCTGCGCGATCCCGGCTGCTGCCTCCGGTGTCCGGATGCCGAAACCGACGCAGACCGGCAACTGGGTGTGACGCTTGATGCGTGCGACCGCCGACGACACTTGGGTTGTATCCGCGCTGGCCGAGCCGGTGATGCCGGTGATCGAGACGTAATACACAAAGCCCGACGTGTTCGCGAGCACTGCCGGCAACCGCTTGTCGTCAGTGGTCGGCGTGGCGAGACGAATGAAGTTCAGCCCGGCCTTCATCGCAGGGATACACAGCTCGGTATCTTCCTCGGGCGGAAGATCGACGATGATGAGGCCATCGACGCCTGCCGATTTTGCATCGACAAGGAATTTATCCACGCCGTAGATATAGATCGGGTTGTAGTAGCCCATCAGCACGATCGGCGTCGTCGCATCGCCCTTGCGGAAGTCGCGCACCACACCGAGCGTCTTCTTCAAAGTCGTGCCCGCCTTCAGCGCACGAAGTCCCGCCGCCTGAATCGCGGGGCCGTCGGCCATCGGATCGGTGAACGGCATGCCAAGTTCGATGACATCCGCGCCCGCCTTCGGCAGTGCCTTGATGATCTCGAGCGAAGTGGCCAGATCCGGATCGCCGCACATCACAAATGTGACGAACGCCGCGCGGCCTTCCTGCTTCAGTTCAGCGAAACGTGTGTCGATACGCGTGGTCACTTCATTTTACCTTTGAGAATATCGCCGACCTGCGGCACGTCCTTGTCGCCACGGCCGGACAGATTGACCACCATCAGGTGATCCTTCGGCCGCTTCGGCGCAAGCTCCATCACTTTGGCAATAGCATGCGCAGGCTCCAGCGCCGGAATGATGCCTTCAAGCCGCGACAATATCTGGAACGCAGCGAGGGCCTCATCGTCGGTCGCTGAGAGATAGGTGACGCGGCCTGTCTCGTGCAGCCATGAATGTTCCGGGCCGATGCCGGGATAATCGAGACCTGCCGAAATCGAATGGCCTTCCTGGATCTGGCCGTCTTCGTCCATCAGCAGATAAGTGCGATTGCCGTGCAGCACACCGGGACGACCGCCGGCAATCGACGCCGCGTGCAAATTTGTGAGGCCGTGACCCGCCGCCTCGACACCGAAAATCTCGATGCCCGGATCGTCGAGGAACGGATGAAACAGCCCCATCGCATTGGAGCCGCCGCCGATACAGGCAATCAGCGAATCCGGCAGACGGCCTTCGGCCTCCTGCATCTGCGCGCGGGTTTCTGTGCCGATGATGGACTGAAAGTCACGCACCATCATCGGATAGGGATGCGGACCGGCCACCGTGCCGATGCAATAGAACGTATTCGCGACATTGGTGACCCAGTCGCGCATCGCCTCGTTCATTGCATCCTTCAGCGTGCGTGCGCCGACCTGCACCGGCACGACCTTCGCACCGAGCATTTCCATGCGGATCACGTTCGGCTGCTGCCGCTCGACGTCGACCGCGCCCATATACACGATGCATTCGAGTCCGAAGCGCGCGCAGAGCGTCGCGGTCGCGACACCGTGCTGGCCCGCGCCGGTCTCGGCAATAATGCGCTTCTTGCCCATCCGCCGCGCGACCATGATCTGGCCGAGCACATTGTTGACCTTGTGCGAGCCGGTGTGGTTCAGCTCCTCGCGCTTGAAATAAATCTTCGCGCCGCCGAGATGGTCGGTGAGGCGCTCGGCAAAATACAACGGCGACGGCCGGCCGACATAGTCCTTCAGATAACCGTTCATTTCCTTCTGAAACGACGGATCGGCCTTGGCGTCCACATAGGCCTTTTCCAGATCGAGGATCAGCGGCATCAGCGTTTCGGCGACGTAGCGTCCGCCGAAGATGCCGAAGTGTCCGCGCTCGTCGGGACCGGAGCGGAAGGAATTGGGGAGGGGCAAGTTCATACGCTGCTCGCAATCTTCGAAGGGGCCGTCGCACGCTCCGCGTCGCGCGCGGCGCGAATGAAGACACGGATCAGTTCGGGATCTTTCACGCCGGGCGCGCTTTCCACGCCGGACGACACATCGACACCACCGGCACGGGTCACGCGGATTGCCTCCGCGACATTGCCGACATTCAACCCGCCGCCGACCATGAACGGGATCGCCAACTTGATGTTCTCAAGCAGGTGCCAATCGAACGGCACGCCGAGACCGCCCGGACGGGTCGCATCCTTAGGCGCACGCGCATCGAACAGGATCCGGTCGGCCACGGCGGCATAGCCCGGAAGGTCGGCGAGATCGGCGGCCGTCGCAACCGACAGCACCTTCATCACCGGCAGTCCAAATTTCTGTTTGATGTCGCGGACCCGCGCGACGCTCTCAGAACCATGAAGCTGCAGCAATCCCGGCTGCAGGGCCTCGATGCAGTTCTCAAGCGTGGCGTCGTCGGCATCGACCGTCAGCGCTGCCTTGATGGCACGGCCCTTGACCAGCCGTCCGAGTTCGCGCGCGGTACCAAGCGTGACGTGGCGGGGCGAGGCCTCGAAGAACACGAAGCCCACCATGTCGGCACCAGCATCCAGCGCGACCTCAAGGGTCTCGCGCGTGGACAGGCCGCAAATTTTTACCGCAAGTGACATGGTCTCGGGGCACGTTCCGCCATAGGCCGGTGTACAAAGCGTCAGGCCGCAGGCTTTGGGGTGA
>Ga0315336_1001623_pt1 | contig 41419 bp, 35 predicted proteins | sample ASW5metaG_FD_204512 | JGI IMG/M metagenome (GOLD analysis project Ga0315336, IMG submission 204512) | Ammonia-oxidizing marine archaeal communities from Monterey Bay, California, United States - ASW #5 | ecosystem: Environmental > Aquatic > Marine > Intertidal zone | place: USA: California... | reverse complement strand
AATACCTCATGAATATGTGGCCTACAACGCAGACCCTGACGAATCTTATGGACGTATGTATGAAGCGGTGGACTTGATCAAGAAATGCTGGACCGAACCAGAGCCTTTTGGCTGGGAAGGAGAGTTCTACCGGTTCCGGGCAGTTTCTATTTGGCCACGGCCAGTGCAAACAATGCCCACTATTGTCATGTCAGGAGGTTCCGAACTCTCCTCGGAACTTTGTGCAGCACATCGCTCAGTAATGGGAATCCTTCGAGTACCTGGTTTTGACTATACCAAAACAAAGTTTGACGACTTTCGCGAGCGTTGTGACCGTCACGGCTGGATACCAGGTCCGGAACACTTAATGGTCGCTCTTGATTGTGTGTTGGCTGAAACCTTAGTTGAAGCAAGAAAGATATTCGAGAAAAGTCTTGAGCATTTTTCTCAAGTGCTGTCGGGCGGAACTCGCACTGCACAGCGGCTAGTGCTTCAAAAATCTCGCTACTTTAAGGACCAAGCCCAGGCCCAGGAACGAGCTGAGCGGCTTAGGGTCAGTACATCTCTCGGTGTAAACGATCTTATCGACCGAGGCCTAGTAATATGCGGTACCCCAGATATGGCCGTTCAACAAATCACCCGAATGTATGACGAGGTTGGTGCCGGAATACTTACCATGGCATGTAAGATAGGAAACACCCCGAATGGGGCGGTTCGTCGAACCATGGAATTATTGAGAGATGAGGTTTTTCCTAAGGTAAGGCACCTGGGCGAACCCGCACTCCCGAATAAGAACACGAATTGACCGCCAGCCTTCGCCATCTCCAAATTCTGTGTTCACGGGGCGAGCACCAGAGTTACCATGCATTTGCGTAGCATATACTCGGACCCTACGATAAACGTCGAATAGGATGATGGATGCAGGACACAGTGCACCGAAGGGGGACCTTTGAAATTTTCATATAGCCATCACATGCAATACGACCAAGTAGAAGACGCGGGAAATGACTGGCCCGTAGCCAATCGGCTATTTGATCCTCAAAAAGCCATCAAACTCTACCAAGAATACATCGATAATAAGGTTTATGCGGAGGAATGTGGTTTCGACTGGATAGCCTGCAACGAACATCACATGAGCCCTTATGGCATGATGCCAAACCCCAATTTGATTGGCGCAGTAGTGGCGGACAGGACATCCAGAGCGGGTATTCTACAGTCTGGGAATATCCTGCCCATTAACAACCCGGTGAGGGTGGCCGAAGAGTACGCTATGATAGACGTCATCTCCGGTGGTCGGTTGGTCGCCGGATTTATGCGGGGTATTCCCCATGAATATGTCGCCTATAACGCCGATCCCGACGAGTCCTACGACCGCATGTATGAGGCCGTCGACCTGATAAAGAAATGCTGGAGCGAACCCGAGCCTTTTGGGTGGGAGGGAGAATTTTATCAGTTCCGCGCAGTTTCGATATGGCCAAGACTCGTACAAAATATGCCTACCATTGTAATGTCCGGCGGGTCGGATCTTTCATCTGAACTTTGTGCAGCCCATAGATCGGTGATGGGGGTGTTGCGCATCCCTTCAATAGACTATGCAAAGGGAAAGATTGATGACTTCAAAGAACGTTGTGTTCGGCACGGCTGGGAACCGGGTCCAGAACACGTGATGGTCGCCCAACAGTGCGTCATCTCCAATACCTTCGAGGAAGCAAAAAAGATCCTCGAAGAAAGCATTTCCTATGGCAATCGCGTACTTATGGGCGGCCAGCGCACCGCGCAGCGCTTAGTGCTGCAGAAAACGCGGTACTTCAAGAACAAAGATCAAGCGGAAGAACGGGAAAAACGCTTAAGTGATTTTAAAGAGCTAACCACTGAAGAGCGCGTCGAGCGAGGATTGGTGATTTGCGGTACGCCAGAAATGGCAGCGGAACAAATATCCAATCTTCATGAACAGACGGGTAATGGCATTCTCAACATTGCCTGTAAGATAGGTAACATATCAAACTCAGCAGTACGGCGCTCACTAGAATACCTGGGCAACGAAGTCTTTCCCAAAGTACGCCACCTGGGTGACACAGACCAGGTTGCTGCTGAATAAGGAAAGCATACATGACAACATCACCCTACGAAGTCAGTGGTTTCTCGGTAGAAACAAAAACTGTAGCGCTGTCCACTGGGCCTGTCACATATCAAGAAGCGGGAAGAGGCACGCCCATTGTCCATCTCCACGGAGCCGGAAGTGTTCGACATTCCTGGGGTTTGCAACTACTTGCCCAGACTTTCAGGGTGATTATGCCCATTTGTCCCGGCTTCGATGATACACCCATGCACGATGGTGTTAATAGCATGTCAGACCTGGGCAAGATGACTGGCGAGTTCATTGATAGTGTAGTGGGTGCGCCGGCGGACATAATCGGTATTTCTTTTGGAGGGTGGCATGCCGTGTGGGTTGCCATCAACTGTCCAGACAAGGTCGGGCAACTGGTATTAGAAAACCCCGCAGGATTCCGGCCTAGTCATCTACCACCGCTTACAACCGACCCGAAACTGCGGTTCCGGGAAATGTATGTCTATCCAGAACGTTTGCCTAAAGATCACCGCACTGAAGAGGATAGGAATCGTAACCGTGCAGTCATGGCCGACTACCATCCAGGCATGACTTTTGACGAAGAAGCCCATGAGCGCTGTTCCGAGATTAAAGCGCTTACCCTTATCTGTCACGGCACCAAGGATGGACGTATTGCGCCCGAGACCGTGCAAATGCTTAAGGCACGTATTCCCCATTCTCACCTAGTTTACATTTATAACGGCGGCCACAGCTTAGAATCAGACCAAGGGGAACGCTTCGCTAGATTGGTCAAAGACTTTTGTCTGCGCGGTGAGTCCTTTATTGTTAACCAAAAGGTCGACGATGCGCCCACGGCTGCTGAATAACTGTAAATGAAGCACAACGTAGTTTCACTATCAGCCTGCTTTGTCTTCTTGTCTCTAAACACGGCTTTAGCAGGGCCAAATGAACTGCCACAGAAGGTAACCCGCCTCATCCCTGCGGCCGAAGCCGAAGGTCAAGTCCATGTCTTCGGAACTACACTTAATCCACGTCAAAAACGGGTTATGAACCGTTCATTCAATAGTTTTTACGGCACTGATATCAAGGTGATACTCACTGGAGGTCTGCATTCCTCCAAAAGCTCGGAAGTGGCAATGGCAGCACGGGCCAGAGTGCCTACAGGTATTGACATTATGTGGACCGGACAAATAAAGCCCCTGCTAGATGCGAATGCTCTGGTTGAAGTAGATTGGGTTGAGGAACTCGGCGTGGAACCAGCCCTAACAATGGGTGCTTATGGCCTGCGCACCCACGACGGGCACCTAAGCATGGTCACCGTCAATACAAATCTAGTTCCACCAGAGGCCGAACCGCGCTCCTATTGGGATCTACTTGATCCCAAATGGACCAACCGATTAGCCATCCCGCGTTCACCTTTCCCCTGGATTTTTCTGTCCTATGCGATGGGTGAGGACCAGGTTGAGGACTTACTTACACAACTAATGAAAAAGCAAAATCCTAAAAGGCTGCCGCGTTATGCTGATATCCGCACACGGGTCATAGGCGGCGAGTTTCCTGTAACTATCGGCACGGATGCCTTCACCCCAATGGCCTTAGGTGCGCCCGTGCGACATCCGGATATGGATATTCTTGTTCTGGCATCTACAGGTGCTTTCATACTCGCTGATTCACCGCATAAGACAGTCGCCAAGCTCTGGGGTTATTGGGCAATTTCCGACGAGGGACAACAAGTTCTGGAGCAGGTTCGCGCTTATTCCCTCTCCACAAGTCCGGGCACAGCGCTATACGAGTACGCTAACGGCCGCAAGACATATCACGTACCCCTTGACTGGCGTCTAGAACATAATGACCGGTTGGTAAAAAAATATCTGGCTATCATGAAGATACGGTGAATCTATGCAGACATAGGAACAGATTCACACCTGTTCTCAGATCAAACAAATCTATCTAGAGGTTCTTAGTCCGCGTCACGTCTGCGGTAGCCGCCGCAAGATCCTCTCGGACCGTACGAGAGGCCATAGCGAAGTGAAAGGACGTCCAAAACGCTGCACCAACAGCAATCCATAATAGTGAGTAACGCAGTGCCTCATCACCCAAGGAAGGAGTCAAGAGATCGGAAAGTATGCCGACTATCTGTGGTCCAAGACCACCAACTAGATTAAAAAAAAGTACCAAAGTAGCCGCCGCTACAGATCTCATACGGATTCCAGCGACGCCAATTATACCTGAATAAAGACTGCCACCTTGCAGCACTCCGAGAAATAGAGGAAAACACATTGCAAGGAACGCTATTCGGTAATCATCGACGGTAAAAACCAACAGATAGAGCGGGGCTGAGATCAGTATAGCACTGCTCGCAACCCAGAGTGGTCTCCGGGCATCCTGCTGCCCCAGACGATCAGCAATGACACCACCAGTCAATAGGCCGAGACTCATCGGAATGCCCACTACAAAGGCAAGCCAAGTGCCAATCTCACTGATAGTTAGCGCGTGCGAACGGGAATAAAAAGATGGCGCCCATTGTATGACCGAAAGAAACATGAAACTAAAGGCACCCCCGCCCCAGCACATGTGAAAGAAGGTCTTACGTTTAAACAATTGTGCCCATCCTGACCAGAAAGGAGGTGCCGCACCGACATCAGCCACACCGTCAGCACTGCCACGTGGTGGTTCTTTCAGCACCAACCAAACAATTAGTGCGTAAACTAAGCCGGGCGCAGCAACAGCAAATAGAGCCGGACGCCATCCAAAGTTCTGTGTCACCCATCCTCCAATGAGAAAGCCGAACATCACACCCAATGGCGTTGTTATGTTCAAAATAACAAGTGCTGTTGCCCTACTGCCAGGTGCATAGTAGTCGGCAATTAGAGATTGTGATGGCGGGGTTGCCCCAGCCTCGCCAATCCCGACGAGGATGCGTGCGATGGCTAATTGGAAAAAATTTTGAGCGAAACCGCACGCAGCTGTCATGGCACTCCATGTGGCCAGCGCAACAGAAACAATCATGCTGCGAGAATAGCTATCAGCCATCCGGGCAATCGGGATCCCACAAATAGCGTAGAGCACTGCAAACCCCGGACCTTGTAGAAACCCAATCTGCGTATCGGTAAGAGTTAGGTCTACTTTAATGGCAGGTATTAAGATGGATACCATGAAGCGATCAAGAAAGTTAAACAAACTAACCCCGAACAGGAGAGCCAGTGCGATGTGGGCATGGCGTTGCGTCAGCTTAGCGGCACTATTTGGTTGGGCAGTCAGCACTTAGTTTCCCACCGGAGCAATCGCCATGTCGTTGAAATGAGTACTGTTATAGCGCTGAGCCACATGCACCACCTTGGATCGCGGCGAGAAAGGCGGTCTGCTAGAACACCGCCCGCTAACAATCCAGCCATCTGCGAAAAACCGAGTACAAAAGCGAGCCAAACAAATATTACGCCATATCCCGGACGGCTGAGCGAATGGGGAGTTTGCGAATACGTTGACCTGTGGCAGAGAAGACGGCATTAGTTACGGCCGGTGCAATGACCGCTGTAGCTGCCTCGCCGACTCCACCAAGAGGTTTATCACCGCTCATCAAATGGACGTCGATCGCTGGCATGTCAGCCATGGTCACCATCTCATAGTCATGGAAATTACTTTGGACTACGGCGCCCTTTTCCAAGGTAATTTCTCCATAGAGAGCTGCCGTCAGACCATAAACAACGCCACTCTCCATTTGTGCAACAACGTTGTCAGGGTCAACAGCAAGACCGCAGTCATAGGCACATGTCACTCTCTCCACTTTGATTTCGCCGTCTTTAATAGACACCTCCGCCACTTCCGCTAGCAGAGACCCAAATCCTGGGGAAAACGCAATACCCATGCCGTGGTCTGGCGGCAAACTCCTACCCCACCCAGCCTTTTCTGCAGCTAAGTCTAGGACAGCTATAGATCGAGGATTTTCTTTCAGCAAACTTCGGCGGAACTCGTAAGGATCACGCTCCGCAAAGTAAGCCAGCTCGTCAATGGCACTCTCCGTGAAAAAACCAAGGTGAGAAAGTGAAACCGATCGCCAAAATCCAACAGGAACATGATTGGGCTTTTCTACATAATCAACCAGCAGGTTAGGGATCGCGTAGGAGCTAAAGGTACCGGGTCCCGCCACCGTGGGATCTGGGATTGGGAGCGAACGGTTCTGAAAATCCAGAATTGACTGCCCAGATATGCGAGCATGGACAGCTGTCAGATTGCCATCCGCATCAAGGCCGGCACGCGTGCGCCCAACCACAGCGGGACGGTAATAATCATGCTGCATGTCTTCTTCCCGGGTCCATATGAGAGAGACAGGCCGTCCTTTGACTGCCATCGCTACTTGAGTGACTTGATTTGTATAATCCATCTCCCATTTGCGACCAAACCCACCACCAGCGAAGGTTCCATACAAAGTGACATTTTCAATAGGTAAGCCTGTAATCTGTGCCGCCTGTTGACGGGCAAGAAACTGCTGTTGCTGGGGTGCCCATAGTGTACAGGAGTCCTCTGTAACCAGGGCGGTTGCGACCATGGGCTCCATGCAGGCATGGGCTAAAAACGGAGTCTCGTAATCCACTTCCAGCACCTTAGAGGCATCATCAATAGCCTTCGGTGCATCGCCTCGGGCGCGCGGAAAGGGTTTAGCCTCCTCATCGAGTCCCTTGTACAATTGTCTAGTAATCCTGTCTGAGGACCAGGTGTCGTTGCCCTTCGCATCAAATTCTACGTTAAGTCCATCGGCCGCGATCTTCGCCTGCCAAAAAGTCTCGGCAATTACCGCCAAGCCTCCATCTACTTCAGCGATAGCAACAACTCCCGGTCGACCTAAGGTAGTTTCAGCTTCATAACTAACGACCTCACCCCCAAAAATCGGCGAAGTGCGCAAAGCGGCATAAAGTTTACCGGGCAGGTCTACGTCTGCAGCAAACACTGCGGTCCCATCCACTTTCATAGGAGTATCCTTGCGAAGCACAGACACACCTATGAGCTTAAATTCCTTAGGATCCTTGAGGGGCGGATCTTCGGGAATATCGAGCTCAGCCGCGGCATCGGCTACCTCACCGAAACCAATTTTGCGACTTGTCTCATCGTGATAAACAGCGCCGCTTTCAGTGCGGCATTCGCCAGCTTGCACCTGCCAACGCTTTGCCGCGGCCGATACCAACATCCCACGCACCTGGGCACCAGTTTTGCGCAAAACATCGTAATAACCAATAACAGCATCGGAGTTGCCAGTAGTTTGGCGACCCTGCTTGTTAGGGTTGCCGTAAGCAGGATCACCCGTCGCAAGCTGCACTGTTACACTATCCCAGTCGGCATCCATTTCCTCGGCAATAATTTTAGGCAAGGACGTATATACGCCCTGACCAAGCTCTGCCCCCGGAACAACGATAGAAACAGAGCCATCGGAAGCAACAGTGACATACCCGTTGAATTTACCAAAAGAATTGACCGCAGCTCCTGACCGATTTGGACTGAAAGAAAAACCAAGGACCAGGCCGGCAGCAGCCGCCGCCACAAAACCCCTGCGGCTAACTTTATCTGCATTCACCGCGTTGGCCTTACCATGGTCAATCATAATCAGCTAACAACTGCAACATTTCTGCAACTCACCCTTTCCTAGCTTCGCGCCTTTGTATCGTCGGTACAATGTTGGCATTGAGGCGAAAAAAATTCGTCGGATCGTAAGTGTCCTTAACGGCTACAAGTCGGTCGTGATTTGGGCCATGATTAGCATTAATTTTTTGTTGGCCGTCATCGGCGCTCAAGGAATTGATGTAAAAACCACCGTTGGTGAACGACTCTATATCTGTCCAGTATGCACGATTCCACTTTACGTTTTTTTCAGCTACATCGGGATCCGGATCTGACCATGTGCTATCCGTACTCAAATTGTAGAGTGCATTGCGATGAGCCCATGGAGTTTCACTAGGCCCCACTCTATGAACAGCGCCATCAAGTGGCAAAAAACTAACACCAAACCCTCTCGTAGGCAGTGATTCAGCTCGTTCAACAAGGGTGTTAGTAAAGCCGGGTTTTATCTCCGTGATGAATCCGGCTTTCGAATAATGGCGGTACCCATGGGCATTGGTCCCACCGTCCGCAACGCTTTGCACTTTGACATATTCCGATTTGGATGTGCGTTCGGAAAGTGGTCGTCCTAAGGTACGAATGGGTTGCAGAAGTCGATCAAGTTCAGCGTCAGCCCCATAAAAATTGCCACTAATTCCGACACCCCCTCCTCCATCCGCCCGCACGTCCAAACCCGCATTTACAAACAGGTCTTGATGGGCATCAGAGCTGTAGTCGAAATAGAAATTTAATACATCCTCAGCCCGTTCGAGTGGATAGGAGAAACGAAAGGAATGCACCTCAGGTGCGAAGGAATGCAGCCGAATGATGAATTTGGTGACGATACCAAAATTGCCACCACCGCCACGAACACCCCAGTACAGTTCCGAATTTTCCTTCTCATTCGCCCTCAAGTGCTTTCCATCCGCCGTAACTACTTCCACGCCCAAGACATTGTCTATAGCGAGACCAAATTTGCGGTGCAGCCGTCCAACACCTCCACCAAGTGTAAGGCCACCTATACCGGTATGAGAAACATAACCAGAAGTTGTAGCAAGACCCAACGGTAGCGCCTTTCGATCTAGATTAGCCAGCAGTGCGCCACCATCAACCCGCGCCGTCTTTGCCGCAACATCGATCTCAACCGTATTCATGTAAGAAAGGTCTATAACCAACCCACCTTCACAGACGCTCTTTCCAGATGCACTGTGACCACCACATCGCACTGCTGTCAGTAAATTGTGGGAGCGGCCAAAATTGACTGCATTAATAACATCATCAACGTTGGTGCAACGGGCAATGAGCGCCGGGCGTTTATCCCATACCGCGTTCCAAACTTTGCGGGCAACATCATAGCCAATACTATCAGGCTGAAGTACTACCCCACGCTGGCCCCCAACAAATTCGTTAACCTCCGCATCAGTGAGGAATGTCTCACTACCACTGAGAGTCATAGCGGCTATTTCAGCGCCAAACACACGTCTATACGGCAAAGATGCGGCGGCGACCGCACCTAGTCCCGTTTGCAAGAGGTCCCGTCTTTTCATGATAGCTCTCCTCAGCTACGGCAAATTAATAGCCTTTATAGACGTATATGATGGCTATATTTAATAGATGCAACAGTAGTCCACTATAGACAGATTCCAAATAACCTTAAATCACGGCGTTTAAAGCCATCCACAGGGTGAGTAAAACTCCAGCACCAAAGTTGACTCCCGCACATCCAATCCGTACCAGTAGTCAGAAATCAATTGCAACGTTCCCGCACCTAAGCAAAAGGAAATAAAACAGTGGGCACCATGGAAGTCACCCGTCATTTCATCCGTACCGGCGAACGGGAAGTCCATTACCGCCGCGCTGGATCAGGACCTCCTTTTGTGTTGTTTCACGTCAGCCCCCAGTCGTCCGCATTCGTCATACCTCATTTCTTGCCTCTGGCCGACAATTACACTTTGATTGCTCTCGATTCACCCGGTTATGGAAACTCTGACCCGCTACCTCTTACAGCACCTACTATGGCGGACTACGCTGATGCGGTTCTGGAAACTCTTGACGCTCTGGGTATAAGCCGTGCCCCCGTTTTTGGGTCCCACACTGGTGCTAACATAGCAGTAGAGCTAGCGCGCCGTTCACCAGAACGAGTGGCTGCCCTGGTTCTGGACGGTCTCTCGCTAAACACCTCGGACGAAGCCCAAGAACGGACGGCCAATTACGCAACCCAATTCGTGCCTACTGCCGACGGCGCGCACTTAGCCTGGGCTTGGCAGCACACTCGAGATCAGCTCCTATTCTGGCCGTGGTATAAACCTCACAAAGCAAATCGCCTTCATATTGACATGAAAAGCGCCGAATATATTCATGATGTAGTTCTCGCCAAAATGACGGCGGCTAATTATTGGCTTGGGTATCGTGCTGCCTTCAGTCACGACAGCAGTGATGCACTTCGGCAGCTTATCGTAGAGACTCACTTTGTCACCCCGGATGCGGACGTACACACGGCGGTTGAACGAGGTCTTACCGACCTGCCGTCGAACATCCACTTTATCGACACCACGCAGGAAGGTCAGATTGACGCAATCCGTAATGTGCTGGCTATCACCGATAGTGATGCTTCCATTAAGGAACCACCGGAACCTTCGCAACGGCAAAAACTATATCAAACTTATGTATCGACGGACGCTGGACAGCGCCTAGTCCGCCTGGGCGGACAAAATATGGGTCGTCCTCTGGTGCTCCTCCATGGCAGTATGGGCACCTCATCACTCTTAGCTAACCGGGCCACAACGCTGGCAACGGACCGTCCAGTACTAGCACTTGACATCGCGGGCAACGGCGACTCCGACCCGCTCCGCCAATCAGACCCCGATCTTGGAACTTTTGCTGAAGACGTGCGCGCCGTCCTAAATAATTTTGGGTTAGAAAGCTTCGATGTCTACGGCGAATCCGTTGGTGCAACTCTTGCCATCGAGATAGCCCGCCAGGATGATCGACGGACACGCAAGCTCATTCTTGATCGACCAGAATTTCCTGCCGCGGGAATGCGGGGAGATTTGGTGGCTAATGTAGCTCCAATCATAGAGGCCAGTTGGGATGGAAGTCACCTGTTGACGGCATGGCACATGCTAAGGGATACCTCTCTATTTTGGCCCTGGTACCGGCACACAAAAGAGGCTGTCCGGAACATTGAACCAGATATTGAACCTGTTGCCTTGCAAAGTCGTCTACTCGCCTGGCTTAAGGGGGGGAAGACCTACGGTGAATACATGCGCGCCAGTCTAGGAACAAATATAGAACCCGCCCTGATGAAGCTCAAGCGCCCTTGCCTGGTAATCGGCACAAAGGGTGACATCCTCGAAAGCCATGCAGACAGAATTGCGAATGAGCTTACTAAAGCTAAGTTAGTCCTAGCCGATAGGCAGCAGCCGCCTACCTCTGTAATGATCGAGTTCTTGGATAGCTGAGAACAGCCGGCCGTTGTGCGAGAAGACACTAATAACTATTATGCCCGCCGCCTCAAATAGGCTGACTTAGCTAAGTTAACCGGCAGTGCCTCGCGCCTTTGATAGCGCACAATCTTTGGCGTACAGCCGGGCGTGGCGAGGTCTCTTCGCCGTGCTCATAGGCAACAATTTGCAGATCATGAGAAAAAGCCTCCAGCAACTCTCCGGGAGCAAGCAAGAAGTCAGGATTTCGGGGGCGACCGAGTAATTCGTTACCAGCACCGAATGTTTCAAATATGAGAACGCCGCCGTCTGCTAGGCTGGTTACTAAACTTGGAAAGTGGGGGCGATACAAATAGTTGACAACGACAATACCATCGTACGTTTTTCCGGCGAACGGCCACATTCTGGCTTCCAGGTCAGTTTCTAAGATGTTTACCCGCGGATCTACAGCCACACACCTCAGTGCCGATACATCAATGTCAGCTGCCGTCACGGTGTAACCACATTCGGTCAAGAAACACACGTGACGACCATGGCCGCAGGCCACATCCAACACAGTCCCTGCGGCAGCTATCAGTGGAGTAAAGCGCACCACCCAAGGGGAGGGTGGAATATCTTTATCTGCGGGACGATCAAAGCTATTCACATCTCTATCCAGTCTTCGTTCCATCCACTATCTTCATTTTTGTCCTAATCATTAAAGATTATTAGGCTCGCACAGGATAGATTAAATCGGAAACCACAAGCGAGAGGTATGTCCATGCAAACGCGTTTTCTTATGCAACTATGCTTTGCAGTCAGTGCCACTTTAATGTTCAGCGTGGATGCGGGAAAGTCCCAAGACAACAACATCACAACTCAACGCCAGAAGTTTCATGACGAGCTCGTCACAATGGATTTAGAAATTGATATCCCTCCTACGTTTATGATTGGCGCCAACGACGTGGGCTATGAAACGTCTATGCAAATAGACCTGCCAAAAATGGATGGGGGCGGCCTGGATGGAGCAATATTTGTAGTTTGGGTGCCGCAGCAAGGCCGAACGCCAGAGGCCTATGCCAAAGCAAGGGCAGATGCCGAGCAAAAATTTTCCGCAATTGAAAAAATGGCAGCGACATATCCAGAGCGCATCGAGATTGCCAAACGCGCGGATGATGTGGACCGAATAGTTAAAGCTGGGCGACATTTTGCCGTACTAGGCATGGTAAACGCATACCCGCTTGGAACTGATCTATCCTGGCTTCCCGACCTTTACGCTAGAGGGTTGAGGAATATTGCCCTAACCCACGCCGGCCATAACCAGTTTGCGGATTCATCGCGTCCACGTGCACCACTCAACGACCCACCAGAGGAATACAACGGTTTGTCCAACCTCGGAAGAGAGCTTGTTAAAGAGATGAACCGATTAGGCATAATAGTGGATGTATCCCAGCTTTCAGTGCCTGCCGTGTTAGAGACCGCACGGCTATCCAAAGCGCCGATCATAGCGTCCCATTCGGGTTTCAAGGCAAAGGTAAACACAGATCGCAACCTAACAGACGAAGAAATGTTAGCTATAAAAGATAGTGGAGGACTTGTCGGTGTTGTGGCGTTCTCCAACTACCTCAGGCCCAGTCATCCAGGACAGAGGAAGGCGTTTTCCAAGATTTTAGAAAAGTACGGCACTTCAAACTTAGCAACTGTTACGTCTAGATTTTCGAGCGACAAGGTCGAAGAATTCAAGTTGGATATTATTAAGTATGACAGAGAATTTCCACGAGCAAACGTTAGCAACCTTGTTGAATCAATCGAATATGCTATCAACCTGCTGGGTATTGACCATGTCAGCATTAGTTCCGATATGGAACATGGCGGCGGCGTTACTGGCTGGATGAATGCGGGTGAATCCTTTGCTGTTACAGAAGAGCTTCTCAAAAGAGGGTACGGTGAAACCGCAATTGCGAAACTGTGGAGCCAAAACTTTATTAGAGTTTGGCGGACGGTAGAATTTCTTGCCCAAACCCAAGACTAAACATCGTTCCATTTGACGGATTTATCGAGAATCCCTAAAAAAGAGGCGATATTATTGTGCACCGCAATAGACGTGGACCGACGCTAATATGAGTCGCAATAAAACCAACTCCATGGGTTACTTAGACCTTGCTGCCGATTTTCCGGCCGCTCACGAAAAAACGTGGCGTGCTCTGGTAGAAAAATCCCTTGGTCCCGAGACTTTTGAAAAGCTCACTTCAGTTACGTACGACGGCCTAGAGATAGAACCTCTGTATACAGGTGAAGACTGGCAAGGAAAGCCTGATCCTCTTGGAATGCCAGGCTTCACACCATATGTCCGCGGGGATACCTACCTTGCTGCAGCTAAGAGTGGGTGGGACATCCGGCAAGCTCAATCCCACCCGGACCCCGAGAAAGCTAACAAGCAGATCCTAGAGGATCTGGAAAAAGGAGCCACCTCTATCCTATTAGAAGTGGATCCGAGGGGAAAAAACGGAGTCATGATCCAGTCTTTGGCCGACTTGGAGACAACACTCAGTGGTGTTCATCTTGATCTTGCAGCGGTTGCCTTGTCACCAATCGGGCCATCACTCCCCGTTGCCGCTCTCTTGATGACTTTGCTGGACCAAAGAGGCGCGCGCGCGCAACACTTTGCGGGAAACTTTGGTGCTGATCCCTTATCAAATTTAGCCGTAAATGGAAAATTGATTGTGTCTTTGCCCGAGTCCCTCGCGCGCACCGCTGATTTGGCATGTTACGTTTCAAGAAAGTACCCCGAAGCGCGTGCTATCACGGTCAATGCGCTAAGGTACCATTCAGCAGGTGCAACAGAGGCTCAGGAAATAGCGTGTTCCATTGCTAGTGCGGTTGTTTACCTGCGCTCCATGACTAAGGCCGGCCTAACCACTGATGAAGCATGTCGTCAGATTGCTTTTTGCTATGCCGCAGACGCCAATTTGTTCCTAACCATAGCTAAACTTAGGGCAGCCAGATGGCTTTGGGGTAGGGTCGCGGAAGTGTCCGGCGCAGCAGGCAACAGTTGCGCTTCATCTATAGGGGCCATGGCATCACCGCGCATGATGAGCAGTCGCGATCCTTGGGTTAACATCCTACGGGTCACAGTAGCCTGTTTTGGCGCGGGTCTAGGCGGAGCAAGTAATGTCACATCACTACCCTTTGATTCTGCCCTCGGAGTGTCAGGAGCAGCGGCGTGTCGTATAGCCCGAAACACGCAGGTCATCTTGCAGGAAGAAGCTTTCATAAATCGAGTCATCGATCCGGCTGGGGGATCTTTGTTCCTGGATTCACTAACCAATCGCCTGGCTGAGACTGCTTGGTTATTGTTCCAAGATATAGAGCGTGCAGGCGGTATGGAAGAGGCGCTGACATCAGGTGTAATTTCAGAAGAGATACACAAGGCATGGCTGGAACGTGCAAAAAACATATCCCAGCGGGAAGACCCATTAATCGGTGTCAGTGAATTTGTGGATCTAAATGAAGAAAAGCTTGGAGTCGAACCGATTGATACTGACGCTATAAATGCAAGAGGAAGAAAACGGGCAGCGGGAGCTAAATCGGATGTTAAAAATCTACCAGCGGCGGGAGATGGACTTTTGACAACCGCGTTAGTTGCAAGCGCGAGAAGTAATGCAACAGTCTTTGCTATGACGAGTGCGTTGGCAGGAAAACCCACCACCATTAGAGCCATACCCCAACATCGCTTAGCGGAGGACTTCGAAACACTGCGACACGCCGTCGATATGCATGCTGCCACGCATGGATCACTTCCAAAAATCTTTCTCGCTAATCTAGGCACCATAGCTCAATTCACAGCTCCCTCCACCTTTGCCAAGCACTTCTTTGGAGCTGGAGGAGTTGAAGCAGTAGGGAGTAAAGGCAGTAACGACACTTCCACGATTGTGCGGGGTTTCAAGCAGTCCGGGGCAGCTGCAGCCGTGATATGTTCCAGCGACGAAATTTATCAAGAGTCCGCAGCAACTGTTGCAGCAGCCCTCAAGAAGGCCGGGTCAATGGTTGTATATTTAAGCGGTCGGGGTGGCCTGCTTGAGCAGGAGTATCGTAGAGCCGGTGTGGATGAATTTATTTATGCTGGCAGCGATGTACTTCAAATATTGCGTGATTTGCACCGTCAGTTGGGAATTTAAGAACGATGACCCAAATCCCAAACTTCCAAGAAGTCGCACTAAATCCTAAACTAGACACCGGAAACCCGAGCCTTAATGACTGGAAAAAGCGAGCGGAGATAGAGGCCGGTGAAACCATCAATAAGCGGACATGGCAAACACCAGAAGCCATTAACCTCAAATCTTTGTATACATCGGCTGACGTGGATGGCTTAGACTTTCTCGAGACGCTTCCAGGCCTACCACCGTACCTGCGCGGTCCCTATCCGACCATGTACGTCACCCAGCCATGGACTATACGTCAGTATGCTGGATTTTCCACTGCTGAGGACTCAAACTCTTTCTATCGGCAAAACCTAGCAGCAGGACAAAAAGGCCTGTCTATAGCCTTCGATCTCGCCACCCACCGTGGCTACGATTCTGATCATGAACGCGTAGCTGGAGATGTAGGTATGGCTGGAGTGGCGGTTGATTCTCTCCTCGATATGCGCAACCTATTCTCCGGTATCCCCCTAGATGAAATCAGCGTGTCAATGACCATGAACGGCGCGGTGCTGCCAGTGATGGCTCTATATGTCATCGCCGCTGAGGAACAAGGCGTCCTCCCTGTTAAACTGAGCGGCACCATTCAAAATGATGTTCTTAAAGAATTCATGGTGCGCAACACATACATCTTCCCACCGGAACCAAGTATGCGCATCGTCTCAGATATCTTCTCTTACACGGCAGAGCACATGCCCAAGTTCAATTCGATTTCGGTGTCCGGCTATCACATGCAAGAAGCTGGAGCGACGGCAGACCTGGAACTCGCCTATACACTTGCAAACGGTATCGAGTACGCGCGCGCAGGAGTCAACGCCGGATTGGCCATAGACGACTTTGCACCGCGGATGTCTTTTTTTTGGGCCATCGGCATGAATTTCTTTATGGAACTGGCCAAGATGCGAGCTGCGCGATTGCTCTGGGCAAAACTAATCAAACCCTTTAATCCTGCAAACAAAAAATCCTTGTGTTTGCGCACCCATTGCCAAACTTCCGGTTGGTCCCTCACCGCGCAAGACGTGTATAATAACGTAGCCCGCACCTGTATAGAGACCATGGCAGCAACTCAGGGTCATACCCAATCGCTTCACACCAATGCCTTCGACGAGGCCTTAGCCTTACCTACCGAGTTCTCCGCCCGCATTGCCCGTAACACCCAGCTATTTGTTCAGCAGGAGACGGGCACTACCCAGTCCGTAGATCCCTGGGGCGGCAGCTATTATGTGGAACGTCTTACTTATGAATTGGCTAAACGCGCGTGGGATCATATTCAGGAGGTAGAAAATCTAGGCGGCATGGCCAAGGCGATTGAAACTGGCATTCCCAAACTCCGAATCGAGGAAGCAGCTGCACGCACGCAGGCAAGAATAGATAGCGGACAGCAAACGGTCGTAGGTGTAAATAAATACCGTTTGGATGAAACGGAAGACATAGACGTTCTTAAAGTGGATAATACGGCAGTGCGCAAAGCTCAAATCGCAAAATTGAATACGCTAAGAGCGGAGCGCAATGAAGCGGCGTGCCAGACGGCACTTAATGAGCTAACCAAAGCAGCGCAAACGGGGGCTGGTAACCTTATGGGACTGTCTGTGTGTGCTGCGCGGGCCATGGCTACGGTCGGTGAAATGACCAAGGCCTTAGAGACGGTTTTTGGGCGCCACGTTGCGGAGATCAAATCCATCTCCGGGGTATACCGGAAGGAAATGAAGGTGTCAGCTGACAAGTTGAACAAGATTATGAAACAAGTTGAGAGCTTCTCAGAACAGGAGGGGCGCCAGCCTCGTATTCTGGTTGCAAAGATGGGCCAAGATGGGCACGACCGTGGGCAAAAGGTCATTGCAACAGCCTTCGCCGACTTAGGTTTTGACGTTGACATTGGACCACTGTTCCAGACCCCAGCAGAAGTGGCACGCCAAGCGGTGGAAAACGACGTCCATATCATCGGAGTTAGTTCTCTGGCCGCCGGCCATTTGACCCTTGTACCCGCGCTAAGAGCGGAACTTAAGACTTTGGGCAGGGAAGATATTCTAATTGTTGTCGGAGGCGTAATTCCACCCCAAGACGTCGAGACGCTAAGAAATGCGGGTGCCGCCGCTATCTTCCCACCAGGCACAGTTGTCAGTGATGCTGCATCTGACCTGTTAGACAAACTAAATAAAACCCTAGGACACAGGCCTAAAGAACCGGAATAGGATCTACCAGTGCCAAAACCGAAGCCTGACTCCGACACCACGACCAATTCTTTGGTAAGCGTCGACGATTATGTCCGCGGGGTATTGTCAGGGGATCGGGCAAAACTAGCCCGCGCCATAACACTCGTCGAATCCAGAAAAACGGAGCACCAGACCCTGGCACAGGCCATCCTACTAAAGTTGATGCCCCACACTGGCCTAGCACGTAGGGTCGGCATCTCCGGAGTACCAGGTGCAGGAAAGAGCACCTTCATTAACACCATCGGTGTCAAACTGACAACCGCAGGCCATAAGGTAGCCGTTCTCGCCGTCGATCCGTCATCGTCCCGTTCAGGAGGTAGCATACTCGGGGACAAGACCCGCATGGCTCATCTCGCCGTTGAAGACAACGCCTTTATACGGCCTTCACCGACCGCAGGTACCTTGGGTGGGGTAGCGAGAACCACACGAGAGACAATCCTTGTCTGCGAAGCGGCAGGCTACGATGTAATCTTGGTGGAAACCGTCGGAGTGGGTCAATCCGAAATAGCCGTTTCGGAAATGGTCGATTTTTTTGTGGTATTATTGATAGCCGGTGGCGGGGATGAACTCCAAGGCATAAAGAAAGGTGTGCTTGAGTTAGCAGACCTAATCGCCATTAACAAAGCTGACGGCGCCAATGATGTGGCGGCAAAAAGAGCGGCTGCCGCCTGCCAGAACGCTTTGCGAATCATCACACCAGCGAGTCCAACGTGGGCACCGCCGGTGTTGACTATTAGCGCTCAAGAAAATATTGGACTCGATACCTTGTGGGACAAAGTAGAACAACATCACTCGCTGCTCAACGAAACCGGTGAATTGCTAATGAAGCGCCAACACCAAATGGTTGGCTGGATGTGGGCTATGGTCAGTGATAGGTTGATGGGTCGGTTCAAAACCGATCAAAAAGTCAAGAAGTTGTTACCTGACCTAGAGGGTGCTATCGCAAATGGAGAACTTACACCGGTGTTGGCGCTAGATCGTCTTCTTACCGCCTTCGATCGCGGGATCTAGAATCCATCGTATCATTCTCAATGATTAGGGACTTGACGTTTGTGTCAGGCAGAAATCAATCATTACTTGGGATTACCGCTGCGTTCCGCCAATAATACTGGCAGTGCCACTTGCCAAACGAGGCACTACAGCCCACTACATTCGCGACGTATTTGACAAAACCTTGGTCTGCAAAACAGAACGGAATAACGGGGACTAGAAACATGAAATCGTGGATCAAGCAGAGCTGCTGGGCAAGTATCGTTAGCTTTACGGTTCTTACACCATCAATTGCTTTAGTTGCGGAGGAACAAAAAGATCTTATCGAAAAAGCCAGATCCATTCACAAGCGAGTGATCACAATTGATACCCATGTGGACATTCCACCAAACTTCGGTACCGAGGCGTACAATATTATGCGAACAAAACGCCCGGGCCAGCAGGTAGATCTAATTGGCATGGAAAGTGGGGGATTGGACGCTGCCTTTTTCATCGTGTTCGTGCCTCAGGGGGATCGCACTGACTTAGGGTACGCCAAAGCATTCAGGGACGCATTCAACAAGTTTCATGCAATACGGCGCATGACAGATGTCCAGTTTCCAAAAAAAATAGGCCTTGCCTTGACAGCCAAAGATGTGCGCCGCCTGCATGTCGAAGGTATGCGCGCGGCCCTTATTGGCATTGAAAATGGGTACACCATTGGCCGCCAGATTGAGCTTCTAAACGTATACCACCAGCTCGGTGCACGATATTTAGGTATCCTCCACAACGGCCACAATGATCTTGGTGATTCTGCCGTTCCCAACCGCCGGCGCCGAGAAGCATTGACAGAATTCGGCGGCTTGAGCGACCTTGGACGGGCAGTCGTTAAAAGGTGCAATGAGCTTGGAATTATGGTGGATGTATCCCATTCGGCTATGTCGACGACCCTGGATGTCATCGCGGCCTCTGAAACGCCGGTTATTGCGTCCCACTCCGGGGTACGCGCTCTACAAAATCATCCGCGTAATTTAACGGATGAAGCTCTGGTAGCATTGAAGGATAAAGGCGGTTTAGCTCAAATAGTTGCCTTCGATTCTTATCTAAGAAAAGTGCCGGAAGAAAAGCAGGCGGCGATAGCAAACTTACGGTCGGAGATGAATCTCACGAGTTTTTCTGACTTCGCAAACCTAACCGAGGCGGAACTTGCAACTTACTACGCACTCACCGCTGAGATAGAACTAGAATGGCCGAAAGCTTCGGTTAAAGACCTCGCCAACCACATTGAATACGCGGTAAATATGATTGGTATTGATCATGTAGGGATCTCTTCCGACTTCAATGGCGGCGGCGGCATCATGGGCTGGAACAATGCCGATGAAACTCTAAACGTCACGATCGAGCTGGTGCGGAGGGGTTACAGCGAACAACAGATAGAAAAACTCTGGGGTGGCAATCTGCTGCGAGTAATGGAGACTGTTCAAGTATATGCGGCCAGTCGCCAGGAAAGCTGATACAGAAAATTGTTTGGACCGAAGAGTCGCCTCGTGACACTGTCCAAAGTCGGCTCTATCATCCAAACTAGTATCCCGCAGAATGAAAACTATGGTGTATCAAAATGATAAAGCCCGAAGACCTTGAATATGTGAAAAATTTGCCTGGTTTTGATCGGGGCCATCCGCATTATTTCAAGGATCAGATGCTTGACCATCTATTAGAGATCACTCTTCTCATTGGTGGAGAAGTCTGGTCAGACCGCGACCGCCAAATGGTAATGGAACATTTGCTTGCAACTAGGGGGCAAGTAACCCCGGAAATGATTGAGCAATTTGAACCGGACAAAGAATTCAAGGAACGGCTTCAAAAGGCAAGACATACCTTTATCGAACGCGTTTACGGTTGTCTTTATGGGGATTCTCTCTCACAAGACGACGGCGTTCTTTTCGACGCCGCGACTAAGAAAGATTGATGACTAAAGTATTCTTAGCTAAGCATTTTAGATCTAAATAGTGACTCGCCTAAAGTATTTAACCCGCAACAACCACAGGCATTTGTCAGGGAAAATTGTAAGTAATTCAGCACGCACATAGCTGCATCTGAATGTCTTAATCTCCGATGGTGATCTGATCGTAAGAAACAAACCCGTGAATATCTTCGAAACCTGCCACGCCCGGCGCAAGTCCGGCGAATAACGGCTCCTCATAAAGAAAGATTGCCGGCGCCTGGTCATGATACTGCTGCATAATCTGATGTCGCAATTCAAGGGCTTTGTCTGAATCCCACTCCCTAAAGGCCGCATCGATGACTGGCTGAAATTCCCGATCGCAATACCATGGCACCCTCTGACGACAGGAATGAATCAACATGGACCGCAAAACATCCACGGTAGGCCAGACTGGCCAGCGCCAAGTCACGGCATCGGACTTGTAGAAACCGTTAAGATTATCAGCTAGAAAGGGTGCAACAGGCCTTACTCGGATTATCATTTCAACACCTATCCGTTTGAGGTCAGCCGCAACTTGTTGGTAAATCGCCGCAATATTGGCCGCGCCAAGAGACGTTTCCATGGTGAAAGAAAACCCATCAGGATATCCTGCTTCTGCAAGTAGCGCCTCTGCAGCCTCTAGGTCATAAGGGTAAGGAAGCACGGATGGGTTGTACCCAAACGCTACCCTTGGCGCCGGCTGATGAGCTGGCACCGCAGTGCCATCCAATAATGCCTGCGTTATAAGATCACGATTAACTGCCATATTCAGCGCTCGTCGGATTCGTACATCATCGAAGATATTAGGTTTATCCAAAACAAAAGAAATACCCTGGACTGCCGCAGCAACCCATGACATCCCCGTACCACCACTAGCTTCAACAGCTTGGATGTCGTCGGGACCAAGGTTAGTTGAGATATGTATATTGCCAGACTGTAGCGCCTGAACACGGGAAGAAATCTGAACCAAAGCAATCACCTCAAGCCTATCCACTTGGGGCGAACGCCAAGATTCCCTGAAGGCTGTCATCTTGGCCTTAGTGGGCAACCACTCGTCCAGTCTAAAGGGACCAGTCGACACAGGCTGCCGAGCGTATTCCTCAGCGCCAAGTTCCCGCCAGGCAGTAGGTTCAGCAATAACTAGTGAACTAGTGTAGCGAGGAAAAAACGGCACCTGCTCAGAAGTAATAATGTCGACTGTATAATCATCGATACGGCGCACCGACTTGAGAAAAGGCAATTCGCGACGAGTCCCTTGCGTGAGGGACTCCGGACTAGTCAGGTAATTGACAGTGTTAATGACTGCAGATGCGTTAAATGGAGCGCCGTTGGAGAATATGACGTTTTTCCGCAAATGGAATCGCCAGGTATAAGGGTCAATATTTTCCCATCTAGTAGCGAGCCATGGAACAACTACACCCGTTCTGTCCACGCGGGTAAGTTGATCAAAAAAAGCAGACAACGTTGTGATAGAGGGGGTTGCCGTTGTAGCGAATGGATTGCCTAAAAAGGGTGGTAGCGCATTGACGCCTATTCGAAGAACTTTTTCAGCAGCCGCTGGAGAGCTAATCATCGCAACCGCCGCAACCAGAACAACTTGCAGCATACCGTAACCACGTCGCGTGAGACTGCGTACACAGAGCAGATCGAAACTACTCACAGGAAGAACCCTTCTAACAAAACAGAGAGTATTTTGCCTAACAATGAATCGTAACACACTAGTTATACTTCTCTATGAATGGTTATACTGTCCGTCTGTCTATATGCGAATCTCTACGACTCGCTAAACGAGCAACGGACGCAAGAAACTAGCCTTCTCGTGGGGTAAATAACAACAAAATGCAAGGCCCTACCAATTTAATAGCATGTGACAGGCTCCAAGATATAAAGCGATAGTTAATTCAAAAGATAAAAGGGATGTTATGAGCAAAATCTCCATTGATACCCATGCCGCCTTACAAGTAGAGGACTATGATAGTCTTATAAATCTTGAAACCGCTATAGACCGCCGCGCTGTTATAACTGGAGCTGCGGCCGTTGCAGCTATGGGGGCATCGCCCGCACCCGCAGAGGCTGCCATTAAGAAAATCGAAGGCGCATCCCTTACAGGTCCCTATCTGGACCTCACAACCCCCGAGGGCAATATGATTGCACTTGCCCGCATGGAAGGGGATATAACAATGAAGGAACCGAGCTATGGCTGGTACGATGGTCTGGTGATGGGCGTTATGCCCGGTGGTCCAGTCAAAAACATATGTGGCTTTAAGGGTATGAGCTGCAAGCGTCTTATACCTTATGAGGAAGGCAACGGCTTCCGGAAGTTACTGCGAGAAGTGGGTTACTACTACGACCTTGGCACAGGAAAAATCCTAGAGAAACTAAACAACCCATACACCGGCGAGACCGTGAAGGTTGTTCATATTGCTAACGATCCCTTTAACCATATCATTCGCGATGTTGTGGCTCCGGGACCGTCGTACGGTGGCCTCAACACGGCCAAACGAAAACCCAAGCCGTTGCTTCTGGACTGGCGTGTTAAGGATGACTACCTGCTTCTGCAGCGCCACATTCATCTGTATTACAAGAATGCACTGGATCCGACTGTCTGGGTGCGAGAAAGTGCCGGACATATGAACCGGGCTTCAGAATTCTATTTTACCGTTCAGTCTCTGGACGACATGCAGAACGAGGAGCTTAGCCATATACGTGGAACCGGCACGTGGGCGCGCATTACTCCATGGTTACCCTGGATGCTAATGGGTCAAGCGCCGGGCCATTGTGCATATCAATGCTTCATGGGAGCACCTAAAGACCTTGATGACATCCCCAAGGATATAGTCGAATACACCGCTCAGCATTATAGAAAATTCTTGGAGCCACCCTCGGTTTGGGAGGAACCATCGCTATCTTCCCTAGAATGGTACGCACGCGAACAGAGGCCAGTGCCGCCCGATGGCACCTAGGCGTCAGAAAGAAAAACATGTGATATGTAACTCAATGCGTGCAATCTACGGGCTGGCACCCAAAGTCTCTCGCAACCGGTGCTCGCTCTTAAGTTGAACGATTAGTTCATACAAGACGCTTGCATCCGAACCCATCTCATCCAGCAAAACCTCATGATTGCGGCGAGTTGCCCGGCGCCACACCGCTAGTTGTACCTCACTTAGATTGTATATCGAAGCGCCTAGCCTTCTTATAGACCTGACCTCTTCTTCCCATATTGCCCGAGCCTCTATTCTCTGGTCTTCGATTGATTGAAAACTTGATTTAATAGTTTCTGCATAACTCGGCGATATATCTTCGTACCAACTCTTATTTACAAACATTATACCAAATGAACGAGCATGCTGGGTCATAACCAAGTGGGGGGCCTCGTTAGCAATACCCGTAGTACCATAAAAAACCAGGCTAGTTTCCCCCCCATCTACCAAGCCCGTCTGAAGCGCAGGAATTAGGTCTGAGCGCGGAATGGTTATTACATCAGCACCAAGCGTTTTCATAAGAAGAATAGACGCTGGTGATTGCAAAGATCGCATGCGGTAATTATCCATGTCGCTAGGTGCAAGAATTGGCTTTTTTCCATAGATATGCATCCACCCAGCATCAACCCAAGACAACAGAACTAAGTTTTTTCTCTGAGCAGAAGCCGCAAGGTGAAGATGGAGACCACCATCAAGAACAAAATCCACTTCAGCGTCCGACTCAAATAGGTAAGGCAACGAAAAAATACCAAATCCGGGGTCAACTTGCGCCATTGATTCGGGACTAAAACTAGCAATTTGCAAGCGTCCGCGACGAAGCGCACCAAGTAGTGCCATGTCGTGACCTGCTTCTCCTCTTATCATCATCGTTGGTTGGATTGCACCAGCGCTGCGCTCCATAACATTGGTATAAAAATACTGCCAAACACGATCACCGGCATCACCCGGAGATGAAGCCCCACCAACAATCGGTTCGAGAGAAACTGCGCTAACGTATTGAGTGGACACAGCCAATAGTCCAAGTAAGCCTATTAAGTTCCGGACCGCTCTTAGCTCATTCATATGTTTGTAAAGACGAAACATCGCAGCTCCCGGTTGCCGTCACCGCTGAAGGCTCTATGTGATCTCCGCTTAAAGGCCAAGCTGGAGAGATAATAAAAACGCAGCCAAAATCTTTGCTGAAGGACCATGCAGCCCAAGACAATGTTAAAACCTAAAACATCATTGTGCGCTGCTTAGATTCTGAACTTAAATCAGATTTCTTCATGCACTGGCAATTTCCGCACAAGTGCAGTGCAGATATCTAATCCAACCTTGCAACAAGAGACCGGCCTTGGTTGTCTGGATCGGCTACGCTTAATACCTTCACAACATGCTTTTGCCTGAGCGCAGACCGGCGCGTGTCAAATGTTGAAGAATCTATTCGGCGGTCCCTGTATAAGATAAAAGCCCTAAGACCGCCCAGGTTTTCTTCACCATCACTGATTAAGCCAAAATTGGAACGGTATCGGCGGTCGGGAGTAACTACATTTATGTAAAAGCGATACGAATCTAGTTTTGTGAGCTTGTTGGTGTTAATCCGAACTGCATCGTTCCTGCTTAACATGTGGTAGGTAACATCTGAGGGCCACGACCTGCCCGTGTGATCGGCACGCACCATTCCCACTGTTCCAGCATCGTCGATTAGTTTGCCCGTATACTTTACGATAACCTCTATACCTTCACCCGGCCCCATTAGCCCATTACCATAACGGCCAGTAGCCTGGCCGGCAGGATAAAACCGGTGCTCCGTCTCACGATAAATTCTCCCGTCTAATTTAATGTGAATCAGGCTATTGTAAGACCGAACTAGATAATTCATATCCGCATCAACGTATGTGTTGTCGCTTTCCCACCAACCGGCCATGGTTTGCCAAAATGAAAAATCTGATAGGGAGGAAGTTTGCTGAGCATACAGGCCTACGCTGTATCCACAGCATAGCACAACAACTAGACTCTTAATTAATCTCATAATCATCCTTTAGCTCCCCAGAAACCTACCAGCCCTAAAAGTATTTTAGTTAGCCGGTCTATGCGGCTAATTCCTGTACAAAGTCACCGCAAATTATGAGCTACTCGGTCGCTCACGCAATAACTTGCCCACGCATTCAACAACAACCTTTTTTTCTGGAAAAGATCACTTGACCCATAAACCATGCGCATCTTGTTGGACGCCACATCGGACAGCGCGGCATCCACTAATTCCCGAGGATACTTAGTGCATTCCGCCGCCCAATTTCTAAAGGTCAAACGAAAACCGTGCGCGGTAATGTAAGAGCGCCCCATTCGGTGCAGTAGCGCTAACATCGCACCGTTTGAAAGATGATTATCACTGCCGCCAGGAAATACGAAAGCCTGGTGGTCATGATCTAAACACTCAAGCAACTGCAAAACCGGCCTAGACAGTGGCAGGTTGTGAGAGTGTCCTGTCTGCCAGCGCCCTCTCGAAGCAAGCCAAACACCAGCTTCGAAATCAAGGTCAGACCACCTTGCGGCAACCACCTCACACGTTCGGGAAGCCGTCAGAATTAGAAACTCAAGAGCCCTCGCTGCCAAACCATCGTACGCACGTAATTCGTATATAAAGTTACTTACCTCGTCATATGGTAGAGCGGGAAAATGATTTACACTATGCACTAAGGTCTTAGGCGCTAGAATGTGCTGCAGAGCACCCCGCCATCGGGCTGGATTTTCACCCACACGCCAACCGTTTGCAGTGGAAAAGTCCAGAACGTTCTCGATCCTGCCACGGAGACGCCTAGCAGTTTCGGGTTTCTGACTCCAGATGGGTTGCAAGACCCTTACGACTAATTCCGTATCAATACTTTGCACCGCCACAAAACCCAATAGGGGAAATGCATACTTTTGCAAAGAGCTTGGCCACTGCTGCCGATGCTTGGGATTATTCCACTCTGTATGGTGTTTGGCGATGTATTCGAGTGCCGCTTTTTTGAATGTCTTATGCTTGATCCCAGCCGTAACATTGACCGCTCTTTCCTTTCGACGCTTTTCAATGGGATCAATACCGCTGTTCTTAAGTGTTCGGGCTACGGCAGCTTTTTTTCTTGCATCCAGGAGACTTACGCGTGGATAGGAACCAAGCCCGATATATCTAGAATTTTTTCTTCCACCCATTTTAAATCGGTAGATCCAAGAGGATCCTCCGTGCTTCTTCTGTTGCAGATAGAGTCCATCGCCATCCGCAAGTAGGCTGGGCACGTTGCCTTTGAGTGCCCGCAATACTTCTGCAGGCGTAAGACGCTCGCTTCTTCCTGGACTTTTACCCACACCCTTACCCACATTATTGGGAATTTTAATAAAGTACTATGGAGGACATTTTATGAAATTTCAAAAACTAACGCTTAAAACTCCTAATTAATTGGTGTGGGTAATTTCTCTAACTGAAATTCTTTATCTAACTATGGCGGACACTAAGTCCTCCTAATTACGAAAATAACCCTTGTTTTACAAGCATTAGGGAGCTCCTTCCCGTAGAAAAATTCGCCAGCGTTGCCTGTCCAGCATAATGGTGCGGGGTGCGATTAAGAGACTCATAATCCGTGTGCTAGTGACAGTGGGTAGTAAGTGCGCCCGGCCCCACTCGAGTCGCACGTCCTGATATACGACTCGAGTGGGGCCGGGACCATAGCTGACCCAGCTCTGCTGGTAGAGCTCTCCCTAAGTCATAGAACCGTCCAGCAGGACAAAGAAATTACTGTTTTCAAACTTGCCCGTCGCGCGCGGAATAAGAACTACGTAACCAAACCAAATCACATCGCCGATCATCTTAGCGGAATAGTTACGCATCGGACCAAGGGTGTGGTTGGTTCGACCGTTGTGCGGCTCAACTGTGTATACAATGTGTTCACCGTCTAATGTATAAGTTTTGAGCTGGTATGGATAAACAATGGGATAGCGGTCTGGGGTTTGCCGGTATCCGGATCAAGAAAAAGAAAAGTCTTCCGAGATAACTGGTGGAACGTATTAGGATCTTACGGGTCGGGGATTAGGTGGGCTGTGTCAAAGCCTTCCATTTTCGCCGTTACTTTACCGTCGGGAGAAGATCTTGTCAGATCCTCAGAATACCAGTAGACGAACGTTTTACCGTCACCGGCGCATGCTAAACCAGGCTTCAAACAGCTCGTTACTGAACCCACCAGAAGCCGATGCTGGTACCATCCAGATAAGTAGGACAATCAAAATAAAACCGCTGGAGTATATCATACTGTTGCTCATATTAAGCGCACCTTAACACCGCACCAATAACACCAATCAATGCCATTGCTTATTCAGCCTTAAGGACCTTTTCCCCTCATAGGAAGGTATTCAGGAATAATCTCCCAGTCAGGATTAATCTCCAGCATAACTCTCAGCCAGCCCTCGCTGGCTTCTCCCATCGTTATCCTGGCATGCCACTCTTCCAGAGTCTCTTGGAGGTCCTTTTGGTTGCCATAGACAAGACAAAACATGGGCTCGATAAATTCCCGTAACAGTCCGTATGTCTCGCTGGGCCTCGATTTACTTTGAATACAGACATGGGAGTCGGCACTCTCGCCCACAAGATATTCAAAAAGTTCTGCAAACTGCGTGACTGTGTAGAGCTTTCCATCCTCCGATAATCCGTCCTTATTGAGCTCCCCTACTTCCTTAACCCAAGAGTCGATAAGAGCCGTGTAAGCAGCTATGTCCATCTTCATTTTCACCCACTCAGAACTCTTTGTGCGGTTTCGCGTATCTGGTGTCATGTTGGATAACTGCAGAATTTTTTTGTTATTTACACTGCTTATTTTTTTCTCGAGTTCCATAAAAACTGTTTGTAAAGCCGTAAATTGGAGCAGCAATTCATGAGTGCTTGAACTGGGCACTTGGGACCTTTGCAATTGCCGGAATTCGAGAAGTTTTGAGAGTAAAAAGTTCGCGTGGGTGTAGGTAACCCCATCTCGAAGTTGGAGTTTGTTAAGAACTTCTGAGACGTCGTAGTCATCTCGAAGCCCTAGTTGCTTGATGACCTCTGGAAGATCCTTACTCATCTCATGTGTCACCTGTGATGGGCGGGGAGATCTAGCTCGAAACACAATTATGTTTATCACAAAACTTTTGTGTGCGGCTCCCTTAAACTAACACCTTATAATATACCTCCTTATCGTGCTCTGAAACTCTTTAAAGCTTGTGATCGGGATTAAGAACCTAGGCAACAAACATATGCAAAGGTGAACAAGGGCGCGGCAGGCTAACAGCTGCGATAGGGCTATTGCGGTAAGGATATCTTTCTAATAAAGATTGCTAGCTGTTGTTGATTAGCACTTCTCTACGGATCTCTGATACGCTCGTCTGGGTAAGAAACTTAACCTGCATATCAGAGCTTATTTGATTGAATGTCAAAGGGGATAAAATAGTTATGTCTTCAGCAGTTTCTGGAGTCTATTATTATGGATAGCGACGCGACTGTAGAGCTAAACCATACTATTGTCTGGTGTAACGATAAAAAGAAATCGGCAAAGTTCTTTACAGAGGTTATGGGACTGCCTAGCCCTACCGCATATGGGCCGATGCTCGTCTGCGAACTTGACAATAATGTTTCACTCGACTTCTACAACAATGATGGAGATATTTCCCCGCAACATTATGCGTTTCTAATAAGTGAGGGCAAGTTCGACCAAGTGTTCGACCAGATCCGTGATAGAGAAATCGAATATTGGGCAGGGCCAGGTAAGGACCAACCTGGTGAAATCAATCGGAATGACGGTGGCAGGGGGATGTACTTCGAAGATCCTGACGGACACCTCTTAGAAGTCATAACCCGGCCTTACGGTAGTTCCGTCTGAGTCACGCCTGCAAGACTTTGTCTTACAAGAAAAGAGGGATATACGATGCGGATTAAAACATTTAGGGGATTACAAACATGAAACATCTAATAGTAAGCGCTATCCTAGCCTCCATTAGTATGTGTCCAGCCCTCGCTGCCTTGAAGGAAGGAGATCGGGCACCAGATTTTACCGCTAAGGCGTCCTTGGCTGGAGTGGAGTTCAATTTTTCGCTTAATCAAGCTCTTAAGAAAGGCCCCGTCGTAGTGTACTTCTACCCTTCAGCATATACGAGGGGCTGCAACATTGAAGCGCATACGTTTGCGGAAAATGTAGAGAAGTTCGAAGCCGTCAACACCACCATCATCGGCGTTTCAGGAGACAGCATAGAGCGACTGAACGACTATTCTTCGGACCCGGAATATTGTGCCGGCAAGTTTCCCGTAGCGTCCGACGCGGACGGTTCAATTGCCGCAGCCTATGACTTGAAAACCTTGGAACTTCCTCCGGGCTTTAAGGATACACGGGGCGACGTCGTGGATCATATTGTTATAGAGAGGACAACTTTTGTGATAACGCCTGATAACAATGTGATTGAAACCCTGTCATCGGCGGACGACGGCATCACCCCATTCGATCACGTGGATCAGTCACTGGCCGTGGTAGAAGGCTTGGCGGCCGCCAGGCGATAACAAGCAATTTTCCTTTCTGCATGATTAGCACAATCGTCCAATGAAATTGGGATTGCTGCTGCAGACTACATGGTCGTTTTGTGCCATTAGCCTGTCTCTGTTTGTCAGCGCTCTAGAGAAGCGCGTGGATACACTTGCCCAAGTGTTTTAACCAAAAAGACAATGGAGTTGGACATTGCAGATCCAAAAGAAGGGTCCTCAGCTGATTTCAGAAAAACCAGAGATGTAATAAGGCCAAGAGTGGAGAATTTCATCGAGAATCTAGAAGACGAATTAAACAATCACTGAATAGTACTGACTTTGTTGATGCCCAACTTTTTTGACCGTACGAGAAAAGAATGCAAGACAACAGTACCAAAGACACAAATCTACGAGGATGCTTTCTATGACTCTCAAGACGATTAGTTTGGTCGGGTTCATCGTTATTGCAGGACTGATTGTATATTCGTTTCAATCGACAGAGTACCCGAAACTTGAAATGCAGGTTAGCGCCGCGCCAGCGGGTGGCCACCATGTTTTGATCTTTGGAGCTACCAGGAACACAGGTCTTGAGGCCGCAAGAATACTCACCGCACGAGGCAATCGAGTTACCGCCTTTGTCCGTCCGGGCTCTGACCGATCGCTACTTGAGCCGCTTGGTGTCGAATTTGTCAGCGGAGATGCCTTGGAGAAGGATACCGTTACTGCAGCGTTCACCAACAATGATTACACATCCGTGCTCACCACTATTTCTTGCTTTAGATGTGACCCCAAACCTGATTTCTTAGGCAACCGTAATATTTTTGATGCCGCGGCGACTACGGGTGTGCAACGTGTGCTATTGGTTTCAACCATAGGAGCGGGCGATAGCTATGAAACTGCCCCGTGGCTGACCAAAAAGTTCTTGAGCGGAATTTTACCATTAAAAACACAGGCAGAAGACTACCTCATTTCAACCGGCCTTAATTACACTATTATCCGTCCTGGTGGTCTAAAGTCGGACCCACCCACCGGCAGGGCGTACCTAAGTGAAAGCCGCAATACAATGGGTATTATCAACCGCGCCGACCTTGCAGATCTCATTGTACAGGCCATCGATGATAACAGTACCAGCGGTAAAATCCTTGCAGCCGTTGATGCAGATTTAGTGTTCCCGTGGGACATGTTTTAGAGCAGTCAACATTTTGATCCGCCGAGGCCTGTCGGATCGAGCGACTGTTTGAGTTTGATATCTAGATGATTTTCCGACACCGCACGCAACGCACCGAGCATTTGCGTCCTTAAATGCCGGTCGCGGATACCTCCTGGTTCTGCAGATCTCGGATGATAATGTTGGGGATATAGCTTTCGTCCCAAGCGGACGGCCAGTCCTTTCCAGCCCGCATAATCACCAATTCGTAGGACGGTACCACCCATACCCGCTGGTATCCATGCCCAGAGAAAAAATAGAGGTCTTCGGCTGCATACGGTTCCGACTGCCATGGATAATTCTTCGGCGCATCTATTGGTCGTTCTGATTCAATGCGTCTGTTTCCAACCCAGATCTGGTAGCCGTATCCCGCGTACAAAGGCGATGGTTTAACCATATCGCTGATCCACGACGCCGGAATGATCTGTCGCCCTTCATACCGACCTTCGGTGCGCATCAGTTCACCGACTTTGAGCCAGTCGATGGGGCGGGAAAAGATGCAGCAGGATTTCATAACCGAACCACCGGGACGGTCCACATACATGGCGGCGTCGCCCAATTCTAACGGTTGCCAGAGATTTTTTGATAGATACTCGGCGTAGCGTTGGCCTGTAGCTCGTTCGATCACCAGCCCTAGAAGTTTATTTACATCGTTGTTGTATTCGAACTTTGTTCCCGGCGGATCGCTTTGTTGTAAATCGAGGGTGTGGCCGTCGAAGTCAGTCCCGAACCGCTGGCGGGTACTTTTCCTAAGAATGTATGCCGGGTTACTGGGTGGCAGCCTCTCCAGACCGCTGACCATATAGAGCAGGTCGCGTAAGGTAATTTTTCCTCGCGGATCGCTCTCCCATTCGGGCACCCACGGTGCGATAGCGCTATCCACGGAGGGGATGTAGCCTTCCTCCAAAGCAATGCCTAGCATCAGGGCCCCGACGGTTTTTGACATCGAATGGGGATTAAACAAAGACTCCCTGTCATCGCCCTGGAAATACTTTTCTACCTGGATCGTGCCTCGGTGCAGCACCATGACGGCGGAAGAATTCTGGGCTTCGGCATAGTTCAACACCTGCTCTATAACCTCGTCAGAAATAACAAACTCGGAGTCTTTCGCCCAGGGTAGATCATTCGGCCGGCCGGCCACCTTCTCTTTGGGCTGATACCAGTCTACGCCGATGGTCAGAGAATCGTGATCACCGAACGTGTATAGCCGCCACAAAAAGACCCATTGAGACGCCAGCACAGACACACCTATCGCTACCACAGCAATGGAAAGAACTTTCCAAAGTTTCATAGATTTCGTCGTCACTGGGACGCCGCCCGTAGCCTCTTCGTCCGCTCGAGAACAACGTTGAATTTGTCATGATCCACATCCCGCTCAAACAGTTTGTCTATGTATGAAAGCGTTGTCATAGGGGATTCCGCCCAATGGATATACCGCCACCCCTCTGGCTTCCTACGTAACACCGCACTTACCCTCACGTCTTCACCAATGGCAGGACGGCCCCGGAACTTCATTTCAAAATGCATATGCCAAGCCGCAATAGCTAGATCAGGCGCTATTTGCTTAACATGGATCGCGTACATTTCTTCCCTAAGTCCTTCTATCATTGTGTTTGGACGCGGCGGATCGAGGTAGCTACGCAGGGCCTCCCAGCTGGTAAACCAATCGTCTTGCTCTTCTGCCAGGTAGAACGGCACCGTCTGATCCTCATCCCATAACCCGAGCACGGTCGAGAAATCCTGAGAATTCCAGCGCTCAGCGGTCTCGTGAACAAGCTCCCGTACCTCCGCAACGACGTTAGTTTCGGCCTCCCCTTGGGATGGCAGTGGCCAGACGTAAATGACGCCCACAATGATCCATAAAACGGCTCGCTTGAATAATACAAAGCTACTTGTCATCTGTTTTCCTTTTAGTGCTCGAAATTTCTCAAACATATTATTGAACTTGGGGGTTATTACGTTTGGGGGCATGTGGCTCGCTTCTAAGCCGGCCGAATCCTTAAGCTCGTGTCCATGGACGACAGCGCCTCAAAACCATCTTTACGCACCGCGATCATGTCCTCCACGTGGGTTGTACCCCAGCCGATCTCGTTGTAGGGCATATCCAAGGTGAATACGGTTCCGTGCTCAAAGGTCAGCGTACTGTCGAAGTTCTCAGATGTTTCGCCTCCGGTGTTCACCGGCTGGTCAGTGTGTTCTAGGCCCACGTTGTGGGGCGATGCGAAGGCCAGCTCCACCCCCCAATCGTGCATCAGTTCGGTAAACATTTTGCCGGCCTCGGCAAAGGACATGCCGGGCCGAATGGTCTCATAGATGGTGCGACTTACCTCAGTATTTGCTTCGATGCGGCGCATTAACTCGTCCGACGGGTTGCCTACCATGACCGTGCGGCCGACGTCGCCGTGATAGCCTTTGTACACACCAACACAATCGATCTTCATGAAGTCGCCGGACGCCACCACGCCGGAATTGAGGCCGTTGACGTTAGTGATCAGCCATTTGCCGTGGCCTTCCAGCTCGCTCCACTTTCGTGCGTGGGCTAATTCAATGTCGTCCAAGGCAAGCCCGGGTTTAATCTGCCCGATGGCGTAGTCGAGCGCCGTTTCGTTCTTCTGGGCGGCCATGCGCAACAGATCGATCTCGTTCTCGGTCTTTACCATACGGATTTCCTTGAAGATATTCATTGCATCGAGACCGGTGAGGTCAGTCAGTCCCGCATCGTTAAGCCAAGGGAGCACCCGGGGATCGTCAAAACCGAGCCTCCCCTTGGCCGCACTTCCCTCCGTGATAGCCTTCTTCAGGGCGTAGAGGGCGGAGGCATTGGTTTTGCCGTTGTATTCAGCAAAAATCGCCATTAGGAGTTTATCACGGTCGTTGTAAACTGCCCCTTCCCTCACGGGCCAGAAACTTACCTTGGAGACTGCCTCGGGATCACCGACAGCGTTCATGGCTACTTCCACACCTTTTTCAGTGTGCTTAGGCATGGTGTAAACCTGCACCGATGGCACCCAAGTAGGGCGATAGTCTAGGTGGTAAAGCATGGCAGCGGGCACCACCAGCGCCGCTTCCGCATTTTCGCTACGGGGAAAGAAGGCGTAAGTTGAGAAGTGCCGGCCCATCCATTGCATGATGCCACTGTGGCTGGACAGATAGTAGATGTTCAGTGGCGTCGCCGCCACTAGCCCATCAAGGCCATATTTATCCATGATCTGGTAGGCGCGGTCTTTGTTCAGTAGCACCTTAGCGGCCTTGGTGTGCTCTATGAGCTTGGAATTAGTCCACAAATCTGGACCGTTTGAGTCAGCTGCATCGGTAGCAACCATCTGCTCCATGCTTTGGGTAGCGACCGAGGTACTAGTCACTGATGCACTCACTGTGACGGCCGTAGCTCCCTTAAGGGTTGCCCGGCGAGAAATCTTATCGGGACTCATAGTCGGTCTCCTTGAATTTTATTAATTATCCAGCAAAAGGAGCCTAAAGACCATTGGTGCTATTAAAACGACCATTATTTCGCAAAGCCGAATCATTAGCTCAGTTAGCGAAACAGTTTCGCGAGTCACAGTTTATTCGTGTTCAATAAAACCCAATCTTCATTGGGTGCTATGGGGTGTGAAAATCACTTTACCATCGCGAGACTCGCCAGTCTCGGCGGCATGGTTGACTGCCTTTTTAAAGTCCTGCAAAGGGTAACGTCTAGCGATACGGCTAGGTAAGACATCCTCTGCCACCAAGGTAGCCACTTCGTCAATGATACGACGCTGATCATCGGATGAGCGAGTCAACAAATTGTGACCCATATAATAGCCGCGCAATGAAATGTTATTGTACCACATGAGCGGGCCGGATATTCGGCACATCTCGCCCGATATCTGGCCGTAATTGATCAGCTTACCACCGGGCATTAGGCAACAAGCAATGCGCATTGTTGCATCACCTCCAACACCGTCGAACCCAATAGAAAGTGTTGCACCGGCAGTAGCCTTGGCCACCCTCTCCGCAAGATCAGGGCCGTCAACTATAACGGCATCACCACCCGCTTCCTCTACTACTGAAATCAACTGGTTTCGACGAACCACATTGACTGTCTTAACACCTCGTCTCTTAGCCAGCCGTGCAATGCATAAGCCAACATCAGAATTGGCCATGTTCTGGAGAATCCATTGTCCCGGTTTGACATCAATAAGATCTTCCAAAGCAAGGTGGGCTGTTAGGCGATTAGCGAGAAGAGCCAACGGCGCAGCGTCACCCTTCGGTGCAGAAATAAGGGCTACTGCATCAGCGACAAGATAGTCGCGCCATGTACCTGAAACGAAGGGCAAAAATACACGGTCCCCTTCTTTCCAGAGGTCAACATCAGTGCCGACTGACGCGATATGTCCGATGCCCTCCACTCCGGGTATCTTAGGCAGAGTATTTTTAGGGTCGCCTTGCTGATCGAAATTGTCAGGCATTATAGCGATACCCTCGATACTTTTTAGGTCTCCATAGTGCACTGGAGTTGCTTCTACGGCGATTACAACCTGCTGCGGTCCCGGTGTGGGGTCTGGTTCTTCAATCAGTTGCAGAGCTTCAGAAGGAGGGCCGAAATGGTCATGACGGAGAAACAACATGTTTTATAGTCCCCAGATAAACAATATCTGTATGGTTACCGGATATTATAAGCTAGCCCCTGGCGCGACAAGCTATCAAGAGGTACAATGGAAATAACATCAACCATGCCAACCAAAAAGGCGCCTAAACTCACAACTAAGTAGCAATACATCATCGAGAAGGGAGATACGACCATGCTAAGTCGCCGTAACGCTCTAGCTACAACGTCCGCAGCTGCCGCGCTTGTCGCTACTGGTGCGGGGGCTAAAGCCGCCACATCTATTGTCGACGTTGGAATCGATCCCTTTAACCAAACTGACGAGCAGAAGGCATTCCATGCGGCTCGATTTGAAACGCTTGACCAGGAAGGCCTCATGAGCTTCGCCGAGGGCTTCAAGAGATGGAACGGCGGAGACCTGAGCGGCCGCAAAGCCCGCCGCGAATACAACGCCTTTCTGAGATCCGAAGGACTGCCCACCGGCAAGACGGATCTCAGCTATGAAGAGTGCTACAATATTCTGCTCGGATACCCGCCCTTTGCCTCCAGAATCCGATTCAACCGCAGCGCCCAGGCCCTGATGTGGGACCGGGCCATGCGCACCTTCCACGGTCAGGCCGAGAAATACCTCACACTCATGGAGGCGACCGACAATGCTGGCCCGGGTTCTTTGGAGCTTAATCCGGACATGAATCTGCCCGACTACACCACCCATGAAATTCACGCCCAGCCAGGCGGATACGTCGGTGACCCCTTTGCCGGATGGGTTTACCACTGGGCGCTAACCCAAGCCTTTTATCAGGGGCGAAACCAGTTTGATGAAGTGTTTTTGGCAATTGCACAGAGTTGCCCGAAGCCGGCCGACGGACAGGTGAATCGTATCCTTGACCTAGGCTGCGGCTCTGGTCTATCGACCATGGCTTTTAAGGAAAGGTTCCCCAACGCGGAGGTATGGGGTATCGATGTGGGTGGGCCCATGGTCCGTTATGGTCACCATCAAGCGGCGCAAAGAAACCTCGATGTTCACTTCGCCCAGCGCCTAGCGGAAGATACCAAATTCCCAGACGGTTACTTCGATATCGTTTCGGACTACCTCTTATTCCATGAGGTGACCGTTCCGGCAGCACAAGAAATCGTGCCCGAGATCCACAGAATCCTGCGCCCAGGCGGGATCTTTAACCATGACGATAGCGTCACAGAAGGAAATCCCAATATTCCGGTGTCGCAGTCGATGTACGCCAGAGCCTGGCTGTGGGTAGATTACCGTCACAACGTGGAACCTTGGATCCCTGCTTATAGAGAATCGGACTTCCCGGGACTTATGAGACAAACCGGTTTTGAAGTCGATCTGGCACGCAGGCCGGACGTATACCGCAAGCGCGCAATATATGGTGTCAAACCAGCCTAAGTTTATTTAACAAATTTTGGAAAAGCCCTGTTCAGATAGATTTGGAGCAGGGTTTTTCTTTTTCTGCTTTCACACAATTACCTACTTTTTGGTCACCGCCCTTAATCGAGACGAGGTACAGCACAGACAGCATCCTTATCAGGCTTTCGGAACCCAAGCACTACACCTAGCTTAGGAAACGTGCCTAGTAGATCTGCGCGTACTGGACGAACAGGTTCCTTCTTAGTGAGCCTTTATTGTTTTATAATAAGGCTCGGAGGTATACGCATGCGCATTCTCACTGCCGTTGTTATTTCACTGTTAGCTACCTCGGTGTGGAGCCAAGACTTTGAAGAAACACTTCGCCTTGCCCAAGACGGAGACGCCAGTGCACAGTACAGTCTAGGTGTGATGTATCACGATGGTGACGGTGTTACTGAAAACGCCTCTGCAGCGGTGAAATGGTATCGCAAAGCGGCAGAACAAGGTGACACCCGCGCGCAGTTCTGGCTGGGCTTGATGTACGACGACGGTGAAGGTATTACACAAAACTACAGACGTGCTCACATGTGGTGGAACATCGCGCGATTGCAAGGAGACCAACGTGCGCAGCAAGGCATAAGGCGTGTCGAAGATCTAATGACCCCAGATGACGTCAGTGCTGCCCAGAAAATGGCAACGCGCTGTTTTGAGTCAAACTACACAGACTGTGACTGACGCTATGCGCATACTCACCCTCCTTATTGTTATCTTGTTCACTCCGCCCGTATGGGCACAGAACCTTGGAGAAATACTCCTTCTAGCAGAAAAAGGTGACGTAGAAGCACAGTACCAACTCGGTCGGATGCACCATACCGGTAGGTTCATGCTCTCGGATGGCACTTCACAGCGAGTTGCTAGAAACGGCGTTGAAGCTGCTAGATGGTATCATGAAGCTGCCGTGCAGGGGCACGATGACGCACAGTTCTGGTTGGGTGTGATGTATGAATACGGTAACGGCGGTCCCAGGAATTATAAGCGCGCGCATATGTGGATGAATATTGGAGCATCTCAGGGAAATGAGCGTGCCCGCGAGGGCCGAACGAGCGTGGCCGAAAAAATGAACCTTGCCGATATCAATGCTGCACAGCAAATGGCAGAACGGTGCGTAGTGTCAAACTACAAGGCATGTGACTAGCAGATCGGAAAAGACTTTTCTTAAGCGCATAAGAAACGTTAACGAGTGCTCTAAACCGCTAATACTCGGATCAATCACTGAGCCAACAAAGCGTATTTCGGCGCAGGATTGCGCCGTACAAATAAGTTGCTTAGTGATGAGCGTTTATTCGCGTACACTGAAGACTAGATGCGGTAGTCCGTGTCTCTAGTGGATCAAGGAGGCTAGCATGAACAAGGTGTTATGGATTGCAGCTATAGCTGCTGTCGCTGGGTTGGGGGCGACCCCAACGCTCTCACAGGACATTAAGGCCGAAAAGATGAGCTTTTTCATCACCAGTGCCGGTCTGGGGAATGGGGCGGATCTCAGCGGCCTGACTGGCGCTGATGTCCACTGCAACGCCTTGGCATCCAAAGTCGGGGCGGGCAGCAAGACTTGGCACGCCTATCTCAGCACCCAGGGTCCGGGAGCTGTTGACGCCCGCGACCGGATTGGATCAGGGCCCTGGTTCAATGCAAAAGGCGTGCAGATTGCCGCAGACTTGGATGAACTTCACGGCGACAACAATTTAACCAAGAAAACCCAACTCACGGAAAATGGCACATTGGTTAACGGGCGTGGCGACACACCTAACCAGCACGATATCCTGACCGGCTCGCAGCTAGACGGCACTACCTTCCCGCCAGGTGAAGACCACACGTGCAAGAATTGGACGAGCAGCAGCCAAGGTAGCGCCCAAGTCGGCCACCATGACCGATCCGGAGGCGGGGCCAATCCCACTTCCTGGAACAGCGCACACGGTTCGCGAGGATGCAGCCAGGACAACCTCGTCGGAACCGGCGGTAACGGTTATTTTTACTGTTTCTCGGCCGACTAACACAATGCACATTCTTACCGCTCTTATTCTTCTTTTGATTACTACCTATGTGTGGGGACAGACCTACCAGGAAATGGCCGTGCGCTGTGTGGAGTCAAACCACAAAAGCTGTGACTAAAGCTCCATGCCTTCCCCTGTTCTCTACTTGGGTTAGCAAGTAAGGCAAAAGCAGTGCATAAGATCGACCCAAGCTGGACGCTTTTGCAAATAATTGCTTGGCAAACTACTGGCAACAAAGGTTTTGTGGAAAGCTTAGAGACAGATAAACATGGCTCCCTTGATTTAGCTATAAAAATAGCTGAGTTAGGAGTGTTAGCGGAAAACCCTGAAGACACGGCTGGCAGAATGGCTGAAGGGCAATTCTCCGCTCACTGGAGACGCTCCGAATATGTTGAGGGGACACCGCAAGAAATTATTGAGGCACACAAGTCGGGTCTTATTTCTCTGCTTGGGCGCATTGGTACAGACGAGCTAAAGCACATAGATCGTGATGCATTAAATAACGCGAGCATTTGGCACAGTTACCAGCAAGGGTTTTACATAAGAACCGACCCACCGCCTCCTTCATCGGGTATAGGGGGCGCCGGCTTTGCTTCAAGCTTCCGGGTAAAACACACCAAATGGTATGACGTTCTTGCTCTGGTGAGCGAAGTACTGACAGCGTTTCCCGGGCCAGACAAATAGCAACGCCCATTTCCGTGGCGTGCGTACTGGTAACACAAGCCCCTTAGTGGTGAACATTTCTTGGTGTATGTTGGAACAAAGCCGTTAGCTTGGGAAAGCGGGATGCATGGTGGAAACGATGAGAAATTCTGACAAGCGGCCGCGCGCCTTCGATACGGCACAATTGCAGCACATTTCGGAAACAACCCTCAGCCATTATGACCGGGAGGCTGATAATTTCCGGGACGGCACTCAAAATCATGATGTTAGTCAGAACTATGAGGCGTTCTTGGAAGCGATTGAGAGCACCCCCCCCTATGCCATCCTCGATTTAGGTTGTGGGCCCGGACGAGACCTACGTCATTTCCAGTCGTTAGGCCATCACCCCATGGGTCTCGACGGATCGGCAAAATTCGTCGCCATGGCGCGCCGTTCTTCTGGATGCGAAGTCCTGCACCAGAATTTTCTCGCGCTAAGCTTGCCGGCCAGCCACTTCGACGGGATTTTCGCTAATGCGTCGTTATTCCACGTGCCATGGCAGGAGCTGTCCCGTGTGCTAGCAGAAATTGCGGATGCCTTGAAGCCCCATGGTGTCCTATTCTGCTCGAATCCGAGAGGAAATAACGAAGAAGGTATCAGCGGCGACCGCTACAGCTGTCTCTTCGATCTCGCAACTTGGCGCGATTTTGGCACTGCTGCCGGTTTCACGGAGTTAAAGCATTACTACCGCCCCAGCGGACTCCCACGTCATAGGCAGCCATGGCTCGCCACCGTCTGGAGCAAGAATTGAACTAGTTCACTTTTCAACCAACCATCTTCAGCAGAGAACCAGCTTACTCTGTTGTATGGAAAACAGTCTTATCTGTTTAGTCATCGCTGGCCGGGTCCCGCTCAATCAAGTTCACCAATATGCCGTCGGGGTCATGGAAAGTCATTTCGCGAAATCCATTTCCCCCCTCTATGCTGGTCTCTTTAAGGCTTAAAGCACCACCCTTAATTTCGACTTCAAGGCGAAGCGGTGGGCAAACAACATTATATTTTCCTGCTACTAATTGATCATGCACTCTGTCAAGATTAGCACAATAAAAGACAAGACATGCTTCTCCAATACTGCAGCCATCCCTCCGCTTTATTATGTAAGGTGGTGCTGGATCTTTCAGCTGGAATAGCCCAACCATACCTTTATTCAGACCTCTGGCTCGGAGAATCTTAAAACGAATATTTGTGCCCCTTGGCATGCCGAGTAATTTAGCTGCTGTAGCGTGTACTAAGTCACCCTCCGCGTAGACGTCCTCCAACCCAAGAACTTCTTTGTAGAAGGCTACAGACCGGTCTATGTCTGATACAAACAAAGCCGTACGAACCATGGGACTAACTAATTCCATTATTGCTCTCCCAAACTTATTGGTATTAAGCGCTGACTCACCCTACACTGGATAACTCAATAGTAAGAGAAGACATGAAAAAACTATTTTGTGTAATTTCCGTTTGGACAGCTTTATCTGCAGCCGGAGTAGCAACCCCCCAAACTGTTCAACTCAAACCCGGGGCTATTTTCAAAGACTGCGCAGATTGTCCGGAGATGGTGGTGGTGCCGCAAGGCTCCCTCAAAATGGGGTATGACGGTGGTGTCAGTGAGGACCG